>Ga0310786_10003036_pt1 | contig 24851 bp, 19 predicted proteins | sample AusTroGonzalo_MG_FD_203881 | JGI IMG/M metagenome (GOLD analysis project Ga0310786, IMG submission 203881) | Bovine rumen microbial communities from tropical cattle in Woodstock, Queensland, Australia - Gonzalo_03 (v2) (version 2) | ecosystem: Host-associated > Mammals > Digestive system >...
GGTGAGGGTGGCCGAGTCGTAGGTCGTGCCTGCCTCATTCACAATCTGCGGCATCTGAACACAATACGGCGTGCAGTCCATGACGAAGGTCGTCAGCTCGGAAGTTGATGTCGGAGCCTCGCCACGAGCCATACTGAAGAACTTGTCGCCCGGCTCGAAGAAGAGGGCGAGTGAGAAACTGCCGTTGACATTCGAATGTTCCTCGTCGTAAATCCAGTTCACCTTATACTTATGTCCGCAGCAAAGGGTCAGTGTGCCGCCTGTGAAATTGTAATCAACAGGATTGACGTATGCTACCTCAATGGGATTCTCCTCGTTGGTGATGTCTACGAACTGAATGGCATAGCCAAACCAGTTGCTATAGTTACTGTTGACGGCATAGATAATCTCTGCCTGTTCCTCCACAGGGCAACAATTCGTTGTGAACACCAGAGCATCCGTCCAGTCGCTGAGGTGGTCATCGCTTCCCTCGTCTTCCGCAGCGAAGACAGCCTGCACCTGTACTTCATACTTCGTGAGGGGTGTCAGTTCCTCGATGGTCTTCGAACGGTCGGTTAGATCATTATAAGCAACCCACCTCTGTTCCTCTTCGCCTTCGCCGGCAACCTTACGGTAGCGCAAATTCCAAGCTGTGGCATCGCCACGCAGCGAGCACTGAATCTGTGCGCTGACATCGCCAATATCGGTGACCACGAGGTTAGCTGGTGTCGGGTAGTCAGCAAAGGTGAGCTTGATATGACTCTTGTAATCGTAGGTATTCTTTTGGTTGGCATTATCTATCGACGTGGCATTCAACGGGTCGATGTCCTTGTTGTTATCTCGGGCTATAGCGTGGTTACCGTCGCCATAGAAGATAAAGTTTGTTAATGCGCCCCAATTACCTGACACGCCGGTATTGTCATCAACCGTTACAACGATGTTTGACACCCCATCATACTCAAAAGGCTTGTCGAAATAGATGGTGTTCCATTGTCTTGAGGTGAATGTCACCTCACCACTAAACACGCAGTCGGCCTCTGTGACTGGCTGCCAACTGTAACTACTCAGCGATGACTGGTCAGTGTGGGTGAGATAGACGGTGAGATTACGTGTCAAGTCACCATTTTCTGTCAAGAAGGCAATATTCCATATCTTACCCTTGGCATGGTTAATCTCATTAGCAGAGTACACTTGCTGGCTCAACGCATATTTGTACTGTGCCGTGAGAGGCAAGTCGGCACTGTACAGCGCAGTACCAATGGTCACAACTTCTGCCCACGCCCCTACGGAGCCGAGCACGGCGAGGAGCAGCGTCACGGCCGCCCGTGCCAGGTTAGATTTTGTTTTGTTCATAGGTAATAATAAATTATGTTTTATGTAATTAATAAGGTGATTCTGACTCATTGTCTCAGCCTGCTTTCGACTGTTTGTTGTCCTGTACAGGAACCTGTTGAGAGAATAGGCGGACCAGGCCGTCTTCATAGGCATGGAGGGCTTCGCGGCCTTTACTGGTGATGCGGCAGACGGTGTGGGAGAAGCGTCCCAAGCCTGTCTTCGTGACTTCAAGGTAGCCGGCCTCCTTGAGGGTGGTGATCTGCACGCTGAGGTTACCACGGGTGGAGTCGGTAATCTGACAGAGATACATGAAATCGGCACTCTCGAGGCTATCGAGGGCCACCATGATTTTCAGCCGCAGTTCGTTGTGCAACAGCGGGTTGATAACCGGAAATTTGAATACATTCTCCATTTTAATTATTTCTTTGATTTTTGACGTAACGGCGGTACAGATGTCCGGGGATGATGAGGGAGACAATGGCGATGAACGAAGCAATAAGGAGTTGCCAAGGCCACAGGTCGCCCTGGAAGAAGAGAGCCACAGGAGACAATGTGGAGGCGATGATGCCGCACACGATCTTCGGTCTGAAGTGCAGGATGATGCCTGTCATGAAGCACCCCAAGCCGCAGAGCAAACCCTGATACATGCAATAACACTTGTCGAACACACCAGCTAAGCCTATGGTGGCACCGCCAAGACAAGAAGCGAAGCCGATGAATATCCACATCTGAAGGATGACATTCTGCTCGAGTGTGCGCCGGTGGGTGCGTTCGTAGTCTTCGTTGAGGAAATATATCATCAGCGGAACGCCTATCAACGGGATGCCTGCCCAGAGCCAGACGCACCAGTCCTCATGCCACAGCATCAAGGCCGCGAACTCCAACAGCAGCACAATGGCTGTGGGATAGCCCCAGGCGAGAAACAAGTTCTCACCAGTGAGCTCCTGATGCCCCAGCACCTCACTCCGTGTCCGTTTGATGATATCGAGCTCTACGCTCTGTAAAGGCGATTGTTCTGTTGTAAACATTGATAGGTTTAGTAATTAAACATTATGCTGCAAAGATAGTGTTTATTTTCTAAACTTACAAACAGCCCTCAAAATAATTACGCTTTATTAACAATTCTTGATTCAAAGCTCTAACGACGGATTTGCGTTAAAAGCAAAAAGCGGGCGGAGATGCATCGGTTTGTGCATTTCCGCCCGCCTAAATGGTGACCTAAAGGTGGCCTGGGAATTAGTCGTCGAGGACAGCCTCTTCGGCGAAGTCGAGGACGTTCTTGCGGTTAGCCTGCATGCGCTCGTACTCCTCCTTGGAGCCGACAATGATCTTGTCGAACTCGCGGAGTCCGGTGCCGGCGGGGATGAGGTGTCCGCAGATGACGTTCTCCTTCATGCCCTCGAGGTAGTCCTGCTTGCCGCGGATGGCTGCCTCGTTAAGCACCTTCGTGGTCTCCTGGAAGGATGCTGCCGACATGAACGACTTGGTCTGCAGAGCTGCGCGGGTGATACCCTGCAGGATCTGCGTGGACGTGGCGGGCACGGCATCGCGCACCTGCACGAGCTTCAGGTCACGGCGCTTGAGCATGGAGTTCTCGTCGCGCAAGCGGCGGGCAGTGACAATCTGTCCGGCCTTCATGTTCTCGGAAGCTCCGGCGTCGGTAACCACCTTCTTACCCCAGATGCGGTCGTTCTCCTCGGCGAAGTCGAGTTTGTCGACCACCTCCTGCTCGAGGAAGGCAGTGTCGCCCGGGTCGTTGATCATCACCTTGCGCATCATCTGGCGGACGATGATCTCGAAGTGCTTGTCGTTAATCTTGATACCCTGCAGACGGTAGACGTCCTGCACCTCGTTGACGATGTACTCCTGAACGGCGGTCGGGCCCTTGATGGCGAGGATGTCGTTCGGTGTGATGGCACCGTCGGAGAGCGGCGTACCAGCGCGCACGGCGTCGTGCTCCTGCACCAGAATCTGCTTGGAGAGGCTGACGAGGTACTTACGCTGTTCACCCGTCTTCGAAGTGACAACGATTTCGCGGTTACCGCGCTTCACCTTACCCATGGTGACCTCACCGTCGATTTCGCTGACGATGGCGGGGTTCGACGGGTTACGTGCCTCGAACAGCTCGGTGACACGAGGCAGACCGGCCGTGATGTCACCACCCTTGGCGGCAGCACGCGGAATCTTAACGAGGGTCTCACCGGTCTTGACGGTCTGTCCGTCTTCGACCACGACGTGACCGCCCACGGGGAAGTTATAGGTACCGATCTTCTCGCCGTCGGCATCGATTACATCGCAGGTAGGCACCTTGGTCTTGTCCTTCGACTCGGTGATAATCTTCTCGGTCAGACCGGTGGTCTCATCGGTCTCGGCACGGAAGGTGACACCCTCGACGACATCGTTGAACTTCAGCGTACCTGCATACTCGGTAACGATGACAGCGTTGAAGGGGTCCCACTGTGCAATCTTCTCGCCACGGCTCACCTCCGTCCCATTGGGGAAGTAGAGTGACGAGCCGTAAGGCACGTTGACCGTGGAGAGGACAATCTTGGTATTGGGGTCGACGAAGCGCAGTTCGCCCAGTCGGCTGACCACCATCTCGCAGTCGCGTCCGTCCTCGTCGAACGGTACAGTGCGTACTTCTTCGAGTTCAATCCTGGCGCGCTCGTACTTCGAGACGATGCTGGCGTTGGCGGCGGCATTGGAAGCCACACCACCAGCGTGGAATGTGCGGAGCGTGAGCTGTGTACCCGGCTCACCGATGGCCTGAGCAGCGATGACACCTACGGCCTCGCCCTTCTGAACCATGCGGCGAGTTGCGAGGTTACGGCCGTAGCACTTCATGCAGACACCCTTCTTCGACTCGCAGGTGAGCACCGAACGGATCTCAACGCTCTCGATGTCGGCAGCCTCGATGGCCTCTGCGATGGTCTCGGTGATTTCCTCACCGGCCTCGACAATGATGTCGCCTGTCTTGGGATTGATGATGTCGTGTACGCTGACACGTCCCAGTATGCGCTCAGAGAGGCTGGATATGATTTCGTCACCGCTCTTCAGGGCTGTGCAGACGAGTCCACGGAGCGTGCCGCAGTCCTCCTCATTGATGATGACGTCGTGGCTGACGTCAACAAGACGACGTGTGAGGTAACCGGCGTCGGCCGTCTTCATGGCGGTGTCGGCCAGACCCTTACGTGCACCGTGTGTAGAGATGAAGTACTCGAGCACGGACATACCCTCCTTAAAGTTCGACAGAATGGGGTTTTCGATAATCTGGTGTCCCTCGGCACCGGCCTTCTGAGGCTTGGCCATCAGACCACGGATACCGGAGAGCTGCTTGATCTGGTCCTTACTACCACGGGCGCCGGAGTCGAGCATCATGAACACGGCGTTGAAGCCCTGGTCAGCCTCGGTCATTTGCTTCAGCAGGATGTTACCGATGTCGTTGTTAACGTGTGTCCAGGTATCGATAACCTGATTGTAACGCTCGTTATCGGTGATGAAGCCCATGTTGTAGTTGTCGGTAATCTGCTGAACCTCAGCGTTACCTTTCTCAATCAGTTCGGCCTTCTCCTTCGGAATGATGATGTCATCGAGGTTGAACGACAGACCAGCCTCGTATGCCATGCGGTAACCGAGGTTCTTGATACCGTCGAGGAACTCGCAGGCCTCAGCGAAGCCCACATTCTTGATGACGGCGGCAATGATGTCGCGCAACGACTTCTTCGAGATGACGGTGTTGACATAGCCCACCTCGGGCGGGATGATGCCGTTGACGATGACACGTCCGACGGAGGTCTCAACGGTACGACGCACCTTCTGACCTTCGACGATGTCGTCGACAACCACCTTGACCTGTGCGTGGAGGTCACACTTGCCCTCGTTATGGGCGATGATGGCCTCCTCGGGTCCGTAGAACGACAGTCCTTCGCCCTTGGCTCCCGGACGGATCTTCGAAATATAGTAGAGTCCGAGCACCATGTCCTGTGAAGGCACGGTGATGGGCGCTCCGTTGGCGGGGTTCAGGATGTTGTGGCTCTGGAGCATGAGCAGCTGAGCCTCAAGGATAGCCTCGTTGCTGAGCGGGAGGTGTACGGCCATCTGGTCGCCATCGAAGTCAGCATTGAAAGCGGTACAAGCCAGCGGGTGCAGCTGAATAGCCTTACCCTCGATGAGCTTGGGCTGGAATGCCTGTATGCCGAGACGGTGCAGCGTCGGTGCACGGTTCAACAGTACGGGGTGACCCTTCATGACGTTCTCGAGGATGTCCCAGATGACCGGCTCGCGGCGGTCGACAATTTTCTTGGCCGACTTCACCGTCTTCACAATACCGCGCTCGATGAGCTTGCGGATGATGAACGGCTTGTAAAGCTCGGCGGCCATCAGTTTCGGCAGACCGCACTCACCCATTTTCAGCTCCGGACCGACGACGATAACCGAACGGGCGGAGTAGTCGACACGCTTACCGAGCAGGTTCTGACGGAAGCGGCCCTGCTTACCCTTCAGTGAGTCAGAGAGGGACTTCAGCGGGCGGTTCGAGTCGCTCTTTACGGCTGAGGACTTACGGCTGTTGTCGAACAATGAGTCGACGGCCTCCTGAAGCATACGCTTCTCGTTACGGAGAATGACCTCGGGAGCATGAATCTCCATGAGCCTCTTCAGGCGGTTGTTACGGATGATGACGCGGCGGTAGAGGTCGTTCAGATCGGAAGTGGCGAAACGGCCACCATCCAGAGGAACCAGCGGGCGCAACTCCGGCGGAGTAACGGGAATGATCTTCATAATCATCCACTCCGGACGGTTGACACCCTTCTCAACGCTCTGACGGAAGGCCTCGACCACTTGCAGGCGCTTCAGTGCCTCGTTCTTGCGCTGCTGCGAAGAGTCGGTATTGGCACGGTCGCGGAGCTCGTAGGAGAGCGAGTCGAGGTCGAGCTTCGTCAGCAGCTCATAGATGGCCTCTGCACCCATCTTAGCGATGAACTTGTTGGGGTCGCTGTCGTCGAGATACTCGTTATTCTCACCGACCACATTGTCTATAATATCATTGTACTCCTCTTCGGAAAGCAGGTCGTACATCTGTGAACCGGGGAGAGGCTCGCCCTCACCGTCCTTCTTTCCAGCCAAAGGTCCGGGCTGAATGACGACATAGCGCTCATAATAGATGACGGCGTCGAGCTTCTTGGTGGGCATACCCAGCAGATAGCCGATCTTGTTAGGCAGCGAACGGAAATACCAAATGTGAGCCACGGGTACGACCAGCTCGATGTGTCCGGCACGCTCGCGGCGCACCTTCTTCTCGGTCACCTCAACACCGCAACGGTCGCAGACGATGCCCTTGTAGCGTATGCGTTTGTACTTACCGCAGGCGCACTCATAGTCCTTCGTAGGACCGAAGATCCGCTCGCAGAACAATCCGTCGCGCTCAGGCTTGTAGGTACGGTAGTTGATGGTCTCGGGTTTGGTGACCTCGCCGAAGCTGCTCTCCAGAATCTCTTCGGGTGAAGCAAGTCCGATGGTAATCTTCGTGAAATTACTCTTTGTCTTTGTATCTTTCTTGAAAGCCATATTCTTATTTACGATTTACTTTACGATTTACGATTGAAGGGTGGCAGCAAATTCTTCACTTTTCACTCTTCACTTTTCACTTTAATCCATCGTGATGCTGAGTCCGAGTCCGCGCAGCTCGTGCAGCAGCACATTGAGCGACTCGGGAATACCCGGTGTGGGCATGGGTTCACCCTTGACAATGGCCTCGTAAGCCTTGGAGCGTCCCACGGTATCATCAGACTTGATAGTAAGAATCTCCTGCAGCACATGGCTGGCACCGAAGGCCTCGAGTGCCCAGACTTCCATTTCACCGAAGCGCTGGCCACCGAACTGAGCCTTACCGCCGAGCGGCTGCTGAGTAATAAGAGAGTACGGACCAATGGAGCGGGCGTGCATCTTGTCCTCGACCATGTGACCGAGCTTGAGGAAGTAGGTGATACCTACTGTTGCAGGCTGGTCGAACATCTCGCCCGTCTCACCGTCGTATAGGTGTGTGGAGCAGAGACGCGGCAGTCCGGCCTTGTCTGTCCACTCGGCGAGGTCGTCGAGCTTGGCACCGTCGAAGATAGGCGTTGCGAACTTCACGCCAAGACGCTTGCCGGCAGCACCGAGGATGGCCTCGAAAATCTGTCCAAGGTTCATACGTGAAGGCACACCTAACGGGTTCAGCACGAGATCGACGGGACGTCCGTCCTCGAGGAACGGCATGTCCTCCTGGCGCACGACCTTCGAGACGATACCCTTGTTACCGTGACGTCCGGCGAGCTTGTCACCCACTCCAATCTTACGTTTCTTGGCCACGTAGACCTTGGCCATCTGCAGAATGCCAGAGGGCAGCTCGTCGCCGATGGTGATGGCAAACTTCTTGCGCTTCATTTCGGCATCGAGCAGCTTGTATTTCTTCATGAAGTTGATAATCAGCTGGGCAATGAGCATGTTCTTATGGTCATCGTTGGTCCAGTTGCTGATTTGCACGTCACCGTACTCCAGGTTGCGGAGTGCGGACATGGTGAACTTCGAACCCTTGGTGATAATCTCGGCACCCGTATAGTCTTTCACGCCCATGGACGTCTTGCCCTTGGTGAGCGTAGCCAGCTTGTCAATAAGGATGTCCTTCAGGTCGCCGACCTTTGCCTCGTACTCCTCGTCAATCTTGCCCAGTGTGATCTTGTCCTGCTGCTTCGTCTGGCGTGTCTTGATGGCACGTGCGAACAGCTTCTTGTCGATGATAACACCGGTCAGCGACGGATTGGCTTTCAGTGAAGAATCCTTCACGTCGCCGGCCTTGTCGCCGAAGATGGCGCGGAGCAGCTTCTCCTCAGGCGACGGGTCACTCTCACCCTTCGGCGAAATCTTACCGATGAGGATGTCGCCCGGCTCGACACGGGCACCGACGCGGATGACACCGTTCTCGTCGAGGTCCTTCGTGGCCTCTTCGCTGACGTTGGGAATGTCGGCAGTGAACTCCTCGACACCACGCTTCGTCTCGCGGACGTCGAGCGAATACTCATCGACGTGGACGGAAGTCAGGATGTCCTCGCGGACGATGCGCTCGTTCAGCACGATGGCATCCTCGTAGTTGTAACCCTTCCACGGCATGTAGGCCACGAGGAGGTTACGTCCGAGAGCCAGCTCGCCGTTCTCAGTGGCATAGCCTTCGGTCAGGATGTCGCCCTTCTTCACACGCTGGCCCTTGTCGCAGATAGGACGCAGGTCGATGGTCATGTTCTGGTTGGTACGACGGAACTTCGAGATGCGGTACTCCTTCAGGGCCGGCTCGAACGAGACGAACTCCTCGTCTTCGGTGCGGTCGTAGAGGATGCGGATGGTGGTGGCGTCAACATATTCAATGACACCATCGCCCTCGGCGGTAATCATCGTGCGGGAGTCCTCGCAAACCTGCTTCTCAATACCGGTGCCCACGATGGGAGCCTCGTTGTGGAGTAGGGGAACGGCCTGGCGCATCATGTTCGATCCCATGAGTGCGCGGTGGGCATCGTCGTGCTCGAGGAACGGGATGAGCGAGGCGGCGATAGATGCAATCTGCTGCGGCGAGACGTCCATCAAGTCAACCTGTGCAGGCGGCACGACGGGGAAGTCGGCATCCTGGCGGCACTTGACCACCGGACGGATGAAAGTACCGTCGTCGTTCAGCGGGGCATTGCCCTGACCGATGATGTGCTCGGCCTCCTCCTCGGCGGTGAGGTAAACGATACTACTGTTATCAAGGTTGGCAATACCACCCTCAACCTTACGGTATGGTGTCTGGATGAAGCCCAGCTCGTTAATCTTGGCATAGACACAGAGCGATGAAATCAGACCGATGTTCGGGCCTTCAGGGCTCTCAATCGGGCAGAGGCGTCCGTAGTGTGTATAGTGTACGTCACGTACTTCGAAGCCAGCACGCTCACGCGACAGACCGCCAGGACCCAGTGCAGAGAGACGACGCTTGTGGGTCACCTCGGCCAGCGGGTTGGTCTGGTCCATGAACTGCGACAGCGGATTGGTTCCGAAGAACGAGTTGATGACGCTTGAGATAGTCTTGGCGTTAATCAGGTCGGTCGGCGTGAACACCTCATTATCGCGGACGTTCATGCGCTCACGAATGGTGCGGCTCATACGGGCCAGACCGATGCTGAACTGGTTCGACAGCTGCTCACCGACGGTACGCACACGGCGGTTTGACAGGTGGTCGATATCGTCGACAGCTGCCTTCGAGTTGATGAGCTGAATGAGGTACTTGATAATCTCGATAATGTCCTCTTTGGTCAGCACACGCACTTCCATGTCGGTGTCGAGCCCTAACTTCTTATTAATACGGTAGCGGCCCACGTCGCCGAGATCGTAACGTTTGTCTGAAAAGAACAGGTTCTGGATAACCTCACGTGCCGAGGCATCGTCGGCAGGGTCGGCGTTACGCAGCTGCCGGTAGATGTAAAGCACGGCCTCTTTCTCAGAGTTTGATGGGTCTTTAGCCAGCGTATTGAAGATGATGCTGTAGTCCTGGGCAATCTGCTCGTCCTTATGAACAAGGATGGTATTGGCACCGCTCTCGAGAATCTCTATCATGTTCTCGTCGGTGATCTCGGTCTCACGTTCCATGATGACCTCGTTACGCTCGATGGAAACAACCTCACCGGTGTCCTCATCAACGAAGTCCTCGTTCCAGCTCTTCAGTACACGGGCGGCAAGCTTCGAACCAACGACCTTCTTCAAGGCGCTCTTGTTGACCTTTACCTCTTCTGCCAGGTTAAAGATTTCGAGGATGTCCTTATCGGCCTCGAAACCGATGGCACGCAACAGCGTCGTAACAGGCAACTTCTTCTTACGGTCGATGTAGGCATACATCACGTTGTTGATGTCCGTGGCAAACTCAATCCACGAACCCTTGAACGGGATGATACGGGCCGAGTAGAGCAGCGTGCCGTTAGCATGTACGCTCTGGCCGAAGAATACGCCAGGTGAGCGGTGCAGCTGTGACACAACGACACGCTCAGCGCCATTGATGACGAACGTACCGTTGGCCGTCATATAAGGGATGGGGCCAAGGAATACATCCTGAATCACCGTACCGAAGTCCTCGTGGTCAGGGTCGGTGCAATACAGTTTCAGCTTAGCCTTCAGGGGTACGCTATAGGTCAGACCGCGCTCCAAGCACTCGTCGATGGTGTAGCGGGGCGGGTCGATGTAGTAATCCAGGAACTCAAGGACGAAATTATTGCGCGTATCGGTGATAGGGAAATTCTCAGCGAACACCTTATACAGACCGTCGTTCTTGCGTTCCTCAGGCGGAGTGTCCAACTGCAGGAAGTCTTTGAAGGACTTTAATTGCACGTCGAGGAAATCCGGGAAAGGTAATGGATTTTTGACGCTGCCAAAGTTTACTCTGTTGTCTATTACTTTTGATGCCATGTTAAATAATGATGGAGTTAATGGAGTTCCTACTCCTTGTATAAAGCGTGAAAAAGGTTAGGGACCGCCGACTGGGTAGTCCCTAACCAAATACTATTGATTTGTAACTGATTACTTCAGCTCAACCTCGGCGCCAGCAGCTTCGATGGTCTTCTTAAGGTTCTCAGCCTCTTCCTTAGACAGGCCTTCCTTAACGGTAGCGGGAGCACCGTCAACCAGATCCTTAGCCTCTTTCAGGCCAAGACCGCAAGCCTCCTTAACGGCCTTCACGACCTGGAGCTTAGCAGCACCTGCAGACTTCAGGACTACGTCGAATGAAGTCTTTTCTTCAGCAGCCTCAGCGGGGCCAGCTGCGGGACCAGCAGCTACAGCAACGGCTGCAGCAGCAGGCTCAATTCCATACTCGTCCTTCAGGACTGTTGCCAACTCGTTAACTTCTTTTACTGTAAGGTTTACCAACTCTTCAGCAATAGCTTTAATATCTGCCATTTCTATTTAAAATTTTAATTGTTTTTAATACTAATGTTACTTTGTTCTTGTTCGCTTATTTGTTACGCTCAGCGATAGCGTCAAGCAGACCGTGAATCTTGCCACCGGCATTCAAGCCAGAGACAACATTCTTGATAGGAGACTGCAGCAGAGCCACAACGTCGGCGATAAGCTCATTCTTGCTCTTGATGGCAACCAGCTCATCCAGCTTGTCAGCACCGACGAAGATGCTTTCTTCTGCGAATGCTCCCTTCAATGCGGGAATACCTTCTTTCTTATACTCCTTGATCAGCTTTGCCGGGACATTGGCAGTCTCGGTGAACATGATAGCGGTGTTACCCTTCAGGCACTCATACAACGGTGAGTAGTCGATGTCAGCAGCCTCAAATGCCTTGTGGAGAAGCGTGTTCTTCACCATCAGCAGTTTGATGTTGTTCTTGAAGCACTTACGGCGGAGATCGGAGGTCTTCTCAGCATTCAGTCCGGTAAGGTCTACCAGATAGAAGTGAGGATAACTCTTCAGCTGTTCGCCGAGCTCTACGATGATAGTATCTTTTACTTCCTTTTTCATTTGTCTAATCTTTTAACGAGTTATTCAACTGATTTAGGATCTACCTTGATACCCTTACTCATAGTGCTTGAAACAAAGATACTCTTGATGTATGTACCTTTAGCAGCAGCAGGCTTCAGCTTGATAATGGTGGAGATGAACTCCTTCGCATTCTCATAAATCTGATCGGGGGTGAAGGTCACCTTACCAATTGACGTGTGCACGATACCGGCCTTGTCAACCTTGAAGTCAATCTTACCCTGCTTTACTTCCTTCACTGCCTTAGCAACGTCCATTGTCACAGTACCACTCTTCGGGTTCGGCATCAGTCCACGAGGACCGAGGATACGACCGAGAGGGCCCAGCTTACCCATGCAAGACGGCATCGTGATGATTACATCAACATCAGTCCAACCACCTTTAATCTTCTCGATATATTCATCGAGACCAACGTAGTCGGCACCGGCCTCCTTAGCAGCAGCTTCCTGGTCGGGTGTACAGAGAGCGAGCACGCGGGTCACCTTACCAGTTCCGTTCGGCAGCGACACAACGCCACGAACCATCTGGTTAGCCTTACGCGGGTCAACGCCCAAGCGTACATCGATATCAACTGAAGCCTCAAACTTGGTGGTGGTGATTTCCTTCACCAGCGCTGCGGCTTCTTTCAACGTGTAGGCTTTCCCTGCTTCAACCTTATCAGCTACCAACTTTTGATTTTTTGTCAGTTTACTCATTGTCTTAATTGAAGTTATTTGTTATTTACCAGGGAACTCCCCTTTTACAGTGATACCCATACTACGGGCTGTACCGGCAATCAGCTTCATGGCCGACTCCACAGTGAAGCAGTTCAGGTCAGTCATCTTGTCCTCAGCGATGGTGCGTACCTGATCCCAAGTAACGCTGGCCACCTTCTTACGGTTAGGCTCCGACGAGCCGCCCTTGACCTTGGCTGCCTCCATCAGCTGCACAGCTGCGGGAGGAGTCTTAATAACGAAACTGAATGACTTGTCAGCATAGTAAGTGATAACGACAGGAAGAATCTTGCCTGCCTTATCCTGGGTTCTGGCGTTGAACTCTTTGCAGAATCCCATAATGTTGATACCCTTCGAACCGAGAGCCGGTCCAACGGGGGGAGAAGGATTCGCAGCGCCACCTTTAATCTGTAATTTGATTAATCCAGCAACTTCTTTAGCCATTTCTGTTTGTAATAAATTTGATTGTTATATAAGCCAAAGGAGTGGAAGCCTCCCCGACCGTATATATAGAACAGGCGTACCGTAACAATTACGCCCTATTCTTTCTCTACTTGATTGAAATTCAATTCCAACGGGGTCTTGCGACCGAAGATCTTCACCGCCACCTTCAGAAGGCGCTTCTCCGCGTTCACCTCTTCGATGACGCCGCTGAAGCCGCTAAACGGTCCGTCGGTCACCTTCACTGGCTCGTCGAGAGTGAAAGGAATAGTGACTTCCTCTGTCCTGATAATGGTCTCTTCGGCCGTACCGAGGATGCGGTTGATGTCCGACTGACGTACCGGCGTTGGATTGTCCAGACCGCCGAGGAATCCCAAGACGTTTGGCATAAAGCGGAGTGTGTGAGCCACCTCACCCTGGAGGTTCGCCTCAACCAGTACATAGCCAGGGAGAAACAACTTCTCCTTGACCACACGCTTGCCGTTGCGCAGCTGGGCATACTTCTCAGTAGGCAGAAGAATCTGACCGACATTCTGTGCCAAAACCTCATTGTTTCGCATCAGAGCCTCCAGATACTCCTTGACCTTTGCCTCCTTACCGCTAACAGCACGCAGTACGTACCACTTCATCCCAGCCTCAGCCATACTCGCTTAATAACTTCCCGGATAAACAATATAGGTCATGAATGCCTTAAACACTGTATCCATTGCCCATACAACGAGGGCAATAATCAAAGAGGCAGACAAGACTACCACTGCACTGTGTGTCAGTTCCTGTCTCGTCGGCCAAGTTGTCTTATGTGCAAGCTCGTCATAGCAAGCCTTGCAGTAATCAATAAACTTTTTAATCATCTCTCTTGCTTTCTTAGCACGGGAAGGAGGACTCGAACCCACGACCCTCGGTTTTGGAGACCGATGCTCTACCAACTGAGCTATTCCCGTGTATTAAGACCCCCACCCGCTTGAGCGGGGGTCTTGTTGTTTTTAGTCTCGTTTGTTGCGACTCAGTCGCAACATTCCGAAATTAATCTTCGAACACCTCTGTAATCTGACCGGAACCTACGGTGCGACCACCCTCACGGATAGCGAAGCGCAGACCCTTGTTCAAAGCAACAGCGTAGATGAGCTCAACAGTAATCTCCACGTTATCACCAGGCATCACCATCTCAACGCCTTCGGGCAGAGAAATCTCACCAGTGCAGTCCATGGTGCGGAGGTAGAACTGAGGACGATACTTGTTGCCGAACGGAGTGTGACGGCCACCCTCTTCCTTCTTCAGGACGTAGATAGAAGCCTTGAACTTCTTGAAGGGCTTGATCTGACCCGGATGGCAGAGCACCATACCGCGCTTAATCTCGTTCTTGTCGATACCACGGAGCAGCAGACCAACGTTATCACCAGCCTGACCCTCATCGAGCAGCTTGCGGAACATCTCAACACCGGTAACAACCGACTTCTTGTCCTCACCAAGACCGAGCAGCTCAACTTCGTCACCAACGTGGATAACACCAGTCTCGATACGACCTGTAGCCACTGTACCACGACCTGTGATTGAGAACACGTCCTCAACAGGCATCAGGAAGGGCTTGTCAGTGTCGCGCGGAGGCTCCTGGATCCAAGTGTCGCAGGTATCCATCAGCTCCATCACCTTGTCTTCCCACTTCTCAACACCGTTCAGGGCGCCGAGGGCAGAACCACGGATGATAGGCGTGTCATCCTCGAACTCATACTGAGCCAGGATTTCACCAACTTCCATCTCAACGAGCTCCAACATTTCCTCATCGTCGACCATGTCGCACTTGTTCAGGAACACCACCAGACGGGGAACGTTCACCTGACGGGCGAGCAGGACGTGCTCACGGGTCTGAGGCATCGGACCGTCAGTAGCAGCCACAACGAGGATAGCACCGTCCATCTGGGCAGCACCAGTAACCATGTTCTTCACATAGTCGGCGTGACCCGGGCAGTCCACGTGAGCATAGTGACGCTTCTCGGTCTCATACTCAACGTGAGCGGTGTTAATAGTGATACCACGCTCCTTCTCTTCAGGAGCATTGTCAATCTGGTCGAAAGACTTGATTTTACCCTCGTTACCAGCAACGCGCTTTGACAGCACGAGCGTGATAGCAGCGGTCAGAGTAGTCTTACCATGGTCAACGTGACCAATTGTACCAATGTTTACGTGCGGTTTGGTGCGCACAAATTGCTCTTTTGCCATTGTTTGTTTTTTGTTTTATAAATTATTTGAATAATCAATATTCTATATTCCTCCTTTTTGTAGAGAGCTGTAACTGAGACTTGAACTCAGGACCTCTTCCTTACCAAGGAAGTGCTCTACCACTGAGCTATTACAGCATGTCTCTTGAGCGGAAAACGGGGCTCAAACCCGCGACCCCCAGCTTGGAAGGCTAGTGCTCTATCAACTGAGCTATTTCCGCATTCTCTCCTCAGAGAGTGGGTGCTGATGGATTCGAACCACCGAAGTCGAAAGACAGCAGATTTACAGTCTGCCCCATTTGGCCACTCTGGAAAACACCCGTACCGTTTATCCAACTTGCCTTGAAGAGCCTTAAAAAGGATTGGCTTTGCCTTTCCTTTGAGTCTCTTTCGAGCCTTACAAGGATTGGCTTGCGCCTTTCCTCTGAGTCTCTTCTGAGCCTCTTGTCGGATTCGAACCAACGACCCCGAGATTACAAATCACGTGCTCTGGCCAACTGAGCTAAAGAGGCGTTTCTAAGCAGCCGTCCTCTTTTCAGATTTACGACCTGTCGGAAAACGGCTGCAAAGTTACTACTTATTTTTGAATTACCAAAACTTTTCCAAGTTTTTTTTATCTATTCCTCAATTTTTCCTTGAATTTCTGCAGTTGTGTACGCATAGAATCGACGCAAAGGTCTATACTTTCCTCGAAAGTGTCACTGGTCTTCTCTACGAAAAGCGTCGTTCCCGGCACTATGACAGAAAGGCTTGCCTCCTTGTTCTGTGCCGTAGCAGGCTTCACAACTTTCAATTGCACCTCTACTTTCTGTATGTCCTCAAATGATTTTTCCAACTTGGCGACCTTCTTTTCGATGAACGCCTCTAACTTCTCGGTAGCGTCGAAGTGAATCGACTGAATCTTAATTTCCATAGTTACCTCCTATTTTTTAGTTAATATAAGGTTAGGCTCTCGGATGAGCCTCTTTGTAAACTCGCTTCAGCTGCTCGAACGTCGTGTGGGTGTAGATCTCCGTCGTTTCCAGGCTTTCATGTCCCAACAACTTCTTCACACTCTCCAGGCCAGCATTGTGGTTGAGCATGGCCGTGGCAAACGTATGACGCAGCACGTGGGGCGAACGCTTCTTCAGTGTTGTCACCCTTGAGAGATGCTTGTGGACGATGTACTGGACTTGCTGTTTTGACATCCGCTCACCCTTCTCGGTCAGGAAGACCGCCGGCGACTTCTTGCAGACCGTCTCATCCCTGAGCTTCATATACCGCTGGAGTTCCACGGACAGTTCCTCGCCAAAGGGTATCACCCGCTGCTTGTCTCTCTTTCCCGTCACTTTCAGCTGACTGCCTGCGAAGTCCACCTCCGTATCGTCGAGACCTATCAGCTCTGAGAGTCTGACGCCTGTCTCATAAAATACTAATAATAAGGTACGTGCGCGTACATCTTTATATGTATCACTCCACTCCACCTCATCCAAGAGTGTGTCCATCTCTCCCTCGCGGAGGAACTGCGGCAGTGGCTTCGACTTTTTCGGCCCAACAATAAGATGAGCCGGGTCTCGCTCGACCAGCTTCCGAATGAGTGCAAACCTGTAGAAAGACCTCAAGGCGCTCAGGTTGGTATTCACCGTTGCCACCTTTGCGCCTTTGTCAAGCAGATGTTCCATCCAGTCACGGATTACGTCTGCATCAACATTCTGCCATGTCATCTGAGCGTCCAGTTCTGTCATATACGTCTCGAAAGCGCGAAGTGCCTGTTCGTAACGGATTACCGTCTGCGAGGAGTGGTTCCGCTCATAGCGTATATAGTTCAGAAACTGGTCAATCATAGGCATTTACATCATTCGGCCTTAGCCAAGTAACGGTTTCAGGCTACGAATTTACGGAAATTATTCGAAACTACCAAATTTTCCGCGAACTTTTTTTATTCTTCGGTAGCACGGAGCTTCTGTACGTAAATGGCGTGTTCCATCTTCAGGCGCTTCAGTACAGAGGGCTTGTCGAACTGCTGACGGCGGCGGAGTTCCTTTACTACACCGGTCTTTTCAAACTTTCTCTTGAACTTCTTGAGAGCCTTTTCAATGTTCTCGCCTTCTTTTACAGGTACAATAATCATTTTGCTTTGTTTTTAATTTTTTAATTGTTAAACTTAGTGTTTCGGGCCAGGGGCCACGAAAAGCGGGTGCAAAGTTACAACTTTTTCACCAAACCACCAAGTTTTTAACTACTTTTGTTTAAGAAAATCACTAAAAAAGCAAGAAAATACCACTCCGCACAAAACTTTTCGGCCAAAAATGTTGTTTGTTTCGCCAAAAATGCGTACTTTTGCTGACAATTTGTAATGCAAACAGCTAAATCATGGAGAAAATAGACAGATTAGACAAAAAAATTCTTAGCATTCTGTCAAAAAACGCCCGAATGCCTTTCAAGGATGTGGCAGCAGAGTGTAACGTGTCACGTGCGGCCATTCACCAGCGCGTCCAACACCTGATTGACGGCAACGTCATCACTGGCAGCGGCTTTGATGTCAACCCCAAGAGTCTGGGATATTCGACCTGCACCTATGTAGGCATCACCTTAGAGAAGGGTTCGATGTACAGAGACGTGGTGGAAGAACTGCAGCACATTCCCGAAGTGGTGGAATGTCACTTCACGACCGGCCCCTACACCATGATGGTGAAGCTCTACGCCCGCGACAACGAACAGCTGATGGAACTGCTCAACGGCAAGCTACAGGGCATCCACGGCGTAATGTCCACGGAGACGCTCATCTCGTTGGAGCAGAGCATCAAGCGTGAGATTCCGGTTCACGTGGACGAAGAATGAAGTTTGAAGTTTGAAATTTGAAGTTTGAAATTTGAAGTTAGAGATGAAGAACTTTGACTTGAATACATACTTAGCGGACATCTACAGCCGCTATCCGGAGGCTGGGCGCCGCCCTGTCATTGGCATCACCGGCAACTACGAAGACCTGACGTGCAAGCTTGGACGCGGCTACTACCAGTCGGTGATAGCTGCTGGAGGCATTCCCGTGGTCGTTCCGCCATCGGCCGACACCGACGTCGTGGCCGGAACGCTGGAACATATTGACGGTCTGATACTTAGCGGCGGAGGCGACATCAACCCGCTATGGGCAGGCGAAGAACCTGTTCCGCAGCTACACGCCATCAATCAGGAGCGAGACCTGCCCGAACTGCTCATCACGCGACTGGCCTACAACCGCCAGATTCCGATGCTGGGCATCTGCCGCGGCATACAGACGCTGGCCGTGGCATTAGGAGGAAAAGTGGCGCAGGACATCGGTGCCGTGAACATCAAGCACTCGCAGGATGCCGACCGCTCGGAACCGACACACAGCGTAGCCGTGGAGTCAGACTCCACCTTATTTAATATATACAAGGAGGAGCGGCTGTACGTCAACTCGTTCCACCATCAGGCGGTCAGCGAGCCCGGTAAGCGGTTCCGCACGACAGCCTCGTCGGCCGACGGTGTCATCGAGGCCATCGAGAGCACTGAGTTCAAAAGCATCATAGGCGTGCAGTGGCACCCGGAGTGCATGGCCGACGGACTACCGCTGTTCCAATGGCTGGTGGGCGAGGCTGCCGACTTCCGGCGTGCCCACGAGGTCCACGACCGCGTGCTGACGCTCGACACCCACTGCGACACACCGATGTTCTTCGCAAAGGGCATTCAGTTCGACCACCGCGACCCGAACATACTGGTCGACCTGCACAAGATGACCGAAGGACGGCAAGACGCCACCATCATGGCGGCCTACCTGCCACAGCCGAAAATCGGCGAGACATTCTCCAGCAAGGTCGACTTCGATGTCCAAGGCCCCATGGAATACGCCGACCTCATCTTCGACAAGATAGAAGACATCGTCGAGAAGAACCGCCAGTATCTGAGCATTGCCCGCACGCCAGGCGACCTGTACGAAGACAAGCGCCACGGCCGGAAGAGTATCATGCTCGGCATTGAGAACGGACTGGCACTGAACGGACAGCTGCAGAACGTGCAGCACTTCGCCCAGCGCGGTGTGGTCTACATCACACTCTGCCATAACGGCGACAACGACCTGTGCGACTCATGCCGCGGCTGCAACACCCACGGCGGCGTCAGCCGTTTCGGCGAGCAGGTCATCCGTGAGATGAACCGCTTAGGCATCATGGTCGACCTGAGCCACGCAGCCGAACGGAGCTTCTACGATGCACTCGACATCAGCCAGACGCCTATCGTCTGCAGTCACAGCTCATGCCGCGCGCTGTGCGACCATCCGCGCAACCTGACCGACGACCAGATGCGCAAGCTGGCGGCAAAGGGTGGCGTCATGCAGATTACGCTCTACGGCGGTTTCCTGCGCCAAGACGGAGAAGCCACCATCATCGACGCCATCAGCCATCTGGAACATGCCATCAGCGTGATGGGCATCGACCATGTAGGCATTGGCACGGACTTCGACGGCGACGGAGGCATCTGCGGACTGGCCAACTCGTCGGAGCTAATCAACTTCACCCGTCAGCTGCTGGCACGCCACTATAACGAACGTGACATCCAGAAAATCTGGGGTGGCAATTTCCTCCGCGTCATGGCACAAGTACAGAGAATGAGAAATTGAGCGAATGAGAGAATAAGAGAATGAGAGAATGAGAAATTGAGAGAATGAGAAAATGAGAAAAATAGCAATTCTTCTATTTGCCAGTTCGTGTCTGACGCTTTCCCTGACAGCTTGCAAGGGCACGAAGAAGAGCACCATCGATAACAGCACCATTGTGATGCAGCCCGTCGGGCCGATATTCTCGGCCGACTCGGCCTACTTGTTCTGCCAACAGCAATGCGACTTCGGGCCACGAACCATGAACAGCAGTGCCCATGAGCAGTGCGGCGCATGGATTGCCCAGAAGTTTCGGCAATACGGCTTGGACGTCATCGAACAGAAGGCCACGCTCACCGGCTATGACGGGACACCACTGCACAGCACGAACATCATTGCCAGCTACCGGCCTGAACTGAAAGAGCGCGTCATGCTCTGCGCCCACTGGGACAGCCGCCCTTGGGCCGATAACGATCCCGACCCCGCCAATCACCGCAAGCCCGTGATGGCAGCCAACGACGGAGCCTCCGGCGTGGCCGTCATGCTGGAGATTGCCCGCCTCATAACCTCGCTACCGGCAGAGGCAGACAGTGTCGGACAAGTCACGGATTCATTGAAGACAGGACTGAAGGTTGGCGTCGACTTCATCTGCTTCGATGCCGAAGACTGGGGCACGCCACAATGGGAAGAAGAGCGCGAGGGCAGCGGTGACACATGGGCATTAGGTGCCCACTATTGGTCTGAACATCTCCACCAAGCAGGCTATTCGCCCCGTTACGGCATCCTGCTCGACATGGTGGGAGGCCAAGGCGCACGCTTCTATTGTGAGCTTGTCTCCGCGCACTACGCCCCCAAGGTTGTCAAAAAAGTTTGGCTTGCAGCAGAGGGTATAGGCTTCGGCAGCTTCTTCCCAAAGGAGGAAGGGGGAGGCATCACCGACGACCACCTGCCCGTGAACCAAAAGGCCAAGATTCCCTGCATCGACATCATCCCCCACTACCCCGACTGCGACGAGAGTTCGTTCGGGCCGACCTGGCACACCGTCAACGACGACATGCAGCACATAGACAAGAATACCCTACAGGCTGTGGGTCAGACTCTCATCCAGGTGCTGTTCACAGAACAGTAAAGTGGCCGCATTGTTAGTGGGTGAAGCTTCCAAGCTTTGCGGTAGCGGCTTTAGTGGGTGAAGCTTCCAAGCTTTGCGGTAGCGGCTTTAGTGGGTGAAGCTTCCAAGCTTTGCACACATATAGTCATGTTATTTAAAAGTTTCATTTCTGCATACACTGCATACACCAACATCCAACCTTTTGTGTTTCAGTGACATAAACAAAAATATATGGTGTACCCAGTGTACCCACATTCCCTAAAACCGCAAAAATTAGCAGTCTAATGTAGGGCTGGAGTTTAAGGGGATTTGCAATCCCCGTGCCAGCCCGCACGCCGGCCACGGCCTTTACAGTTTAGGAAACAAATAAGCACAAATTGGGATAAATTTATCATAATTAGTGCCAATTAGTTTCCATATAATTGTTGTCCTGGATTGTTCCCACGGCCTGGGACATTTGTCCCACCGCTTGGGACATTTGTCCCAGGCTGTGGGAACTTTCTGGATTTGTAGTTTAACGATTTCACAAGAACTGCATACGCTGCATACACCGCATACACCACTTCAAAAATCACAATTGTTTGTTAATCAATAAATTAAGTTCTGGTGTATGCAGTGTATGCAGATTTCAAACTTTTTGTTATCAATTACACAGAATATGTGAGACAACAAAACTATTGATAGATTTTTCACTCTTTCTTCTTAGTAGATAAAGGACTACCAGCTGGAAGTTCTATACTGCACTATCAGCCTCATCACTATCTTCATCGCTATCCTCAAATATCTCCGGAAACAGCATCATGTGTTCCAGTGGGGCAGAGTTGCCAAACAAATATTCGCTGTAGCGAGTTATGTTGTCGTATGTAGCCAAGAAGCAGAAGTCATTGATGGCATAAATGTCCCTTGGGTTCTTAACGATTTGCTCTAAGATAGTGTTTAAGCAACGACAGCGCATTTGATTATACTCCAGATTTGAAATAATACCGTCACGGGATGGACTTTGAGCCACCTGTTTAAGAACACGCCATGTAAGCCAAACCTCATGCAGATAGCGTGAGAACCTACCCGATTTTATCAACGCTTCCAGCATTGGAATAGCCGTATGAGGTTCTTCGTGCCTCCGTTGGTGGGCAAATTCCATCGTGTATAGACATTCCTTGTCGAAACTTGGTGTCTGTTCTGCCATCAGTTTCAGGTAGCGTTCATTCTCTTCCGACTGCCGCTTTCGTAGGTTATAGATAGAGTCATAGTTGGGAATAAACTGCTCTATATCCATATATCTCTGAACATCTTTCTCTGTAATCTGCCCGTAGTGGCTCAAGACAAATCGGCTCGACAGTTTGTTAGCAAAAACCTTATAGGCTTCCTGCACCTGATCCCAAAGCAGAGAGTCTTTTTCATTCCATTTGGCAGTATCAATAGGCATAATCAATACAAGCTTTCTCACGTATTGCTCTGCTGCCAGGCGGATATCAGCGTCTTTAATCGTACCAGTCTTTAATCGGCCAATCTCATTATTTACGACCATGCCAAACCGAAACCACAACTCTGCATCACAATATGCAGCTCTCAAAATGGCATAACCATTGGCCAAATCCATCATGTCGTTGATTACAGGATTATCAGGCAGCACCGTATCTGCCTTAAAATAGATATCCTTATCTGACAGCGTCTCAATAGAGAAACCGTCATCACCTTCAATGGTTTCTATACCTGTATCTGCTACTTGTTTGTCTTCCTCTTTTCCTTGCTTGTGTAAAGCTACGACTACAATCCCTGCAATGATAATTGCTACAATGCCAAATATTAGTTTCTTCATGTTGCTATTATTAAATTCATTGTCCTCATCATTATCGACATGTTCCTGACGGCATTGCATCCGCCACCGCCCACTCCAATCACCTTAATGATACCCTGCATCTTGTCCTCTACAGGGCCGAAGTCTAATATCTCGTCCATACTCACACTTTAATTTTCATATCAGTTGCTCTGCGCTGAGTGTAGTTATCCAATATCCACGCCCCTCGTATTCAGCTGGATAGTACTTCTTAAAATCTATTCTCGCTGAAACGAAGGCAGCGAGAAATGTAATACGTGGGTGCCATTTCTCAACATCAGCCCCTTGGTACCCTTTGTTCATCTCGTAGAACGTACGCATATTGATACAATCTTCCAATGTCTGGAATTCTATAGCATTCATTGGCCGTTCAAAATCACCAATAAAATATTGACCATCTATCTCCCCATATTCTTCGCATGCAGCCCGCACCCTGCGAAAAGCAATATCATCCAATTCTGAAACATATTTCATGCCAGACAGATAACCCACAATCCAAGTTTGATATTCGTCCATATTGTAAACCATTATCCGATTATACTTTCACTCTCGTGTATTCTCAAAGTACACCAACCTTCCATGTCATATTCTCATCCATATAAGGCTCAAGGCAGCAATCCAGTCTGCCATTGTCATCGGGTTCTGCTCTAAGGCTTGGAATTCAGCATAGTCAAGGAACTGTGAAGTCAACAAGTTCAGTCGTTGCAATTCCAATTCCGTCAGGTAGTTTTTGGCAATCTTCACGTCATCACGTGTCACGTAGTTGCCCTTGAAGTTCGTCATACCAACAAAAGGTTTCTCGTTGTCCACACGTTCATAGATCAACTCTGCCGCCGTATGTTCATGCACGGCATAGTGCATTTTGTTCTGCACGGTGGCAAAAAACAGCTTTGTCATCTTGGCCCTTGGGTCGTAGTCCGTTGATGTGGCGTATATGTCTGTCACCTGCTGATAAAAGTTCCGCTCACTACTACGAATATCACGGATGCGTTGCAGCAATTCACGGAAATAGCGATTTCCTCCTTGCTTCAATCGCTCATCGTCCATCGTGAATCCCTTCTGAATGTACTCATGCAATCGCTGTGTGGCCCAACGACGGAACCTTACGGCAATGGGTGACTGCACACGATAGCCAAGGGCGATAATCACGTCGAGATTATAGTGTTCTATCTCACGCTGCACCTGCCGTTTGCCCTCCTGACGAACTAACAAGTATTTCTTGTGAGTTCGTTCGTCATCATCAAGTTCCTTATCTCCATAAATTCCTTGTAGGTGAAGGCTAATGTTCTGCTGAGTGGTATCGTATATCTCAGCCAATTGTGCCTGTGTCAACCACACATCCTCATCAGCAAAGCGAGTATTCATACTCACCCTGCCTTCCTCATCCTTATACAGTATCAGTTTGTTCTCTTTGTCCATATTGTCATAACGTTTTTGTTCGTCGTATTTGTTATTTTAAAACGGCACATCCTTTTTGGCATCCAGAATTTCTTTGGGAATCATCGAACTGTCAATGGCATCAAATGTATACAGAAATGTCCACAAGTTCGGATTCCTGCTTAGCATCTCTTTAATAATCTCATTACGATCCTCTTCTTTTAACTCATCTTCATCTGTTCGAATGTACTTGTGAAAAGATGGATTAATATCAGCAATGTCTATTCGTGGAATATTGTCTATGCTGACTAAACTCATTTGTACTTCGCCACCATATCTTGTGCGTTTTTGTGGATGGAGCATAACTCTCCACCGTCTGTTTAACCATGTTTCGTACTGAAAAGACTCATAGTTTAGCATATAGCAGTACTTGTCAGGAAACGATTCGATGATGGCAGAAAGGAAAGATTTTCCTGTTACTTCTGGATTCGATGGTATAAGTGGCCCAACAATATCTGAGTATTTAACTTTGATACTATCACACCACGCACAGAAGTCCTTAACGACATCCTGCAATCCCATAAGGCATAGGTAAACCAAGACCTCTTTGAAATTATCATTCTTATATATCAAGAACTCAGGGCATCTGAACCAATAAGACATCGTCATATCATGCCCAGTCTCGTCAACCTTAATCTCTCCCCATTTTGTCTCCATTTG
>Ga0310786_10003037_pt1 | contig 24849 bp, 33 predicted proteins | sample AusTroGonzalo_MG_FD_203881 | JGI IMG/M metagenome (GOLD analysis project Ga0310786, IMG submission 203881) | Bovine rumen microbial communities from tropical cattle in Woodstock, Queensland, Australia - Gonzalo_03 (v2) (version 2) | ecosystem: Host-associated > Mammals > Digestive system >...
TGCTCGTCGTCACTCTTGACATTGACGGTGTAGACGCCGCAGCCATAAGCACGGTCATAGAAATCTTCGAATGCCACAAATGACAGCTCAATCCATCTGTCATAATCTTCATTGCCGTTCACGTAACATTTGAGAATTTCATGCAGGTCATCGAGCTCGACATCTGGATAAATCTCAAATATGTTCTTTGCGTCACCAACATCTACAAATGTCTTAGCAACACTCAAAGCCTGATAGACTCTCCAACCATGGCGTTCTTCCTTATTAAAGAGGAACACACCATTGTCATAATCGTTCGGGTCATAGTTAGCAATCGGTTCATCAATATAAATGACGGTGACATCCTGTTTCGGCACGAATTTACCAAAGATAATTTCCTTCTTAGACGTGTCAATGTTAGCTTCTTTTTGCGTAAACGAAAGTAAGTGCGTATTGCTGTAACTGTCCAAGCGTCTTTGCAACATTGTATATGCAGAGAGGAAAATATTTCCCGGAATTGGCTGGTTTCTGTTGACCAAGCGAGCCGCATCGCATGCATTGACAATAATATCGCGGATTGTAATTTTTGACATAAACTTAACCTCTCAATTTGATGTAATTGTTATAATATCGACCGAGACTCTCGGAGTTCAGCCATTGTGCCAAGCGTCTCATTGTCATAGGGTACCAGTATTGGTTGTTGCCTAACCTTACAAAGGAAATCTGCGAGTTCGGCAGGTACCTGATATTGTGCACGAATGTTGAAGATGCCCTTGCCGGTGTATTGGTAAAAGGCACAGAAGCCTTTGCAGGACGGAATTCCTGCGGTTGCATAGCTTCCATTGCTGCTTGAGCCTGCTTGGCTGGGTTAGCGGCTAGTCTTGACCAGAACTCAGCGTACGGATTCCATCCTATCCATGTCATAATTAAATTCCTCCGGTTCCATTGCGGCATTTACAGCCTTCTGTTGCTCAGTGGCCAATTTCAACTTTTCCTTCTCGAGGGAAATCATTTCCTTGGTCATAGCAACATTTGCCTGTCCCTGTTTAGCCTGGACTTCAACATTTGCCTCAGCCGCATCAATCTGTAATTGCTGTTCTTTGAGGCGCATTTCGTCATTGTGGATAATCATATCCTTGAGTATCTGTTCCTTCTGGTTCATCAACTGCATGTTCAATGTGTCGATTTCCTTCTGGAGTTCAGCATTCTTTGCGACCTGAAGTTCAAGCATATCCTGAGTTTCATTGAGGACTGCATTCATCTTGTTCAATACAGATACTGCTTCTGGGTCCTGCTTACCATCGCTGTCAGATACGAACATAACATCTTCACTGTTAGCAACAATATCTGCCAAAATCGGTTCTTTGACATCCTGGTCAAGTGTGTCAATATAATGCTTGGCAATAATCTTCTGGCTCTTTTCGTCGAGCAACTGAGAGATTGCCAATAATTGCTGTCTGCGCTTCTGCAATTTAGTAATTGTCTCAGGACCGTTAACTAATTTAAACGTTGGCAACTTATCGATATTGAACATCCAGCAATAAATTTCACACAGAGACTTGGTGAATGCGAAGATTGCCTGATATGCGTTCTCGTATAAAGAGTTTACATTGCTCTCGCTGTTGGCCTGTTGTGTCAAAATCTCCGTAGCAGTCTGGTTGACGCTCATCGGCTGGATTCCTTCTGAAGGGATGCCTAAAGTGTTGGCTATCAAGGAGTTACAAGCATCAATAGTGGCCATTAAGTCTTGAGTTTGGTAGGTCTCAACTATCGGTGTTGGAGCGACGTCGCCATTGTAAAGACAAACCAGAGATTCCTTAGTCTGTAATTTCTCATAATATCTCTCGAGGCCATCAAGAGCCTTAGCCGGCATGAGGAAGTTTGCCTTAGGACTTCTGTTTGCTCTTTCCAATAATGTCGAATATGCCAAATTCATACCGAACTGGAGGTCCGCGGTCATATCGACAATACCGTTAAAGTCTATTTTATTATTGCGTCTTACTTCATTATAGCAGAAGCGGTAAATAGGAATTCTGGAAATATTCAATTCCATCGGTTCCGAAATAATCAAGTTACCACATGCCTTAGTGACCGTAACAGTTCCCTTTTCATTAATTTCATAGAATGTAACGATTGGGCAGCTGTCTGCAGGGATTGTCCACTGGCTTCCCAAATTACCCAATATACAAGAACCGTCAGAATTGACAACATTCTCACCGTATAATCTCTTGGCCTTGGAAGTCGCAATAAAATCGACAACACCTGCATATTCGCAGTCACTACCGTCAAGTTCGCGGCAACATGGATCAAACGCGATGTGGGTAGGGTCATTGACAGCCTCCAACGAGAGCTCACCATTGACCGACGTTAAAATAACATAACCAACACCACAAATACATGCAGCCCTTACAGCTTCCGTAAAGACATATTTGGTGTTGGTTGTATTTTCTAAATCATCAATTGCCTGTTGGACCTGCTTGTATGTTCCATCTGGGTCGTCAATCTCACAATGCCATGGCGACTTGCTGAACGGCGAGACAATGGCGTTTAAGAATTTCGCATACATATTGAAGCTTCGGCAAATTCTGCCAACTCTGTCAACAGCTGCAATAGATTCATCATTCCAATAGTTTCCCGAATAAATTTCATAATCCCTGACCTTTCTATTAACTAGGTCAGAATAGTAAGATGAACTTTTAGAAAGCTTTTCGCGTATTTTTTGAAGCGTTTGTTCCATTTTTAAAGTCCTTTATAATAATCTTATATATTTATTACCGGAATAAGCGGCTCATCAATTCGCTCTCCCTCTTAAAGTCAATTCCCTCATCAGTGTCGTAGAACGTCAATGCAAGGGCGTCGGTTGCGTCAGGAGAATGGCCCAGAATTTCCTTGATGTCCTCTTTAGGCACAATAGCCTTCTTTCCCTGAGCAGTAATAATATACGATGTGGCAAACAGTTCGTCCATTATTTCCTGGTCCTCGATAAAGAAGCCTCCATCGATGGCCTTGACTAGGTTGGTATACATGTCCGCACGGGCATTTAAGTTGTATTGGTCCTTTGCTTTACTACCAAAATTAACGGAATTAATGTGATAACCCAGCTTAAGGTAATCCTCGACGCCCGAACTGAAACCGCCAGTCCCGTCAATAAACACTTTCACGTTGGGATATTTGCGGATTAATTTCTCAACTTCCGATGCGACCTTGTAAGTGTCCGCATGGAACAACGGCACCTTTTCCAATATTCTAAAGCTGTCCCTAACGATAATTACAGTAGAGTCGTTGCCATAACGAGCCATATCTATTCCCATGTAATACTTACTGTCTTTACCCCTGACGACTGAAGACATAGTGACGTCTGCCAAAATGCAGTTCTCGATGGCAGTGTCCATAATCTCGCCCTCAAGTTCTTGCTTTCTCATGAGCGGGTCTGAAACTGACGACTCAATTAAAGCAATTGATTCTTCAGATAATTTGTCGTTTTCTTTATATGTTCCTGTGAATATATCCCAATCACCCAACGCCATATGTTCTTTGAAGCGTCTGTTCCAAATAGTTCCTACACGGGGTGTGGTGCAAAATCTAATTTTAGGTTTAATGCCAAAACCTCTACAACAAGGACCCGCTACATCCAATAAATCTGCTGGAGCCATCGCAACTTCATCCAATACCATCAAAGAAATATCAGACTGGCCTCTAACATTCTCGTAATTGTCATAAGAATATCCGAAACAAATACCTTTATTATAGGCAATTGTCATATCTGACTTATTAAATTGCGGTATTAGCTGGTCATATATTTGAGGGAATTCTTTTTGTAATTCAGCAAAACACCTAATTACTTCAGCAAATAGGTTCTGCTTTAATGTTGAATATGTCTGTGAGAAAGCCAAAATTCTCTGACCCTTCATTAGAGCCAGAGTTATTAGCCATGACATAATCCATGTTTTACCAGTAGAACGAGATGAAACAATCCCGGCATACTGTTTTTTACTGTGTGTTAATTTCTTTTGTATCGGTAGGAGCCTATCCTCAAGATTGTACTTCAACTTCATCGTCACCGCCTATAACAATTTCCAATGTTGTATCTTTAGTGTCGGAGTTGTTATTGACCTTGACTTCAGTGCGATTCGGATTTTCTCCCCAGTTATTGCGGAAGCGGCGTTTAAGAATTTCTAAGTTAGGATTCTTGCCAAAGATGAAATAGTCCTGGGCCAGCATCATCTCAATGCGACCCCTGACCACATCAAACCATGTATTGAAACGGGTAATCAATTCCTTGAACGGCTCTGACCATTTGCTTTCGTCCGCCTCACTTGTAAACGTAATTTTGTATGGGTAAACATAATCCTTACAATGTACACAGAATGAACGCCAACGATTGAATGTATTATCGTTCGTGTGAATACCTTCCGAATATCGCTTCTTATAACAAAGGACCCAAAGGTAGATTTTACCCTTGTTCCCCATGTTCGACAAGTCCGGTTCTGAGACTTCCTTCTCCAACCACTCGACACATTTCATATTCGATTTATTTTGTGCATGACCTTTAGCCATGTGCCCTCCTAAATCGTGAGAGTGCCGTTTCGCTTATCTTCAATATATTTTGCGACCGGTTCTAAAATGTCAATTAATTTGGAGAGTTTAATGTCGAGACAGACCAACCCTTCATAAACATCCGGAATTGTCTTGTCGCTGAAATCTAACTGCTTTGGTTCTTCTGTTTTCTTCTTTGCCATAATGTAGTCCTCTTTTTCGTGCAAACAGGCGCACGTTGCCTTGTTTATTGTTTAGTTAAATTCTTCGTCGTCAGAGACGTCAGTTTCTTCGTAGCCGAATTCATCGTCGCCTGAGCCTTCAATATTGGCCAATGCTTCCTGGATTGCGGCAACATCGCCCTGTTCAATCTGATACTTTTCGATGAGTTCGTTTAACAAAGTCATTAATTCATTCATAATAATCTCCTCCGTGTTTTATATATTTATATAACGTAAAAGACCACTAAGTTGCCCTAGTGGTCTAATTGACAGGAATCGTGAAAACTAGACTTAATTGGTTGCTTCCCGGAGAAATAACAAAAGGATAAAGACAAAGAAGGAAGCAACCAATTAAATCCTACTGCTGGATTAGTGAAGCGAATTAAGGTATTAAATATGAAATCAGCCAGCAGTAGAATTTAAATTATTTACGCCTTGGAAGCTTCATAAGCCTTTGCTAACACAAACTCATCGCAAGCCTGACCATAGACCTTGAGGTCCCAATCGTTAAGTTCGGAAGGTTTGACACCATTGTCGTCTGTAAGTTCAATAATTTCAGAGACTGTATTATAGACCTTTCCAGAAGTCTTGTTATTGTCAACCTTAACCATAACATCCGCAAAGATTTCTGCAAGGTTATCATCCTTATCGAAAATAAACTTTTCGAAGTCTTCCTGGTTCTTGAAAGTCTTAACATTCTTGAACAATGCTGTCAAATTGCTCTTCTCATTGAAAGAAATAGAAGAGGCCTTAGTTGTGACATGAATCTGCTCACCATTCTTGTCCTTTACGTCCCAAACGAACGAGATTAACTGCTTTGGGTCCGTCGGTGTGCCGTCGGGCTTCTTTGCAAACTTTTCATCCTGCCACGAAGTTCTTAATACTGCCAAACGTGCCTTATAAACACCTGGCTTTTCAATAGCTTTAAATTCACCACCCTTGGATTCATGTAATGTAATTTTACTCATTTTTTGTTTTCCTTGTTTTTACTTTGTTTTACTTTTGTGTAAACATTCATTTGTTTACATTATCAAATATAATAATTAGTTTACGTTTTGTCAACCTGTTTATTTTTATTTGATTTTTTCAATTTCATTGGCTGCTTTTCGTCCTCTTTATGCCACTTGACCTCGGCTTTCATACCGCAATCGATAATGTGACGGAATTTCTCAGTGTCCTCCGCCTCTTCACACTTCAAATCACCATGGGCAATAATGAACGGCTCGCCTGCATACAATAATGATGATCCAGTGCACTCTGCAGCAGTTGCGTCCATTAAGGCCTGCAACTTATAGCCGTCATTAGGGTCCTCAGTCTCAATCCACACTGCATCATGTACCGGCGCAATGACCTTTAAGCCCTCCTTTCGGCACTTACGCAAACATTGTCTAAGGATATATGCGCCAAACGACTGGATTGGCTGATTGCCTAACGTTGTGGGAGATGCTGCATTATATCTGGTGAATATCGGATAACCGTCAGGCAATATCCATACGCACCTATCCGTTGTCCCGCAGTCACCCTGATGCATTGCCGTAATATACATCTTCTGCAATTTCTTTGCCTGACTGTAGGCCTTATCGAGAGCGTGTTTCATCTTTACCGCTTCCGTTTGCAGAATTTTACATCTACTGGCCAAGCGCTTTGCACCTGCACCATATTGCCATGCCAAAGTGAATGTCTTTGCCTTCTTTCTAATTGAGGCCTGCTCTTTGGTCAAATCCTTCTTCTTAATACCTTCCGGTAACAAACCCATCTTAATGGCATTGAATATGTAAGGATCCTCAGCTCTGTAAAGTTCCTGATACGTTGGGTCATTATATAACAGACCCATCAATGCTGTTTCCTGTGAGTGGAAGTCAACCTCAATCAAATATTTGCCTTCAGGCGGGTCCATTACGCCTCTCATATATCGCGTCCATTGTGGAACATACCCTTCAGCCGGTAGGCCTTGCCATCTCTGTGTCTTTGCCTTATTAGGATTCAATGTCGATACATAGATGCGTCCATCCTTTAAATTACGGGTCCAGTTCTGCCATTTGTGGTCCTTATACTTATTTGTCGTAATGCCATTCAAGCCCTTCTGAACATGCTCCGACCAATAAAACCACCATTCCATAAAGTTGGCCTCGGTGAAGCGTGGGTCCTCTCTGAAATCATAGTCCTTCAATATATCAGCCGACAATTCATAACCGCCTGTTGGTGTCCTTGGCCAGTCCTTAATGTCATTTGATTTAATGAACGCCTCCACATATTTCTGGATATTCTTTGTTGCCTTATGATACACTCCGTTCTTGTCCAGTTCGAATGTTCCCGGAAACTTCATGTTCATTGCCTCCTGGAAGGCCTTTATTTCAGCCGCCGCTCCATCCTGCATTAACTGAAGAGCCTCTGTAGAGATTGGAATGCCATTATTGCAAATCCATCGCGACAACTGCATGTCTTCAGACAACTTGAGTATATACTGTTCCCAGTTCAGCAGTCGGGATGTATACATTTCATCGACGGACATACTGCTATATGGGAACAGAAAGGCCCCATTAATATATTCATCGTATCGTTTATGCCAATATGCCTCCAAAGCGTGCAAGTGGGCAACGTCATGCATACAATAGGTCAAAATTTCATCTTCATGGCCTTCTGTCTTGTCGTCAATGCAGTATCGTCTGCAGCGTTCCTTTTCTTCACTGTCGATATTAATGCCCAAGAAATTCGCGCAACAATTGGCCAATGAGAGCTCTTTTGACAAGATGGAAGTATTTATATATTTGTCGTTCATAATGAACCCAAAGTAGCCCGTATCGAACACATTTATTACTGTGGTGTCGATTCCCAGCTTCTCCAGGCACTTAGCCTCGGCAATCTCATAGAAATGGGCCAGCCATAATGCATCTTTATTGGCATTGAACCAATTTATAAAGTCTGTGCATTGTGCAGGGTCCTGGAGCCACCAGCCCTTTGTCTCCACACCGTCATTTATTGCCACACAGAATAATTTAAATGTGGCACTGCAAAATTCAAAGTCTATAGCTATCTTTTTCATATTCATCCTTAAATATAGTAAATTTGGCACACGCGGCACATATGATCACAAGCAAATTTTAAGTTACATTATATTATTATATTAATTAATAATATTATTTTTATTGTCTCTCGCGCGTAACATAGAAAAAAAGTGTGTGCCTTGCGTGCCGGGGTCAAAAAACCTAAAAACTATGCGGTTTTATGCCTTTTCTATTATAAAATTTATAAAAGCGGCACACACTTTAGTTGCGTGCCGGTGTGTGCCGGCACGTGCCGCTACATCTCAAATTCGTTACAAACAGCCTTTTCAGGCTTATTTTCTGTAAATTCGTTGAGTGCAACGCCTGGCCATACACGCAAACGCTTTTCATTCGGCAGTCTACGCATCTGCGGTTTGAAGCCCAACTTAGACATGTGCTCAATGAGATTCTGGAAACTGAGCTCAGTCTTAGGCACTTCATAACGTTCCAGATTGCCTTCCTTCCATGTATTCCAGGCATCTCTGAACTGAGCGTCCGTAATTGCCGTAGAACCACCCAAGATAATGCATGTTCCCAAGAAATCATCAAATACCAACTTGTTGAGTTCTGCACATTCTTCCTGAATACGGTCCTGCATAGCCTGTGGGAGGATTATATCTGAGTGCTTAGGGCAATATTTGGCGTAATCTTGGCGGCATTTGTAAAGAAATTGTGGCAATTCGGCTTCCAATTTCTCTTCCCATGAAGGGTCTCCAGAGCCCAATAAAGGCTTTCCGTCAGAACCGACCATAATTTTGCCTTCTGCATCGCACTGATACAATATAGTCTTGGCACTTTCAGGCTTGTGTATATTAAATAATACTAATCTCGATACTTCGTGCTCGGCATCAGTGTCAATATCCAACAATACGTTTCCATTGGCCCAGATATGACCCTTGAAACAGGCGCTGAATGAATCTTTGCCCTTATATTCAACGTCGGCCAAGTCACCACCAGTTGCGGTGTGGATAATTTGTGACTTCAGCATCTTCGCATTCTTATTATCACCGATAGTGACCAACTGCTTATTCCAAATTTTTGCAAATCCGAACTGGTTATTTAATGACTGTTTCTGCAAAGCTTGGGTTGCACGGCTCAAATGACTAAATGCCGCTCTCAACATTGCCGATTTACCTGAACGGCCATGAGCATCATAGAGATATACCAACTGCCTACTCTTATTCTTTACCTCATAGACCTGCCAGACAGCAGCCCTAAATACAGCACACTCTTCCTCGGAGCTTAATCTTTCGCTCAGTGCCTTATCCCAGAGAGGACATGGGCCTTCCGCAATCAAACCGTTAATATCAAGCTTGATGAACGCATAATCATCAGCTTCGTAAGAATATGGAAGCGGATGGTCATTGTGGCGCTCTGCATATCTACCGCACAATAATGGCAGGTTATTATTAAATTCCTTCACAAACTTATCTTTACTGTGCTGTGCGAACACCTCTGTAAATTCGGTAATTTCGCCATAGCCCAAACGCACGCCGTCCTCATTCTCTTTTGGGATATACTTATAATTAACAACAATATTATTAAAGTGTTCCAATACCCAGCTGGACATGCAATCCTGGAATATTACGGCGAACTCGGACGGGATAAACGGCATGTGACCCTCGCCTTTTTGTTCGAATGGGCACATTGCATTCAACTTATCGAGAATTCTTTGCTTTTGTTTCACAAATTCGGGCCAAAGAACGCCCTCGAGAATTTCAGGAGATGCCAACTGGACAAGACCGTCCTGGCCAGTCTTTAATCTAATAACTTCTCTGTTCTGTAAAATCCAATATGTGCTTGACGTCTGCCAGTTATCGGAGGAGGCCAACAAGAAATTGTGACCAAAGGCTTTATCAAACTCGTTGGACCTTAAGCCCAATAAATCTTGTGGCGGGAGACAAATCGAGCCCTTAATGCCACCTTCAGCGGCAATCTTGGCTGCACTGTTGCGTCTCTTCGCAGCAACAGCTTCCTCAATTTCTTTAATTCTAGGTACTAATGTAGCAACGTCTTTTTGGACTACAGCTGTTATAATATCCTTGTCAGGCTGTTTCCAGTCGACATCCTTCATATAATATTCTATCGGTTTTTCGCCAGATTTACGTGTGATTGCCATTATTCTTCCTCATATTGTAATGTGTGGGCCTCACTGATTATCTCGATAGGCAGGTTATCCTCTCCATACTCCCAATAAATTTCAATCGTCCCGGTCCATCTGTCTTCTGCTACATTGAAGCCTGCAACCGGTGAGGTTCCGTCTGTTACTATATAATGATTTGGCAATAAAGTTTTTTCTATTTGCATATTTAAATAAAATGTCCAGACAACCCACCACGATTGTCTGGACTTTATGAAAGTTCGTACATGTCAGGGTGGTGGGCCTAACAATTTGTTATTACAAATATAGCAATAAATGATTTATTTGTAAACAAAAATTTTTATTCTGAAATTTCAGATAAATGTAAATAAAAATTTACAAATCCCAATAATTTACTATATTATCAGATATGAGGTAATAATATGGGTAGAAAACCAAAAGCAACAGACTATGTTTCGAACGCTCGTTTAAGAGAGCTAATTATTCAATATAACGATTTAAACCCCAATGACAATGGCGACTGGCTTCCGAAATTCGAGAAGACTATGAAGACAAAAGGCAAATGGGATGCAGTAAAGAGTTGGGTGACATTGCGCAAGAAAAAATATGCACAACCACGAAAGTATACTCCTGAATTCGCGATGGTCTCGAAAGAACTGTTTGAAAATATTTACAAAATTGCCAAGGGACGTGTATCATGCTTCTCAGGCATTCCAGTAGATGAACGAGAAGATGTAATACAAGATTGCATGTTGGCCGTAGTGCAATACATCAATCGCTACCGTGAAGATTTAAATACATCGGCATTTGCGTATGTCACGCAAATCCTCTCGAATGCCCTTAAGTTGCACATGGGCCAAGAGAATGACTCTATGTGGTGTCGTCAACCTTGGCATGATGTCAGCGACCAGTGTATAGCATTAATGTATGGAGTAGAGGAGGCTAGTGATGATTACGAGACCTAATCATGTAACCAAATATGACCAAGCGGACAAACAGCGATTCAGAGCAGGTCTGAAATGGAGAATGTTCCGTAAGCAGTTAAAGGATAAGCAGAAGATTGATCCTGTCACTGGTCAGAAACTCACCAAAATGGCCAACTGCCACCACAAGGACCTCTACGGCGACTACGAGGACCTGAGCGACGAACGCAAATTTGTATTTCTCAATGTGGCCACACATGACGTCGTGCACTTCTTTTTCCTAAGGTCTAAGCCGAGAGAATGGCGCAAGAGGATTCTCCGCATGATCCACATCCTTAAGGAAATGGAGAAATATGCAGAAGAATATTATAAGTTATAAATAAGTTAATAAAAATTTACTATATTTACATATTATGAACAAGGATATAATTTTAGCAATTTCACCAGAACAAGGACAGTCGGGAGGGTGTTACTGGCACCGCATCGCAACTATAGCCGATTGTCTAAATGCAAACAAGGACTATGGCACAAAGGTCATCACTACGCCAATGCCAATATTTGACACACAACTATTGGAAAGGGTCAGATGCGTGTTCGTTCAGCGACCGTCGTGGCCTGCTCCGTGGTTGAAGAACTATAAAGAGCTTCAACCGAAATTCGGATATTATTCCATTGTCGCGGAATTCGATGATGCTTGGGATGCAATAATCCCGGAATACAATGCCGCATCGCTTCAGCCTCGTGACTGGAATGCAATCGATCAGACAATCAGAGAGAACCTTTCATATTGCGACAGAGTTGTTGTCACGACCGAATTTCTCAAGCGCAAGCTCAACAAGCAATATAATATATGGAATGTCAAGGTTATTGAGAACGCCGCACCCAAGTATCTATACAGTGCGAACAGAAAGACGTTCTTCAGGGACAAACCATTGTGCTTAATCCCGTCAGGTATGCAACATTACCGCACGCCAATTCCATTCAATCCGCAGAACCCTGTTGGAGCTGTAGGTCTCCGTGGTGATTACTGTGGTCAGTGGCCAGAATTCTTAATTAAGGAAATCAAGGAGCAGAAAATTCAGCTGCATGCAATGGCTGACAAACCGTATTTTCTCTCTCCAGTCCATGATATGATTGAAACCTCCCCATGGCTCGACACTCCTAACTATGCCGCATTCATCACAAGGATGCAACCAGATATTATATTGGCACCGTTGGTCGAGAATGACTTTAACCGCTCAAAGTCGCGCTTGAAGTGTGCAGAAGGGTTCGCAATCGGTGCAATCGTCATTGGCAACGTATTTGAATATTCGCCATACGAAGTTCTCCACCCATATTGTCAAGTTCCGCCAAACCCGACAATGGAACAATTGGAGACTGTGTTCAATAACGTCAAGGAGCACTGGAAGGAAATCTTGGATTACCAATATGACTTCATCAACAAGAATGGTGAATTCATGGAATCCGAGGACCACATAAACAAATATTTAGGGGCATTTGCACCCGCCAATAGGAGAATGGTATGAGAATATGGACAGACGAAGAGCGAAAAACCCGCTCAGAATATATGAAACAATTGTGGAAAAAGAGAGGTTACCGCCGGAAAATCAAAGAGGCTAGGCGCAAAACCAGGGAGGAGGGCAAGTGTCTAGTCAATATCCCGCAACTGGAGAGCGATAAGGATTACCGCGATTACCAAAGACTACAGCATCGAATCTGGTATGAGAAGAACCGCGAAAAGTGGAACGAATATTCAAAGAAACAGAAACTGAAGAGATTGTCGGTTGAGCAGCTGATTGCCTTGAGGGACAAGCACATAAGGACAGGACACGATGAGTGGGCCAAAGCTGTGGGTGATGTTCTTAATGAAAAGCAAACTGACAGATTAATAGAGGAGGACCTACATAATGGCTGAACCAGTAATACCAGAAATCGAATAGGCGATAATGACTCCTGAAGAAAAAGCAGCAATTATATTTCCTGACATGAGTACATTACCGCTTAATGAAAAAGAGAAAATTCACATTATAGAAATGTTCGAAATGAATGATTTACAAAATGGATAAAATATGAAAGAACCAAAATTAACATTAACTTATATAGGCACAGATGGCCATGTTATCAATTTTGATTTCATGAAAGTATTAGAAGCAGTTGATGCTGCTAAAGGTGCATTCGCTTATCAATATAAACAAAATAAAAACAGAGATGAATATAATGTTACATATTGTGAAAGACAAGCGGATATTCCAGAAGGCTGTGAAGAAATAGACTTCAAGGATCCGGATGCATGGAGAGCTGAATTGAACGAAGAGGTATAATAATGACTATTTTATTTGCAAGTTTATTAATTTTAGCAATTTTAATTATTATTGTTATTAATGAATGTAATAATACATTAGTAGCTAATTTAGAAGACAAAATAAAACAAAAAGAAATAATATTTGACATTATTTCTGAAAAATATGGTCATGATGAATGTGATAAAATTCGTTTAGAATATATGCACAGAATTCTACCGCTACCTATGGAGGAAATTAAATAATGTGTAAACTCTGCGACAAAGTAAAACCTAAAGGATGGAATTTCTGTCCACTATACGGAAAAAAATTAAATAAAGAAGAGGAATAAAATATGATATTTGAAACAGAAGAACAAAAAGAACTAAACGAAATATTTAAAGATTTCAAAAAAACCTTCACAATAAACAATATAGACTACAAAATAGAAATTTTAAATATTATGACGGTTAATGGAAATATGATATCACTTATACTTCATGATATAGTTCCAGAAAATCATAAATGTTCATTACTTAAACAGAATGGTATAATTTTTAATATTGAAGAATTAAAGAAAATGGATAAAGATAAGTTAAAAAAAGAATTTTGGGAACCAAGAATTATGTCGTTAATACATGATACTTTTAAAGGTGATAGAGAAAAAATTAACACAATATATAATCAATTAAAAACTGAATAGGGTATCTGAAATAAAAATATTACAATCCACTGGGTTTCCAAAGCTCAGTGGATTTACTATATTATGCACATAAACAATTCAACAATGAGGAATTAAATATGGCAAAGCGCAAACACTCCTGGCTTGACAAATATAACTTCAGTGACCGTAAGGTTGACATTGATGTAGTTATCAATGGTAAGACACGAAAGATTATTAATGTTCACATGCTCGATAATAAACCAAGAAGTTTCGAGCTGTATGAACAGAAAGGTATGACCGAAATGGTATTATCGTTTAATGACGGCTATGCTGAATGTATGGAAGCATATAACAAGTTTATCGGATAAGGAGAATGTATAATGTTGAATTTCATTAAGAATCTGTTCCCTAAGGCTGAGGTCGTTAATATCGAAATCCCGGTTGTAAAGGAAGATCCGGTTGTAGAAGAAGTCAAGTCTACCAAGAAGAAAGTCTCCATGGACGAAATAGAATGGGCCAAGAATATGTTTGATGCTGGTCCAAAGGGAAACCTAAAGGACTATCACAGAGCAGTGTATATTCTCAACAAGTACGGTGTACGCAAGTTCCGTAGCAAGACAAGGGGAGCCATCCCGCTGTCGGAGAAGTATCGTGTCAAGTCAATGGCAGAGCTGCAGGAAATCGTCGTTTCTCCAAGTTCCACTGTAACACAGAGAAAGGCAGCAGTCCAAGCAGCATTTACGCTCGGCTTTACCAATGCAAAGACGTCTGCATAAATAATAAGTAATTCCTCATTAAAGTAATGGGTAACTGCGGAAATCTTTCGCTTCACTTTTGGGTTTCCAAAGTCACCTCTTATTACTATATTATAGTCATAACGAATAACAAATGAGGATATAATGAATTTCGAACTTTGCAAGAACAAATACTTTCATATCTCTGAAGGTAACATGAACATTGAAGTTTCTGTGTCTGGCTATCATTTGATTTATGGCCGAGAAGTTATTACATATGTAACTAAGAAAGGTGCTCAGAATGATTTAAATTCTATCTTTGAAGAAGTGAAGACAAAGACTGGTCGCAAAGAAATTCTCGATTATTTGCAGTGGAGATTCACTACACTTCCTGAAAAATATAGAATGGGCGATTTTTAATAATAAAAGAGCGTCTTTAACTATCTTTATATCTTCTGGTCTTTCTCAAGTAAGAACACCTTGGCAGGGAAGACTGGCGCTTTCTGAGATATTAACAGCCAGTACGCCGTTGCTAGGCGCTCTGCGAGGAAAGCCTCAATTCTTGCCTGATATTCTGGCTTGCTGTCCTCTTTGCCAGTGTACCATTCAGGATGGCGCTTGATATAGTCAATGCGGTCCTCAAATGTCTCGGTGCCAATCTTCTTGTGAACATTATCGAGCACCTTGAACAGGAAGTTTGTATAATCCTTGAACTGGCCAACAGTCATAATGCCTATTGTGTAAGGGATTAGAATATTGCCATTCATGACTCGCTCGAAATGTTGAAGTAAGTTCGGAAATTCTTCCTTGACAGCCTCCCCACACAATTTCAAATCTTCAATATTGTGACAATGAGCATAATGTCCGGCAATCGGTCCATTGAAGACCATTGGCTGTGCGACGGAGAGACGTCCCTGATAATCTGGGTCCAACATGCGGCGATAATGAGAGAGCGAAATCCAGTCAGTATCTGAATATTGCATCATGCCGTTTTCTGCCTTCTCGGTATTGAATTTATCGAGGAGGAGTTTATAACCAGCAAGTTCTGACCAGATTCTGTGGTCATATTCTTTGCATTTGGAATTATTGATTAATATTGCGTCAGAAAAAGGGAGATCTTTAGCTCCCTTGTGATAAAATACGAATTTATACATTGTAGCCTCTTTGTTAATACAATATATTTATAAAGACCAGTAACCTGACCCAGCTTCGCGCCAATTCAATTCATTTACATCGTCATAGGCCTTGGTAAAGTCGACATAACAACCAGATTCCATTATATATTGACGATTATCAATTGTTGCCGTATATAAAGATGGACCGTCATAATTATGAGGCGTTGTAATTCTCAAATTAAGTAACGAATTAGGCGGGTTAAGGGTTACAGAAGGATTAGCTGTAGTCATGACATAGGCGGAACATGTTGGATCTGGTGGCAGGTTAACTACATCAAAATGCCCAGATCTGTAATAAACCAACCCTGCGTCCTGTGCATACGGGATTAATGCAAATTCACCTGTGGCACCCATTTCGTTGCGGACGAAAACTGTATTACCAGTAACTGTCTGCGAAGGGCGAATCACCTGGAAGGTCATCTCTGTAACTTTGGAATTATCAATACCACCAACTGCGAAAGATGCAGAAATTGGGCAGTCACCACCTCCATTTGAAAATATTACGTTATTAGAGTTTACTATAGCACTCATAAAATCTCCTTGTTATATTTATTATTCCCAATTTAGGGCGTCCTCATAATCGCTAAAACCACCTACTTTAAAGCTATGAATGCCCACTGTATAATCATGGTTACTTCTAGCATAAAGTGTATATGCCGATAAAGCTGTTTTACCTGGAGGTAAGGCACCCGAACCAATATAGGTATTATCTAAATAAGCACTAGCTACAGAATTTGCAGTGGACATAATTAATCTATAATAATGAGGATCAGCACTAGTTGATGGGCCTAATTTCTTATTTGTATCAAACCAAATACTTTGTTGACCATATGTATATGCACTACCACCAGTAGCAGTAAATTGATAATATGACATATTATAGTCTGCATACCTGTAACAAATATGCCCATCAGTTGTCATATGATCTGATTCCCACACATCATCACCAACATGCCAGTTCCAGTAAGGCACATAAACGTCTTCATTTGAGCGTATGCTATATTCAATGAAACTTTGTTCTCCATAAAGATTGCTATTACACCAAATCTTAAATTTTGTAGTTACATAATTATAACCAGTTATAGGTGCTGAAATTTCTTTACGTTTAGACTGGTCACCCCCTTGGTATATAATCATAGGATCTATGCCGTTGTTATAAATTTCTGCAGAAACCCTGTAGTCAGTTTGCCATAACAATTCACACTCATTATTATAGACAAGAGTTTCTCCAGAATAAGCTAAAGAATCAAGTGTTGTCATACTAATTCGCCTCCCCAGAATTCTGGAATTTGATTAAGTTCAGCTCTACCTTGTGGCGTATCATAACCACAACCCAAGAAACAATAGTGGCCATCTGAATCAGCTACACCTATACCAGTAGCATAATTATACAATGCTAAAGCACCACCAGTTACTTGACGACAACCCTCAAAGGCATACTCCATTGCACCAGTTGGATTACTTCTATCCGGATTGGTAGCAACCGCACCAAGCGTTAATGCTGGTACTCTCTTCAAATTAGAACAACCAGCAAACATTAATGCTATATTTCTAGCTGCCGATAAATTAAAGTCTGGTGCAGATGACAGTGCAGAACAGAAACAAAATGCCCATTGAGCCTTAGTAACATTACTAAAATCAAATGATGGGACTGTAGACAATGCAGAACAACTATGGAATGCAGCGCGTATATCTGTGACACTATGTGTATTATATAAAGGTACAGAAGTTAGAGAGGTACATGTTTGGAACATTCCGCTCATTGAAGTTACATTGGTAATATCCATTGTTGGAGCATTTGTCAGTGAAGTAGCACTTTCGAACATATTTTGTGTGTTGGTTACATTAGTAGTATTTAATTCACAAACACTTGTTAACGAAGTGCAACATCTGAAAGTATTTTCTGTATCTGTTACAGCAGATAAATTTGCATCCATCACTTCGAGCAAATCAGTATGGCCATTTAATAGGCCATACCAAGATTGATTATTATAATAAAGATCCCAGACATTTGGAGATGCTGAAACTTGCGTTGCAGTTCCTCTAGAAAACGTTGGAGTTACATTATCTCTATACTTAAGACGGATTGTATAACTTGGAACAGACGGGCCTTCTGGCCATATCTTTATACCATTATGATATAATGTCGCCTCAACCCCATTATACATGATGTGATAAGGTTTAATATTGTTTACAATAATTGCCATTACGACCCCGTTACGATATAGAGAATATTAGAACCGGTGGCTAATCCAGAATTTGCAACTACCTTTGTCGGAATATCACCCCAATATGCGGAAAAGTTAGTAACAGTTGTTTTACAAGCATTCCAGCCAGCTACATTTGCTGTCACATTATTCTTTAAATATGCAGAAGCGGCATAGCCAGAACGTGCAGAATTATACGCACCGTCCCAGTTTGCGGAATTTGCGGTTACTAATTGGCATGCCTGGTCAGCAGATTCAGGGAAATCAGAACTACCAGAGAAGCCAATAACTGTTGCAGAAACAGAATCTTCAACAAAGTATAATGGTGACTGAACCCCTAATACAGCAGACTGTGCGGAAATCTTATGCTCAACATTGTTTACGACAATCGGCGCAACACCTTCATATTCAGCACTTCCACTACCTGCTCCAGAATAACCGATATAAACAGTTCCATCTCTCTTTGTCAAATAAACGCCAGATTCTCCGCTAACAGGAACTTGCGGATGCCCGACATTGTAACTAGAAATTGACGTAATAGAACCGTTATCTATATTCAATGCAGAATTCTGAACGTAATCCAAATTAGTTACATCTGGAATCTGAGCGGTTGCTTGGTTAACTGCATAGCTTGAAGCGTTCTGAATTTCTGAAGTCCAGTCCTTACCGCTTACAACATGGTCAGTGATGTCTATATTTGCGCCCGCACTGTATGGAGTGTTATCACCAGTAACGGCTGTCAAGTAATGTTGATCAACAACCCAGTTGACTGCTGAATTATATGCATTACCAGATGCGTTCTGGATAGTCGGTGTCCAGTCCTGGTGAGCAGTTAAATATGTATCAACAATTTTACGTCCTAAGGAGTCGTATGTAGCAGAATCTGCAGAATGTGTATGATTAGATTCCGTAGCATAATTTGCTGAACCAGCTTCTATTGCACTGTGAGAGAAGTGAGAAGAAGTAGCAGAAACAGCGTAATCAGCTCTATCGGCGGAAGCAACAGAGCCTGTCACACTTATAACATAATTATCAACAGAAATGTTAGATCCACCGCTATAAGGAATGATTGGATCAGCATTAAGAGCAGATCCGTTAATGGCTGAAATCTTTCCGTCTTCTGTTCCTTCGAATGTTGGAAACGCAGAATCGTGAATGCCTATGACTGTGGATGCGGAGGTGTCTTCGACGAAGTATAATGGGTCTTGAACGCCCAACACAGCTGATTGAGCGGAGATGAGCATGTGCTCATTGTCAACAACGATTGGGGCAATGCCAGAGTAGCCATTGACTAATCCGTATGCACTTTCGGCGGTTACTGCGTAATCTGCAACATGGGCTGAGTCTGCCAATTCAGTATAGCCTGCTGACTCCGCATATTCTGCACTATTGGCATTATCTGCATAGTCGGCATGATAGGAGTCGTCAGAATGATAAGAATTGTTTGCACTCTCAGCAAAGAAACCGTCACCAGAAATAGACGAAATTAGATTACCGTTGTAACCTAAAGCTGAATTCTGAACGTATGGTAAATTAGTTACATCCTGATGAGCTGTCAAGTAATTCTGTTCATCGACCCAAGCAGTAGACTGATTGTAAGCCTCATTGACTATATCACCAGATGTGGAAGAAATACCCGACATGACTGCATCGCCAATGTCGTCGCTCCAATCACGACCAGAAATTACATGATTGGTGATATCAATGTTTGGTCCGGCCGAATATTCAATTCCACCTCCGCCTTCACCAACTCTTAAAATACGGTTATGTTCGCTTAGTAATTGCATGCTAAAACTCCTGTATTATTTATTTAACCATTCCAGCTGTCAGCATCTACAAAATTATTAAATCCAGCAATTTTGAAATTTCGTGCAGAGAAAGTACTTTCTCGAGCGATTAGGTGGAATGTAATTTTATTGATGGCGGTTGTACTTCCTGGTATATTACCATAGCCACAATCAGTATTGTTTACATAAACTCTGCTATTATTAGTATTAGCTTTGTTTATCAAAAGTTTAAACCTATGCCAAGTGCCCTCGCTATATGCGCTATTGTACCAATAAGGAATATTATTTTGTACAACTCTTGAAACATTGGAAGTAGGGTAGAAATATACTTGACCTCTGACACCCACATAACCATCAATCGGTTTCGCTGACCAATTTGTAGGTTCAATACATACACAACTATTCCTGGTATCTGTTCGCTTATCAAATGTTATGACATAATAATTGAACCCTGTCAATGGTTGATTTATATCCTTTGTAAACTTTCTGTCAGCACTTAACCAGTTAGAACCAGTAAGTAAAGTAGAATCACTGTATAATACAGCAGATGGAGGAGGCAATGCAGAGAAGCCAGCTCTTGCGGTCACGTCATTATTCATTATAAACTGATTGCCTGTCAAGGTTGCACCAGTAATAGAATAACCAGAAAAACCGTAATTTGCATTCGGTGTGTTGCTCAACGTGACATTAGTTCCAGAAAAGCCAGACATTGGAGAAGCGGTCATTGTTCCTCGTCCATCGGTACTGGTTGTTACTTGATAAATACTTCTTTCCCAAAGCATTTCTTTAGAATTGTTCAACAAAGCCTTTCCATTGAAAGAGAGGCTGAATCCTGAAGTTATCATTTCTGTTTGCCCTCCAGTAACATCTGGATATACTTTAAAGACGTCTCTATTGAAGCCAGTCTAGCATCCAAATCCAAATCTTTTAATCGCTGTATCTCGTTCTCCAACAGTTTGACTCTTGTGTCCATGGAGTCTGCTGCAGTATCTCTGGACTTCTTGGTAGAATTTCTCTGCAGTGCGATAATCAGATAGACTACCGCTGCCGAGACTATACCTACTGGACCCGAATTTAGAAATTGCGTCAAAATGTCTTCCATTGTTTAAGCCTTTCTGTTGATGCCGACGACTTTCAAAATTGATGGACCTCTATCAGTGCGAATAGCAATACTTTTATTTGATCTGTTAATTTCCATTCTACATCCGTAATTTAACTCAACTGATGAAATTGTGAATGATGCATTGCATGTATCATTAAATAATGAAGTACCATCAGAATTAGCACCAACAATACCACCGATAGGATAGTTAGTGGCAATAGAAGGACAGATTTCTTGTGTCAATTCTCCATTGCCGTATGAAATTTTGTATTCAAATCTAAGTCTTTCAAAGTTTAATGGATTTTCTGACAAATTAAGTGATGCCCTTGTATTTGTAATCATTGAAGGATTATCATTATAGTACAGCACCGTTTCATTATATCCCGGCACTACTCCCAGCGGACTCGCGGAAGTTCCGTTTCCTGAGAGCGTATTGTCATGCGATACTTCTTGCTGAGTAGCTAGTAAAAAATTATTTGTTGCGATTGCGTTGATTTCACTCATTATGCGTTACCTCCGGAAATGCGATTTACTCCTACGACCTTTCTAATTGAGTTAAGTGCATAAGTATTGTATGCTGTATTATAAGACATTGTATTCTTGAAGTCCCAGCAATAGGCGGTCATGACTCTAATGTTTGTTCCTGAAAATAATAAAGTAACGTTTCCTATCCAATATGTAGCACTTGTTCCACCTGCTTTTATCATTTCATGAATTTTAATAGAATCACCTGCTTTATACTCATGCCATTCAGGAGAGTCAGGGCCGTATTCAATTTTAATTCTTTCAAAATTATTTAAGGCTTCACTCAAATTAACAGCACTTGTGGCATTTCCACTCCACAGCACCGTTTCATCGTTGGAAATCCTTACAGTTCCCTCCGATGGGCTGTCTACTGTGATTCCTGTGCCTCCAACAAAGTTAGTTGCTGAAGTCTGACCTAATACAAATGTTCCGTCATATATTGTGTTCATAAACTTTTCTCCTTACTGCTTACGACCGATACCAACAACTTTAATGATAGTGTTTCTTAATAATAATGTATTTGATTCTTGATTTATTGTACCTGTAGCAAATGAAGTACCTTGTATAGAATGTGCAGAAGTAACATATAAATGTTCATCATCCCAAGTCAATTTCTGATTTACAATATACCAACCATTTTGACCAAGTGACCAATTAACTTGAACATTATTCAATGTTGCTCGAGGTTCAAAATAAAGAACAGTAGGACATTCGGTATAATTTGTGTCTCCTCTAACCATTCTTACTTCTATTCTATCAAAACTTGATAATGGTTCAGATAATGTAGCGGCAGATGTATGATTTGATAAATATACACTATCAAATAAAACTGTTCGATCTATATTCAATAGCTGAGCAACAGCACTCAAATTGACGCCGAGAGCGAATTGAGCTGAGTTAGATAAGTGCACCAACGTATCATCTGTTACTAACCATTGCTTTTCAGCCCCATACTGCGCTATTGCACTACCATTTAATGCAGATACTTCATTCACTGCATTATATCCAACACCGGATTCTGGTAAATACGAGGTTATCGGATAACCATTTACATCGTAGCTTGCAGTAGAAGCGCTGTAAGCTGATTGTGCAAAGAATGCACTATTATTAACACCTGAAATTACTTGCATTTTGCCTCCCATCTGCAAACTTTATGTCTCTGGAAATATGCTCTTTCGCAATCATAAAGAGCTTTATTTTGATTTCTGATTAGACCAAACTTTTCGTAGAATTTCTTACCGAATTCACCCTTAGGAAGTTTAGTTCTTTGCTTCTGTAACGTCAAAGGATTATTATTGTTTTCCTTAGATGTTACACATTGAAGATTGTCAATTCTATTATCGTCACGAACTGTATTCTTGTGGTCGATAACTAAACCCTTAGGAATTTCATGCTTAAATGTTTCAAATACTGCGCGGTGAACAGTCATGGGTGAATATCTATTACCATTCTTATAAGAGAATATCAAATAACCGTCACTGTCATGGCGAAGCTTACAAAGAATTAATTTTTCCTGAGCTTCACTGTATCTGTATACCAGACCGTCTTCGGTAAACCATCGATTATATTTCTTATTGTACTTCATAATCTATTAAATATAGCAAATTTTTGGTTACGTGTTGGTTAAATCTCAATATATCCGAAATTTAATTCTGTTCCGGCTGACAATACGATACCACTAATAGCAGTCACCTTATTATCTACGATCCCAAGGTCAGTGTCTTGCAAATATCCTGCCAGAGACTGATGTTCAGTCAAGTAACCCGCCGGATTTTCATTCATCGGATAGAAGTTACCAGAATCAGACGTTAACAAGAAGTTTGCACTGTCCGTAGCAGAAAGGTAATCGCCAGCATCCTGTTTTGCAGTCAAAGATTCAACTGTCGCATAGGCTGTCATTCCAGTAATGTCTTGCTTACCAGTTAAATCGCCAGTTGTAGCCATGTCAGCAATATCCGCTGTGTAAACTAAATCTTGCGGCAATGCTGTGAGGAAGTTACCAGAATCAGCGGCATAAATCGCAGAATCTAATTTGGTATCGACCTGTGCAGAAATGTAGGAAGGGTCAAATGCTGGCGGAATTGCTGCAGTAGCCTGTTCATAGGCATTTGCAGATGCAGCGGTAATCGTATCTGTCCAGTCAGTCTCGGCTGTCAAATAACCCTGTGCAGTAACCCAATCTTTATCAGCATAGTCGGCAGAAATATTGAAATAAACCTTGTCGCCGCTCTCAAAGATAGAAATGCCTGAAGTGGAGGTTACTGGAATCTGTGGATTTGCAGTACCACCAGCCCATGCTGCAGAATTTGCAGAAACAGTCTGTGTGGTCGCATTCCAAACAGCACTCTCCGGAATATCAACAGCGGTTAAATAACCTTTATCTTCTACCCACTGTTCTGTTGCGTAACCTTCTAAACTTTGATGCGCAGTTAAGAATCCGCTTGGGTTTCCTGTCATTGGATAGAAGTTACCAGAGTCACTCTTGTCAAGCTTTTCATCAAGCTGTGCAGTTGTGGCTAATCCGGTAATATCTGCAGAGTAAACCAAATCTTCTGGTAATCCAGTGAGGTAATTGCCGGTCGGGGCATAGAGGGTGTCAGCGGATTCTTTGGTCAAGTAATCGCCTGAAGGCATTAATCCAGAAGTAGCCACATCCACAATATTCTGGACATCTGCACTAGTAGGTAAATCAACAACACTAATAGTGTTATTATTAATAGAAATGTAAGATCCTGCTTCATATTCATTACCTGCTGAGAATGCTGAACCGTTATATCCGGTAATCTTGTTGTTCTCGAATCCCAGACCGCTCTCGCTCATGACTCCTTCTGGAATTGTCTGGCCAGAGAAGCCGATAATACATCCTTCCTCGTCGTCCTGGACGAAATATAACGGATCCTGGACGCCGAGCGGCACGTGGTTAGCCGAAATTTTATTTTCAATATTGTTGACGACAATCGGTTCGATGCCATCGTAAACTTTTCCCGCAGAAACGACAGAAAGTGGCGATTGTGGTGTTCCTTCACCCGACATTGTGCCATCATGCCAGACCTCTGTGAGACCATAAACAGTTACGTCACCCCCGATTGCAGGTTTGACATTGAGCCTCGAACAAATCATATTGTTGAAGCTATCATAAATGTAAATGTCGAAAGTATAATGCGGTTCGACAAGGACAACTGCACGACCGTCATTATTTAAAGGGATTTTAAATGGATTTTTTGTGCCATCGAAATTCTGCCAGGTAATATACTTCTGGTCAGTGCCCGCGATAAAGACTTCAATATGTCCACCGACAACAGGTTTACCAGCTATGTTCTCCACTTGGAATATGGAGTCAAAGAGATAGCACAAGCTATTATTGTCAATTGCCACGTAACCTCCTAATTACTGTTACTTCTACAGTGGGAAAATACTGTATGTTCTACATATATTTATAAGGCACGCATGATCACAAGTAAAATTTAAGTTACATTATATTATTATATAATATTAAATAATTATTTTATTGGGCAAATTTTCCTAAACATAGAAAAAATCTGTGTGCCTTATGTGCCGCGCTGTATATTGTG
>Ga0310786_10003039_pt1 | contig 24826 bp, 11 predicted proteins | sample AusTroGonzalo_MG_FD_203881 | JGI IMG/M metagenome (GOLD analysis project Ga0310786, IMG submission 203881) | Bovine rumen microbial communities from tropical cattle in Woodstock, Queensland, Australia - Gonzalo_03 (v2) (version 2) | ecosystem: Host-associated > Mammals > Digestive system >...
GGCCAGAACTACTATGCTGGCAACGTTGTAACCGTGAAGGTCGGTGCTGACGGTCGTCTGACCATCGGTCTGAAGAAGAACACGCTGATCCAGGATGACTGGACCCTCTGGACCAACTGGCAGCTCTTCTACTATGGTACCAACAGCTCACTGGTTCCGGACAATGATCCTTCTGGCATCAAGGCCCTGAACAGCGAACTGCCTGCAAAGGTTGAGTTCTTCAACCTGAACGGTGTCCGCGTCAACAAGCCGATGAAGGGCGTTGCTATCATGAAGCAGACGATGAGCGACGGCACTGTCAAGCTTTCGAAGATCATGATCAAGTAATTGAATGAGAACAACCAAGTTAGAATGTTAAATATTCCGATTTGAAACCGTAAAAGGGAACTGGAGACAGGCATTGTCCTGGCCTCCAGTTCCCTATCTTTTATTATGCGCGTGCGCGGGAATCATATATATAAAGCATCTGACACAGCATTCGGCGGACTGCTACTATGGCCTGAGGGCCCTATTATCAGCCTGGACTTTAAAATGGCTTCCTTAACTGGCAAATAAGAGATAATTAACAAAATAAAAACCTAAGAAGTATGAAACAGAATCAAATCGTAAGACAAGTGCGGCGAGTGGCCTTGGCTACCTGTGGCTTGCTGATGAGTGCCTGGACCATGCAGTCGTGTAAGGACGATGGCATCCTGTTGACAGGACAGCCGGACTGGTTGGGCAACTCTATCTACGAGCGTTTGCAGGAGGATGGCAACTACACCAATGTGCTGCGACTCATCGATGATCTGGGCCAACATGACGTCTTGAGCCAAACCGGTTCCAAGACGCTGTTTGCAGCAAACGACTCAGCCTACCAGCAGTGGTACGGCCACAACTCATGGGGCGTCCAGCGCTATGAGCAGTTGTCGAATGCACAGAAGAAGCTGTTGCTCAACAACGCGATGGTGAACAATGCCTATCTGATCGAGCTCTTGTCGAATGTGAGTGGTAATCCTCCGATGGAGGGTAAGTGTATGCGTCGTGAGACGGCTGTGACCATCTATGACTCAGTTGAGATCCTCAACCCGGCCAAGATGCCTAACACGGCTGCCTGGAAGAAGTTCAAGGACCGTGGCAAGAGCATTCCCATCTTCAAGGATGGTACGTCGGCCCCGATGATCCACTTCCTGCCGGCCTATATGTCGTTCAACAAGATCACCAGCGAAGACCTGGCCATCCTGACGAACCATCAGGCCAGCGACGTGAACGAGGCCTGGGTGAACGGCAAGAAGGTGCTGGAGCGTGACATCACCTGTAAGAACGGCTATATCCAGAAGGTGGACGGCGTGATCGAGTCCACACCTAACATGGCCGAGATCATCCGCCAGCACGACAAGATGTCGTTGTGGTCAAAACTGGTTGACCGTTTCTCTGCACCCTACTATCATGCAGAGGGTACGAAGGTATACAACCGTCTCTACAATAACGAGGACTCTGTCTATACGCTGCGCTATTACAGTAAGCGTTCCTTGGGCGGCGATCCCAACGAGCGCGACCCGAACGGCGAGGCTGTCAAGGCCCAGCTGAAGTTCGACCCGGGATGGAACCACTATATGTACTCCAACACGATGGGCTACGACCTGCACTATGATGCCGGCGCCATGATCGTGCCGACCAACGATGCACTGCAGGAATGGTGGGACGGTCCTGGCCGTGACCTGCAGATGGAGTACAAGACCTGGGACAGCATCCCCGATGCTACCTTGGCCAAGCTGATCAACGTGAATATGCTCGACATCTTCTCGGAGACGGTGCCCACCAAGTTCGGTCGTGTGCAGAACGATGCCAAGGAGGCCCTGGGTATCACGAAGGAGGATGTTGACTCCTGCTTCATGGGCTGCAATGGCGTGGTTTACTTGGTGAACAAGGTGTTTACACCGGCTGAGTATTCATCGGTGGCTTATCCCGCCCTGGCACATGCCTCGACGATGAATGTCATCTACTGGGCCATCGACCAGTTGAACTTCCTGCCTTACCTGCTCTCAATGGACTCTCATTATAGCCTGTTGCTCCCGACGAACGATGCCATGCTGTGGTACATCGACCCGGCGAGCTACGGCACCATTGACCGACAGACCGGTATGGAATCGCCGAGCATCCTTGAGTTCTACTATGATGCAACGAAGAGCAATGCCGAGCGTGTCCAGGCCCGCCGCTATATCTGTACCGTTGACGAAAACGGCAATATTACCCGTGGTAACCGTACACAGGCTTCCGTTGACCGTAAGGTCATCAACGACCGTCTGTCGCGCCTGATGGACCAGCTGATTATCGTCGGTGATATCCAGGACGGCCATGAGTACTATAAGTCGAAGGGCGGTACGATGCTGCGCGTCACCCGTACCGACGACGGCCGCGTCGCCTTCATCGGCGGTTGGCAGATGGAGCACAACAACTTCAAGCTTGCCGTCGAGAATGGTGAGATCTATCCGAAAGAGAATGGTGAGTCGTATCAGCTGAACGGTAAGAAGCCCGTCGATGGTGAGTCCTTCACCTCTACGATGCCTCTGCCGGCACAGAACAGTGTGTACATGACGCTGCAGCAGCACGAGGAGTTCTCGGAGTTCCTCAACCTGCTCGACCACGACGGTGCCGCCCTTCTGGCCACCAAGCTGAGCAACAAGTACAATGCCGGCTTGTCGGCACAGGGCAACAAGAACCTGCGCCTGCTGGATAACTATAACTACACGGTCTATGTGCCTACCAACGAGAGCATCCGTCAGCTGATTGATTCCGGCCTGCTTCCTACCTGGGAGGACTATGAGGCCCAGACCGACCGCGAATGGGGTTCTGAGGCTAAGGCCGACAGTGTCCGCCAGACCATCAAGAACATCATCGTCGACTTCCTGCGCTATCACATCCAAGACCATGCCGTGGCCGTGAATATGGCTGCCGATGTCTATGAACTGGATGCCAACGACAATAAGATCCCTGTCTATAAGAATGCATACGAGTCGATGAAGCGTAATCCCGAGACCGGTCGATTCTTCCCGCTCGAGGTTGACTTCAATGGCGACCAGATCAGCGTGAAGGACGTTACGGGTCAGGTGCGCCATGTCAACAAGGTTCCCGGCCTGTACAACCTGATCTGCAGTGAGCACTGGTTCGATGGCAGCGGTAACTCGGCTACCATCTTCATGGCTTCTGATGCCGTCGTCCACCAGATCGACGGTCCACTGCTGTATGATAAGTTGACGCCTTGGAGAGACATCATTAAAAAATAAGGAGGAATGACGATATGAGAATACTGAAATCCATCATACTGACGCTTACGCTGATGGCCACCACGGCCCTGTTTGCACAGGAGCCTATCACCTCGGTCCACGGTACGGTAAGCGATGAAATGGGCCCGCTTATGGGTGCCACTGTCTGTGAGATTGACGGTAACGGACGTATCATCGAATCAGTGATTACCGACCTGAACGGTAACTTCACGATGAAGGTGAAGAACACGAAGGACCGCATCCGTTTCAGCTTCGTGGGACTGAAGACCCAGACGCTGCCTATCAATAAGACCACGTATAAGATCATGATGGCCTCGGCCACTATGATCAAGGAGGTAACCATCAAATCGAAGCGCCGTGTCACCGGTAACGGACTTCCCATCCCACAGCGTGAGGTCTCAAGTGCTACCCAGACCTTCTCGATGAAGTCGGTCGAGGGTATGTCGTTCACCACGGTCGATGAGGCCCTGCAGGGTCAGATCGCCGGTCTTGACATTATCGGTAACTCCGGTGACCTGGGTTCCGGCTCTACGATGCGTCTGCGTGGTGCTTCGTCACTCTCGACGCTGACCAATGCCAACCCGCTGATCGTTGTTGACGGTAATGTGCGCGAGGTGAACCTTTCCAATTTCGACCTCGCCTCGGCCAATAACGAGAAGTTCGCCGAACTGCTGAACATCAACCCTGAGGATATCGCTGACATCCGTGTGCTGAAGGATGCTGCCGCTACGGCCATCTACGGTTCACAGGGTGGTAACGGTGTCATCGAGCTGACCACCAAGCGTGGTACGCGTGGTGCACCGAAGCTGACCTACTCCTTGAAGCTGACAGGTACTTATCAGCCGAAGGGTTACGACATGCTGAGCGGTGACGACTACACGATGCTGTTGAAGGAAAGCTATTTCAATCCGCAGCAGAACGACGTCACCTCTGATATCAACGAGTTGAACTACGACCCGACGTTCTCGGAGTACGAGCAGTATAACAACAATACCGACTGGCGTGACGCTGTCACCCAGTGGGGTCTCCGCCAGAACCATTACGTCACCATCAGCGGTGGTGGTGAGAAGGCCTCCTTCCGTATCGGTGGCGGTTTCGACCATGAGACGGGTACCATCATCAAGCAGAAGCTGCAGCGTTTCTCTACCCGTGTGGCACTCGACTATAACGTGTCAGAGCGTATCCGCGTCAGCACGAACTTCGCACTGACCTATACGAAGAATGACAAGAACTGGCAGTTCAACACCAACGACTGGACCAGTTATGGCACCGAGGGCCTGTTGTCACTGGCCCTGCGTAAGATGCCGAATATGGGTATCTACGAGCAGGATCCCTTGACGGGTGAGGACACCAGTGCCTACTACACGATGCTACAGAACGGCTCCAGTGCCTTCGACGGCGACCAGAAGAAGTATCCTAACCCCGTGGCCGTGGCTAACCTGGCTACTGTGAAGCAGACTACTTACGATATGTCGCCTGAGCTGATCATCCAGTACCAGCTGTTGGGCATGGACGAGGACCACTGGCAGTTGAACTGGCGTGGTTCGGTCTATATGAGCATCTTCAATGAATATAACAACCGCTTCTATCCGCAGGAGCTGCGCACCGTGAGCTGGAATTCAGGTGTGAATACCGCCTATGATGGCAGCTCGAAGAGCGTGTCGTTCAATACCAAGCAGACGCTGACCCTGATTCCGGCCTTTAACAACAAGGATCACTCAGCCATGCTGTTAGGTCGTTTCGAATTGACTTCCGGTTCTTCGACAGGACAGTCTGAGGATAAGTCAGGTGCTCCTTCCGGTATTACGGCCACCCAGGGCGGCGGTCAGATCACCGGCCTGTCGTCATGGTATAACCAGTGGCGTTCGATGTACTACACCGTTTCTGCCCACTATGCCTACAAGGGACGCTATATCGCCGACTTTACGCTGCGTGCCGACGGTACCACGAAGTTCGGTCCGAGCAACCGCTGGGGTTACTTCCCCTCTGCTTCGGCCAAGTGGATCATCAGCGACGAGCCATGGATGGAGAAGCTCCACCCGACACTCTCGATGCTGGCCATCCGTCCCAGCTGGGGTCGTGTGGGTAGTCAGCCGAACCAGGACTACCTGTACACTTCCAAGTACGGATCAGCTGACCGCTACATCGACATGAGTGCCATGAAGCCTCAGAATATCCGTCTGGCCAACCTGAAGTGGCAGATCAATACGAGCTACAACCTCGGTGTTGACCTAGGCTTCTTCGATGACCGTCTGAACATCGTTGTCGAGGCTTATCAGTCAACCATTACGGATATGCTGATGCAGAACTACCGCATTCCTTCGAACACCGGTTTCTCGACAGTGCCCTACCGTAACAGCGGTAAGATGCGGAATACTGGTTGGGAGTTCCATATCAGCACCAACCGTCTGATTGAGAAGGGTAAGTTCGTGCTCGACCTGAATGCCAACTTCGGTAATAACCGCAACGAAATCCTGGAGATGGATGAGTATATCCTGAGCAACCTGAACTCTACGTTCGGCTATAACAACGGTGAAACGTTGCGCCGCGTACAGATCCACAACCCGTTAGGTGCCATCTACGGTTTCCGCTACAAGGGCGTTTACCAGTATAACTACTCGACGTTCAACCGGATGACCGACGATGAGCGCAAAGCCTTCCTGGAAGCAGGCAAGACGGCTCCTGTGGCCATGAACCAGGACGGAAGCCTCGTGGTTGACGGATCGGGTAATCCCGTGCGTATGGTGTATAACTATACCAATGATGCCTCAGGTCGTAACTACCGCTTCAATGGTGGTGATGCCATCTATGAGGATGTCAACTACGACGGTCAGATCAATGCCCTCGATATTGTCTATCTGGGTTCTTCACTGCCTAAGTTGACTGGTGGTTTCGGACTGACAATCAATTACGGCGACTGGCGACTGATGACACAGTTCAATTACCGTTTCGGTAATAAGATCATCAATATGGCCCGTCTGCGTGCAGAGGCTATGACCAGTAACGACAACCAGAGCCAGGCCGTGAACTACCGCTGGCGTAAGGAAGGCGACGAGACGACGATTCCGCGTGCCATGTATGGCAGCAGCTCAAACTATAACACGCTGGTCAGCGACCGCTTCGTGGAAGACGGTTCTTATCTGCGTATGGGCTATGTCCAGTTGTCGTACACGCTGAGAAAGCAGTACTTGCAGTGGATCGGCCTGAACCGTGTCAGCTTCTATTTCAGTGCGAACAACCCGTTTGTGCTGACGAAATACACGGGTGTTGACCCGGATATCTCTGCCGGCGGCTATGATCCTGCTGTTGACTGGTCGCAGACGCCGCGTTCGCGTTCATATACATTAGGTATCACTGTTGACTTCTAAAGGAGAGATGATTATGAAAAAGAAGATATATAAGATAAAGAGAATAGGCCTGGTGGGCTTTATGGGTCTGATGGGCCTGATGGGTACCGGCTGTTCGGACTTCCTGGAGATTGAACCTCTGAACGAGATCATCCTGGAGAAGTTTTGGACGGAAAAGGCCGACGTTGAAGGTATCATTGCTGGCTGCTATTCCGGTCTGCAAAGTGAAGCGGTTGTGAAGCGAATGATGATCTGGGGCGAGTTCCGCAGCGAGAATATCGGTGTGGGCCAGAATATCGACCGTGATGCCGACTTGGAGAAGGTGCTCAAGGAGAATATCAATGCCAAGAACGGCTATACGAAGTGGGACGCCTTCTACAGCATCATCAACCGCTGTAACACGGTGTTGAAGTATGCTCCTGAGGTGGCCGCATCAGATCCGGCCTACACCCAGAGTGAGCTGAGCGCACATATCGCAGAGGTAACGGCCCTGCGGTCGCTGTGCTACTTCTACCTGATCCGTACGTTCCGCGACGTGCCCTATACGACAGTGGCCTTCACTGACGACGATATGAAGATGGATATCCCTGCATCGCCATTTAATGCCGTGCTCGACTCGCTGATCAACAGTTTGGAGAGCGTGAAGGCGATGGCCGTCAGGCGTTATCCGACGACGGATCCCCTCTATCAGACGGGCCGTATCACGCAGGATGCCATCTATGCCATGCTCTGCGAGATGTACCTCTGGAAGAAGGACTACCAGAACTGTATCCGCTATGCCGACATGGTGATTGAGTCGAAGAAGGAGATTGCCGAGACCAATCGTGCTTCGGCATCTGACCGCAGGAGCGGAAGTGCCAGCAGCACTCAGACAGAGGAGCGCTTCAATGGTTACCCCCTGCTGAGCGGTAGCTCTACGACCAACTATTTCGGTGAGGCCTACGAGACCTTGTTCACTGATGATGACTATGCCAAGCTGTATAACCAGGAGATCATCTTCCAGCTGATCTTTGACGACAACCCCAGAGGCAACAGTATGATTGCCAATGGTGCTGTGAACACGTTCTACGGCAATGCAACGTCACGTGTCGGACTCGTGGCACCTTCGGACTACGTGCTGGAGGATATCGCCAAGTCATCGGGCCGCAATATCTTTGCCGACCGCAATAAGAAAGTTGATGCCCGTATGTATGAGAACTGTGATGCAGACCGCAAGGCCATCAACAAGTTCGTCACCCAGATGGTTACCATCAATGCCACCCAGTCGACGAATCCTACGGTCAGTTACGGCTCTGCCTATACGGAGGGTCAGAACAGCTCGAACTGGGTGATCTACCGTCTGACGGATATCATGCTGATGAAGGCAGAGGCTCTGGTGCAGACGCTGCATGAGGGTGCAGATATCTCGGATGTGGAGTATAACAAGCCGATTATCGACCAGGCCTTCACGCTGGTGAATGCCGTCAACAAGCGCAGCGTCTGTGAGACACAGCTGGTTGATACATTATTACGTTCGGACTATGGTACGAAGAACCAGATTGAGGAGTTGGTCTATCAGGAACGTCAGCGCGAACTGATGTTCGAAGGCAAGCGCTGGTTCGACTTGGTGAGAATCTGTCAGCGTACGGGTAGTACCCAGGCCTTGGTGTCGGCCGCCATGAGTAAGGTGACCACAGGTGGTGCGCTGATCAGTAACAAACTGCAGAAAATGGACGCCATCTACTGGCCGTACGATTACGAGGAGTTGAAGGTGAACCTGAACCTTGTTCAGAATCCTGCCTTCGATAGTGGTGAGAATGGTAGTTATGAGAAGAACTATTAAAGATATATGATTATGATGACTAATATAAAAAGAATAGGGTTAATGGGCCTGATGGGGCTGATGGGCTTCATGGGGCTGACACTGAGTAGCTGCTCGGATGAACCCGACTCAGAGAACTTCTACACCTTCACGGGTGAGATGATGAGTGACTATCTGAGGGGACGTGAGCAGTTCAGTGAGTTTACGGAAATCGTACAGCGAGCCGGCCTGATGGACCTCCTTTCCACCTATGGCCACTATACCTGCTTTGTGCCGTCGAATGATGCCGTGAATGTTTATCTGCAGGAGCGGGGACTGTCAAGTCTGTCGCAGTTGACAGATGCTGACTGCGATACCATCGCCCGCACCCATCTTGTGGCCAATATGTACACGACGATGGATATGATCGGCGACCGTCTGCCGACGGCAAACCTGTTAGGCCGTTACCTGGCAACCTCGTCAGGCTTCGACAACGACAGCAATGCCGTGATCTACCTTGAAGGTGTCGCCCACATCTATCACGAGCTGAAGGACGACTCTGTGGAGAACGGTGTGATGCAGCCCATCAATATGGTGCTGGAGAAGTCGAACAGCTACATCTCCAATATCCTACGCGACAATCCGAAGATCACGACGTTCTATGCCGCCCTTCAGGCAACGGGTGTCATCAACGACGTGACGAGCGTTGACGATCCTGACTGGAATCCGAAGGCGCACGAGAAGTATTATTATAAGTCGCACACCTGGAGTGAGGTGGGCTGGGTGCCCGATACGAAGAAGTTAGGCTACACCTTCTTTGTGGAACCGGATTCGGTGCTGGAAAAGAAGTATGGTATTGCGAAGGGTGACTTGCGTGCCCTCTACAACAAGGCCTGCGAGATCTACGACAAGGTATATCCGCAGGATGTCAGCGCACCAGGTCACAGCTTTGACAACCTGACGGACAGCGTGAACCCGCTGCGTCGCTTTGTGCAGTATCATATCCTGAACAAGTATGTGGCCGGTACCTCAGACCTGACCCCGTTGGAGGTGAACATCGGTATTGTGAACGGTGCCGTAGGTATCGAGGAGACGCTGATCAACCCGATTGACTGGCATCCCACGCTGCTGCCGCACACCATGATCAAGGTGGAGCAGCTGACGCTGAAGGCCTACAAGGGTGAGGGTACCCTCCGCCAGCGTTATATCAACCGTCGTTACGACAAGGACTATCAGATTGAAGGTCAGAAGATCGACGCGACGGTGGAGAAGGAGTTTGAGCATGACGCCATCAACGGCCATTTCTTCTATGTGGACGATATCGTGGCCTTCAGTGACGAGGTCCAGAGTAAGGTGCAGAACATGAGAATCCGTATGGACTTCTCGACCGTATTCCCGGAGATTATCGGTAACGGTCTGCGCTATGAGGGCGATATGACCCAGGATGACCCCAACGGCACGCCTGACGACTCTGCGACCCCGAAGAACGGCCGTAACTACTACTTCCCGCCGGGCTACCTGGACGGTGTCTATTTCGATGAGGTGAACACCCACGTGGTGCTCCGTCGTCCGCACATGAACTTCTGGTCATGGCAGGGTGACGAGTGGAACCTCTTCGGCGACTACGACTTCACCTTCCGTATCCCGCCGGTGCCCTACAGTGGTGACTGGCAGATGCGTCTGGGCTTCTGTGCCATTGAGACGCGTGGTGTGATGCAGGTGTATTTCGACGGTATACCGCAGGGCATCCCCCTCGATATGACGAAGTACCTGAACTCTGACTTGTATATCGGTGACCGTTTCGAGATAGACGAGAGTCCGGCCAAGTATGACCAGATGACCGATGAGGAGAAAGCTGAGGAGCAGAAGCTGATGAAGAACCTCGGTGCCTACCGTGCTCCGCGTTCGCTGTTCCACTTCAGCCAGTCGTCAAAGAGCTATTTCGTGGGTAATGAACGTACCTACCGGCGTATTCTCTGTCAGACATACATTGATGCCACCAAAGACCACTTCATACGTTTCCGTGTGGCCAGTGACGGTAAGCAGGGTAATAACAACGAGTTCATGCTTGACTATTTTGAGATGGTTCCCAAGAGCGTCTATGGTGTCGACGGTGACGGCGATATGGAAGACGATCTGTAGGAAATTGATAATTGACAATTGATAATTGATAATTATGATTACCAAGAATATATATATAAAGGTGTTAGGGTTGGCGGTAGCCACCCTGACGCTGGTTGCCTGTTCCGACACCTGGAACGACCACTATGAGACAACGGCCAGCGATGTTCAGAGTGGGTCGTTGTGGGATGCCATCAAGGGGAACAGTAATCTGAGTAACTTTGCCTCTGTGGTCGCTGCATGCGGCTATGACAAGTCGTTGGCAAGCAGTCAGGTATTCACCGTGTTTGCACCCACCAACGACAACCTCTCCAGTGAGGAGGCAGCCCGCCTGATAGCAGAATACAACCAGCAGAGAGGTTTGGTGAATGATGATGACAACACTGTCGTCAAGCAGTTCGTACAGAATCATATCGCCCTTTACAACCATTCTGTCTCTGCGAGCAGCAACGACTCACTGATGCTGATGAACGGTAAGAACATCATGCTCAAGTCGGACGCTGTGGGTGATGTGCCTTTCCAGTCATCCAATCTTCACTACTCAAATGGTGTGTTGTTTGTCGTCAACGGCAAGGTGGACTATGAGCCCAACGTGTTTGAGTATCTTACCATGGATGCCGATCTGGACAGTCTGAGGAGTTTCTTCTATAATGACCGTTTCTATCGTAAGGAGTTCCTGCCCAACCGCAGTGTGGCCGGTGGATTCGTCGATGGTAAGACGGTCTATCTCGACTCTGTGTTCTATCAGCAGAACGACCTCTTCGACTATGATTTCCTCGATGCTTATATCAACGAGGAGGACAGCCTTTACTGGATGATTGCGCCGACAAATAATGTCTGGCGTGGACTGATTGAAGAGTACACACCGTATTTCAACTACGACGATCAGGTGTCGTTCCGCGATTCACTGGCCTATACCAATCCGCGTCTGGCCATCGTCAAGGGAACCATCTTCAGCCGCTCGTATAATACGGATGCTGCCATTGCCGACTCGGCCATGTCGACGAACGCCATCTATCGCTATATCAACCGTAGGAATATGTGGGGAGAGAATTTCCTGCATTACTATCAGTATGGTGATGCTACGGGTATAAGCAATCAGAAACCGACACAGGCTCCTAACGGTGTGTTCACCGACACCCAGAATAAGGTGTGCTCCAACGGCATGGTGCTGAAGACGGACACGTGGAAGATCAATCCGCTGAATTCGTTCTTCCAGTGGATTATCGTTGAGGCAGAGGATGCCGGTAGCATTCAGGAGGTGAGTAAGGTGGAGAACTCTTCTACCAAGGACCTGGAGGAGACCATCACGCCGAAGCCCAAGTATGTGTATAACGACAACTCGTATTACGGAAAGGTCTGGGGCGAATGTTTCGTAGAGTTTGAACCGACCCGTACGACGATGAACCATGACGTGACGTTCAATATCAGGAACGTCCTCTCTAACATCGGTTACGACATTTACCTCGTGGCTGCACCGGCGTTGGCTAATGACAGCAATGCCACGGAGATTCAGCGTCTGCCGACCAAGCTCCGCTGTACGATTGGCTACCACGACCAGAAGGGTGAGCCCCAGACAGAGGTGCTGCAGTCATCGGTGACGACAACACCCGACGTGGTTGACTATATCCTGCTCGCCGAGGACTACAAGTTCCCGTGCTGCTCGTATGGTGTCCAGGAGGAGAAGCCGCAGGTGACCCTGAAGCTGGAGACACGTGTTTCGAGTACAGAACAGCGTACCAACGCGTTCACCCGTACCATGCGTATCGACTGTATCCTGTTCGTGCCCCACGGCACGTCGGTTGTCGATGAAGAGCGGTTTATGTTCACGCCTCATGGCGACGGTGTAGGCTATTGGCTCCTGAAAAAGTAATGCTAAGTATGAATCTCCAAGAACTGTAATGATATGAAAAGATATATATTATTCGGACTTTCGCTGCTGATGGCCTTCCCAGTATGTGTCTCAGCTCAGGAGGATACGGAGGAAGTGGTCGAGACCGCCGTCCGTGTTGTCAAGAAAAAGCAGAAGCAATATGAGACGCGCACCATCAGCGGACGTGTGCTGAACGCCACGACCCATCAGCCGATTTCCGGTGCCATCGTCACTGCCGACGGTATCGACGGATATAGTGTGCTGACAGAGGATAACGGCTCGTACGAGTTGAAGGTGCCGCTGTTCACGACATCGGTATTCGTGACGTCGCCTGACTTCAATCCCATTCGTATGGGTATCCAGGCTGATCAGGCGCAATATGATGTGATACTCTATCCTGCGGCATTCCAGGCCGACTATGAGCGTCAGATGAATATGCGCGGTGACCGTGAGGCCGCTGACTTCAAGTACACCAACTCCGTGAACATCAAGGACGAGGTGCAGAAGCAGTTGGGCGGACAGGTCTATACCATCACCCGCAACGGTACCCCTGGCGTGGGTAGCGTAATGTTCGTGCAGGGACTGAACTCGCTGAACGTCAATGCCCAGCCGCTGATTGTCATCGACGGTGTGGTGGTTGACCAGCAGTATGGCCGCACGATGTTGCACGATGGTTTCTATAATGACATCCTGTCGAATATCAACCCCAATGATATTGAGAAGGTGACGGTCATGCGCAATGGTACAGCCCTCTACGGTGCCAAAGGTGCCAATGGCGTGATCCTGGTACAGACCAAGCGCAACAAGTCGATGGCTACCCGTATCACAGCCAATATCTCGGCCGGTGTGGTCTTAGAGCCGAAGTTCCTCTCGGTGATGAATGCCGAGGGTTACAGAAGCTATGCCTCTGAGTTGCTGAAGACGGTGAACACGTCGAACCGCACGTTCAAGTTCCTCAACGAGGATCCTGACTACTATTATTATACACAGTATCATCAGGATACCGACTGGAAGGACTTCGTCTATCATACGGCGATGACGCAGAACTACGGTATTAATGTGGAAGGTGGTGATGCCGTGGCCAACTATAACCTCTCGGTGGGTTATGTGAACCAGCAGAGCACACTGAAGTATAACGACATGGGCCGCCTGAACATCCGCTTCAATACCGATATCGCCCTGTCGCGCAAGGTTGCCGTGCGCTTCGATGCCTCGTTTGCCAATACGACACGCGACATCCGTAACGACGGTGCTCCCGAAGGCTATGACGAGGGTACGCCGACGGCTCCGGGATTCCTGGCATACGCCAAGAGCCCCTTCCTCAGCCCTTATAGCTACGGTATGGGACGCCTCTCTGACTCTCACTTCGACATTGCCGAGGAAGACTATCTGACGGAGGCCATGGCCAACTATAACGGTTACAACTGGCAGTTGGGTAACCCGGCAGCCATCAATGAGTATGCTGAGGCAGAGAACAAGAACCGCTTCGAGAACTCCATGCTGAACCTGACTATCACCCCGAAGTGGCTGATCAACGACCATCTGACACTGAGTGAGCACTTCAGCTATAATCTGGTGAATACCAACGAGATGTATTACATCCCCATCAACGGTACACCCAGTTATTATGTCAGCAGTATCGGTGCCCGCCGTGATAACGAGGTACGTTCGCTGGCTTCGAAGCAGAACTCCGTGATGAGTGATACCCGTCTGGACTGGCAGAACCGCTACGACGCCCACCATATCCATGCCTTCGTCGGTGCCCGCATCAACTGGGATACCTACACGATGAATTCACAGTTGGGTTATAACACCGGTAACGATAAGACGCCGTTTATGAGCTCCAGCCTGCGTAACACCAGCGATGCCGGTGTCTCCGACTCCTGGAACTCGCTGGCCTGGTATGCACAGGCAGAGTATAACTTCAAGAACCGCTACTTCCTGCAGGCCAACCTGACGATGGAAGGCTCTTCACGCTTCGGTAAGGACGGCGGTAACCTGCGGATGTTCGATGCCGCATGGGGTCTCTTCCCGGGTGTCCAGGCCTCTTGGCTGATCAGCAATGAGGCATGGATGGCCAAGATCAAGCCGGTGAACTACCTGAAGCTGACGGCCGGATTCGACGTGAGCGGTAATGATGACATTGACTATTATGCTGCCCGCAGTTATTTCCGTGCTGCACAGTTCCTGAACAGCATCGCCGGTCTGACCTTCTCAGGCATTGGCAATACGACCATCCAGTGGGAGACCACGCGTCGTATCAACGTCGGTTTGGAGGCCAGCCTGTTCGATAATCGTCTCGGACTGTCGGCTAACTATTTCATGTCGAACACCAGCAACCTGCTGACCCGTCAGGCCCTGGGATTCCTCTCCGGTCTGGACCAGAACTGGTCGAATGGCGGTGAGCTGAAGAATCACGGCTTCGACGTGTCGGCCAACTTCAAGGTGCTTGCCTTGAAGGACCTGCAGTGGCAGTTGGGTGCCAGTGTCGGCCACTACAAGAACGAGATCACCGAGTTGCCTGATGGCGACTACCAGGACAATGAGATCTATGGTGCCACCATCCGTACACAGGTGGGACAGGCCGCCAACCTCTTTTACGGCTATCAGAGCGAGGGCGTGTTTGCCACGACAGCCGAGGCTGAGGCAGCCGGTCTCTATGTGCTCGCCGAGAACGGTATCACCCGTAACTACTTCGGTGCCGGTGACATCCACTTTACCGATATGAACGGCGACCACCAGATCACTGAGGCTGACCGTACGGTCATCGGTGACCCGAACCCCGACATCTATGGTAATATCTTTACGACGCTCTCGTACAAGCGCTTTAAGCTTGACGTACGCTTCAACTACTCTCTGGGCAATGATGTCTATAACTACCAGCGTTCACAGCTTGAGAGCGGTTCACGCTTCATGAACCAGACAACGGCCATGAACCGTCGCTGGCAGGTGGAAGGACAGCAGACCGATATCCCGCAGATCACCTTCCAGGATCCGATGGGTAACTCTCGTTTCAGCAACCGGTGGATCGAGGATGGCAGCTATCTGCGTCTGAAGGCCATCACACTGAGCTATGACCTGCCGCTGCAGTCGGAATATATCCAGGGCATCCAGTTCTGGGTACAGGCCAATAACGTCCTGACCCTGACGAAGTACTTAGGTGCAGATCCCGAGTTCGCCATGACCTCAAACGTCATCGGACAGGGCATCGACTTAGGACAGCTCGCCCAGAGCCGTTCCTTCGTGGCTGGTGTGAAGATTAATCTGTAATGAGACCATTAGATATTCAGACTATTAGACAATCGGACATTAGAGATATATGATTATGATTACTAAGATTAATAATAAGATAAAGAGAATGGGGCTGATAGGCCTCATGGGCTTGATGGTGGCTGGCTGTGCAGATTTCTTCGATCAGGAGTCAGAGCATATCATCTTTGCTGACAAGGAGCACTTGAACAGTGCCACCGACTCTATCTACTCTGTCACGGGCATCCTGAACAAACTGCAGGTGATTGCCGACCGCACCATCCTGTTGGGTGAGGTGCGCGGCGACCTGGTTGACGTGACTGGCATAGCCAACAGTGACCTGAGAGACATGGCACTGTTTGACGTGAAGGACGATAACCGCTATAATGTGCCTCGCGACTACTATGCCGTCATCAACAACTGTAACTATTTCATCGCACATGCTGACACGGCCCTGAAGAACAACCGTAACGAGTATATCTTCATGAAAGAGTATGCTGCCGTGAAGGCCATCCGTGCATGGACCTACTTGCAGCTGGCCCTCAACTATGGTAGTGTGCCCTTCGTGACAGAGCCTATCCTGACCAAGATTGAGTCAGAGGCCAGCTATCCCCGCTACGACCTGACGGAAATCTGCCGGTACTTCATCAACGACCTGAGCCAGATTCCCGACCGCTACCACCGCGAATATCCCGGTTATGGTACCATCCGAGGCAATGATGTCAGGATGATGTGGTTCCCCATCACCATCCTGCTGGGCGACCTGAACCTGTGGTTAGCCAGTGCTACCGGCTCCGAGGCCAATTACCGTGAGGCAGCGCTGCGCTACTACGAGTATCTCAGCGAGCGTAACGGCGAGAACTCCGCCTTTCCGACGGGAATAGCCTATACGACCTGGGTTCCAGGTTCTACCACCTGGAACGTCTTGCAACAGGGTGACTCGTATATCCGTGCCTTCACCAATGAAAGCTACGATGAGAACTCTGAGCTGATTACGATGATTCCCTGTGACTCCATCCAGGCCGAGGGTTACTACAGTCAGTTGCGTAATCTCTTCAATTCGCGTGAGGAGAACGACTATATGGTCAGCCTGACACCTTCGAAGAACATGATAGACATATCTGAGTCGCAGGAGCACTGCTGTGTCAACACCAATGGTACCAGCGTACTCTATGCACCGAAGGGCATGTCGAACCACCGCTCGGGTGACCTCCGTCTGTCGCGTATCTATAGCTCGATAGATATCACGCACCCCTATACCGGTGACCGTATCGACTACCAGAGCATTGACAAGTATTCGACCCGTAATGTGCATATCTATCGCCGTCAGATGGTCTATTTCCGTCTGGCAGAAGCCCTCAACATGATCGGCTATCCCCGTATGGCCTTCCAGATCCTGTCGCAGGGTATCAACAATGATGTGCTGAACGAAGAGGTCTATCCCTATTATTCTGAGAGCGACTCGCTGTGGATCAGCCAGCTCAGCTTCCCGACATCCCGCTACGGCATCTATACCGTTGAGAACCTGGTTTCCGGTCGTTCGACGGGTATTGCCAATACCATCGGTATGCACAGCCGCGGTTCTGGTTGGACTCCGATGAACGAGTTCTACCGTCTTCCCGAAGACTCGACAAAGACCGAGGCTCAGCTGATGCCCATTCAGCAGGAGTACGTGAAGGAACTCTTGTTGACGGAGGATGCCTTGGAGTTCTCCTTTGAGGGTGTGCGCTATTACGACCTGATGCGCTTCGCCATGAGAGAGCCGAATCCTGGACTGTTCCTGATGAGCCGTATCTGCAACCGCAAGGGTGAGGAGAACAGCGACGCCATGCGTGCAGAATTGAAGAAAGACCTGAACGTGACAAGCAACTGGTATATCCAGTGGAACGGGAAACTTGGTCCACAATGAGAATATAGGCGCTGACGAGTAAGGGAAAAAACTGGTTGATTGTCACCTTTGGTGTGGTGGCGGTGATGGCGGTTCTGTTGGCGGCCATAGAGCCTGATATGCTCTGGCGAGTGCAGGAACTCAATCTGTATGTCAATACCCCGCTGTTCTTCCGCCAGTGCATGGTGACCTCAGGCGGACTGCTCTTGTGGCTTGGTGCCTACCTCACCCAATTCTTCTACTATCCAGCACTGGGTGCCTCTCTGTTAGGCCTGTGCTGGATAGTGCTCGTTTTCCTGCTGCTTCGCACATTCAGCATCTCCAGCCGATGGCCAGTCGTGGCGTTGGTGCCTGTCACCATGCTCCTGTTGACCATCGTCGATTCTGGCTACTGGATCTATTACCTGAAGCTGCGAGGCCACTTCTTCGTGGCAACATTAGGTGTGATGACGGCTGTCGCCCTGACGTGGGGCTACAGGCGGTTGGCAGCTTGGTCTCTGGCAGCAGGTGTCCTCTGCGTCGTTGTAACGGCTGTTGTCGGCTATCCTCTTTTCGGCTTTTATGGCTTGTTGGCGGCCTTGTTGATGGCCGTCATCTCCTGGCGTATCGAAGGAAACCGCCGCGTGGCACTGGTGACAACGGTTGTGGCGCTGATCGTCATAACGGCTGTCCCCCTTGTCTGCTACCACACGCTTTACCACGAGACGAACATCGTCAATATCTATTGGACGTCACTGCCCGTTTTCCGTACCAGTCATGGCAGCTATCCGGCTTATCACATCCCCTACGTGGTGATGGTCCTGACGCTTGTGGCGATGGCAGTCTTCTATCGCAGGAACGTCAGCCTGGAATCGTTCCACAAGCCGCTCTCCATCGCCCTCCTCGCCGTACTGACGCTATCTACCGTCATCTTTTGGTACAAGGATACCAATTTCCACTGTGAGCTGCGCATGAGCCGCGCTGTCAACCAACTGGACTGGGAGCGGGTGGTGGCCCTGTCTGCCGATGTGGAGAGCCCTACCACAGATATCTGCATGATGCGCAACCTGGCACTCTTCCGATTAGGACGACAGGGTAGTGAGATGTACGCCTATCCCCAGGGCAACTGCCCACCGGCAGCCCCCTTCCCGGTTCGGACCCTTCAGGTCGATGGCAAACAGCTTTACCTGAACTATGGACTGGTGAACTTCTGTTTTCGCTGGTGCATTGAGGACGGTGTGGAGCTGGGCTGGAGTGTGGAGGGCCTGAAGCTGCTCACGAAGTGTGCCCTGCTGAGCGGTGAGAGGAGTGCTGCCCTCAAGTTTATCAGTCTGTTGCGAAAGACCGCTTTCCACAGCCAGTGGTGCAATCGCTACGAGAATTATCTGCGTGATGGCCGTCTGATGGCCTCCGATCCGGAACTGCGCCCGATCCTTTACTTGCTGAATGCCGATGACGACTACCTCACTTCTGATAATGGCGACATCCGGCACTTCATGCTCGATCATCTTGCAAGTGCCAATAGTCTTAATCCCGTCTATCAGGAGTTAGCCCTCCTGGCCGCTCTGCAGCTGCGCAACCGCCAGCTCTTCTGGATGCAGTTCTATCAGTACACGGAGTTGCACCCTGGCGAACGGGCCCCTCGCCACTATCAGGAGGCCGCCTGTCTGTTCGGACGCCTTTACGACGAGGTGGACACCAGTCGGATGCCCTTCGATGCTCAGGTCGTCAGCCGCTGCAATGAGTTCCTCACAGCGATGCAGCAGTACGACGGCCAGCCGCGTGAGACGGCTGCCGCTGCCCTCTACAGCCGTTTCCACGATACCTATTATTATCACTACACCTTCGATGAATAGAATCCTGCTCATATCCGTCTTGTTTGTGCTCTTGGCTGGTTGCCGACGGGCATCGCTGCCCAAGGACTTCGTGCCCAGTCAGGTGCCGGCGATCATTTATCCCGACTATGCCAATGTCACGGTGCCCTGCAACATTGCTCCCCTCCGTTTTGAGTTGTTGCAGGGAGTCGATGAGGCCGTCACGCGTTTCTCTGTTGCTGGCAGTGATCAGGAGGTGTTGTGTGAAGGTATCAAGGCCTGTCCTACGGAGGATGAGTGGCATGCTTTGACAACTGCTGCCCTGGGCCGTTCCATCGATGTCGAGATCTATGCCCGCAAGGGTGCCAAGTGGGTACGTCTGCGACCGTTCAAGATCCATGTCTCCAAGGACAGCATCGACCCGTGGCTCAGCTACCGTCTCATCTCGCCTTCCTATGTGGCCTACGAGGAGCTGACCATCAACCAGCGGTGCTTGGAGAACTTCGACGAGCGCGTCATCGTCGATAATATGCTCTGTACCACGGAGTCAGGCGGACAATGCATCAACTGTCATAGCTATCAGGCCAACAATCCGCGACGGATGCAGTTTCATGCCCGTCAGACCTACGGCGGCACTGTCATCGCCTACGACGACTCCATCTATAAGGTCGATATGAAGACATCGGGTGTCATCTCTGCTGGCGTCTATCCCGCCTGGCATCCCTCCCTGCCGCTCATCGCCTATTCTGCCAACAAGACCATGCAGACTTTCCACACCACCGATCCTGACAAGATCGAGGTGACTGACTCTGAGAGCGACCTGATGGTCTATGACCTGAGAACCAACGAGCTGAAGGCCGTTGATCCGCAGACCGATGAACTCGAGACCTTCCCTTGCTGGTCGCCTGATGGTCGCTGGCTCTACTTCTGCAGTGCCCACTTCACCTATAACCCCTACCGTCGTGACTCTGTCACGCAGAAGATCCTGATAGACGCACGAACGCCTGAACAGGAGATCGTCATGCGTTCACGGGAACTGAAATACAATATCTACCGACTGCCTTACGATCCGACAACGGGACGTTTCGGTGAGCGTGAGATGGTCTATGATGCTGCTGCCGAGGACTATAGTGCCACGCAGCCTCGCCTGTCGCCTGACGGGCGCTGGATGCTCTTCACGGTGGGGAACTATGGCTGTTTCCACATCTGGCACCACGATGCCGACCTCTTTATGCTCGACCTGGCAACGGGGCAGGCGGAACGGATGGAGGTCATCAACTCCACGCAGGCAGAGAGTTTCCACAGCTGGTCGAGCAATAGCCGCTGGGTGGTCTTCTCATCGCGGCGCACCGATGGTGTCTTTACGCGGCCTTTCATCGCACATATCGACGCGAAAGGAAAGGCTACGAAGCCCTTTGAACTGCCCTCAGCCAATCCCGACTACCACCGTCAGCTGCTGAAGAGCTACAATGTGCCGGAACTGATGCGCGGCCCTGTCGAGTGGAGTCCGCAGCACTTCGCCCGCATCCTCAAGACGGATGCCCGTCCGGCTAAGTACGGATTATAGGCTTATTTGCCCTCATACCATTCCTTGAGAACGAAGAAGGCTTTCTTCTTCTCACCTTTGTCGCTCACAAGACCCTTCCTGTTATAGTAGTCCTGAATGCCTGGCAGCACCCTACGGGGTGAGCGGAAATCCTTCAGGATCCAGGGCGTGGTGCCTGAGAGGCCCTCGATCTTGTCGAGCATCGCCGTGTTCTCGCGGTAGAGGTTCTCTTGGAACTCCTCCGTCCAGCGCTGGTTCTTGGCACCGTGGTAGCCATACCTGGCACCCCCGCCGAACTCGCTGACGATGACGGGTTTGTTGTAGGGGATCTCCCATTTCATCTTCGGTGCATCGTTCACGTCACGATACCAGCCGATGTACTGGTTGAAGCTCACCACATCGACATACTCGTTCATATTGTCGTTCAGGCGGTTCACGTAGTTCGAGGCGCCCGTCACCTCCATTGCCATCGAGATGAGACGGGTGGAGTCAAGGCCCCTGGCGTATTTGGCAAGCTTTCCGAGGAACGCATCGCGCTGGTTGGAATGTGGCGTCTCGTTGGCGATGCTCCAGATGATGATGTTGGCGCGGTTATGGTCGCGGGCAATCATGTCGCGCAACTGGTTCTGGGCATTCTCGTAGGTCTTGGAATTGGTCCAGGCGATGGTCCAGTAGCAGGGAATCTCCGACCACACCATGATACCCATCTTCTCCGCCTCGCGCACCATATACTCGTTATGGGGGTAGTGAGCCAGACGCACGAAGTTGCACCCTAGTTCCTTGGCCCATGAGAGCAGTGTGTGGGCATCCTCGGCACAGTTGGCGCGACCGCCGCCATTGGGCTTCTCCTCATGTATGGAGATGCCCTTGAGGAACACGGGCTGTCCGTTGAGCAGGATCTGCTTGTCGCGGGTCTCGATGGTGCGGAAACCGATCTCGTCGGTAATGGTAGCCTGGTCGAGCGAGAGATGGACCTGGTAGAGCTTGGGATTCTCTGGGCTCCAGAGCTGAAGCTTTTTCAATTGAGAATTGAGAATTGACAATTGACAATGGCCTTCGGCATCGGTAGTAACAGATTTCTTCACTTTCAGTTCCGGGATGCTGACGGTTACCTGATGGCCAGCCTCGGCCTTGTTGAGCTTGGCACTGAAGGTGATTTCCTTCTTCTTTTCGCCTTTCACCAACTGCAGGCTGTAGTCTTCGAGATACACGGGCGTCACCTTCACCAGCTTCACGTCGCGGGTGATGCCGCCGTAGTTCCACCAGTCGAAGATCAGCGTGGGCACGTCCTCGGCATGACGCTTGTTGTCAACCTTCACGATGATCGTGTTCTCACCTTCTTTCAATAGGTCGCTGATGTCGTAGTTGAAGGGTGTGAAGCCGCCGATATGGTGACCGGCCTTCTTACTGTTCACCCATACGTGACAGTCGTAGTTCACGGCCCCGAAGTAAAGCAGCGTGCGATATTCCTGCGTCGGTACAGTCTGGAAACTCTTCTTGAACCAGACGGTGCCTTCATAAAAGAACAGACGTTCGTCGCGCGTGTTCCAGTCGGAGGGAATCGGCATCGTGGGCGACTTGTCGAAGTCGTACTCTATCAGGTCTTCAGGCCGTTGTGGCTTGGCGTTGACGAAGAATCCCCAGCGGGTGGGGTTCATCCGGTAGTCGTAATACCCCTCTTCCTGCACATCGACGATGTAGTTCCACTCGCCGTTGAGCGACAGGCACTCGTAGGCATTCACGTTCTGAAGCAGCGGTAGGTCGGCTGCCGATGTCATCTGGAGGAACCCGCCTCCGATCACAGTAAGGAAAAAGCTTAGTAAGAATCTCATATTTGTTTTATGTTAGTGATTTCTGCCTGCAAAGTTACTAAAAAATAATTGATAATTGATAATTGACAATTGAAAATTCGATGGCGGCAGCAAATTTTTCTCTTTTCACTCTTCACTTTTCACTTAAATTTAGTATCTTTGTCGCGTCTTTATTACCATTAAGAGAAGTAGGTGCATGAGAAAGATATTGCCTTTGATGATGTTGCTGCTGTGTTGCGGTAGCAGTTTCGCTCAGAAGCGGGAGAAGTATGAGTTCAGACGTAATCTGCCAGTCTATGCCGACTCGCTGATAGCCGACTTCGACTTCCCATTGGCCTGGGGCAACAGCGACATTAAGGATTTCAGCGCGTGGCGGACTGCGGCGCGCCAGAAAGTCTTCGACAGTATGCTGATGCCGCCACCGAAACCAGCTGTGGTGTCAGCCAGACTCCTGTTCGAGGAACAGCGCAATGGCTATAAGGCACGGAAGATCGAGATTCGGTTGTCGCGCTACTATACCGTTCCGGCCTATGTGCTGATCCCTGACGGCAAAGGCCCGTTCCCTGCTGTCAACCTCTTGCACGACCATGGTGCCCACCTCTTCATCGGCAAGGAGAAGATGATCCGTCCGTTGGCCTGTGAGGACTCTGTGGTCATCAGCGATGCCGAAGAGTGGCTCGCGGGTTATGAGGGTCAGTTCTTTGGTGACTATCTGGCGCAGCATGGCTATGTGGTGTTCTCTGCCGATGCCCCGATGTGGGGTGAGCGCGGACAGATGGAAGGCCCCCGCCGCGACCGCTACGATATGATTGCCGGCAATATGATGATGTACGGCATCAATCTCTCGGCCTGGATGACCTACGACGACATTGCCGGTACCGACTATCTGGCACAGATGCCCGAGGTGGATGCCTCACGGATTGGCTGCACAGGCTGGTCGATGGGGGCCTATCGTGCTTGGATGCTGGCGGCACTCTCCGACCGCATTAAGGTGGGTGCTGCCGTCTGCTGGCTCACAACGACCGACGAGCAGATGTCGTTCAAGTATAGCCGTACGGAGAATGGCGGCTTTGCCAACTGCATTCCTGGCCTGCGCCGTTGGCTCGATTATCCGCATATAGCCAGCATCGCCTGTCCCAAGCCGATGCTGTTCATCAATGGCTCGCAGGATAAGCTGTTCCCAGTGGCGGGTGTACAGAAGGCTTTCGCCATCATGCATGATGTCTGGAAAAGCCAGGGCGCTGACGACCGCCTCGAAACAGAGCTTTGGGAGATGCCCCACAGCTGCGGCAAGCGTTCACAGCATCGCGTGCTCGAGTTCTTCCAGAAGCATCTATAATCGAAAAACATGCCGGAGAGTCATTGCGACAGAGTTCCCATGATTAATTGAAAAGTTCATCTAATGTCACTTCGCTATTTACAATACTCTTGTGCATTCCGTCAGCCACAGCCAACCTCATCAAGCAGGCCAGGCCCGCCCAGAAACTGCTCGGCAACATCCGATGAAAGGAACTCAACGAGAACCGTCCCTTGTGAGTTTACGTAATGCAGGTTATGAATATCTGATGACTTCATCGCCAGATCTTCGAGGTATTGATGTTGCCCTGCTCTACAGCCCTTTCTCTTTCGCTCCCATCCGCAGTTATCCGCTTCGTGTCACGCCGATAAAAGGCATGCGTCCTACGCGTGATATTCTCTATGTCTGCGGCGAGACCGTCTCTGGCGACACACTTCATGTTTTTGTAGTGCATCTGCCTAGCCGTTATGGCGGCGAACGCTATAGTCGGCCCTTCCGTCAGGCAGCGATAGACCGCCTTTGCCAGTCGCTTGATTCCATCACGAGTCTGAATCCCGAGGCACAAATTCTGATTGCAGGTGATTTTAATGACGGTGCTGAAAGTCCGGCTCTCCGTCAAATCTGTCAGCACGGTATTCTGAACCTGACGAAAGATGCCAAGGCTCAGAATGGCGTTCGTGGGAGCTACCGCTATAAGGGCGAGTGGGAGAGTATCGACCATATCCTTGGCTCCCTTTATATATATAATAAGGTGGACACGGCTTTCATCCATTCACTTAAGTTCCTGCTCGAAGATGAAAAACTCTATGGCGGTTTTCGTCCCCGTCGTACCTACAATGGCATGCGCTATCAGCC
>Ga0310786_10003041_pt1 | contig 24822 bp, 21 predicted proteins | sample AusTroGonzalo_MG_FD_203881 | JGI IMG/M metagenome (GOLD analysis project Ga0310786, IMG submission 203881) | Bovine rumen microbial communities from tropical cattle in Woodstock, Queensland, Australia - Gonzalo_03 (v2) (version 2) | ecosystem: Host-associated > Mammals > Digestive system >...
CCATGACGGGAAGGCAGTTTATCACCTCCGTCACGGGAAGCGATGAATTCAAGAAAAAGGACTACAACAACAAGGAATTCGTTAACGTCGTCTACCAGGCTGCTCTCGGAAGAGAAGCAAGCGACGGTGAGCAGACAACGGGCGCCCAGAAGATCGGAAAGGACGGCAGGACGGCCTTCCTGAACGATGTCTACGGCAGCAAGGAATTCGGTGACTACTGTAAGAAATCCTGCATCGCATCCAACTTCAAGGACGGATGGAATGTATCGGGATCAGGCAAGGTCTATATGATCAACGGTGCCTTCATAACAGGATGGCAGACCATAGACGGCCAGCGCTATTACTTCGACCCTGATACCTGCGTCATGGCAACAGGCTGGAAATATATCGGAGGACTTAAGTACTACTTCTTCGGTGACGGTACGCTCTGCCAGGATGTATCGGGCATCATAGGTCCTCAGGACTCTTACTATCTGACGGTCAATTGTACGACAAATACGATCATGGTATATGCCAGGGATACTGACGGATCGTTTACGATCCCTGTCAAGGCAATGATCTGTTCTTCTTCTGCCGGCGGCGTTACTCCTTCAGGAACGTTTACGATCCAGCGCCTCCAGGCATGGAGAGAACTCATGGGACCTGTCTGGGGCCAGTACTGCTCCAGGATCACGGGCAACTATCTGTTCCATTCCGTATGGTATTACCAGAACGGCAATGCCAATACCCAGTCCGTAACCCAGTACAACAATCTCGGAAAGAGCGTATCACACGGATGCATAAGGCTTACAGTTGCAGATGCCAAGTGGATCTTCGATAACTGTAACGGAAGCCAGGTAAGAGTATTCTACTCACCTGAAGCCGCACCGTTCGACAGGCCTGTTCCTCCTCCGATCACTCCGATCTACGGGGACTACGGTCACGATCCTACGGATATCTGGCACGGGTAATGGCTTTTACAAAATAAGGACCAATACGGGGCTGTCTTCAAATGCGGTGTTATGCTGCAGGCGGGCGGCCCCGTTTGTTGTTCCCGCCGGGAGGTCTTGAAGGTCAAGATATCTTTCTATGTGGACAATTAAGGAACATCAAGGGTGTTTCGGTCGTCTTTTTGGTGGAATTGACACCGGCCGCGTCTGTTCCCTTTATTAATAATAATGTATAATGCTCTTGGACTATGCCCGATACAAAACGGAGGAAATAGATATGAAAGTTGTTATCCTGGCAGGCGGATTCGGAACAAGGATCAGCGAGGAAAGTCAGTTTAAGCCGAAGCCGATGGTCGAGATAAGCGGAAAGCCTATCTTGTGGCATATCATGAAGTATTATTCGGCGTTCGGATTCAATGAGTTCATCATCTGCTGCGGATATAAGCAGTATGTCATAAAGGAATGGTTCGCAGACTATTATCTGCATAATTCAGATGTTACGTTCGATTTCACCAGGGAAAACAGGATGATCGTTCATAAGAACCATACGGAGCCCTGGAAGGTAACGCTCGTTGATACGGGCCTTAATACCATGACGGGCGGAAGGATCAAGAGGATCAGCAAGTATGTCGGAGATGAGCCTTTTATGCTCACATACGGCGACGGTGTCTGCAACGTGGATCTTAATGCGCTCGTGGATTTCCATAAGAAGAAGGGCAAGATCGCTACCATGACTGCGATCAATGTAGGCCAGCAGTTCGGCTGTCTTGATATGGCGGACGACGGTTCCGTACTGAGGTTCAGGGAAAAGAGCGAGACGGACGGTGCTATCATCAACGGCGGATATATGGTCCTTGAACCTGAGATCTTCAATTATATCGAGGGAGATTCGACCGTTTTCGAGAAGGCGCCTATAGAGAACCTGGCGAAGGACGGACAGCTTAATGCCTATGTGCATAACGGCTTCTGGAAGTGCATGGACACCAAGAGGGACAAGGAACTTCTGGAGTCTTTGATCGATGCGGGCAATGCGCCATGGGTGATCTGGGAGGAGTAAGATGTTCGATCCGGAGTTTTACAGAGGCAAGAGAGTTTTCCTTACCGGACATACCGGTTTTAAGGGCACATGGATGAGCAGGATACTCGTGAACGCCGGGGCGGTCCTTACGGGCTACTCACTCGAGGCACCGACGGATCCCGACCTTTTCTCCATCGCGGGAGTCGAGGATAAGATGACTTCGGTCATAGGCGATATCAGAGATCTTGACAGGCTATTCGAAGCATTTAAGAAGGCTGAGCCTGAGATCGTCATACATATGGCGGCCCAGCCTATCGTAAGGGATTCGTACAAGGATCCGAAGTATACATATGAGACGAACGTAATAGGTACGGTCAACATCATGGAGTGTGTAAGGCTAACTGATACGGTCAAGTCTTTCCTGAACGTTACGACGGACAAGGTATATAAGAACAACGAATGGGAATGGGGCTACAGGGAGAACGAGCCGCTTGACGGATATGATCCTTATTCCAATTCCAAGTCGTGCAGCGAGCTCGTGACACACAGCTACAAGTCCTCCTTCTTTGAAGACGGCAAGGTAGCAATATCGACCGCGAGAGCAGGTAATGTCATAGGCGGAGGAGATTTTGCCAATGACAGGATCATCCCGGACTGTGTAAGAGCATGGCTCAAGGGCGAAGATATCATCGTAAGAAATCCATATTCCACGAGACCTTATCAGCATGTATTAGAGCCTGTGACGGCATATCTCATGATCTGCGAGAAGCAGTATAATGACGGTTCCCTCGCATCCTGGTATAATGTCGGACCGGACGACAGGGACTGCGTTACTACGGGTGATATCGTCGATATGTTCGTAAAATATTCGGGCGGAGTAAAAAGAGTCGACAGAGCCGACAGGGAAGGTCCTCATGAGGCAAACTTCCTTAAGCTCGACTGCAGCAAGATCAAAAGAGCCTTGGGATGGAAAGCGACATGGGATATCAATGAAGCGGTTGCCAGAGTCTGCGAATGGACAAAGGTCTACAGGGAAGGCGGCAATATCCCGGAGATAATGGACAGACAGATAGAAGCCTTTTTCAAGGGCGAGTACATAACAAAATAAACTTAAGGAGCATATTATGTTTGAAAACATGTCGGAAAAAGAAGCAAGAGATCAGATCCTGGAGATGGTGAAGGATTATTGTGACACATATCACAATAAGAAGAAACCGTTCGAGGAAGGAGACAGGATCCCTTACGCCAGCAGGGTATACGGTCACGAAGAGATGGTAAATCTCGTTGACAGTTCGCTTGAATTCTGGCTCACGGCAGGAAGATATACGGATCAGTTCGAAAAAGCATTTGCGGAATATCTCGGTGTCAGATTCTGTTCACTCGTAAACTCCGGCTCTTCCGCAAACCTCAATGCCTTCATGGCACTGACAAGTCCTCTTCTCAAGGAGAGAGCAATTAAAAGAGGCGACGAGGTGATTACCGTGGCGGCAGGTTTTCCGACAACGGTAGCTCCTGTTATCCAGTATGGTGCGATCCCGGTATTCGTGGATGTTACCATCCCTCAGTATAATATCGACGTAAGTAAGCTCGAGGAAGCATATTCCGATAAGACGAAGGCGGTCATGATCGCACATACGCTCGGCAATCCGTTCGACCTTAAGTCAGTAAAGGAATTCTGCGACAGGCATAACCTCTGGCTCGTGGAAGATAACTGCGATGCTCTGGGTTCCAAATATACTATCGACGGTGAAGAGAAGTTTACGGGTACGATAGGCGATATCGGAACATCATCCTTCTATCCTCCGCACCATATGACGATGGGCGAGGGTGGTGCCGTTTATACGAATAACCCGATCCTTCATAAGGCGATCAGATCCTTCCGCGACTGGGGAAGAGACTGCGTATGCCCTTCGGGAAGGGACAATATCTGCGGACACAGATTTGACAGACAGTACGGCGAGCTTCCTTTGGGATATGACCATAAATATGTTTACTCACACTTCGGCTATAACCTCAAAGCAACCGATCTTCAGGCTGCAGTCGGATGCGCACAGATCGTCAAGTTCCCGACATTCGTCGAGAGAAGGAGACATAACTTCGACAGACTTAAGGCGGCTTTGGCAGGACTTGAAGATAAGATCATCCTTCCTGAGCCGTGCGAGAATTCCAGACCTTCCTGGTTTGGCTTCCTTATCACATGTAAGGAAGGCGTGGACAGCTTCAAGGTAGTAGACTACGTAGAGAGCCACGGCGTTCAGACGAGAAGACTCTTTGCAGGCAACCTCACAAAGCATCCTTGCTTTGACGAGATGAGAGCTACGGGCGAAGGCTACAGGGTAGTAGGAAGTCTCGATAATACTGACAGGATCATGAACGACACATTCTGGGTAGGCGTGTATCCGGGAATGACGGACGAGATGATCGACTATATGGCTAAGACGATAAGGCAGGCACTTGAAGCATAATCATGTTGGACAGGATATTGAGGTTCGGTTGGAGGATAATAAGTAAGATCGCATTGTTCTGCATTAATCTTATCCTCAAGCCGTTTGGTAAAAAGCTTTCCGAAGAACAGGAAAAACAGCTTCTTCAGTTCGGTAAATTCGGTGTTATCGGCATATCCAACACAGCCGTTTCATATCTTCTGAATGTTGCCACACTGTTCATTCTGGAAAAGCTCGATATATTGCAGGATATCGATATCTACATCGGAAACGGCGTAGCATTCTTCCTGAGTGTCCTCTGGTCCTATTACTGGAACAGCAGATATGTTTTCAAGGAGGATCCGAATGAGAAACGCGTATGGTGGAAGACGGTGCTTAAGACATATGCCGCTTATGCACTTACCGGCATCGGGCTGAGCAATCTGACATCATATCTTTTCGTAAGGGTGCTCGGATGGAGCAAGTATATTGCTCCGATCGTAAATATTGTCATCGGTGTACCGGTCAACTATCTTATCAACAAGTTCTGGGCATACGGTGAAAAGAGAAAGAAGAAGGATGAGCCGGAAATAAAAGTGACCGATCAGGTCCCGGAGGAGAATGAAGCATGAATAAAGTAAGCTTGCTTGATTGTACATTGCGTGACGGAGGCTATCTGAACGACTGGAAGTTCGGAAGGAATACCATCGTTAATATCTTTGAGAGGCTCGTGGCATCGAAGGTCGATTTTATCGAACTCGGATTCATCAACGAGAAGAGGGAATATGATCCCGACAGATCCATCTTTCCTGATGTAAAATCGATGACAAAGACGTACGGGAATCTCGATAAAGGCGATGCTCTTGTTGTCGGGATGATCGATTACGGCACGCTTGACATAAGCAAGGTCTGCCCTCAGTCGGAAAGCTGTCTTGACGGTATCCGCGTTATCTTCAAAAAGCATCTCCGCGAAGATGCAATGGCTTATGTAAAAAAGATCAAGGATCTCGGATATAAGGTCTTTGCCCAGCTCGTATCCATAACGAGTTATGAAGACGATGAGCTTCTGGATCTCATAAGACTTGCGAATGAAGTAAAACCGTTTGCCGTATCCATGGTCGACACCTATGGTCTTTGCCACAGCGATACGCTCCTTCATTATGCCAATATCTTAAACGACAATCTCGATCCCGAGATCTGTCTCGGTTATCACGCACATAACAATTTCCAGCTCGGCTATGCCAACTGCATCGAGCTTCTGACAGGTCTTAAGACAGAGAGAAATCTTCTTGTCGACGGAACCATCTACGGTATGGGAAAGAGCGCAGGTAACTGTCCTCTCGAACTTCTCGCCATGTATCTCAATGACAGGAGGGGAAGAAACTTCAACGTATCCCAGATCCTTGAAGCATGCGATTCACAGATCATCAATTTCCAGAAGGAAACACCGTGGGGCTATTCCATGTTCTACTTCATCGCAGCTTCCAACGACTGCCATCCTAACTATGTAAGTTACCTCATGAATAAGAGGACTCTTTCCGTCATGCAGGTCAACACGATCCTCGGCAGGATCCCGTATGAAAAAAAGCTCATGTATGACGAGAAGATAATAGAGAAACTCTACAGCGATTATCAGGAGATCGAAGTTGACGACAGGACTGATCTTCAAAGACTAGGTGAAGAGATAACGGGAAAGAAGGTACTTGTCTTAGGCCCGGGCACGAGCGCCACGACAGAGGAGGAGAAGGTCCAGGATTATATCATCAATAACGATCCGGTGATCATCTCGATCAACTATATCCCTTCAACGATCAAGCCGGATTTCTGTTTTATCACCAACAAGAAGAGATTCGTTCAGCTGTCTTCCAGCATCGCGAAGAATGCGGAAACATTCAGGGTGATCGCCACATCCAACGTAACGAGTTCAACATATACCTTTGATTACACCATCAAGTATTCGAACCTTCTCGATTACAATGCCCAGATCATCGACAATTCGTTTTTGATGCTCCTCAAGATCCTCAAGAAGATCGGTGTTGAGGAAGTAAATGTCGCAGGCTTTGACGGATACGCGACAGACAACAGGCCGAACTATATCAATCCTGACATGGAATACCAGTTCACTTCAGCTGAAGCAGCCGACCTCAACCAATATGTAATAGGCGAGCTTATTAAGCTCTCATCCGGATTTAAGGTAAACTTCCTTACATCCTCTTACTACAACACAAAGGAGTAAAAGGATGAGTAAGTATAAGGCGGTCTTATTCGATCTCGACGGCACGATAATGGATACTTCCGAAGGCATCCTCATGTCGATAAAGGAAACGGCTGATATGCTCGGCTTACCCGAGCTTGCCCCCGATGTCTTAAGGACTTTTATAGGTCCCCCGGTCGAGTGGTCTTTTGAAGACAAATACGACATCCACGGCGACGATCTGAAGAAAGCCGCAGCGACCTTCAGAGACCGCTACAGTAACGTCAATCTTCTTCACGCCAAGCCTTATGAAGGCATATTCGATCTTTTTTTAAAACTTCGCGAAAAAGGTATCGGAACCGCTATAGCAACCTATAAAAAACAGGACTATACCATGAAGCTCCTCAGGCACTTCGGAGTCGATCAGATGGTGGACGTCATCTACGGTTCCGACTACGAAGGCAAGCTCAAAAAATCGGATATCATCGAGCTCTGTATAAGGGATCTCGGCGTTACAAAAGACGAGGTCCTTATGGTCGGTGATTCCAAGCACGACGCGGGAGGAGCCGAGGCCATAGGCGTTGATTTTGCAGGCGTTTCCTTCGGATTCGGGTTCGGCACGCAGGACGATATCGAAGAATATAAGCACGTTATCTATGTTGATAAAGCCATGGATCTTTATGACTTTATCGTTGAATAAAAGGAGAACACAAAATGGAGATCAAGATAGCACATCTGATTGCTGATTTTCTTGTCGAAAAAGGCGTTAAGCACGTCTTTACCGTTACAGGCGGCGGCGCGATGCATCTGAATGATGCATTAGGCCATAAGGAAGGCCTGACCTCGATCTATAATCACCATGAGCAGGGTTCTGCGATCGCTGCCGAAGGTTATGCGAGACTTACGGGAAAGATCGCCGTATGCTGCGTAACCTCAGGTCCCGGCGGAACCAACGCCATCACGGGTGTAATGGGAGGATATCTTGATTCCATCCCGATGTTTGTCCTCTCCGGCCAGGTAAAAAGAGAGACGACCCTCTGGTCGACGGATGTTCCTCTCCGCCAGCTCGGAGATCAGGAATTCCCGATCATAGATTCCGTTCAGAACATGACAAAGTATGCCGTTATGGTAACTGAGCCTGACGACATCCTCTATCATCTCGAGAAGGCATGGTTCCTCGCAAATAACGGACGTAAGGGACCTGTATGGCTCGATATACCTCTTGATGTCCAGGCTGCAAAAGTCGAGAAGGAGAACCTCCGCCGCTTTGAAGGAAGTGACGAGGAGAGATCCCTCTCGGCTAAGGAGAATCCTTCCTACAGCGAAGAGACAACGAAGGCGATCCTCGATAAGATCCATAACGCCAAGCGCCCTGTTATCCTTGCAGGTACAGGTGTTAACGTTGCAAAAGCCAAGGACGAGTTCCTTAAGGCAGCAGCTAAGCTCAAGATCCCCGTAGTAACAGCTTGGAACGCTCATGATCTTATGACTGATGATAATCCGTACTACTGCGGACGTCCCGGCACCGTCGGAACGAGAGGCGGCAACTTTGTTGTTCAGAATGCAGACGTTCTGTTTGTTATCGGATGCCGCATGAACATCCGCATGATCAGCTACAACTACAAGGAGTGGGCAAAGGGTGCCTATAAGATCGTAGTCGACATTGACGAGGCGGAACTTCGTAAGCCGACAGTCAACGTTGATATGAAGGTCAATGCTGATCTTAAAGACGTACTTAAGTCCATTAATGCTTCTTCATACGAGGCTAATCCTATCCACGAGGCATGGGTCAAGTGGGGCAGGGACATCGATGCGAAATATCCCGCATGTCTCCCTTCCTACGATGACGTTAAGAGCCCCGTTAATCCATACGTATTTATCGACAGGTTCAGCAATGCCCTTTCCGAAGGCGACAAGGTCATCTGCGGCAACGGTTCCGCATGCGTTGTCACTTTTCAGGGCTTCCACGTAAAGAAAGACCAGAGGCTTTTCACCAATTCCGGATGTGCCGCAATGGGCTACGGATTCCCGGCTGCTCTCGGCGCATGCGTTGCCGAGGAAGGCAAGAGAGTCATCTGCGTTGACGGTGACGGTTCATTCCAGATGAACATCCAGGAGCTTCAGACTGTCGTCTATAACAGGCTGAACATCAAGATCTTCATCATGAACAACAACGGATATCATTCCATCAGACAGACACAGACCAACCTCTTCACACCGCCTCTGGTAGGCGTATGTGACGGAAACGGCCTGAGCTTCCCTGACTTGGAGAAACTCTCTGCCGCATACGGTATCAGATATGTCCGTATCTCCGATTCTTCCGAAGTCACCTCGAAAACGCTCGAAGCCATAAGCGGAAACGATCCGGTTCTTTGCGAAGTGGTCCTTTCCGACAAGCAGACATTCTCACCGAAGCTCTCTTCCAAGGTGCTTCCTGACGGAAGGATCGTATCGCCGCCAATCGACGATATGTTCCCGTTCCTCGAGAGAGAAGAATTTGATGCTATCAAGGAATCAGTTCCCAACAAATAAGGAGACCTCATGAAAAGAGCCGTAATCACAGGTTGCACAGGCATGCTGGGCTTAGCCCTCATAAGAAAACTTCTGTCTGAAGGATATGAGATCGTTGCGGTTATACGTCCCGGAAGTAAAAGAGCCGGAAACATCCCCGAAGACGAGAGGATAAAGGTGGTCGAACTCCCGCTCGAAGATATAGGGGATCTTCCTTCGGTCCTTAAGCCTCTCGGTATCGAAAACGCCGATCTTTTCTTCCACTTCGCATGGGGCGGAACATCAGGTGCCGCCAGAAACGACATGGAACTTCAGAAGGATAATATTGCCGCAGCATTGAAGGCTGTCGATGCGGCTTACGGACTCGGCTGCCGGGCTTTCCTCGGCGCAGGTTCCCAGGCTGAATACGGAAGAGTTCCCGAAGGGACAAAGCTTGGCGCAAATACGCCCTGTGATCCGGAGAACGGATACGGGATCGCCAAATATGCGGCAGGCAAGATGACCAGGGTCAAGGCTCAAAGCCTCGGCATGAAGCATATCTGGGTAAGGATCCTGAGCACATACGGTGAATATGACGGGGATCACACCATGGTAATGAGCATGGTAAGGAACTTCATAGACGGCAACAGGGCTTCCTGTACAAAAGGAGAGCAGATGTGGGACTATCTCTACTGTGATGATGCGGCCAATGCATTCTTCCTTGCCATAACAAAAGGTGTCGACGGAAAAGTCTATCCCGTAGGCTCGGGTGAAGTAAGACCTTTGGCAGATTATATAAGGGATATAAGGGATGCGGTGGATCCAAATCTCGAGATCGGATTCGGGGAGGTTGACTATTATCCCGGGCAGGTAATGTATCTTTGCGCTGATATTGCCGAACTTGAAAAAGATACTGGATATAAAACGGAGTATACTTTTAAAGAAGGAATCGAGAAAACTATAAACTGGTACAAAGCGAGGAAGAACTCATGAAGAAGATATCGATACTGATACCTTGTTACAACGAAGAACTGAATGTTGAGCCGATGGCCGAAGCACTCGTGGAGATGTTCTCAAAAGATCTCCCGGAATATGATTACGAGATCGTTTTCATAGACAATGATTCAAGGGATCTTACAAGACCCAAGCTCCGTGCACTCTGCGAAAAGAACAGGAAGATCAAGGCTATCTTCAACGCCAAGAACTTCGGACAGTTCAATTCCCCTTATTACGGCATGCTCCAGACTACGGGTGACTGTACGATATCCATGGTATGTGATTTTCAGGATCCTATCGACCTTATCCCGAAGTATGTAAAGGAATGGGAGAACGGTTATAAGATCGTTATCGGTATCAAGACCTCCAGTAAGGAAAGTAAGATAATGTACCTTCTGAGGAGCATGTATTATAAGCTCATCAAGAAGTTTTCCGATGTCGAGCAGATCGAACACTTCACGGGTTCAGGCCTTTACGACAGATCCTTCATCAATGTACTCCGGGACCTCAAAGATCCGAAGCCTTTCCTTCGCGGTATCGTAGGAGAACTCGGATTCGAGCGTAAGGAGATCCCTTATGAGCAGCCGCAAAGAAGAGCGGGAAAGACCAGTAACAACTTCTACCGTCTCTATGATGCGGCGATGCTCTCCATCACGTCATATACGAAGATCGGTCTTCGTATCGCAACGATCGGAGGCGCGATATTCTCGGCATGCAGCCTTCTCGTAGCTCTCATATATTTCATCCTCAAGCTCTGCTGGTGGGATTCGTTCCCTGCAGGTATGGCTCCGGTAGTAATCGGCATGTTCGTTCTGAGCTCGGTTCAGATGTTCTTTATAGGTCTTCTGGGAGAGTATATCCTCAATATCAACGACCGTATCATGAACAGGCCATTGGTAGTTGAAGCGGAGAGGATCAACTTCGACGAAGAGTAACCTTACAAAATTGTTAGTTTATTGTAAGCAAAAGCGATAGTTAATATCCTTAGTCAGTAATATCATAAACTCAAGGAAGATGAAAAGGTCAAAAGGGAGATTTATGAAATGAACGACAAAAGGACCTTCAGAGAATTAACTTCGGACGAGCTGAACGAACTTAAGATAATTATGTTGTTCAGCGACGACGAAGAATTCTATGAAGACATCGATGAGATCTCTTACGCATCAGTGGAGAACAAATTCGGTAAAATGAGTTTCAGCAAGGAAGATTTTAGCTGTAACTTAATAGCTTAGACTACTCTCTTTTTCATAACACTTCATAACCCTGATAAAAACACCTTATAAGCGCCCCCGCAAATAAGGTGTTTTTATTATGCGTGACAAATCGCATTTATTTTTGCATAATATGGTCACGGGGGGCAAACGGGATGGCAGGAAATATTCTCGTTAATGATATGTGTGCTATTCGCGAAGCAATGCGCGTTTATTATTCACGCGGCTTTAAGGGAACCGCGGAAAAGACCGAAGCACAAAATGCCCTCGACAGTTTTCTTAAAAAGCAGATGAGCTTTGAGGAGACTTCTGACGGAACCGTGATATACAGGTCAGGCGACACCAGGTCGCTGGAGAATAATCCCCTTTTCGAGATATGGAGGAACAAGGCCTTTGACCAGGTCGATGTCATGTTCCATTTTTATGTCTTTGACATCCTCGATCTCGAAAACGAGAAGACGGAAGAACAGATATTTAATGAGATTAACGAGTACGGAAGTTCCTTTGAGGATCCTTTTGTCATCACGAGGGAACGGCTGGCGCAAAAGCTCTCCGAGTACGCGGGTGAAGGTCTCATAAGGGTCAGGGAGGAAGACGGGCAAAAGCTCTATCTTAATGTCCCCGCGCCGGGACTTCTGACCTCCGATCTGCTTTTATTCTTCTCGGAGATCCTTCCGTGCGGCATCGCGGGATATACCTATGAGAGAAGGAGACACCCGACACCGAGGACATTCAGGTTCAAGCATCACTTTACGGCAATGACGCTCGAGAGCGACATACTCTGCCAGCTCTTTGATGCGATGGGGAATAAGACGGAAGTGAGCCTGGTGCTTTTCGAAGGGGAAAACATCACTGCGGTACCGATGAAGATACTCTGCACGACGCAGGCAGGCAAGTACTATCTGGGGTACTATGACCGGGCGAAGGGTTCGTATCTCTCGATAAGGACGACCGATATCAGGGAAGTCAGACACGGCAAGGCCGCTTACGATTACGATCCGCTGTTCAGGGACTACTGTAAAAAACTCGAGCACGCATGGGGAAATCTCGCAGGAGACAAGACGGAACACGTGGCTTTTGAACTAAAGTTTGAACCTGCCGAGGATTATGTCCTTATCAGGCTCTCGCGCGAAAAGAGGTTCGGAAAGATCATAAAGATCTCAGACGAGCATGTCAGGTTTGAAGCGGATGTCACTTCGACATGGGAGATACTTCCGTGGATCGAGACGTTCATGGGATGGATCGTAAAGCTCGAGATGTCCAACGAGGATGCAAAAAAACAGTTCATGAAGGACCTTGAAGGCATGAGCAAGATATACGGAGGTTGCGGTGAAAGTATTTAACGTGGCCTACAACGCATATTTCGGCCTGGTTGCGCATATATTGAGATTCACGACGATGAGACGCGTTACTGTCGAGGAGATAAGACAGTTTGCCGTCACGCGCGGTCTTACGGAAAACAGGGAAGAGATCGTTGCCGCGCTCCAGAGCGAGTACAACAAGCTCGTAAGAGAGGACGGATCTTCTCCTATCAGGAAGCAGCCGGTCATGGCACTCACGACTTTTCAGAAGAGGTGGCTCAAGTCGGTGACGGCTGACCCGAGGTTCAAGCTCTTTGACGAGGAGATCCCGGACCTTGACGGAGTTAAGCCGCTTTTTACGCCGGACAATTACAAGGTCCTCGACCGTTTCAGCGACGGTGATCCTTATGACAAGGAAAGATACATTAATAACTTCAGGACCGTAAGGCAGGCTCTGCATGACCATACGACGCTGGATCTCTCCGTAAGGACGAGATCCGGCCACAGGAGGAGCGTCCTGATGCTCCCTTCGGCCATTGAGTATTCGGAAAAGGACGACAAGTTCAGAGTGGTAGGAAGCGGCCAGATAGTGAATATGAAGAATATCATCACGGCCGAGAGATCACAGAAGAAGATATCCCATTCTTCCGGCGAACAGGAAAAATATATGGAGGTCATCTTCGAACTCGATACGTCATTAAGGACGATAGATGAGACGCTCCACCATTTCTCGCATTTTGCCAAGGAAGTAACGAAGGACAAAGGAGATATCTACAGGATAAAGCTCATCTGCCTCGCGGATGACGAGACCGAGGTGCTCATAAGGATACTCTCGTTCGGACCTGCCATAAAGGTATTGTCCCCAACTTCCATAAGAGACGGCATAAAAAGCCGCATAAGAAAGCAGATGACTCTGCTTTAATAGATCTGATAAACGATCGTGTTGTTGTCGTGAGGGAAATACGCGACCTGCTTCAAGTTGGACGCAAAGAACTCCGCGGCATAGATCGTCTTGCCGTTGGCATTCTTCATATCACAGAATTCCGGATCGAAAACAAGATACTTGATGCCTCTTTCCCTGCAGTAGGATACGAATGTGTCGATATCACCGCCGCAGCCCGATATGAGCCACAGGTAGACGGAATCTCTCGTATAGGTGTCATGGCCTGCCGACCATGCGTAATAAGGCCAGCCGTAATAAGCGGGACGTCCCGCGAGGAAAAAGCGGTTGACGGACCACATCGGTGTCAGGAATACGTCCTGCGGTGACGTATTCTCCTCTATCCAGGAAACGAGTTCTGAATTTGTATCCACATCGATATGATATCTGTTGATGTTGTAATAGGTGATCCATTCGGTAATACCCGTTGCGGTAAGTCCGAAGATCAGGACCAGGGCTATGATGACGGACAGTATACGGCTCGGGATATATGCCGCAAGAGGGATGGAAAGAGGCTTTTTCGCGGACTCCTTATTAAGTTCCTCCTCGAGCTCGTCGTTATTGAGCGGCAGGAGCTTAGGAAGGTCCTTATCCTTTCTTAACCTGACAGGAAGGATGATGAGATTGGTAAGGACAGTTGCGACAAAGATATCGGAAAGTATGAGAGATATCTGAACGAACTTGTGGTTCGCGAGCATCTCGAGCGATACCTTGAAAACGAATGCGAAGATAAGAGGGATGAGGAAACTTATGACGAGGAAGAACCTGTAGATCGGCTTTCTCATCTTAAGATCCTTGATGAGCCAGCCGACAGCGAAGACCGCCGTCAGGAACAATGTAAATCCCGTGATATAGATCAGGTAGTCCGGGGAATTATGGAATGTGCTCTCCCGGGACACAAAACCCGGCGATACCTCGAACATTACGACCTTTCTGTAAGATCCCGCGAACAGATAAGTCTGTATGAAGGATGAGATAACGGCGAGAGTAGCCATGATGAGATAATTGAGCCTTGCTTCGCTCACGATAGCCATAAAAGCCAGGATGAGAAGACCCGCGATCAGGGCCGATCCGTGTATAAAAGGCATCACGGTAACGAGGATCAGGGCAAGGATCAGATTTCTTACGGGACAGAGAGGATCACTGTTCCTCGGTATCCATGCATTTCTCGAAAAAAGGAAATCCTTATATCCGCCTTTCATCAGTGAGATGGACATACGTCTCACATGCGGGATAAAGAGGATGATGAGGATAAGTATCATGCTCACTCCGAAAAGGAGATGCCTCTGGTTACAGTAGACATTTACGGACCAGATGCCCCAGTTATCGTACGGGCTCTGGTCATACCAGCTGAAGGAATGAACTATAAGACCTAAGATCCTCTTAAGATCGTAGTGATGCTCCCTGAGATGTACGAACATCGAATAGATATTGAACGAACTCCTGAATAATACGAGGACCGGTGCAAGTACAAACGTCAGACGTTTGCCGCTTAAGAGCATGGCAAGAAGTCCCAGGAGTATGAAGCAGCAGACCATGGAAAGGATGGACGGGATGTTGATCGCATAGTCGATCGGAAGGCCCAGAAATTCGAGCATGCCGCAGAAGAAGTAGAAGAAGAAATGGTACTGGATGCCGTCACCCGAATAATGCATATACTGGGTCGGGAAGTTTGAGCCTTTGCCGAATGATGCCGTCATCGCGGTATGCGGGGCAAGATCAGAGAAGACCGTATTGCCGTTTATGAGATATCCGTCCGAGATCCTGAATGAATAGAAGAACAGGAAAGAGGATATGATCGTGAATAAGATGATCGCGATACCGTAATATGAGGTATTCCCGACAGACTTGTCGAAGCCGGGGATCTTGGGATTCTTCTTGATCTCCCTCTTTCTGTTCCTGCCCCACAGTACGAATATCAGGTAGCAGAAGACAAGTGCCACGACGGAAGCGCCCGCCCCCTGAGGTCTCTGTTTACCGTTAATTACCAGGGACATGAGAGATGTGACATAATAGCCGGAAAAAGAGCCGGCTGCTATTCCCGTGATGATGCCTGCGGGGATCTTAAAGAGGACGTCGGGGATGTTGGACAGGGGTTTTCCCGAAGGTGATACCGCCACATAAAGCCTCCTTACATCCGGCACCAGAAAAGATACCAGTTCGTAACCGAAAACGGCGCATATCACGATGAACAGAATACCGAGCATTTTACTTCCCCTTAGATAATTTATATATATCTTATCAAAAGGCCCGAACGGCAAAAAATACAATAATGTTACGTTAAGTATACAGTTCTGTAAAACCTTGGTATCTCGGCTTTTTCGCGAAAAAAAGAATGCTACAATCCTTAAAAATCAAAGTGTATCAAGGAGACCTTTTGCCATGAAGATCGTAGTTTTATCAGGCGGATTAAGTCCGGAGCGTGACGTATCAAAAAAATCATCCAGTCTTATCGCGAATGCCCTTCTGTCAAAAGGACATAAGGTAGCAGTTGTCGACCTCTATGAGGGCATCGGCGAAGATGTCGAGATCGAGTCTGTCTTCAGGGAAGGGCAGGACGATCTTTTCAGCTACACGATCCCCGAAGAAGAGCCCGATCTCGAGGCTCTGATCCGGAGCTTCGGCGGAAGAAGGGAGTGGCTCGGACCGAGGGTCATCGAGATCTGCAAGATCGCGGATTCCGTATTCCTGGGTCTTCACGGATCCTATGGCGAGAACGGCCAGCTCCAGGCAGTCCTTGACGCGAACAACATCGCATACACGGGCTCGGGCTATCTCGGATGTGCCCTTGCAATGGATAAGGATATCTCCAAGGCCATCATCGCGAGCCGCGGTATAAAGACCGCAAAGTGGATGATCAAGCCCGCTGAGGATATCGTGATAGATGAGATAAAGGAGACCATCGGGATCCCGTGCGTCGTAAAGCCTATCGGATGCGGAAGCAGCTGCGGCGTATCGATCGTAAAGAATGACGACGAGTTCAACAAGGCTATCTCATATGCGGCGAGCTATAAGCAGGACGTTCTGATCGAGGCCTTCATCACGGGCCGCGAGATCACCGTGGGTGTCGTAAATGACGAGGCTCTGCCGATAATCGAGATCATCCCTCACGAGGGATTCTATGATTACAAGAACAAATATCAGGCGGGACTTACGGATCACATCTGTCCCGCAAATTTCACCCCTGATCAGACAAAGCGCGCACAGGATCTTGCAGTCGAGATCTTCAAGGCGCTCCGCATGAAGGCATACGGCAGGATCGACATGATCTATGACGAAAAAGAAGACGATTTCTGGTTCATCGAAGCCAACAATCTCCCGGGCATGACCAACACGAGTCTCGTTCCGGATGCCGCAAAGGTCGCGGGCATCTCGTATGAGGATCTCTGTGATAGGATCGCCAGGTCCTGCGGCAAGGAAAGAATCTGATCATCAGGGGTATAAGGTGAAGGAAGGTAGAATTAAGGTAGGCATAATCGGAGGGGGAGCAGCAGGTCTTTTTACGGCCTGTCAGCTTAAAAAGCACCGTAAGGATGCCCCCGTCGACATAACCATAATCGAGAAGAATCCTGTTCTTGGCAAGAAGCTGACACTGACGGGTCACGGCCGCTGCAACATCACCAACAGGAAAGAGGTATCCGAGTTCAAAAAAGGCCTTCACGAGGCAGGCAATTTTCTCTATCCTGCCTTAAAGGAGTTCGGACCTGAGGATACGGTGGACTTTTTCGAGAAGGATATAGGGCTTCCTCTGAAGGAGGAGGACAATAACAGGATGTTCCCGGTATGCGACAGCGCGGAAGTCCTGAGGGACACCCTCGTTTCCTACATAAGCGGAAATGTAGACGTCGTATGCGGCGCCAAAGTCCTTGACATCGCGAAAACATCAGTCTTCGAAGTCTACACCACAAAAGGAAACTTCAGCTTCGACATACTCGTACTGTCCTGCGGCGGATCGTCATTCCCGGAGACAGGATCTGCCGGAGATTCATACATGTTCGCATCGGGCCTCGGCCACACGGTAGTTCCCGTAAGAGCCGCTCTGGCCCCGGTCAAGGTCGATAAGAAAGCAAGAGAGTTCACGTCCGCACTGAGCGGAGTATCGGTAAATGCCAACGCGAGCCTTTACTATGAAGGATCAAGATCGGCTTCTTCGGAGGGCGACGTGCTCTTCGCTGATTTCGGACTTACGGGTCCGGCGATCATGGAACTGTCGCGTGAGATACCTTCGGGGATAGCCGACATGAACGGCTGGATCGAACTGGACTTCACCCCTTTCATGAGTGACGAACAGATAGACAGGGAATTCCGGAAGATGATAGATGAACATCCCGATGCCAAGGTATCGACGCTGGCATCAAAGTTCGTTCCGGCCTCAGTATCAAGGGAGCTTTCTTCACGTGCAAAAGTTACGGACCTATACGCGCAGAACTTTACGAGACAGAACAGGAAGGCGCTTTGTAAGGAGATAAAGCATCTGGAACTGGGGATCGAGGAAGCACCTTCGCTCGACAGGGCGTATGTGACACGCGGCGGAGTCGCTCTCAAGGAAGTCGACAGGAAGACAATGGGGTCCAAGATCGTTACTGATCTTTACATCATCGGGGAAGCACTCGACATAGACGGAATAAGCGGAGGATATAATCTTCAGGCCTGTATGAGCGAAGCATATATGGTAAGCAAGAGCATATTGGGACGGTCTTCTTGAGATCGTCTTTTTTATTGTAAGAACCGCCCGATTGGGATAGAATTTTATTATTCAGACATCGGGAGGATCCTTTAAATGTTTTGCGAATTTTGCGGAAGTGAATTGGAAAACGGTGCGAAGTTCTGCAGCGAATGCGGAGCAAAAGTACCGGAGGCAGCCCCTGTAGCAGCAGCGGCAGTTGCTTCAGCGATACCTGAGCCTCAGGTTCAGCCTGAAGTTCAAAAGCCTTATGAACCGGCTGCTTCATATAGTCAGCCTCAGCAGTATACCGCACAGCCTTCATCATACAGTCAGCCTCAGCAGTATGCGGCGCAGCCTTCTTCGGATCAGGGAAGCGGAGTTGCAACGAGATCGATGATCTTCGGTATCGCAAGCCTTGCGGTCTATGCCATCATGTTTATTCCGGGCATCTCATACTTGACTCCTGTTGCGGGTATCGTCTTTGCAATACTTGCTCTTATCGGTTCGGCCAAGGCAACCAAGCTCGGCGCGACCGGAGGCAAAGTCAATGCAGCACGTATCACGGGTATCATCGGTATCATCGGCGGTGCTATCGGCATGATCGTAGACCTCATCGCTATCTTCGTCAACATTGTCGAGTATATGTTCTGATCCCTGAAAAGGAGAAACCATCATGAAGAGAAATGACTATATAACCTGGGACGAGTATTTTATGGGTGTGGCCAGTCTGTCGGCCCAGAGGAGCAAGGATCCGAGCACACAGGTTGGAGCCTGTATCGTAAATAACGAGAACCGCATCATGACGGTCGGTTATAACGGAATGCCGAGGGGCTGTTCGGATGATGAATTCCCTTGGGAGAGGGAAGGCGGAATGCTCGATACCAAGTATGCTTTCGTATGTCATGCCGAGATGAATGCCATACTTAACTGCGGTACGGCCGACCTTCGTGATACACGTGTATATGTTACCTTGTTTCCATGCAGGGAGTGCACCAAAGCTCTTATCCAGAAGGGCATAAGGGAAGTCATCTATTACAGCGACAAGTATCATGATACGGAAGACGCGGTAGCAGCAAGAAAGATGCTCGATGCCGCCGGAGTTATATATAAGCCGTATAATCCGAGCGGAAGAAAGATCGGTATCGAAGTATAAAACGTCAGGGTTATCAGAAGTAAATAGAAAGGGGAGGAGTATATCATGGCATATTGCAGCAAGTGCGGATCAGAACTACGAGATGACGACATCTTCTGTTCGAAGTGCGGATCAAAGGTATCAGTAGACGGAAAAGGAAACGAAGAAGCGGCATCTGCTCCTGACGGAGGGAACAATGACGGATCCGGGCAGATATCAAAAGATATGCTCATAAGGGATCTCACGGAATATAAGAGAGCCCTCTCCGAGAAAAAAGTCCTGGAGTCCAAGTTAAGGGAATACGGAGCAGGAGGCCTATTCGGAGGAAGTGACCAGATCCTTCGGGAGCACACGTTCATAAAGTTCTACTGGCCTTATCTGGTAGCAGCTCCGATCACCTTTATAGCCGTTATGTTTTTCGTAATGATCATGGGTGTATTGGCGGAATCGGTAGCTATGATCTACGCCTCGTATTTAGTCGCACTGATCGCTGTTGTAATTGTCCTTCTTGTAGGCAGATCAAAAGCACTGATCGCCCAAAGCGAAGCCAATAATTCCGTCCTGGAGCATAATAAGAAGATCCGTGACAGGATGAAGGAAAAGGCGCTCGATGACGTTGCGAAGGAGAAGATCGCCCGGGCAAGAAAAGTCATCAAGAAGTATGAGGACCTTATCCCTGTCAAGTACAGGAACGAGGCGTCGCTCAATATGATCATCAGGCAATTGAAGATCACAGATGCCAAGACGATCGACGAAGTCATCGCCAAGATGAAATAATTGTTGCAAAATCAAAAAACTGTGCTTATAATAAGCGCATATCAAAATGCGTTGATTGAGAGGAGTAGTCTTTCTCAGGCGGCAACAGGGATGGAAGGTCTTGACTGAGAGCCTTCCTTGTAAGACGGAAATGATGAAGTTCGCTCATGAGCAGGAATGCTGAAGCTTATGTTGTAGGTGTTCACGGGAGTCCGCCGTTATCAGGGACGAAGAATTGTTGGATTCTTGCTGAGAGCAGTCTTTTCGAAAAGGCTGAAGATGGGTGGTAACGCGTATATTATACGTCCCGTCAACGGAAACATATCCGTTGGCGGGATTTTTGTTTATCCGTAAAGCAAGAGCGAAAGGAGAAAAAAATGGCAAAAGAGATCGAGACTTTCATCTGGGATGAAAAGAATGAATGCATGAGCGAAGACGAGCGTGAAGCTCTTGTAAGTGGAAGGATCAGGAAATGCGTAAAGAGGCTTTACGAGAAAGTTCCTTATTACAAGGCAAAGCTCGACAATGCGGGTGTAAAGCCCGAGGACATAAACGGGACGGAGGATCTCTGGAAGCTTCCGTTCACTGATAAGTTCGACTTCAGGGACAATTATCCGTTCGGAACATTGGCAGTTCCGAGGGAGGAAGTCGAGCGTTTCCACGCTTCGTCCGGTACGACAGGCCGTATGAAGGTCGTAGGTTATACGCATAACGATATCGAGCTTTGGTCCGACATGCTCTGCAGGTCTTTCGCCATGGCAGGCATGAAGAAAAACGACCTCGCGCACATCTCCTACGGATACGGACTGTTCACCGGAGGTCTCGGCCCTCACTATGCATGTGAGAAGTTCGGCGCTACGGCGATCCCTGTATCCACAGGACAAACCGACAGACAGATCATGATCCTTACTGACTGGAAGCCGGATGTTATCTTCTGTACGCCTACATATATGCTCAACCTCCTGGACAAGATGGACGAGAAGGGCGTCGACAAGAGCCAGCTCAACTTAAGGACAGGTATCTTCGGTGCTGAGGCATGGACAGTTGAGATGAAGCAGGAGATAGAGGAGAGAGCAGGTATCAGGGCATTCGATATCTACGGTCTTTCCGAGGTCTGCGGTCCGGGAGTAGGCTGCTCATGCGATAAGGGCGACCTCATCCATATCCAGGCTGACCACTTCTGGCCTGAGGTAGTAGATCCTGAGACCGGCAAGCCGCTTCCTGACGGCGAGATCGGTGAGCTCGTATTCTCATCTATTACTAAAGAGGCCCTGCCTCTCATGAGATATAACACTCACGACCTGACACGTATCTACCACGGAAAGTGCGCATGCGGAAGAACGACACCGAGGATCGAGAAGATCACGGGACGAGCTGACGACATGATGGTAATAAGAGGCGTCAATGTCTTCCCGAGCCAGATCGAGGAAGCGATAGGCAAGCATACCGATGCGGTATCCCTGAACTATCAGATCTTTGTAGACCGTATCAACAACCAGGATTCCATCTATGTCAAGCTCGAGCTCAAGCCTAATCTCTTCTCAGATACGATCGGCGATCTCGCCAAGCTCAACAAGGCGATCGAGGCGGATATCACATCCATCACGGGTCTTCACATCAGAGTTCAGCTCGTTGAGCCTAACACTCTTCCGAAGTCCGAAGGAAAGATGAAGAGAGTTATAGACTCGAGATTCAAATAAGATGTATACTTCTCTCATGGGCAAAGACACTTATGGGAGAGAGGTAACGATGCGAAAGCGTTTTTTCGGGCACATGACCGTATTGGTCATGACAGTATTATTGATCTTAACGGCGGCTTTCGGATCAGTTTCAGCTGATCCGGAAGCTGTTGTCGATTCTACGAATCCATGGGAGAGCGGAGGTCAGATAACGCTGACCTTAAAAGGCTGTGACGGATATAATACGATCACGGTCGTAGCGGACTTCGGAGGCAGTATCACCGACGCGTCAGGATGGGGATTCGATTCGTACAGCGTTGACGGAAGCCGTGTCACGGCGGTGGTCACGAGGGGCGGTCAGAATGACTGGGCTTTTAACGGCAGTGTCGGTATCCAGGTAAACGGATCGGGAATAAAAGACATAAAGCTCATTTCCGTAACGGGTGATCAGACATCAGGCACCATATCAACACCTGCTCCGACGGCAGTTCCGACTTCATCTCCTGATCCTGCTCCCGTAGTTACCGGAACGGTCGAAAACAAGGAAGGCAAAAAGGGTGACGACTGGCTTACCACGGACGGCAGCAGGATAGTCGATATGAACGGCACCGAAGTATGGCTTACTGGTGTTAACTGGTTCGGCTACAACACGGGAACTAACATATTTGACGGCTGCTGGTCATGCAGCATGGACGGTGCTCTTAAGGCCATTTCAGACAGAGGATTCAATCTCCTGAGGATCCCGATCTCCGCAGAGCTCCTTCTTAACTGGAAGAGCGGAACATACCCTCAGGCTAATTTCAATACTTCCACAAATCCGGAGCTCGTCGGGCTTAACAGTCTTCAGATATTCGACTATATGCTCTCGCGCTGCGAGACATACGGACTTAAGGTCATGATCGACATCCACAGTGCGGAGACCGATGCATCAGGCCATAACGCACCTTTGTGGTATACGGGAAAGATCTCCGCCGATCAGTATATCGAGGCTCTTGACTGGATTTCCGCACGCTACAAGGATAATGATACGATTATTGCCTACGATCTGAAGAACGAACCTCACGGAGCAGGCAACGAGCAGAACAGGGCGATATGGAATGACTCGAAGGATCCTGATAACTGGCCTTATATCGCATCTCTGGCAGGCAACAGGATACTGGACAACAACCCTAATGTCCTGATCGTAATAGAGGGAAACCAGATCTTTCCAAAAGACCCCAAGTCTAATAACTTCACTTCATATAACGAGAGCGATTACTATAATGCCTGGTGGGGAGGAAACCTCATGGGCGTTAAGTACTATCCCGTAGATCTCGGATCTGACGAGAGAAATAAGCAGATCGTATATTCGCCACATGATTACGGTCCTGCCGTATATCAACAGCCGTGGTTCAAGTCGGGCTTTTCTTACCAGTCTCTCATGGAGGATTACTGGTATGACTACTGGTTCTATATCAAAGATCAGGATATCGCGCCGATACTCATAGGAGAATGGGGCGGATTCATGTCGGGCGATAATCTCACATGGATGACATACCTAAGACAGCTTATCGGGGAAGAGAAGCTCAATTATACATTCTGGTGCTTCAATGCGAATTCCGGTGATACCGGCGGACTCGTAAAAGATGACTTTACGACATGGGATGAGGAGAAGTACTCATTCGTGAGCGAAGTCCTGTGGAAGACTTCCGACGGCAAGCCGATAGGATTGGATCATGAGATCGCTCTGGGAAGTAACGGCGTAAGTCTCGGGGAAATAAGCGGAAGCGTTACAACAGTGGATGTTACGGACGAGACAGAATCTTCGGAAACAGACGTTTCTGAGACGACGGATGTGACGGAAATGACATCCGCTCCTTCAGACGTCACGGAGACTTCTTCAGAGATCTCAGAAGAGACCCTTACCCGGGAAACGGAAATTAAGAAAGCCGATAACAGACTTCAGTTATCGGCTCTCGGGAATCTGCTTACGGGTATAGTCATAACGGCATCGGTACTTGCCGTCTTTATCGTGATCCGTATCATTATCCTGAAAAGGAAGGGCATGAGCTTTAAAGAGATACTGGTAAATCTTTTTAAGCTGTACTGATCATAAAAAAACTCGGATTATTATTCCGAGCTTAGTTAATTATATTCTGGATTTAGTTGTCTATAATATTGATATCACAAAATAAATGAATTATCTCAGTTCATCAAATAAACCGTTTTCACAAAAGGGAATATACACGCTCCCACTGCCTAACTTTGTTGTGTCGCCGCTTAAATATGCCTTTATGCTATCTTTTGTCTCGTTGCTCATTGAATCGATGATTTCTTTTGCAAGGCCGATCAAAGCATCTCTTCCCAGCCAGTTTATTAGGAACTGCGGATTGACATGATATTTCCGGAAATTGCTTTTAGTAGTCAAATCTTTTAAGACAGCTTCGATATCAGTATTAAGCGCGTTAATAACCGGAATAACATCAGTTTTTAATCTGTTCTCGAACGACATTAAAGACATGTTAAACATGGTATCTGTTTCTATATGATATGTTTCCGGGAATTGGTATAGCATTATCCGTTCTTTTTTGTAATCAACAGTAACATTGCAGTCGAAGATTATATAGTCATATGAACTGTTATAGTGGCTCCGATGCAAAAGAATATTTGTAACGAAACCACCGTCTTTTTTCTTGAATGCACTGTTGCTCTTAACGAAAACCCATGAATCACCAAGAAACCTAGAGATTTCATTAATCAGCAATTCATATGCTTCCGTACAGGAATATCTGCGTGAATAACCCCTGGAAGAGTTATCAGTTTGCTTTTGGCCGAAAATGTCTAAAAATCCCATCTGTTACCTTGGTTAAAAATATATTTACTATACTGTTGATTATATTATCTAATCCCTTCGGATCAAAAACTGTATTTCATACTGATCTCCAGATGCCCGCTTTTCCGGTCGAAAACAAAAACATCTTTGCAAAACAAGAGATGCGGTGTTTCTTTCCGATTGCTTTCAAACATGTCTGAAGCCATCTTCAGAATCTTTTTCACAAGCTTCTTATCGCTTGATTTCGTGTATAAAACGATGTCCTTCGTTGGGGC
>Ga0310786_10003042_pt1 | contig 24821 bp, 16 predicted proteins | sample AusTroGonzalo_MG_FD_203881 | JGI IMG/M metagenome (GOLD analysis project Ga0310786, IMG submission 203881) | Bovine rumen microbial communities from tropical cattle in Woodstock, Queensland, Australia - Gonzalo_03 (v2) (version 2) | ecosystem: Host-associated > Mammals > Digestive system >...
CGACGGCGAGAAGGCCAAGACCACCGTGGAGGCCACCCTCGAGATGGGCATCGACGTGCTGGTGAGCGGCGTCCACCTGCGCTTCATCCCCGAGAACTCGAAGGGCGAGCAGCTGACCTCGCGCGAACTGAAGAAGGAGTGCGTGCTCCAGGCAGCATACGTGGTCGCTTCGAAGAAGAAGACGGTTGACGGCAAGGAGGTGACCTACCAGGAGAAGATCCCCATCAGCTCCTACGCAGCAGCCACGGCCCAGCCGGACGGCGGCGACGGAGGCGACGGCGATTAAGGAGTTAAGGAGTAAGGAGGTAAAGGCGTCCTTACTCCTTCTCTTCTTTCACAAGTCCTTCGATTGGCGACTGAAGAACGGTGTCCACGGTGAAGCCCTCGGCGGCTGCGGCCTCGCGGAGTTCACGCTGGTAATGCCAGGCGATGCTGCCGACAAAGCCGACGGGAAGGTCAGGACGACGATAGGGCAAGATGTTCTTCCGGAAGAAATCGCGGAAATTGCCGATGACAAGCTGGCGGACGGCCTCATCGTCGAGGTGGTGGTGGATGAACTCTGAGAGCGATGCCAGGAAGCGGTTGGCCAACGGCTGATGATAGACGCGGTCGATGATGTCGGTCAACGTAAGACCTGTGGAAGCCTCGAAGTCGGCCTTGATTTCTTCTGACAAGCCACCCTTATAGAGTGCATTCAGGAAACGGCACCCCAACGCTGCCCCACTCCCTTCGTCGCCCAGGATATAGCCCAGCGCAGGGGTGTTCTGGACGATGGCCGCGCCATCATAAAGGCAAGAATTAGCGCCTGTTCCTAAGATACTGGCAATGCCTTCGTTACGGCCGCACAGGGCACGGGCAGCACCCAACAGATCGCTATGCGCCTCAACCTGCTCTGCCTGCGGGAAGGCCTCACTCAACATCTCAACCATCGTCTGCTCCATTTCCGGACGGACGCCACTGCCATAAAAGATGACTTTCCGCACTGGCGGACAGCCCGTTTGCGAGATGGTCTGCGAGAGTTCGCCAAGCGTCTGCCTGATCATCTTACGGCTCTGATGGAAGGGGTTGAGCCCCTGGGTGGAGAACCGCTGGGACGGGAGGGACGAAAGGGAAGACGACGGGATGAGAGCCCAGTCGGTCTTTGTACTGCCGCTATCGGCGATAAGTGTTGACATACTATTGCTGTTTTTAAAACTTCGGGGGCAAAAGTAAGAAATAATTGACAATTGATGACTGGCAATTGACAATTTTTAACGGCGACAGCAAATTTTTCACTCTTAACTTTCCACTTTTCACTTCTTTTTTGTACCTTTGCATGGCAAAACAAAGATATCACCGATGAAGAAACTATTGCTCATTCTTGCCCTGCTACTGGGCATTGCGACAGAATCAGGCGCCGTGCTGAAGGAGAAGAACCTTGACGAGACGCTGAAGATACTGCGTGCCGAGCTGACCAGATACTACCAGGAGCTGTCGTCGCAGCGCGAGGAACAGAAGAGACAGGCCCAGGAGGTGTTCGGCGAGCTGACGCAGACAATGAGGCAGTCGAACCAGAACGCCCTGATGCTCTATTCGCAGAAGCAGGAGTACCTGTTCGACCTGACCTACGCCTGCCACCAGGCCACGGAGCAGTATCAGCAGTTCCAGCGGCAGCAGACACCCTTCCGTAAGTTCATCAGCAAGACCAGCGGCGACATTGCCCGCTACGACAGCCTCATCACGAGCCTGAGGGACATGCCGACGAACGTGCTCAACGACGAGGCCAAGACCGACCGCAGCGTCTGTCTGACACTGGCCACGGTGATCAGGCGCACCCTCGAGGAAAACTCGCAGCAGATGGAGGACTACGTGCGCTTCTACGACATGACAGAGGAGCGCCTGAGGAACATGAACGACTACGCCCAGAAGCGGTATTACGACATACAGACAAGCATCTTCGTGAACGGCGGCGACACCTACTTCCACATCCTCCGCAACTTCTCGGAGAAATGGGAGGCCATGCACGACGTGGTGGCCAGGAAATACACGACCGACGAGGAGATACAGCGGTCTGACTGGAACGTGTTCTACATCATCGGGCTCTTCATCGCCATCGCCTTCTACGCGCTGGTGGCCACGGGCCTCAACCTGCTGGTGTTCCGCTTCACGCCGCGACGCCTGCGCTCTGGGGAGTTCCAGAAGAAGCGCTCGAGCATCATCTGGGCCACGACGACCATCACCCTGGCGGTGATCATGGGCATCGTGAGCCGCAACATCGACCAGAACTTCTTCATCATGGCCAGCGGCCTGCTGGTGGAGTATCTGTGGCTGCTGGCGGTGATCCTCATCTCGCTGCTGCTGCGTCTCAGCGCAGAACAGATCCACAGTGCCTTCCGCATCTACGCCCCGCTGCTGGTGATCGGCCTCGTGGTCATCTCCTTCCGCATCGTGCTGGTGCCGAGCGAGCTGGTGAGCCTCGTCTTCCCCCCGTTCCTGTTAGCCTGTATGATCTGGCAGTGGGTCGTGGTCAGGCGCCACCACCAGAATATCCCGCGCTCGGACATGTTCTACAGCTATGTCTCGCTGACGGTGTTCATCGCCTCCGTCTGCTGCTCGTGGGCGGGCTACACGCTGCTCGCCGTACAGCTACTCATCTGGTGGATCATGCAGCTGACGTGCATACTGACCATCACCTGCATCTCCGACTATCTGAAGATGTACGAGGAGAAGCACGGCTTCGCAAAGCGGCCGATCACCGAGACGTGGCTCTACACGCTGGTACACCAGGTGGCGATGCCCGTGCTCATCGTCTTCTCGGTCATGCTGAGCATCTACTGGGCTGCCGACATCTTCAACCTGAGCGACACGTGCTGGGGCTTCTTCAACTACCTGTTCATCAACCTGAGCAACCTGAAGGTGAGCCTGTTCAAGCTGGCCGTCGTCATCAGCCTCTGGTTCCTGTTCAAGTGGCTCTCGAAGACCGTGCTGAGCCTGATGCGCCTGCACTTCGAGACGAAGGACCCGACGACCGCCGAGAGCCGCGCCGTGATGGGCAAGAACGTGCTGCAGCTCATCATCTGGGGCGCCTGGCTGCTCATATCACTCTCCTACTTCCACATCAGCGTCTCCTGGCTGCTGGCCATCTCGGGCGGACTATCCACAGGTATCGGTTTCGCCTCGAAGGACATCATCGAGAACATCTACTACGGTGCCTCGCTGATGACGGGACGCATCAAGGCGGGCGACTGGATCGAGGTGGACGGCACGATGGGCAAGGTGAAGAGCATCAACTACACCTCGACCGTCGTGGAGTCGCTCTACGGCGAGATCATCACCTTCCAGAACGCCCAGCTGTTCACCAAGAACTACAAAAACCTGACGCGCAACCACGGCTACGTGCTGGTGATCATCCCCTTCGGCGTGGCCTACGGCTCCAACCTGAAACAGGTGACGACGCTCGTGGAGGATGCCGTCAACGGCCTTCACCATCAGTGGATGGACCCCAAGAAGAAGGTGAAGAGCGTGGTGGCGGAGATGGCCGACTCGAGTGTCAACTTCAAGCTCTTCGTCTGGGCTGTGGCTCCGAAGAAGTCGTATGTGGTCAGCGACGTGCTGAAATGCATCTACGACACGTTGGGTGAGAATGGCATCCAGATTCCGTTCCCGCAGCGAGACGTTCACCTCATAAGTGAGAAGTGAAGAAGTGAGAAGTGAAAACTTGAGTTTTTTTTGAAAAAATTTGGTGGTTTCATGGAAAAAGCGTATTTTTGCAAAGCAAATATGAGTCAGAAAGCAACAATCATTGCTGGTCCCTGCGTCATAGAGTCGGCCGAGCTGCTCGACAGCGTGGCACGTAAGTTGGTGGAAATCAACGCGAAGCACGGGACTGACATCATCTTCAAGGCGTCGTTCGACAAGGCCAACCGCACGTCGATACGCTCGTTCCGCGGCCCTGGTATGGAGCGCGGACTGCAGATGTTGGCTGACATCAAATCGAAATACGGGCTGCGGATTCTGACCGACATCCATGAGAGTTTCCAGGCAGCCGCCGCCGGTGAGGTGTGCGACGTGATACAGATTCCCGCCTTCCTCTGCCGGCAGACTGACCTGCTCGTGGCCGCCGCCAAGACCGGACGGACGGTGAACATCAAGAAGGCCCAGTTCCTGAGTGGCCGCGATATGTGGTATCCCGTCGAGAAAGCCCGCGAGGCCGGTGCCAGCGACGTGTGGCTCACCGAGCGCGGCAACATGATGGGCTACAACAACCTGGTGGTCGATTTCCGCAACATCCCCGACATGCTGGAGATCGTGCCGACGGTCATCATGGACTGCACGCACAGCGTCCAGCGCCCTGGGGGCAGCGACGGCAAGACGGGCGGCGACCGCCGTTTCGTGCCGCAGATGGCGATGGCTGCCAAGGCCTTCGGCGCCACGGGCTGGTTCTTCGAGGTACACCCCGACCCCGACCAAGGCCTGAGCGACGCCGCCAATATGCTGGAACTCGACAAGCTCGAATCATTAGTGGAGGACATCATCAAATGACATCAAGAGACTACGCGATACAATGCATTAGGGACGAGGCCCAGGCTGTGCTGGGACTGATTCCGCAGCTCAGCGACAGCTTCGACGAGGCTGTGGAGCTGATCTACGGCTGTAAGGGCAAGGTGATCGTCACGGGTGTCGGCAAGAGCGGCCATATCGGCGCGAAGATCGCCGCCACCTTCTCGAGCACGGGCACCCCCTCGTTCTTCATCAACCCCCTCGACGTGTTCCACGGCGACCTTGGTGTGATGGCCCAGGAGGACGTGGTGCTCGCCATCAGCAACTCAGGACAGACCGACGAGCTGCTGCGCTTCATCCCGATGGTGCTGCACATGCAGATACCCATCATCGGCATGAGCGGCAACCCTGACTCGCTGTTGGCCAAATACTCCACCTGTTTCCTGAATGTAGGCGTCGAGAAGGAAGCCTGTCCGCTGAACCTGGCACCCACCAGCTCGACGATGGCGCAGTTGGCGATGGGCGATGCCCTGGCCGTGGCCCTCATCGAGAAGCGTAACTTCCAGCCGCGCGACTTCGCCCAGTTCCATCCCGGCGGAGAGCTGGGCAAACGCCTGCTGACCACCGCCCAGGATGTGATGCGGACAGAGGACATGCCCGTGCTGCCGCCAGAGATGCACCTCGGCGAGGCCATCATCCTGGTGAGCAAAGGCAAGCTCGGCCTCGGTGTGGCTGAGGTGAACGGCGAGATAGCTGGACTGATCACCGACGGCGACATCCGCCGCGCGATGGAGAAATGGCAGGCCGAGTTCTTCGACCACACGGTGAGTGACATCATGACGCGCACCCCGAAGACGGTCAGGCCGGAGACGAAGATCACGGAGATACAACGCATCATGAACAAATATAAAATCCACTCGGTACTGGTCACCGACGACAGCCGGCACCTGTTAGGCGTCGTAGACCACTACTCGTGTATGATTTAGAAGTGAAAAGTGAAAAGTAAAGATATGAGGACTATCAAGAAACTATTGATTGCACTCCTGCTCGTACTGCCGATGGCAGTCGTGGCAGACTACCTGTTTAAGACACTGGACGCCCGCGACGGCCTGACAAGCAGCCAGATCAACTGCATTATGAAGGACTCACGAGGCTATGTCTGGTTTGGTACACCGGCAGGACTCTACCGCTTCGACGGCTATGTCTTCAGGAACTTCCAGAGTGACTCGCAGGACGGCTCCTCGCTGCCCAACAGCTACATCAACAGCGTGCAGGAGACCCTCGACGGCAACCTGCTGATAGAGACGGCCTCGGGCTACTGCGTCTATCACCCGCAGACGGAGAGTTTCGAGCGCGACATGAAGCAGGTGTTCGCCAGGATGGGTATCGAGACCATTCCCAGCATCGTCTATGTAGACCGCCACAAGAACCTCTGGGGCGCCATCCCCAACAAGGGCGTGGTCTGCTACAACATGCAGCAGCAGTTGCTCTTCGAGTTCGGCTATACCGACGATGTCCACGGTGTGCCGCAGGGTCTGATATGCTCCATCAGCGAGTGTAAGGACGGTGCCCTGATCGTCTATGACGACGGCCGTATCGTCTGCTGCGACGTGATGCACCAGCAGCATACCGTCTGGGGCACCAACGAGATTGCCAACCAGAAGCTGCGCAAGTCGAAGACCCTCAGGGCCTTTGCCGACCAGATGGACAATATCTGGCTCTACGGACAGGGCACGCTCTTCAAGTACAACAAGAGTGCCGAGACGTGGGATACGAGCATCGGCGAGCAGCTCGGACTGACCAGCGTAGGCGTTGACCGTAACATCAACGGCATGGCCGGCGACCGTAGCGGCAACATCTGGATAGGCTCCGACCAGTTAGGACTGCTGAGATACGACGTGAACACCCACGAGATAGAGTCTGTCCAGCCCCGCAACATCAACGACCGCCAGATGTCGAAGGAGATCATCAGCATCCAGAGCGTCTATGTGGATGATACCGACCTGCTCTGGGTGGGCACCGAGAAATCGGGTATCGCCTATTCCGGCAAATACATCTACCGCTTCGGCTCTGAGTTGAATGGCGACATCACGGCCATCGCCCAGTCGGACAGCGGCAAAGTATGGTACGGTACCAGCGACAAGGGTGTCATCGGCTACGACGGCCCGCTGTCGAGCAGTAAGGTGACGGCGATGGCCTTCACCCCCGACGGCAGCCTCTGGGTGGGTTCGAAGCGTAACGGTCTGACACGTATCAGGAACGGCCAGGCTACCATCTATTCGGTAGCGAAGGACAGCACGAAGACCCTCATCGACGATCATATCAACGCCCTCTGCGTGGATAAGATCGGTAACCTGTGGATTGCCACCAACGGCGGACTGCAGGTGTACAACCCCAGAATGAACTCCTTCTCATCCTATACCCGTGAGAACGGCAAGCTGAACACCAACAACGTGACGTGTCTGAACTATAATAAGGAGAGCAACAAGAACAACCTCTATATCGGTACGTCGGAAGGACTGGTGGTGCTGAACCTCTCCAACACGGAGAAGAAGGTGCTGACGGGCAATGTGGCCCACACCAAGCAGTTCACCAACAACTACATCACGCAGATCATGAAGGACTCCCGAGGCCTGATCTGGGTGGGTACCCGTGAGGGACTGAACGTGCTGAACTCCAACGAGACGCTCAACAACGACAACCTGGACCATATCACGGAGAAGCAGGGTCTCTGCAACAATAACATCTGTGGTATCGCCGAGGACAAGAATCACAACATGTGGATCACCACCAGCAGCGGCGTGACCCGCATCGTCGTACACCGCAACCACGAAGACGCTTCGTTCACCTACGGCCTGTATAACTACACCACAGCCGACGGTCTGCAGAGCAACGAGTTCAACCCGGGTGCCATCCTGACCCGCAATGACGGCAACGTGCTGTTGGGCGGTCTGTTCGGCGTGAACTGGCTGATGAATAAAGGCTCCGAAACCGACGCCCTTCCCCGCGTGATGCTCACCCAGATGTTCATCGGCGAAGAGGAAGTGCTCACAGGCCATGAATACGACGGTCGCGTGCTGCTCACACAGGCCATGAACGAGACATCGAGGATTGACCTCAACCACAACCAGAACACATTCACCATCAAGTTCGGTGCAGGTAACTACAACCAGAGCGAGCGCCTTCAGTTCATGTACTGGATGGAAGGTCTCGACAACGACTGGAAGAACGGTAACGCGCTGACGCATGGCGTCACCTTCACGGACCTGGGCAGCGGCAAATACACCCTCCACGTGAAAGCCATCAGCGCCGAGGGTGCCGTCAGCAACCAGGAGCGCACGCTGGTCATCAGCATCGAGCGCCACTGGCTGCTCTCCTGGTGGATGATCCTGGCGTATCTCATCATCGCCATCGTCGCCGTTTACTTCTGGCGCATCGGCCTGAAGCAGATCACGGCCATCAAGAAGAGGAAGTATGCCGTCATCGACGAACTGAAGAGACAGCGTGAGGAGATCAAGGCCGCCAGCGACGACCTCCGTCAGCCGATGGCCCGCATGACCTCCATCATCGGCAACCTCTCCGAGAAGGAGAAAGACCTGGAAGAGCGCGAGCAGCTGAACGCCCTCCACTCGCAGATGCTGCAGATCATCACCCGTGTCAGCGACATGCAGACCAACCTGGAGCATCCGGAGGAGAAGGCCAAGAATACCGTCCACGACCGTCTGGAACTGAACGGCAAGGGCGAGATTGCACTGCCGGAGATCGCCAGCGACATCCTGACGACCGAGAGATCAGTATCAAGGGCTGCCCTCGACGCGCCGACGATGAAGTTCTCCGTCGTGATGATCGACGACAACGAGGAGTTCCTCAAGTTCGCCACCGCCCGCCTGAAGTACGTGTACGACTTCCACGCCTACAACGACATCATGAAGGCCTCTGCCGATATGGACGAGATGCGGCCTGAACTGGTCATCTGTAAGCACAGCATGAAGGGCATGACGGGTAGCGACCTGTGTAACCAGTTGAAGACGAGTCCGATCCACCAGAAGCTGAAGTTCGTGCTGATGACGGAAGGTGTGCTGACGCCGCAGGATATGCGCAAGATGAACATCACGCTCTCTGCCGACGACTACCTCTCGAAGCCTTTCAACATCCAGGATGCCGTGATGCGCTTCAACAAGGTGCTCGGCTTAGGCCCCATCGAGATGGACAGCAACCTCATCGAGGGTGCGGAGACGCGTATGCTGGAAAGCCAGAACGCCAGTATGACGACGGCCACGGAGAGTTACGACGACTCGATGGCCCTCAGCAACGTGCCCAGCGAGATCTCCGAGGACGACCCCATCAACCTGGTGGATACCAAGATCCGCAAGAAGCCGGCATTCCAGCCCGACGAGCAGGAGGAAGCCCCCGCCAACGGCCTCTCCGTCATTGCGCCTGAACTGGAACAGGAGGAAGAGGAAGAGACCAGGTCGATGAGCGACTACTCGATGATGGACGCTATGGACCAGCAGCTGATGAAGAATATCGAACAGTATGTGATGCAGAATATGAGCCGCGGCCAGATTAGCCTCGAAGAGATGGCAAGTGCGATGGGCATGGGCCGCGTGCCCTTCTTCCACCGTATCCGCACCCTGACGGGCAAGACGCCTGCGGAGCTGGTGCGCGACATGCGTCTGAAGCACGCTTGTATCCTGCTCAAGCGTACCAACATCAATATGAGCGAGCTGTCAACCAATGTCGGATTCCTCACGGCAGAGAACTTCATCAATATCTTCAGGGAGAAGTTCGGCATGACGCCGCTTGAATACAGACTGAAACACAGGAAATGACACGAATCAGAACGTTAGCAGGGATATTGGCATTCCTGCTGACATCTCTTTTTGCCGAGGCTCAGACCAGCGACTCCCTGATTGTCAGGGAGATGAGAGACGTAGGTGTTGCCTTCTCACAGGGCAACAAGGTGAAGCTGCTGATGTCGGGCAAAGACAAGTTTGCCCACATGTTCGAGGATATCCGTCAGGCTAAGAGCAGCGTCCATCTGGAATACTTCAACTTCCGCAACGACTCCATCGCCTCGCTCCTCTTCGACATCCTCCGTGAGAAACGGAAGGAAGGCGTGGAGGTCAGGGCCATGTTCGACGGCTTCGGCAACGACTCCAACAACCAGCCGCTGAAGAAGAAACACCTGAAGAAACTCCATGAGGACAGCATCAACATCGTGGAGTACGACCCCATCCGCTTCCCCTGGGTGAACCACATCTGGCCCCGCGACCACCGCAAGATCGTGGTCATCGACGGGAAGATTGCCTATACAGGCGGCATGAACGTGGCCGACTACTACATCGTGGGAACGGAACAGGTGGGCGAATGGCGCGATATGCATTGCCGCATCGAGGGGCCTGTGGTCAACGAGCTGCAGACCATCTTCGCCCGCATCTGGAAAAAATCCACCGGTGAGGATCTCACAGACAGGAAATATTATCGCGGTACGCCTGCCGGCGACAAGATGGCAGGCATCCTGAACCGTGAGCCGAACGTCACCAACAAGATCATGAGGACTTTCTATGTGAAGGCCATCGACAATGCCCAGGACTCCATCCGCATCATCAACCCCTACCTCACCCTTGTCCCCTCGGTGAAGAAGGCGCTGAAACGTGCCATCAAACGGGGTGTGAAGCTGGAGGTGATGGTCTCTGCTAAGAGCGACATCCCATTGACTCCTGATGTCGTGCTCAGCAATGCCCACAAGCTGATGAAGAGGGGTGCCGTCGTCTGGATCTACCAGCCAGGCTTCCACCATTCGAAGATCATGATGGTCGATGGCCGCTTCTGTACCGTAGGCAGCACCAACCTCGATGCCCGCAGCCTGCGTTTCGACTTCGAGGAGAATGCCTTGATCATCAACAGGGAAACCACGCAGGAGCTCGACGCTATGTTCGACCGCGACAAGCAGAAGAGTGTGCTACTGACTGAGGAGGAGTGGGATCGCTTCCAGTCGCGCTGGCACAAGTTCTGCGGATGGTTCGGCACCTTCCTGACCCCCTGGCTATGAAGCGCGACACCACCATATCCATTGCCAAGGGCATTGCCATCATCCTGATGGTCATCGCCCACGCCGAGGCACCAGGATGGCTTTGCAAGTTCATTTTCGAGTTCCACATGCCCCTGTTCTTCATCACGGCGGGCTATTTCTTCTCGAAGAAATACCTCAACGACGAGGCCACCTTCGTCAAGAAGCGCATCAAGGGTCTCTATTGGCCCTTCTGGAAATGGTCGGTATTCTTCCTCATCATCCACAACTGGATGTTCGACATCGGCGTGCTCAATGAGGTGTATGGCAATGAGACGGGCGGCGTCACCCATCCCTACAACTGGCACCAGATACAGCAGCACCTGTGGAACATCACGACGGCGATGGGCGGCTACGACCAGTTTCTCTGCGGGGCCTTCTGGTTCTTCCGAGGGCTCTTCGTCGCCAGCATCCTATACCTTATTATATATAAGGTGCTTGAGGCTAGTTTTACTAGTATAACTAGTATGACTAGTCTCACTAGTAAGGCTATCCCCTACCTCATCTGCCTCATCATGCTCCTGCTCTGCGGCTGGAAGACCTACGAGGGCCTGAAGGTGGTGAATCTTGTCCAAGGCGGCTACCGCGACATGATGGGCTGCTTCTTCTTCGGCTGCGGATTCATCTTCCGACAGTTCGTCGACCAATACCGCCAGCTGGTCTCCCGCTATTACGCCTCGATATGGACCACACTGCTCTTTGCCGTCATCGTCTGGCTCTTCTCGAAATACCTGACGGCCAACATGAACTGGCGCTCCAGCTATACGCAATTCCTGTCGCTGCCCTTGCCTGCACTTCTCGGCTTCCTGATGACCTATAACATCAGCCGCTGGATTGACAGCCGCGAGAATGTCCTGAAGCGTTTCCTCGCTTATCTTGGCGACCACACGCTGAACATCTTCATCTTCCACATCGTGGCCTATAAGGCGGTCAGCCTGATCAAGATATGGTACTACGGCCTCGACCCGCGACAGATAGGCTGTCACATGGTGATTCACGAACATTCTCAGGAAGACTGGTTCTGGGTGCTCTATACCATCGCCGGTGTGGGACTCCCCTTGGCCGGCACCTGGCTGAGCGAACAGGCTAAGGCACGGTTCAAGACGTTCAGAGCAAATAGAGCATCATCTGCATCTCAGGCTCAGTAATGCCTTTCTCCATCAACAGATTACGTTCACGCGAGAGGATGTCAAAGGGCTTGTCATCCGACTCCTTCAGGTAACGGTGGAAACAGTCTGCCGCCTCGTCCACATGGCCTGCAAACCACAGGCAATAGCCGTAGTTCAGGATATCCTCGTTGGTGGGATTGTCTGTCAACAGCTGATTGTAGATCTTCTCGGCCTGCTCATACTTGTCATCGCAAGCCAGCACCCAGGCCAGCACACGGTTGACAATCCTGTCGTCAGACTGCTCGTAGTTGAGCTTATAGAGATCTTTCAGGGCATCGGCATAACGGCTTAACCTTGAAAGACAGACGGCACGGTTCAGGAGGTGGCTCTTCTTCTCGGGCTGTTTCTGCAACAGCTGCTCATAGCAGTCCAATGCTTCCTGGTAGCGTTCCCTGTTGAAGAGGGCACGTGCCAGGCCGGAAAGCGCTCGCTCGTTTTCAGGCTGCAGGTCGAGGGCCTTCTGATAGAAATAGAGGTCTGTACGGGCTTCATCGGCAAACTCATAGTAACCGTGCTGCGTCAGGTAGCCGCCCGTCATATAGTAACGGAAGTCGTGACGGGCCTCGCCGCAGTTCTCGAGTATCATCGCGGCCTCGTACATCAACTGGTGCTTGATGAGGAAAGCCGCCATATCCATGAAATGCGGCTCTAAATGAGTCTTTGAGAACACGGGGAACGCAAAAAGGATATAGTCCTGTTCCCTTCTGTCGAAGGGGTCGCGGAACTCGCTGCGGTAAGGATAGAGACGATAGAAGCGATACAAATCCTGCAGATAGCTGCGACGGATATAGGGTGCCTCGGGCTTGTCGTTCGCCATACCCTCCGAAATCAGGTCGGCATTGCTCTCCATCGCCTCGCGAACTGCCTGAGGCAGGTTCTGCATCACCTGACCGAACGCCAGCAGGAACGAATAGTTGTCGCTGTTGCAGAAGGGTCCCTTCCTCATCACCGCATCCAGGAAGCGGTTGTTGTTAAAACGGCTCACCACCGCCTCGATACCCGGATGTTCCGTGTAGAAAGGCACAAACCAGTTGCAGATCTCCTGGAAGAACGGGTAGCGCTTCATCTGCGAGAAGCCGCCGAAATAGATGTCGGAGCCCTGCTGCTGCATGGTGAGCATCCGCTGGTAGCTCTGTTCCAGCTGCTCCATCCTGCGGTCGGCGGCATCCGGATGCAGGATGTCCTCCAACGGGTCGTCCTCCACCTCCTCAATACCGTTGCGCGTCACGCGGATATTGCTGTTCTTCAGCAAGTCGGGCATGATCTCCTTCTGGATGGTCTGGTTGTCCTTCTCAGCATTGATACAGAAGATGATCTGCTGCTGCAACTGCATCAGTTCCTCGCAGACGGCCTTATCCTCAAGCAGTTTCTCCATCTCCTTAAGTTCCTCGCGGTAGAAACGTTTGGGCAGGTCGCCTTTGAGCGACAACACCCAGCCCACGAGGGCCCGCTGACGGACATACACATCCTGAGATTTCTGATAGACATGCAGCAACGTACGGAACTTGGCGATGTCGAAATAATTGATGACGGCCAGCGTGATACCGCTCACGAGCAACTGCTGGTCGTTGCTGTCGATGGTCGGCGACAAGAGCAGCTCCTCCATCGTCGAGGCCTGACCTTCGGTCCAGATGGTGGAGAGCCACACATTATCGAACCACTCGCTCAGCAGCTGATGGTGACGACGGAAGATGGCCTTCCGCTTCTCCTCCTGCAAATGCTTCGGCTCCAATTCCAGCATCGCCAACTCAGAGACATGACTCTCCAAATCCTCGCGGAGGGCCTGCACAGACCAGTCGCGTGCAGTCACCGTCAGTCGGGTATAGACCGAAGAGAGGAACGACGACTTGCCCACAGCATTGCCCAAGGCGACATTGGCATAAAGCACATACATCCTACGGAGCAGGTTGTCGTAGAGTGCCTGCAACTGAGGGTCCTTGTAGCCCCGTTTCCAGTAGTCGGTCATCAACTGGAAGTCCGACCGTATCGCCTCGAAACGAAGCATATCATTTCCTGGTGCCCGCGCTGACAGGTAGGCATCCATCGCCACAAAGGCCCCACTCAGGTCTCTGTCTATCAGATGTTCATATATATCGTTAAGCGCCTCGTTCTTCACTTTTCACTTTTCACTTCTCTCTTTTCACTTCTCTCTTTTCACTTCTTCCCCAGCCATTTCCTGGCCTGCTCGATATCCTTCTCACGAGGTGGCGACATGCGGCTGAACTTCATGTCCTGAGGAATGGCATCAATGACAGTCTCCTTGGCACGACAGTACTTCACGATCAGATCCTTATACTGGGCTAAGCCATAGTGGTTGATTGAGTCGCAGGCCTGGTTATAGCCGTCGATGAACACCTTCAGCTGCTTCTGGCGAGATTTGTCGTCCATACCCTCGCCCTGCACCACGATGGCACCCATCTGCATATCCAGTTTCCGCGAATCGAGGATCACCTTGTGCTTCAGCGTGCGGGCCATTGCCGCCTGGGGCTCCGTCATCATCAGGGCGTCCATCTCATTGTTCTCCAGCATCTTCAGCCTCACGTTCACATCATTGACCTGGATACGGAACACGCGCTCGGGCTTCAGCTTGGCACTATCGACAGCCAGGTCGCTCAGCATGTCAGTCACCGAATAGCGGGTCATGGCCAGCATTTTGTCGTCCAAGTGCTTCAGGTCGGAGATACGGGCACCGCGGTTGGTTATCAGCTGCCAGTAGGCATTGGTCGCCGTCAGGTATCTCAGCGAGTCGCCCAGCTTCTTCATCCGCTCAGCCCTTACCAGGTCTGTCACGCCGATCTCCACCCTGCGGTTCATTAGGGCCGTGTCGATATCCATCTGCGCCGAATAGCGCTTCAGACGGATGTCCACTGCCGTGTCAAACATCTGATGATCCTTCGCCAGGAAGATAGGCAGACAGTCGAGCGTTGGCAGTACGGCCACCTTCAGGGCAGCCGAGTCCTCACGCATCATCTTCAGCCGTTGTGCACGGGTGATACGCTTCGTCTCCTCATAGCTCTGTCCGCAGCCTGAAATCAGCAGCACAGCCACCATCACATATAATAGTTTTCTCATAATCGCCTGCAAAATTACTAAAAACTTTGAACTTTGAGCTTTGAACTTTGAACTTTTTTATCGGCGGCAGCAAATTTTTCATTTTTCAATTCTCAATTTTCAATTTATTTCGTACCTTTGCCCCCAATTATGGCAAAAGACAAGATCGCATACGTATGCTCCAACTGCGGCCAGGAGTCGCCGAAGTGGATAGGCAAATGCCCCGCCTGTGGGCAGTGGAACACCTTCAAGGAAATCAAGGTAGCCCCAACTTCCTCCCCTAAGTTAGGGGAGGTCAGGAGGGGTCTGAACACGGGCTATTCCGCCCAGTCCTCCGCCGCCTCAGTCGGCAAAGCCCTCCGCCTCCGCGACATTTCCAACCAAGATGACCCGCGCATCGACATGCACGACGAGGAACTGAACCGCGTCCTCGGCGGTGGCCTCGTACCCGGCAGCATCGTCCTTCTTGGGGGCGAGCCAGGCATCGGCAAGTCCACCCTCTCCCTCCAGACCATGCTCCATCTCCCAGAGAAGAAGATTCTCTACGTCAGCGGCGAGGAATCCGCCCACCAGCTCAAGATGCGCGCCAATCGCCTCATGAAGAGTGAACAGTGGACAGTGGACAGTTATGATAACCCTGCAAGCCCAGACTCTGCCTATAGAAGTGATCATAGCTGTCAACTGTCCACTGTCAACTATTCTCTTGACAATCTCCTGATTCTCACCGAAAATTCTCTTGAAGCCATCTTCGAGCACATCAAGGCCGAGGCACCCGAGCTCGTCGTCATCGACTCCATCCAAACCATCATGACTGAGGATGTCGAGTCCTCCGCAGGCTCCATCGCCCAAGTCCGTGAGTGCGCCTCTGCCCTGCTCCGCTTCGCCAAGTCCTCTGGTGTACCCGTCATCCTCATCGGCCACATCACCAAGGAAGGCACGCTTGCAGGCCCGAAGATTCTGGAGCACATCGTCGATACCGTCATCCAGTTCGAGGGCGACCAGCACTATATGTACCGCATCCTGCGAAGCATGAAGAACCGTTTCGGCTCTACCTCCGAACTCGGCATCTACGAGATGCAGCAGAACGGCCTCCGACAAGTGAGCAACCCCTCTGAGCTGCTGCTCACGCAGGATCACGAAGGACTCTCCGGCATCGCCATCTCCTCGGCCATCGAGGGCGTGCGCCCCTTCCTCGTCGAAACCCAGGCACTCGTTTCTACAGCCGCCTACGGCACGCCCCAGCGCTCTGCCACAGGCTTCGACCAGCGGCGCCTCAACATGCTGCTTGCCGTGCTCGAAAAGCGCGTCGGCTTCAAGCTCATGCAGAAGGATGTGTTTATCAACATCGCCGGAGGCCTGCGCGTCACCGACCTCGCAATGGACCTCAGCGTCATCGCCGCCGTCCTCTCCTCTAACGTCGATACGCCCATCGAAAGCGGCTGGTGCATGTGCGGCGAGGTAGGACTCTCAGGCGAGGTGCGCCCCGTCAACCGCATTGAACAGCGCATCGCCGAGGCCGAAAAGTTAGGCTTCACCGACATGATCATCCCCAAGTACAACCTCCAGGGCTTCGACCGCAAGAAGTACCATATCACCCTTCACCCCGTCCGCAAGGTCGAAGAAGCCCTCCGCGAACTCTTCGGATAGTCTGCGCCATTTCATTCTGACACAGCCCTCGGCGTTTGTGACTCGCCATGTTCCAGTTTCAGATGAGGGCGTTCCCAGATTTGCCAGTCGTCTATCTCCTTGAACAGACGGGTGAGGACATCCTTGTAGTCATCGGGATAGATCATCGTATAGACGAACCAGAGTTTTTGACTGGCCATTATCTTGGTGTAATAACTGTAGCCGTCGATGCGACTACCATTTTGGCCTTGCCTTCGTCCGTTACGACTCGGCCATTCAAGCGAGCTTGATGGCTCTTGCTGCTCCGTCTGTTCATACTGGGGGCCGGAAAGGATGAAATAATCGCTGCCGAGTCTGCGCTCTGTCGCATTTAGCACTTGTGCCAGCGAGTCCATTCCAGCCTGAAGTGACATACCGTCCGAGACCATCACATGGCTTTCGATGACAACGTTTATCCACTGGTCATTGTATTCAAAGCGCATACGGCCTTTTTCCGCCAGGAGCGAGTCGGACAGTGCGTCGAAGAATGACGGGACTCGGACAACGTAGTCATAGTCCTTGTCCTTGTATTCGTACATTTCGGCATAGGTAACCTGGCGACCGAAGACCTCCTTGTGTGGCTTCAACTCTGCACAGGCATCAATCCAGTCGATGCTCACCGCTACGAGGATAATGGCAATGAATATGAAGATGGCCTTTCTCATTTTCTCTTTTACTTTGAAAGAATACCTGTTTCTTTGTCGCTGTGGTTCATTGTGCGCTGAATGTCGCGGTACTTGCGTCCACGGTCCAGACGCCAGGAGAGTTTCAGGGTTAGCATATTGCCGTAGTCGCGAGAGTGTTGTGAAATCTCTTTCTTGACATAGCGGCTCATAACCTCTGTCTTGTTCGTCAACGGATGCTGGCTGAATGGATGTTGGGCATAGAGGGAAACGGTAATAGCATCGCTCATGCGATAGTTACAAGTGATGTACCATGCTGGAGCCTGATGGCCACGATGTTCACCCTCCATAAAGTTCCACCCATTATCGGCGTATGCCCCAAGCGTCCAACGACCCAGATAGGCTTGTAGTGAACAGCCGCCATTGAACGATGTATAAGTGTGGGTGTAGTCCTCTCCATAATTAAAGAAACGATAGATGCCGCCATAGACGGTGGCCGTCAGTTTGTCGGGAATGACGTCCCACTGGTTGTAACTTTCAATATAGAAGAAACTGCATTCGTTGTCTGCGTTAGTTTGTGTCTGATAGAAATGACCGTCTTCACGGATATACTTCTCCAAATTACAATGACTGTTGATGCGGTAATAACCTTGCAACTCTGATGTGAAGCGAGGGATGGCATAAGAGAGTTGCAACTGGTGAGAAGTCATGCGATTAGGGTGAATATCCGGATTACCAAGAATGGTTTCCATCGAGTTCTGCTTGATGCTCACATCGCTGACAAGGGCAATCTGAGAGGTATGCTGTGAAATCTCGAAATCGTATTTCAGTTTCAGATGGTTTGCCAACGGATAGCTGACGGTCAGCTTTGGACGGAACAGCCAGAAGTTCTGCTGTGTATCGGCCTGGCGATAATATCGTCTGCTGACACCAAGCCCACCCATATAGCTGAGTCGTCCAAGATGCCCCTTTAGCTGTGAGAAGAGATACAGATTCGATGTGCGCATATCATTGATGGCGTCTGCATCGCCCTGATAGACGTTGTGACTATATCGCTGGGAGAATTGCACACCACTGGAGATAGTGAATGGCTTCAGGCGGTTCTCATAGATGGCTTCGCTCCACATGGAATAGGTCTGGCCGTCGGTGGCATAGCTATAGTTACTGCCCTCATTGTTGATCGCATCGCCTGTGGTCTTGATGTAGGTTCCCACGACATTGGCTGTCAATGACTGATGGCGATGGAAGTCCTGATGGTAATAAAGGTCGAGCGAGGGCGAACTGCTACGCGAACTGGAATGCTCATCGTAGGGTTTACCGTTAAGCTCCATCATCGCATCACTTCGCTGAGGACAAATATCCGTACTGCCACTTAACTTGGCCTGTAACACATAGCTGCTGTCGCTGAGGCTGTAGGTCAACTGAGCATTGTGGCTGAGTTTCTTGTTCTGTTTGTTCAGGCTGTGGCGATCCATCGTGACCACATCGCCATTCTCCAACTGATATGCAGACTTCTCATCGTATGCTGCACCTTTGAAGTTATGATAGTCGAGTCCATAACTCAGGGCAAACTCACTACGTCCGAGGTTCAGCTTTCCGTAGAGAGCCTCACTACCATTCACGGTAGTCAGCGTATTGGTGAGCTGTGAGCCGATGACGTAACCGCTAACAGGTTTCTTGACCTTAATATTGATAATGTACGCGATACCTTCGCCGTATCTCACACCGGGATTGTCGATAAACTCGATATGGTCGATACCCTGCATGTCGAGCGTCAGCAGGTCTTCGCGGGAGGCTATGACATCGTTGATGCGCACCTGAACCGTTCCGAGATTAGTCAATGCCGTGATACTGTTCATAGCCTCATCAACGCGGATGTGAGGGAGAATGAGTTTTGCCAACAGCGAATAACCGTTGGGAGAAGCCTCTTTCTGTTGTTTCGACGGGTATATCCACAGCCCATCAATCTTTTGAATTGCGCGTACTCCCTTTACTGTCACTTCGTCAAGCGTGACGCTTTTTTCTAACGATTGGTGCTCACCATCGTCTTGCGCCTGTGTCGCAGCTGCCATCATGCAGAGTGTTGAAAATAGAATCAGCCTTTTCATTCGTTCTTTTTAATAATTCGACTGCAAAATTACGTAATTCGTTCCTGACAATCGAAAAAACTCCCTGACATTTGTCTGACATTTGCATTATTTCGGTATTTCTATCCCCAACTATGTTTTTCAAACGGCTGACATAGAGTCAGACGGTCAGTTGACATAAAGTCGAAGGGTTGGTTGACATGGAGTCGGCAGACCGGTTGACTAAAGTCGGCAATAACTTTCCTCGGTCTTAACTATCGGAAAGTACGGCACTTTCTGTTAGTTTCAACGGCACTTTCCAACGGTTTCCTTGCCACTTTCACTCATTACCGACGGCAGTAAGTCACCGTTTGCCCTATCTTTCGGCCAACAAGATAGGCTGCGGGCTGCGTCGTCAGCTGGTTCAGCCATTTCTGGGCCTTGTACTTAGTCAGACCGAAGTATCCCTGAAACACGCTGCAAGTGATGTATTCGTGATTCTCGAAATACTTGTCAAGTCGTGTCTTTATCTGCTCTTCAGTGTATTCGGCAGAGTGGCCGACTCTTCCCCGGCCTGTAGCATTGATGTAGTGCTGGCCGTCAGGCTTGAACATCTTCAGGAATTCCTTGTCTGGCGTGAAGCCTACGTTCTCTCCTCTAACGTCGATACGCCCATCGTGACAAAGGTGAAATTTCCAGCGTGACGGATAAGTATATAAAATGGCTCGTCTCGCTTATCAATGGATAAAGTGATTCCCTCATCCTCATACACCATCCCTTTCCCCCTCATCGGCGAGAGGGATGTTTCGTTTTGGCGATATGGTGTCAGATGTTTCATTTCAGTAATTTATGAGAGGGCGAGCAGTGCGGTGATGATGGTTTGCTTGTTCATATTGTGGATGCTTATTTCGATATTTCCAACCCCAACTTGGCACTGGGAATTCTACCTTTATAAAACTCTCTTGCTGATTCGTCCTGATAGATTGGTTCTTCCTGTTCCTGCATCCAGTCCATACCTCGGAAAGTCTTTTTGTTCCATGTTCGGTTCTCCTTGGCGTTCAAAGTCATGTTGAGGGCTGGCACAAGGCTGTGCGATTCTGAGACGACTGCTGTGGTTATCCATTCCACTACAACGAATACGCCCGTCTTCGGAAAGGGTTTTGGACTGGCGAGTTTGACACCATCCTTGCCAATCTTTTGGCTGGAGTGAATGATAATCCCGCCATTGATGATGGATTCATCTCTTGGCGCACCAGTTTTGGCATCAGGCTGGCGCAGGTCAAAGCGAAGGGTTGCATAAGTCGGGCTCTTGATGGTTGTGAATGTCAGCCAATTTGTGGAATAGTCAAAGCTTGCCAAAATGGAATGAATATAAGGAACCTCCGTCCATGTGCTGTCGTAGGGAATGAACAAAGCCATCTCAAATCCGTTGGCCCCGCGATGGCATGTCTGAGTTTTCTCTTTTGTCAGCCCCGCTGCCGTGGTTTTCATCCGTTTAGGAGCCTTCGCACTAACGCTGACTTCTCCAAGGTTAACGCTTTTGGGAACAAGTAACATCGTTTGTTCGCTGATGTCGGCAACGGAAATACTTTTCGTCTCATAGCAAATGTGCGACAACCGTATCCGTCCTGTTCCTTCAGGAATCACTATCATCCCTGATTCATCAGTATATCTTCCTGCCTCATTTCCAAACCATACACTCGTATATGCTACAGGCTCTTGCGTAAGACTGTCCCTAACGGTTAATCTCTGTTGCGCATTTGCAACTAAAGCAATGAGGGCGAGCAGTGCGGTGATGATAGTTTGCTTGTTCATTTTCTTCGTTTTTGATGAATTATGAAAAAACGGCTATTGCCTAACTATGACGCTGCAAAGTTAGCCGTTTCTCCTGTAATCATAGCAAAACCTTCCTGACATTTACCTGTCATTTGGAATCTTTTAACCACATTTTTTAGTTAGTAACACTATTCAGGCTTAGGTAAAGGTCTTTAAGTAAGCGGATAGTCTCAATGGCTCATTCGAATGCTTTCTTCAGGTGAAAGGGATAATCCCTTATAGGGTATAGGGACTATCCGAACAGAGTGAAGAGACTATCTGAACAAGGCGAAAAGACTATCTGAACAAGGCGATAATAACATATAATAAAAAGTACCAAGCACTTCTTACACTTAACACATTAAATACTGATAATCAGAAAGATACAAATAGATTATCTTACATTTTAACTCACATCATAACCAGCACCAAAACATTTTCAGTAGTCGAAACACGGACAAAGGGTAGTTGCCGACCAAGCCAAGGAGGCTCCAATGCTCTGAATTCTCGAGAGAATTGGATGAAGCGGAGCCTCCTGGCAGATGACAAGAGGCTCCCTTTATCCAAGTAAAGGCTGCAATTACTAAATTAGAAGGTACTATTATCGATTAAGTGTATGATAAAGTGTAAGGTAAGTGTAAGATAAAAATTTCATAACTTCCTTATTATCAAGACTTAGTGTAAGAAGTGTAAGAAGTGTGAGTTATATGATGGATATAAGTCCGAAAAGTGAATGCCGAGGGCGAAGCCACAGGGCTGTTATTCTGAGCTTCCACTACTTCCGCCGCTATTTCCACCGCCTTTTACATCGTCGTTGCTGATGGAGCGTTCGGCCTTCTTCACGCTGGCCTTGAGTTCGCCGATACGATAGCTGATGCTGAGAGTGAAACGCTGTTGGACGCTCTTCGACCAACTGTCTGCGTGAAAGAAGCTGTCCTCCATCGTGGAATCGTAGAGCATGTATTTCTTCAGGAAGTTCGTAGCAGAGAGCGTCAGGTTGAGGCGTTTCTTCAACCATGACTTCTGGATGTTCACGCTGTAGCTGCTATAACTGCTGCCCTTACCTTGCAGGGATACACGAGGTGTCGTGGCATAGATATTGAAAGAAAGTCGCCAATCCTTAGGCAGAGTCTGCTGTGCGCCACCGTAGGCATAGGCATCCCACCCATGGTTACGGAGGGTTCCACCGTCATTCATGTCTGTATAGGAAAGTCGGCTATTAGCATAGATGCGGGTATTCTTCGTGGCATTCCAATTTATATATGCGTTCAAGCTGGTTCCCTCACGATGTCCGATGTTCTCATAGGTAGAATAAAGTACATCCTTACCCGTGGGGTTCTTCAGTCCAGGAAGCTGGGTGTCGTTAATGAGCTTTGTAACTTGTTCGATGCTGTTACGTGTAAAGCCATAGCGCAGGGAGAGATTGATGTTGAACTTTGGCGTGAAGTTGCTGTAGTTCAGGCTGAACGAATGGCTCTTCTCGCTGTCGAGGAAGGAATTGCCCTGACTGATGTTCGTGGGATTGGAGTCATCGAGATATGGGTTGAGATACCAGATGCCAGGACGGTAGATGCGCATGTCGTAGCCGAAACGGAAGTTGGAGGTCTGCGTCAGTTTGTAGCCGATGCTGGCCGAGGGCACGAAGTCGTTGAAGTGCTTCTTGAAGTCGTCGCCGCGTCCGAGTTTGTACTCTACATCCTGCAAGGTGTGTTCGTAGCGCATCCCTAAACGGCCTGAGAGTTTCTCCAGTTTCAGGCCGTAGCCGATATAAGCGGCAAAGATGTCATTACGGTGCTTGTAGTGCGAAGAGTGATCGACGTCATACGTATAGTCACTATTGTCATAGGCTGTCTGTTCGTAGCGGTCGTCTTCCGAAGTGTTGTTACGCAGGATGTATTTCAAGCCCGTCTCCAGTGTATGAACCTTGGCAAAGGGCGTGGTGTAGTCCGCTTGGAAGGTCTGTTCCGTGCTGTGCCGGTCACCTTCGCTATGCTGGTTTTTCAGGCGTTGCAGGAAGTTCTCCCAACCGTCTGCGGCCTGCATGTCGGAATAATTGGTATAAGCGTCAGTCTTGTCTGGTTCAGCCTCTATCTTGTAGGAGAGCGTCAACAGGCGATCCGGCACAGAGAAACTGCGCTGATAGTCGATACCGCCATCTATCCATCCGTAACTGCTTTCTGACCAGCCAGTCCTTGTATAGCGATAGAGCTGGGATGCCGTCAACGGTGAGGTGGCAAAGGTATTATATTCGCTATCACTCTTGTTGCGGCCTTTGTAGAGGTCGAAGGAGACTGTGACGAGCCTCAGCGTATCGATTTCGTAACTGGCCTCGAGCATCCCCATCTGTGAATGTCCGTGTCCTTTGGAGGTACCTTCGTTTTCAAGGTCTGACGATGATTCCGTAATGTTGCCGATGGTCTTACGACTGCTGCCGGAGTAGCTGCGTGGAGAGTCATAATAGTTGTAACTGTAACGCCCGCTGATGGTCAGTTTGCCGCTCTTTGTGGTGGCGTATGCATTGCCGCCTGCTCCTCGATTACTCACATTGCCGCTAAAGGTGGCCGTATAGCCTTCAATACCCTGACCATGTGTGATGATGTTCAGGATGCCGCCCACCCCCTCAGCATCATACTTCGGACCGGGGTTGGTGATCACCTCTATCTTCTTGATACTGTTGGCAGGCATGCTCTTCAGCACTTCCTTCGGATTGTTCGACATCATCTGGTTAGGCTTGTTGTTGACGTAAATCTTAAACGAACTGGAGCCGTTCACTTGGATGTTATCCTCGCCATCGACTGTTACCATCGGTATCTTACGGAGCATTTCAAGGATGGAATTTGACTTCGAATCAGGGTCGTTCTCTATGTCGTAGGTAATCTTGTCGATGTCTGACTTCACGAGCGACTTCTGTTTGACAACCTCCACGCCTTGCAGTTCCAGTGACTTGTAGATGCTGTCGGCGCGCAGCGAGTCGGCCTTCGTCTGGGCGAAGGAAGTGAATAGCGAAAAATTAAAAACGGTAAGTATCAATAATGCTTTCTTCATACAGATGCTGTTTTCTATATATACGCTCAACAATATATAAATATGACTAACGCGCACATATTTTTATGTTTCTTTAACATGAAAGCCCTCGCCTCTGACGGCTGTACCGTCAGCAGGCGAGGGTAAGCATAGTTAGTACTTCATGCTTCTAAATAATCGAGAGAGATTTTTATTTTTTCTTCTTGGTGGTGATGACAATCTTCTTGGGCTGGCCGTTCTGGGCAGGCACCACATCCATGCTGACAACGTCGCCAGAGGGGATGTTGGCAATCTCGGAGTCATCGGCCACCTTGCCGTCAATCTCCAGAACATACCGCTCCGCTGGTACGGTTGCATCCAACTTGAATGTGACGGGAACGGTATATTTCACCCGCACTGGTTCTCCATTCTGCTTGCCAGGATTCCATTTGGGCATAGAGTTGACCACACGCAGCGCCTCGGCATCGAGTGACGGGTCAACAGACTTCACCATACGGGCGTTGCTGATGCTGCCGTCTTTCTCCACGACGAAAGTTACAATGGCACGGCCCTGAGCACCCTTTATGCGGGCCTCTTCCGGGTATTGTATACTCTTGACCAAGGTTTCGTAAAGGGCTGCTGGTCCGCCAGGGAACTCAGGCATTTCCTCTACGACATCATAGACCTTTTCCGGATCGACTGATTCTGACTCTTTATGCAATCCAATATAATACTCGCCAGACTTACTCGACTCTGAATATACTTTGCTGACACCTATTGTCTTCGACTCATAGCCAACATAAGATGCGGTGATCTTGTCACCCATTGACACTTCAATTTGGAACTTTCCTTCTCTGTCTGTGACGGTTCCCTTCTT
>Ga0310786_10003044_pt1 | contig 24812 bp, 36 predicted proteins | sample AusTroGonzalo_MG_FD_203881 | JGI IMG/M metagenome (GOLD analysis project Ga0310786, IMG submission 203881) | Bovine rumen microbial communities from tropical cattle in Woodstock, Queensland, Australia - Gonzalo_03 (v2) (version 2) | ecosystem: Host-associated > Mammals > Digestive system >...
CTCAAGGGCGTCGGCTCCGCGTGGTATGTTGAGAAGCTGGTGAACAGCTTGAACTCCACGTATGCTGATGAAATCGCGTCCGGGCAGATGGACCCGATAACCGTGAGCGAAGAAGCCATGCAGAAGGTTCGGGAGGCGAAGACGCAGGCCGAGGTTGACGCGGCTGAGAGAATCGTCGCTGACGAAATCGGTCCGCAGCTCCCCTTGAAGCGTGACGAGAAGCTGTCCAACTGGCGGTATCTGTCCATGCTGGGCAACCCCGTGACGCACATCCGCAACGTGACCGGCAACAACCTCATGTACGGTATGGGCGGCATCAAGGACGTTGTGGCCTCCGGCATCCAGCGCATCTTTGAAAGCGCAGGCATCACCGATGAAGGCGACAGGGCCTACGCATACCTCTCGAGAGCTGATAAGGCATACTGGGACAAGTTCGCACAGGAATCCTACGACGAGCAGAAGCGCAACCTGCAAGGCGGCGGCAAGCTCGGCTTCCAGTCCCTTGTCCAGCAGAGCAAGCGCAGCTTCGACAATAAGGTGCTCGACGCCATAGCGCGAGGGAAAGACCCCGGCACGATGAGCGAGCGCAAGGGTCTCGTCGGCCTGTTGCAGAACATCAGGAACAACGGCGCGATGGGCATGCTCGAAGTCGAGGACGCATGGGGCCTTGAGAAGAACTACAAGCGGTCCCTCATGGAGTACATGAAGGCTCAGGGCTACTCGCTGAACAACGAGGGAAAGGTCGGCAAGGTCAGCAAAGACGGCAGCTTCACCGAGATAACGAACGAGCAGATGAACAAGGCAATAGAGTGGGCGACGAACCAGGCGTGGACCAACACGTTCAGAGGGCCGAGCCAGCTCGCCACAGAGCTCAACAAAATCTCGAAGATGAACACCGCGTCGAAGTTCATAGTCGAGGGCGTGATGCCTTTCAAGAAAACGCCCATCAACATCGCCAAGCAAGGCGCCATGTACAGCCCCGCCGGTATCGTCATCGGCACGACGGAGCTCTTGACGAAAGTGAAGCAGGGTAAGATGAGCGCGGCTACGGCCATCGACCATCTGTCCAGCGGTCTCACCGGCACAGCGCTCATGGCGCTCGGCGTGGTGCTTGCCAAGGCGGGCATCCTCCGTGGCGGCGGCGAGGACAAGAAGAAGCTGGAAACGTACCTTGAGGACACCGGCGACCAGACCTACGCGTTCAAGTTCGGGAACGTATCTATCAACATGAGCGCCATCGCACCGGCGACCATCCCCCTGTTCATGGGCGTGGCCCTGCAGGAGATGTTGAGCCGGAACGGCGAGGACGAGGGCGTGGACCTGAGCACCATCACCGACGTGCTGGCGGGGACGCTCAACCCGTTCATGGAGATGAGCTTCATGAGCTCGCTGAACAGCGCCCTCAAGAACTACAACAACGAGGGCATCGGCGGAGCGCTGGGCTCGACCATCATGACGGCGGCGCAGAACTATGGCAGTCAATACCTCCCGACGCTGGGCGGCAAGGTGGCACAGTTCATCGACCCGACTCAGCGGACGACGAAGAGCAGCGCGACGAGCCCCGTCGGTGGGAACATGGACTACTACTGGCGGAGCCTCGTCAAGAAGGTCCCCGGCGCGGAGGCCACTCTCCAGCCCGACGTCAACGTGTGGGGCCAGACCAACACAAAGGACAGCTTCGGCGACTGGGCGCTTGACTTCGCAAACAAGTTCATCTTGCCCACCAACATCAAGGTCACGAACCGCGACGCCGTGGACAACGAGCTCATCAGGGTCGTGGAGTCTACCGGCAACGCCGACTTCCTGCCGAGCGACGGAGCCAAGTACTTCAAGGTCAAGGGCGAGACGTACAAGATGAACGCGAGCCAGTACACGGCGTACAGCCAGGAGCGCGGGCAGGCAGCATACGCAGCGCTCAAGGACGTCATGGCGAGCGCCTCTTACAAGAACGCCACCGACGAGCAGAAAGCGGACCTGCTCAAGAAAGCGCTGGACAACGCATACAAGGCGGTGAACAACGTCTGGAAAGAGAAGCTGGGCGCATACGACAAATAACAGGCCAAAACTAAAAAGAACCGGGGGAGCAATCCCCCGGCTTTTTGTTTGCCTTTCAGAGTAGTTTTCGTTTCGTGGCGTGGTACACAAGGATGTCGGCCACGCACTCGAGCCAGTTATAGAATGTCGGCCTTGATATGTTCAGCGCCTCTATGATGCGCTCACGCACGGCCGCATTGTGCTCAGGGCCGAGGATGTCGCCGGTGAGGCGGAAGTTATGCTCAAACAAATACGCGAGCTGTTTGTCGTCCTCCCGGCACTCCCTCCAAGCGTCGTTCACAGCGCGGACCCACAGGGCTTTGGTCCGTATATGCTCTGGCATGTCGATGAGCTTGATGGCCGCACGAGCGGTCGGGTCCGAGCGGTGCCCGGAGGTCACGGCTGTGCCTCCGAGCTGGCTCTTCGACGTCTGCCGCATCGCCCAGTCGATGTACTCGTTGACCGCCGCTTTGTACTCCTGGTACTTAAAGGCGTTGCTCATGGCGGCCCTTCGCCGGTCATGCTGGGTCATCTTCGGGGCCCTCGGAATTGTACCACAGCCACCCGAACAGGTCGTCGTAGATGAGACGTTGCGGGAACTCCCCGAGGCTCACTACGGCCACGTGCATGGGGTCCGGGCGAATCGACGGCACGGGGAACCCCAGCTCGTCCTGCACCTTTTCGAGTAGCCCTACCTGCATGAGGGCGTACCACAGCGTAGCTTCTCCGGCGCAGGCAAGCAGCGCCGTTACCGTATCAAACGTCATCCCTTCCATGTTCACTCTTCTCCCTTCTCTTCTGTCTGTCTATGATGCGCACAGCATAGGCGAGCACGTGGTACGTCGCCCGGGCGAGCGCGGTGATGACCGCCTTGTCGGTGAGCTCAGGGCCAACCCCCTGCAAGGCGAGCAGTATCGTTTCGAGCCCCTGCATGTCTTCGATGAGCAGGTCTCTGTCTGTGTCGTAGTAGTTCATCCTTCCCTCCGTTCTCCCCACCAACAGTAGCTATGCGGGGGGTTGTTGTGTCCTATCATCATGCACTTGATGACATCGCCATTGTCCAAAGGCTTTCCGTTGATGCAATCCTTGCACCGCACCACAGGCACGGCATCGATGGTGTGAGCATTAGCTATATCCCGTGCGCTGACGAAATCGTTCTTGCCCTTGTACTCTGCATTAGGCATCAGCGCATCCGCATCAATCAGCCTCATCGTTCGCCCTCCTGTTCCACATCGAGATTGCGTTTTCTTGAGCCTTTTCTCTGCCCGGCCCCGCTTGAACCATCCTTGCAGAGCATCCGTGGCATTTCAATTCGCAAAGGTCAAAGTGTATGCCAAGCCGCACTTTCCTGTCCTTTTTGAAACTGAACGAGAATTTCAAATGGTCGTTGTTCCCACAAAACGGGCAAGGTTTCAGTTCGCTCATTCCTGCACCTCCCGTTCACAATCCGTATGGATGCTGTCAAGAATACAAGCGATGCTATCCGCATAGGATTCATTCGGAATGGTTGTTATGTACGAATCTCCGCTATTGTATGTAATCTTGATGGTCATTCCTGCACCTCCTGCGGCGGCTCCGGTAGGGGCATCCAAGCTATCACGGAATCACTCGGAGAAATCGTGAAGCTGTCCATAGTAATGACCTTGTGCGGCTCCCCGTTCACATCACCCCATATCTTGCATACCAATACGGTTTTGTTCGGTGGCGGCAGTTCATCCTCCACGCTCACCCAATGCGGCTGTGCGTTCTCCTTCCTCTGCGCCCTGGCTCCGTCCAGGTACGCCGCCCAGTACGCCAGCAGGTGCCCGTTGTCAGCACCCAGGTCGTTCTGCCGGATTTCTTCTTGGAGCCTCTGCTCCGCTCGTTCGATAACAGTCATGGCCACAAGTCCCTCCTGTTCATCACGTATTCAAGTACGGCGTTCACCATCCGCGACTTGCTCGTGCCCTCGCGCTCGGCCATCGTTTCGATGAACTCCTGCTGCTTCGGTTCAAGCTCCACGCGTAGGCCACGCTTGCGCGCCTGCTCTTTGGTTCTTCCGTACATGAAGGCGAGCACCTCGTCGCTGTACACCTCCGTGGGCCGACAGCCCAGCAGCTCGCACGCACGGTCGAATTTCTCCGGCGTGAGGAACGCTCTGCCCTGCATCACCAGCGAGAGCTCTGCCTGGTTCACATTAAGGGCTTGCGCTGTGGACCTCTGAGAGCGCCCACAACGGTCAAGCACCTTTTTCCATCCCGTATTACACATAAAGGCTTACCTCCTAAAATAGGCCCGTTTATTCACGATTAATCACCATTCTGATTCAAGAGCTCCCAGATGGCAGCGCCAGTGGCGTCTTTGCCGCAGAATTTCCATGAGACTCCGTAGCGCTCTGCCATCGTTTCCATCATCTTGAGGAGCCGGTCTGACGCCAGCGGGGGCACCTTGCTGATGGGCACCTTGAGGAGCTTGCCCGCTTTGTGCGCGGCGTGGATTCTGAACCAGCGCTCCCTCCGTGGGTTCTTCCAGTGAGCCACGTCGGCGAGTTCCTTGACGTCGGCCTCCTCCACCAGCACGATGAGCTTCACGCCCGCCTGCATGGCCAGCTCCAGCTCGCGCCGGAACCGTTCATGCTCCTGCACGAGGTTTGAGTAGACCTCAGCGAGTCCGTACTTAGTGTCGATGCAGGTGCTCTGGTCAGTGGGCAGGGTGTAGTCCCCCACCAACAGCTTCGTCCTGATGATTGTGACGCCGTTCTCCTGCGCCCACTCGTGCACGTTGCGGTGCTTCTGCGCGGGGTTCCTGGTGTCCTCAAGCAATACGGTCGGCGGCATGTTTCCGCACCTCCGTGTAACACCTTGCCAGCTTTCCGATGCGGCTGTTCAGTTCGCTGAGGAGCAGGCGGATGTCTGCCTCGGTCTCGGCCATGTAATAGCCGCCGGTCGGGTCGCCCACGATGGGGATTCCATGCTCCCTCGCATCGCTGATGAGCCTCCGCACGGACCTGTCAGGCAGGCCGGTGCAGGCCCTCAGGCTCTCGCGGGAGATTTTGTTCTCGCGTCCAACAGGGATATAGTTCTCAATCGTTCCTCTCATGTGTCAGTCCTCCTCTTCGTTCTTTGGTAACTGCCGCCGCTTGGGGCCGTAGCCCAGCTCGTAGTAGTTGTCCTTGCCGTGGTTCTTCTTCCAGATTTCCCTGGCTCTCTCGTAGCTCTGGTATGCCATCTCCTGCGAGCGATACCACGGGCACGTGTCCGGGTGGCACTCGGGGTACGTGGTCAGCGAGCACCTCATCCCGGTCTCGTTGTTGATGTAGGCGCTCGACGCATAGTACAGGCAGGAGCTCTTGGCCCGGTGCTTGGTCGATGCCTTGCGGAAGAGCCGTTGACCTTTCTGCACGCCCATTAGTCCTCACCTCCGCCGGGGAGCATGTCACTGAACCACGCCTGCCCCAGGGCCGTGCCTGCGATGGTCTGGAACAGCTCGGGGATGATGTTGCCCATCACCCTGCGCTCCTTCTCCTCCTCGTTGTGGCCGTTCCATGCCCGCATGAACTGGCCGCGCACCACGTCAGGGTTGTCGCTCTCAACGACCTGCTTGTAGCCCATGTTCTTGAGGAGTTTCCAGACCTCCGGGTCACAGTGTCGCTCTGCCTCGTACTGGCGGGTGACGCCCTGGGGCGACACACATCTGTACACATGCGTCTCCACCACAACGTCCCCGTACTCCGGCGGCTTCTCCTCGGCTCCCTCCTTGAGGACGGTCCGCGTACCGTAAGTCCGAATGACCTCGGACGCCTGCCCCCACGCTTCCTCGGCGGTGAGGCGTCGTGGGGCGTTCATGCGCGTGGCGTAGTCCCTGATGCTGGCGATGCCCGGCGGGAACTCGCTCGTTGACATGGCCGCGATGACGGCCTTTTCCGCGTCCTCGTAGGGTATATCTTCGAGGCCCTTGAACCACATGCCAACCATCAGCGGGTCGGCCTTGGCAAACTTCTCGTCGCGTGGGTACGCTGCCGAGATTGCCATGAACAGCTTGACGATTTCCTGTTTAGTCATCTTTCATTTCCTCCATCAGTCGTGCGAGGCCGGAGTATCTTTCGAGGCCCGCCGGTACGTTCGTCTCTGTCTCTTCGTTCTCCCAGCCGCCAGCGTTGAGCCAGGTGGCGGGGTAGGGGATGTACTGACCGCCGTCTTTCAGCCAGTCCTGAGAGCGCTTCTGCTTTTCGATTGCTTCAAGCAGCGTTTCGATGCTCACGCCTTTGAGCTTTTTGAAAGCCTTGCGTGCCGTCTCTTTGTTGCGCTTCTTGGGATAAGCACTCCAGAACCGCTCGAAATCTGCTGCGCATATACTCGAACCCTTTAGGGTGAGAGTATCTTTATTCTCTTCTTCTCTACTCTTATCTAATCTATTCTTATCTAATCTTATCTGTGGCAGACAGTTGGCAACCATCTGGCAACCATCTGGCAACCGATTGGCAACCAGCTCATAAGCGCCTACGTCGTCGAGCTCTAATTTTGCGAGCTCTGCCTGGAAAATCGTGGGCGTGTATCTGTCTTTCCTGAGCGCGTTTGCCATTCTCCAATGGCGAATCACGATGACGCCGTTCTCGAACTGATAGATGTATCGGTTTGATAGCAACGCTTCGAGGTCGCTGATGCTTGCGTGGGCTCTGAACATGCAGGTCGACACTTGCTTGCAGAACCCATCGTCATCTGCAGCCATGCTCAGGTGAAGGTAGAGCGCCTGAGCTGAGGCGCTCAACCCTATGAACAGGTCGTCGTCCGTGACCTTGCGGGTCAACATACGCTTCTCGGCCATGCTCCGCCTCCTCAGAACGGAATGTCGTCAGCACTGATGTCGGCCCACTGTGACGGCTTCGCGGGGCTCGTGGCCGCCTTGAGCTCCTTGAGCTTGGGGACCGGCGCGTCCTTGACCTTGTCGATGGACCTGAACCAGAAGAGCTTGGTCGCTTTCTTCACCTCGCCCTTGTCGTTCTTGTACTCCTCAAGGCCGAAGACGCCGCCCACCTTCTTGCCCTTGAGCAGCTCCACCTTGTCCCAGGGGAACGTGAAGCCGGGGTTGGATTCCTCCACGCTCGTGACAAACTGGGCCAGGTTCCGGCTGGCGTTGCCGTCCTTGTCTTCCGTGACCACGTAGCTGATGCAGGGCCACTTCTTGTTGGGACGGTCGTCGTTTGCGAACTTGTCCGCGTAGTACCCGGCCTGCGGGTCGCTGGCGTCCATGTCCAGGGCCACCTTGAGCATGTCCTTACCGGCCTTGCTCTTGGCTTCTTCGCACCCTTTAATGATGCACACGTGTCCGCCAAGGGTCAGGGGCTCAAAGTTGAGGGACGCGGCGACGCTGTCAAATGATTTCGGTTTCTGCATTGGTTAGAAGTCCTCCAGTCTCTTGATGATTTCCATGATGTCGTTCGGGGTTTCTTTCTCGTTGGGCTCGAACGCACCCAGCGGGGTCTTTGCGGTGGAGTGGTCGGCGTGGACCTCAAAGACGTGCTTTCCGTCCACCACTTTGGCAAGCAAAACCGTCGTGAACTTGCTCTCAAGGACTATCTTGTCGAGCTTCCTGCCGCTGGTCTTGATGCGGGTGAACATATAGCCGTTGTCGTCACGGTCCGTCTGCGAGTGGCACAGGAAGATGATGGTCAGGTCGTCCCTCATGGTCAGCGCGTCGTCGATGATGGTCCAGACGCAGGCGGCGAGGTCGGCCCACTTGTCGTATCCTTTCTCGGCCATTCTCCGCATCTCGTCGGCCACCATGATTCCGTTGAGGGTGTCCACCACGATGTACTTGATGTTGGGGCGCTCGTCGCTCAGTTTGTGCATGAGCACCTGCACTCGGATGGGGTCGTTGATGGCGGCGTAGTTCTTCCGCTCGGTGTTGTAGTCCTTACGCCAGCCGCGCCAGCTAAGGCCCTTGAGGTCCGCGTCGATGTAGTAGGTTTGCTCCGGTGGAAGGGTCCTCATGGCGGTGGTCTTCCCGCTGCCGCTCTCTCCCATAATTGCGATTAAACGTGCCATTGTTTGCCTCCTTGTTTAGTAGCTGATTGGTTCGATTCCGAACTCTTCTTTGAAGATTCGGACTTCTTCGGGCTCGCACTTGCCCAGGAACTCGTTGAGCTTTCGCGCCGTCTTCGTGACGCACTCGGGGCAGTAGCCGTCAATCGTCAGGTCGTACACGGCTGTGAGCTCTCCGCACAACGCGCACTCCTTGACCTCAAAGATGGCGTCCGACTGGCAGTAGGGGCACCAGTCGGCGAAGAAGTTCACGTCCGGCTCCCGGTACTCGTAGGGCTCCTCAAAGACGGCCCCGCAGTCCTCGCATTTATACATCGCCTTTCACCTCCGAAAGTTTGACCTTTGCCAGCAGCGCGTTCTTGATTTTCGCCTCGCGTTCAAGGGTGAGGATTCTGTTTGTCAGCTCTGCCACGTCGAGCACGTGGTCAGCTCGCTCCTCTTCGTATTTCTCCCTCCATGCGTCCAGCGCCTCGGTCTCTTTCTCAGTCCGCTTGTCCTCCAACCTGAGCGCCGCACGGATGAGCTTCATGGCGAACGTGTAGAGCACGAACGCTCCGAGACCGGCGAGGGCGAGGCCCATGCAGATTGCGAGGAATGTTTCGAGCCAGATAGGATAGTTCATTGTTGCTTGCCTCCTTGTGTTGTTCTTGGTTCGTGCCTTTAGAAATCTAAAGTTGCAGGGTAAAAAAATATTGGGGGATGTCCTTGTGCTTGATGCCCAGCGCGTCGCAAATCTTCACCATGTCGTCCTGCGTAAACTCCAGCTTGTTTTCAAGCCGGTAGCTGAGGGAATTTGGGTGCATATTAAGGACTTTTGCGAAGCCGCATTTGGTGTAACCCTTCTCAGCGATTCTCCCCTTTAGCTTGCTGTAATCGTACATGCAATCACCTCCTTTCGCCTACTATTGTACGCCTTTAGAAATCTAAAGTCAACAGGTTTCTAAAGTTTTTCTTGAACAAAGTGTAAACATGGTTTATACTATTCTCAGGAGGTGGCAACATGGAAAGGTTTTGTGACAGGCTGAATGAAGCAATAGAAAAGGCGGAGCTCACCCCGGCAGAGCTGTCAAGGCGGACCGGGATAGGGGAGGGAGCCATATCTTGTTATCGCAACGGAACATATAAAGCAGGGCAGAAGAACGTGCAGAAGCTCGCTATGGCCCTAAATGTTTCTATCCCCTGGCTGATGGGCCTTGACGTAGAAATGGCCCCTTCTGCGCACGAATTGAAACAAGGAATTATTGACCGGGTTCTTCGGATGAACACGACCCAGCTTGATATGCTTGAGTCTCTTCTTGACGTTGTAGAAAAGATGCGAGAATCCTGACCTGCTCGTCGGATAGGGCAAGAATCCTCTCGATAATGGCGTCCCTCATGCGGTGTTTCCTCCTCTCTACGCATGAAGCATAGCACATAACAAAACATTATTTAAGGCCAGATATGGGACAGAAGCAGAAACATGAATAGGCCGAATGGATTTGGAACAGTATACAAGAGAGGACGCACCTGGACGGCGAAGGTCAGGAAGATGGGGCAGACTGGTCTTGTCTCAAAAACCCGGGGAGGGTTCAAGACAAAGCGGGACGCTCTGTTTGCCATACCGTCGCTGCTCGATGCTCTTTCAGTCGGCGGAGCTCTGCCAGATTCTACGACGTTTGCCGGGCTGTATGAGAGGTGGGTCCCGTTCTATGAGGGCCGCGTCTCTGACGGGGAGATGAAGAGCGCCAGGGCGGCGTTCAATCACTTCAGGCCCATTCACGGGGTCAGGTTCAAGGACGTGACCACCGGCCAGATGCAGGCTTGCCTTGACGCGTGCCCCAGGGGGAAGAGGACCAAGGAAAACATGGTGCTGCTTTGTCACCGGCTCTATGCTTACGCCATTGGGGAACGGCTCGTGTCCGTGGACTATTCCGCGCATTTGTTTTCAGGCAGGGAAGAGAAGGGGACAAGGCCACCGTTCACGCCGGAGGAAGTGGAGCTCATCGACAGGGCGGAGCTCGATGGGGTCCCGTATGCTGACTATGTATTAGTCATGATATACACGGGGTATAGGCCGACGGAGCTGCTCACGCTCACCGCTGATAGCTACGACAAGGCATGCAACGTGCTCACCGCAGGAATCAAGACAGACGCAGGGAAGGGGAGAGCCATGCCAGTACACCCGCGCATACTGCCCATCATAGAGAAACGTGCGAGCGCTGGCGGCGTGCTGTTTCCTGGGCCGGATGGCAGACCGATGACCGACGAAGCGTTCCGGGTCAGGTGCTTCGCCCCGCTCATGGACCGGCTCGGTATCATAGGTCGGGTTCCGTACTCGGCCCGCCATACGTTCGCGAACCTGCTCAAAGACGTGCCAGGCAGCGACAAAGACAAGGCGGCGCTGATGGGTCACAGCGACAAGGCCCAGACGATGTACTATCAAAGCTCCGACGTGGAGCACCTTCGGTCCATCGTCTATGGTGTCAACCTGGTGTCAACATTCCAGGGAAAAAGCCCACCGTTTGGGGATTCGCGTTTGGTTCGGGACCAAAAGGTCGTGGGTTCAAATCCCGTCGCCCCGACCAAAAAAGACCCATAAGCTGGGTCTTTTTTTGATTCCGTATAGATAGACATTTGGGGGACGGTGTCAACACTGGTGTCAACACGGGTGTCAACAAATTTTGTTCTTTATCGCCTCCCATTTTTCTTTCAGCTCTGGGTTTTCTTGGTATCTTTTTTCTGCCGCTCCAACCAGCGCGGCGACCTTAGAGGACCGGCTATAAACCGCGCCGTGTGACCCGGCAAACTCTTTAAGGTCATCAGCGGAAAACAGCGGGAGTATGTCTCTGCGCACGCACTCGTTGTACGCTTCGAGTTGTGCGCTTGGTTCTTTCCTGGTCCGATATACCCAGCGGAAAAACTCGGAGGGGAAAACTGTATCGGGGCTTTCGACGTGACACGTCGGGCAAAGAAGAAAATAGTTTTGCGGAGCATCAGGACCGCCGAGGGCGTGGGGGATGATATGGGCCCTTTGCGCGTCGTGCAGCTTCGCCGCTGTCCACATTTTCGCCGGGTCGTCTTCTGGGTTTTCAAGTAATTCATCTGCATCGAAGAAACAATAACGACAAGCGAAGCACTCGGGCTCGCCCCAGTCCTCAACAACGGGGATGTCCGCGAGATAATTGGCCTCGCTTCCATCCACGACTTGCCCGTCTTTTGTAATCCACTTGTTTTTCCAGTATTCAAAAATAGCCTTGTGAGACGTTCTGATTGTTCTTTGTGCCATAGGGTTTTCCTTTCTGCCCGCGTATTGTGGGCCCACGGGCGGGCCGGTCGTTGGTGGTCAGGCGTACCAGCTCTCGTATACCTTGCAGGTATCGCCGCCGCAATAATGGGCGTCTGTGTAGCTGGCGAGGTAGAACTGCGGGTAGCTCTTTCCGTCTGCGGCGTAGGACTTGAGCCGTTTCAGGTCGCCCTTCTCCTGGTCCTTGATGAAGCAGGAATACCGGGAGGGGGGGAGCAACTCGCCGGTGTTCTTGGTGCAGAACACGCGGTCCTCGGCCATCGGGCCGGTGGCTTCCCGCTCGATGATTGGCGGGTCAACTTCACGGACGCGGACGGAGGTCTCGCCGACGAGCTCGATGACCTGGAAGAAGTCGTTATTGGTCTGGTCGTAGCCCCAGGAAGCGGAGAAGAAGTCGCCGACCTTCACGCCGAATTTGTTGGTCTTGACCTTCGCGGCCTTGGCTCGCTCTGCCTTGGGTGCCGGTGCCTGCTGCTCGGTGCCTGCGTTCTCGATGGCGTCGCGGGCTTCGCCCTCGGTGGCGTAGCCGTACCAGATGCCGCGCTGCCTGTGCCAGCGGAACCGCAGGGCCTTCAAGGCTTCGCGGATTGCGTCGCTGGGCTTGGAATCAAAGAGGACTTCGATGCTGTTGAACTGGGCGTTGGTGGTGATGGTGTAAGTCATGGTCGTTCCTTTCTTGACGGAACGGCTGGGATTTGCTATGATGTAATAGCACCGTTCCGGGTCCTTGGTTGGTTCCTTGGTTCGTGCGTCTTCCCGGTGAGAGGTTCCAGCTCTTGCCGGGTTTTGCTTACTTGGTGCGGGCTGCCATGTCCTTTCGAATTAGCTCCTTGATGTAGCCTTGTTTGCTTGCCTGCTTGTCCAGGTGCCGGAGTATATCGGCGTCGGTGTTGTTGTTGAGCTTGAGGCTCACATAGGTGGTATGCGCTGCGTCCCATGCTCGCTTGGCTTCGCTATCTGGCACTTGACTTTCCCTCCTTTGCTTGGTATCATGGAGGCGGAAGGGGCACCAGCTCAGCTCCTTACCGAAGCGTTACCGCTTGCATTTGGTGCAACATCTGCAAGCGGCTTTTTTATTTGCTTCGGTAACTGTTATCGTGACTTCCTCGGTGTGAGTGGTCTTGACTTTTACAATCACCTTTTCGCCTTCCGCTTTGCTTTCGTGTTGCATCGGGTGGCCTCCTTTCTCGCCCCTTCCGCCTCTGTCCTCGGGGCGTTTGCCCTTCCGACGCTGACAGAATAGCACATGGGTGGCACCGATGTCAACCCCTTTTTTGAAAAAAGTTTTGCAGCGATGCGGCGAAGTGGCAAAAAAGCCCCAAAGTTAGGGAAAAATTCGTGGTGAAATCTTTCTCGCGGCGCGCTATAATATGATTATTCATAGATAAGACACAATTTTTCTAAGACAATTTGACAGACCGTTCTTGACGTGGTATAGTCATAATCGGCCGGAGGCTGTAAGGACACAGGCAGCTAAGGCCAGATGCAAACAGGGCCGTTTATCGGTCCGTTTTTTTATTCCCGATTTTTGCAAGAGAGGAGGACACAAGAGCCAATGAGAACAAAGCCGACTTGCTTTAACAATCCCGAAGAATTGCAGAAGAAAGTAGATGCCTACTTCAAACACTGCGAGGATTCAAAGAAAGTATATGAGCTCAAGAATGGCGATATTAAGATTCGCCAGGAGTTCCCTTCTATGGCTGGTCTTACTGTTTGGCTTGATTGTTCAAGAGAGACTCTTTACTCCTATATCGAGATGGATGAGAAAGTCTCTCAGGATGCTGAAATAACTAAACAGATTTCGGACACGCTATCACGTGCAAGAGAGAAAATAAAGAGAAGTCTTGTACAATCTTCTATGTCTGGTGATGCTGATTCTCGTATAGCTGGTATGCTTCTTACAGCTATGGGAGAGACTACACCTGAGACCAGTACAACAGTGAATGTGATTATACAGGGTGACAGTGATGCCTATTCTGTGTAGTGATTATTCAGTTTATTCACTGGTATTCATAGGATTATACCAGGGTTATGCAGGAATATATAATTAACTCTTCGTTAAATACGTCTTTAACGAATAGTTTATTATTATTCTTTTCCTCCTCTGTTTTATATTATTATAATATTATTATTATATAATATAATACCTTATAGGGGGGGTCTTAATTTGAATTTGGATTTATATATTAAATCCAAAACCCAGTGGGTTCCCATGTAGGGGGTGTAGGAAATAGATATACTACTACGCTCTACCGGGGAACAAATCTCAAGCTCAAGTAAGTATATATAATAATAATATATACTAATTACACTCTTTGAACGGAACCAAGTAGGGGTACTCCTCTACGGTCTTTTAACTCAGGCAGTGAGCAGCAGCACTTACTGCGCTTCTTCATGTGTGGGCCCTGGGGGTGGGACAGATTACCTCCGGGGCTCCCTCCTTTGGGGTACAAGATTATGGCAATCATTGATTTCAAGAAACAGAACAGTAAGCGTTCGGACAGGGGCTCGGAGGAGCTGGAGCAGCCCAAACCAACCTCTGACTGGAAGGACCCGGCGACCCCTCATCCAGGGAAGAAGCTCCCCGTACACACGAGCGGCACCATGTACAAGCAGGAGACAGGGCGGTACATGAGCCCGGGTATGAGCGGTGCTACTGAAGGGCTGGGGCACGGCAAGCAGAAGACCCCGAATGTCGGCGCGTGGAACAGGGCGACCGTTCAGCGCGGGCAGTCTGTTCCCGGGGCCTCGCGGGGCGTGGGCCAGCCGACCATCGACGGATTCATCCAGGGCAACGCACAGAACGCACAGCGTGTGGCGGCCATCCAGGCTCTTCTGTACGACCTTGCGATGAAGAACATGCTCGGCAGCGAGTAACAAACAAATCACCGAGGAGATAACGCTATATGAGAATTTACGAATACCTTAACGGCATCCGCGGGGCCCTCGGCTCCGGCGAAGACAATGGGGTGCCCACTCCGGCGTGGCGCATCGAGGAGTACCTCAAGGACATTTACGACGCCATCAAGGCGAGCGACGCTATCCCGGCGTACCCGGAGACTGACGGGACCTACGTCCTGACCGTTACCGTTTCCAGCGGTACTCCGACGCTTTCGTGGGAGAGCGCCAACTAAACTAAGCGAGGTCAACCACAATGGTCAGAGCACTCACACCTACAATCACGATGACGTTCCCCGCAGAGATGGACTTCGATGACACAGCGCACGTCTGTTTCACGATGACCCAGGGGAACCGGGTCGTCATAGAGAAGAGCGACGCACAGCTCACCATCGACGACAACGTCGTGCAGGTGTGGCTGTCGCAGTCGGACACGATGAAGCTCGCGGTCGGCGAGGCGAAGTACCAGCTCAACTGGACGTACCCGGCGGACGGCGCGGGCAACGTGGCCCGGGGCGCATCGGACGTACACACCATGCGCATCACCGAGAACCTTAAGAACGAGGTCATGGGATAAAATGAGCATCCAGGCGAACATGGCGGTCGCGGAGACTACGTTCCTCGTCCCGATGGTGGTGGCCGTCAACGGCATCGCCACCGGCATGGAGAGCTCGACGAATGTCGCACCGCTGCCTCCGCCTCAGCCCTACGAGGGCGCGTACACAGTAACGCCATCGGCCGAGACACAGACCCTCAGCACCGCTGGCATGAAGATGACCGGCAACGTAACCGTCAACCCCATCCCGAACAACTACGGACTTATCACTTGGAATGGGTCAATCATTACTGTTTCATAAGGAGAAGAATATGCAATCGGTTATCATTAATGGTGTGACTTATAGCAACGTGCCGCAAGTCTCAATTCCCAAGGTGGGTTCTGGCACGGCAGATTTCTACGATACCTCAGATGCTACGTTGGATTCCGGTGGCAAGATGCTGTCGGGGAATACGGCGTATGCGAACGGTGTGAAATATACCGGTTCGATTGCGACCAAAAGCGGCACGGACATCACCGCAAGCGGTGACACCGTAACCGTTCCCGCCGGTTATTACGCTTCTCAGCAGACGAAAGCTGTCGCAAGCGGTTCCGCAACTGGCCCTGCCTCTGTCAGCGGTTCAAGCGCATCTGTTTCCACCGGCACGAACACGCTCACATTGAGCAAGACGATTTCCATCACGCCTGTTGTGAGTGCGGGTTATGTGGCAAGCGGCACGGCGGCGAACGCCTCTGTTTCTCTGACAGCATCCGTCACCACGAAGGGTGCGACCACCTACACTCCGTCCACTTCCGATCAGACCATCGCCGCAAGCACCTATTTGACCGGAGCGCAGACCATTGAGGGTGATGCCAATTTGCAGAGCCAATTCATAAAAAGTGGCGTGAGTATCTTCGGTGTGGCGGGTTCGTTGACTTCTGCTACCGTGTCCCAAAATGCGGAAACTAAAGTATTGAGCATCAGCTAAAGGAGGTTTAGCATGGCCCAAAACGTGCTGATAGCCGGTGCGCTTTTTTCAAACGTGCCGAGTATATCCGTCCCCGATCAAGGTAACAACTGGCACTCATTTGTCGACACCTCCGATGCAACCGCAATCGCAAGTGACATCGCACAAGGGAAAACAGCGTATGTAAACGGTTCGCTGATAACTGGCACTCATACCGATTCAGGAATGACCGTTGTTACAACGCAGGATAGTCATGGCGGCGATATTGTAACGATAACCGGCACAAACTACGCTCTGTCATCTAAGACAATCACGGAGAACGGAACGTACAATGCAAGTAGTGACAACGTGGACGGATTTACAACCGTTATTGCTAACGTAGACTTGGTTCATGTGACATCCCTCACATCCACATCGGTCAAGCTGTCGGCTACGGACTTCAATTCGTGGACACCCAGCACAACGGAAAAACTGATATACGCCGCCCAAACAGCCGGGACTTTCACAGCAACGAGTGTTGCGAGCCATGACTATTTTGTGCGTGTTAGAGGGTACGCAGATATAAAATATGTTTCTGGAACTTCTACGGCGAAAGGAATGTTTCAGAAGTGTTGCATGGAGAACTGGTATTGCATCACACGGAGATCGTCAAACAATTCGAACCTGAACTCCAAAACAAGGAACTCAAACTATGCTGAATCCGTAACGAACGCATATTTGAGCAAATATTATAACGGCGGGTGGGTTGCCCTGTTTGCATCTGCATACGGTATATACCCGAAGAACACGGCACACACCTTATCTTCTACAACGGCGGCTTCTCCTACAGTAACGGTTAAGACACCCGCCATTTACGCAAAATGCAACGCAACGTACTTCTCTACTGGTATGGCGGGGAATGTTGACAAGGATGCAAGCACCATAAATTTCAAGTTTGATATTTACCGTGCAGATGTTGGTTATTTCCGCAGAACCGTCAACAATTCGCTGATGGATATGTATGTTGATGGATGGCCACAATGAGGTGAACTATGGCAGTATCTAAAGTTATACTAAACGGCAACACCCTCATGGATGTTACGCAGAAAACCGTCACTTCCGCTTCGATGCTTGACGGCGTTACGGCTTTGAAAAACGATGGAACGGACATAACTGGTTCGTATGTTGCCCCTACTTTTACCACTCAAAGCAAGACCGTTTCCCCGACCACTTCACAGCAGACCGTTTCGCCCGATGCCGGCTATGACGGCCTATCCTCCGTGACGGTGAACGCCATGCCAAGCGGCTCCGCATCGACCCCCGCCACCACCATCACGGCGAATCCGACCATTTCTGTTTCGTCCGGCGGCCTTATCACGGCGAGTGTAAGCGGTAGCCAATCCGTCACGCCCACGGTATCAGCTGGTTACGTTTCAAGCGGCACGGCGGGGACGGTCACGGTGAGTGGGAGCAATACGCAACAGCTTACTACACAGGCGGCGCAGACCATCACGCCGACCACCACGAACCAGACGATTGCATCTGGGAAGTATTTGACCGGCGCACAGACGATTGAAGGGATTATCTGCTCCAACCTTACTGCGGAAAATATAGCAGACGGTGTGACCGTAAAAATCGGAACAGCAACGGACGATGATTCCGTGGCATCGGTTACTGGTACGCATCAAGGCGGCGGCGGCGGAGTGAATTTGTATCAGTTTCATTTTAATAATGTAGATATATATGGTGATACCTACTACAGCATGAGGAGCGTTGAAAAACTTTCCGATTATGGTTTAACAATAGATGACTTTGTCGTGTCAAGCACCCATCATGTTGTAGCGTGGGTTGACTTTTCAAGTACGCCACAATATATAGAATACACAGATGAAAATGATGATGATAGTTTTACGGCACAAATAGGCCATGTGAATTATTGTGAAACGGTTGACGGTGTAACTATAAATAATCAAATCAACGAGATGATTATACCGTTGCACTGTAAAATGATAAAAACCGCAGGGACCCCGTTATGGTCAGAATTTTATATGTCAAACTACGCAAACGGTACTGCGTATGATGCGTTTATGATGGGCTTCGATGATGGTGGTTTTGACGTAACAAACAACTCTTCACCCGGTACAGGAAGACGATTATATAACCCAAGAATACAGGGTGCAACTTTTACCATCAACATCGCAATCTTTGACACATAATTTAGGTGCGCCATGCTTAACGAGTTTATAAAAGCGGCACAAAATGGAGTGGACTAATGCGTAGCGACTTTGACCTTATCGTACACCGGTTGCCGGGTGCGCGGAAGGGGGAGTGAGATGGCCAAGAAAACGCTTAGGCTCGAGGGCATGCCGAACCCGAAGCAAGACCTGTTTCTGAGAGCGGTCGCTCCCCGGATAGCCTACGGTGGCGCCAGAGGCGGTGGCAAGAGCTGGGTGCTCCGCCGCAAGTTCATCCTGCTGGCGAACCGCTACGCGGGGCTCAAGCTCCTGCTGTTGCGGCGGACCCTCGCCGAGCTCGACGGCAACCATACCCAGCCGCTCCTCAAGGAACTCAACGGGTTTGCTAAGTACACGAAGGACAACAAGACCTTCACGTTCCCGAACGGCTCGACCATCAAGCTCGGCTACTGCGACACGGACAACGACGTGTACCAGTACCAGGGGCAGGAGTACGACGTGATAGGCTTCGAGGAGGCGACCGCGTTCACCGAGTGGATGCTCACCTACATCGCCACCTCGTGCCGGTCCACGCGCACCGACTTCTCGCCGAGAATTTACTACACTTGTAACCCGGGCGGCCCGGGCCATGACTACATAAAGCGTCTCTTCATCGACCGGCAGTACGAGCACGGTGAGAACCCAGACGATTATGTGTTCATCCAGGCCAAGGTCACGGACAACACGGTCCTCATGGAGACCAACCCTGGTTACATCAAGACCCTGGAGGCGCTGCCCGAGCACCTGCGCAAGGCGTACCTCGAGGGGCGCTGGGATGCCGTCGAAGGGCAGTATTTCAGCGAGTTCGACCCAGCCATCCACGTCTGTGCGCCGTTCCCCATCCCCCGGGACTGGCGGCGCTTCCGTGCTATGGACTGGGGCTACAACGACCCGTGCTGTGTGCTCTGGTTTGCGGTGGCGCCCGACTCGCACCTGTACGTCTACCGGGAAATCTACCAGAACCAGACGAGTGCGTCGGACATGGCGAAGCTGGTGAAGAAGCGGAGCGTCGCGTTCGACGAGCACGGCAACCAGTTCACGGAGCACATCACGTACACGGCGGCATCGCCCGATATGTGGCAGAAGCGCGGCCTGCGCGACGCGATGGGCGGCGAGACCGTGGCTGACACCTTCATAGCGAACGGCGTCCCCATCGTCAAGGCGGACAATGACCGGCTCAACGGTTGGATGAGAGTCCGCGAGAACCTGCAAGTCGCCCCCGACGGACGGCCCTACGTCCAGATATTCTCGACATGCCGCGACCTGATTCGCACCTTGCCGCTCCTGACCTACGACAAGCACGACCACGAGGACGTCGGCGACAACTGTGAGGACCACGCACCCGAGGCGTTCCGCTACGGGCTGATGACACGGCCCTCGCCAGCGAAGCGCAAAGAGACGGAGCGCAAACGGCTGATAGCCATTGACCCATTGACACCCCTCCCCCGTAGAGACAACGAGGGAGGCTTTTTTTATGCGTAAGGAGGCAGAGACATAATGCCGAAAGACAAGAAGAAAAACGAACCCGAAGCCCTGATTCCCCTGAGCGGGATGGAGAAAATCTACGCGGGCATTGGCAAGGAGCACAAGCCTGGCGACCCCGGCGACATCGAGTTCATCGACGCCATTTACGGGCTCTTCGAGGAGTACCGCATGACGTACTACCGCGACGAGTGGCAAAGGCTCGACGACAACGTGACCATCTACGAGGGCACGTACTGGGGCGAGAACGACGCCGAAGTCGTCCGTGGCGACCGCAAGCCGCGCATGGCCACGCCGATGATTACGAGCTGTATCGAGAACATCAAGGCCGACCTCATGGACGAGCTGCCCGAGGCGGTCATCCTGCCGGACGCTGCCGGTGACGCGCCGATGGTCACGGCCAAGGTCCTGACCAAAGTCGTGGAACAGGAGCTCGACGCGTGCGACTGGGAGGGCGAGTACGTCAAGGGCGTGCAGGACTTCCTGCAAGACGGCTGGTGCGTGTTCGAGGCCGGTCACGACCCGCTGGAGAACAACGGGCTCGGCGGCGCGTTCATCCGCTACGTCATGAACAAGAACTTCATGTGCGACCCGCAGACGCCGAACCTCCAGGACGGCCGTGCCTGCTTCGTCCTCGACGTGAAGCCGTGGGACTGGTTCAAGCAGCACTACCCCGACATCTACCCGTACATGACGGGCGACGAGGGGCTCATCGAGGCCGACCGCATCGACAGCACCACGGAGCCCGAGCGTGCGAAGTCGCTCCGGCTCATCGAGATGTGGGTCAAGGAGTACAACGCAGAGAAGCGGACGACCGCCGTGCACTTCGTCAGAGTCGCTGGCCACCAGGTCATCGAGGACTCGAAGCTCACCTACGAGCGCGGCTACTACGAGCACGGCCTGTTCCCGTTTAGAATCTGCACGCTCTATCCGCAGAAAGGTTCCGCGCTGGGCCTCGGAATCTGTGACCTCTTCAAGGACACGCAGAGGTACGCAGACAAGCTCAACGCAATCCTGCTCGAGAACGCGCTGAGGGCCCGTACGCCTCGGCTGTTCATCCAGGAGGGGTTGGTTGACATTGAGGATGTGCGGGACTTCTCCCGCGAGGCCATCGAGGTACAGGGCAACCTTGAGGCCGCTGTGAAGTGGATGGACACCCAGCCCCTCCCCGCGTATCTGATGAACTTTGCCCAGCTCATGCAGCAGAGCATCAAGAACGAGGCGGGCTCGAACGACCAGAGCCGTGGCCAGACCGCCGGTGGCGTGACCGCCGCCAGCGCCATCACTGCCCTCCAGGACATGAGCACGAAGAGGAGCCGCATGGAGGCCAGAGAGCTCCAGCGCGGCTTCAAAGAGTGTGTACGGATGATGATTGAGATTATGCGCGAAAAGGACATCGTTCCCCGCGAGGTCGTCATCACCGTCGCAGGCGAGCCGCAGATTCTCCCGTTCGATAGCCGGTCCCTGTACCGGGGCGACGGGGAAGGGCGCAGAGTTCCCATCGAGGCGCTCATCACCATCAAGACGAGCCGCCAGACGCGGTTCTCTCGCATGGCGCACAACGAGCTGGTCTTGCAGTTCATCAACATGTTCCAGCAGACGGCCGACCCGCTCATCATGATGGAGGCGCTGGAGATGGACGACAAGGAGCAGATTCTCGACCAGATTCGGAAAGCCCAGCACGGCGGGATGCTCGCCCTCCAGCAACAGAACGCGCAGATGCAGGCGCAGCTCCAGCAGATGAGCGAGGAGCTCGGGCAGTACCAGAGCGCCATGAAACAAATCCAGGCAGGACTCGGTGGGGGAGAGGCCCCCGCTGCTGCGCCTCAGGCGCCTGCCGCACAGCCGGTCGATGCAGCCGCGCTCGCACAGAGCATTGGCTGATATTGATAAATCACGGTGACGCCGACCGAAACGGGCGATATGTGAAAGGATTTTATGCCTGACAACTACGAAACCCCGGTCGAAAATGTAGCCCCCGACATGGCTGTGGCCGACGCACAGGAAACCCCAGTCGAGGAAGTGACCATCAGTGTATCGTCCCAGGGCGATACGCAAACTGGTTCGGACAATACGGTCGAAGCCAATCCGCCCGCCGACGGGGCGCAGTTCCAGAGCCAGAAAGACATTGACGCGGCGTTCGGCAAGCGAATCGCTAAGGTTCGCAAGCAGTACGAGGAGAGCCCGGAGTACCAGCTCGGGGCCATGTTCCTCAAGGAGCGTGCGGACCGCGACGGCATCACCGTCGCCGAGGCGTACCAGCGCATCCAGCAGGAGCGGCTCGACGCGAAAGCAGACGCCTACGCCAAAGACCCCAAGCAGTTCTACAAGGACCTGCTAAGCGGAAACGCAACCCCCCAGAGACAGACCACTTTCCAACAGCCGCAGGCGGAGACGCCGCAGGCCCAGGCACAGCGCGTCGGTGAGGAGCTCGCCAACATGTACAAGGCGGGCCAGCTCCCCCAGGGCTTTGACATCCAGAAGAGCCTCGACCAGGACACGTACAACAACATCGTTGAGTACGGTGCCCCGGCGGCCATGCGCATCTGGGCAGCCGAGCACGGCCCCGCACAGGAGCTCGCACGCAGGCAGTCCGGCCCCGCGCCCATGCGGCCGACCTCTTCCAACAAGCAGAGTGCACCGCCGGATTATTCCAGCATCAGCTCTGCCGACTACTACAAGAAGAAAGCGGAAATCCGCCAGGCGATGCTGAACGGGAAGAAGGTTCGTCTCTCCTAAAATTCATTATCAAAGGAGAAATAACCTATGGCTACCCAGACCACTATCAATACCGTCGCCCCGACCACGTATCTGAACAAAACGTGGTATGACCGCACCCTGCTCGAATGGGCCAAAGCGCAGCTCGTCTACGCCCAGTTCGGCCAGAAGCGGCCCATCCCCCGCAACAACGGCAAGACCGTTGAGTTCCGCCGCTGGACCCTGTTCACCCCCGACAAAGTGACCCAGAAGCTCACCGAGGGCGTGACCCCCTCCAGCCAGTCCCTCGGCCAGACCAAGGTGGAGGCCACCATCGAGCAGTATGGTGCCTACGTCGAAATCTCTGACCTGCTCGACCTGACCGCGTATGACCCCGTCATCGACGACAGCGCGGAGCTCCTGGGCGAGCAGCTCGGCATCGTCGTGGACAACGTGACCCGTGACGCCATGATTGCCGACGCCTCCGACCAGTTCGCCGGTGGTGCCGCCAACGCTGGCTCCGTGGCCGCGACCTCCTACCTGACCGTTGACGAAATCCGCAAGGCCGTTCGTACCCTCAAGAACAACAAGGCCCGTCGGTTCTCCGGCAACGGCCGCTCCGGCCACTTCGTCTGCATCGTGGACCCCTATGCGACCTACGACCTCCAGAGCGATTCTCTGTGGCAGGATGTGTCCAAGTACAGCAACGCCGAGCAGATTTACTCTGGCGAGATTGGCCGTCTGTTCGGCGTCGTGTTCGTGGAGACCACCGAGGGCAAGGTGGACGCCCAGAGCGTCCTCAACGCCGTCAACGCCAACACCAGCTCCAGCACGACCTTCGTGCTGAAGAATGACCCCACCGACGCTGAGGTGGCCTACCTGAGCACCGGCGGCAACAAAATCATGATTGGCTCCACGGAGTACACGCTCGCCTCCACCAACAGCTACACTCCCGCGACCAAGACCGTGAAGCTGACCGTCTCCGCGTCCCTGAGCGCCAACACCATCGTGTACTCCACCGACTGCGGCGCCATCGACGCGTCCACCAAGGCTGGCGTCACGCTGCACAACAGCATCATCTTCGGTGCTGATGCCTACGGCGTCATCGACGTGGCCGGTTCCGGCACGCTCCAGACCATCATCAAGCCCCGTGGCTCTGCTGGCACGGCTGACCCGCTCGACCAGCGCAGCACCGTCGGCGCGAAGGTCATGGGTTACACCGCCAAGGTCCTCAACGCGCTGTGGATTATCAACATCCACCACGCCGCTCATGCGTAATTAACCCAACATCTCTCAGAACCGAGGGGAGGGGCAGGGGTTCTTGTTGCCTCCTTCCCCCTCCCCTCCCCTATTTTTTAGAATACCAAGGAGGCTAAGTGAAAAGATGGCAACGACTAAGAAGACCGAGACCAAGAAAACGACCCGCAAGGCTCCGGCCAAGAAGGTGGCCCCCACTGCCGAGCAGATTGAAGACGCTATCCCGACCAAGCCCGAGCCTGTGAAGCTCGAAGAGACCGTCAGCTATGTAATCCCCCGCGACCCGTCGCTGAGCTCCGGCGACCAGTTCTTCGAGTATTGCCTCAACGGCATCAACTACCGCTTCAAGCGCGGTGAAGTCCTCACGCACCCGAAGAGCCTGTACGCGGCCATCAACGATGTGCTCATGCGCCGTGAGCGCAAGAGCCCGTTCATAGCTGAGTTTCAGAATACCAGCAAGAAGCTGAATTAACGGAGGAACCATGAACCTGAAAGAGATTATCGAGGCGACACTTATCGAGCTCGACAGGGGCACCGAGGCGGACACCGTCGCCATGTACGCCCCGAAGTTTACCGTCTACGCGAATGAGGCGTGCGACGAGATTGTGCGCCGGTTCAAACTGACGTGGGTGGACGGGCTTGTCACGCAGGCCGACCCGTCCGGCTATGCGTGGTTCGACGCCTACGACATGGAGCGCACACCGAAGCGCATCACGAAAGTCATGCCTGCGGCGTTCGGTACGCCACAGAACCCCGGCGACGACCCGCCCATCATCTCCACCGACGAGACGCTCAAGAGGGCGTTCCCGTTCGTCCAGCAGATTCCCTCGAGCGGATGGGTGAGCATCATGGACAAGCGGCACGTGAAGCCACGCGACCCTGTGTTCGTGGAGTACCGCTACATCCCGATGCCGATGGACGTGAACAGTCTGACCGGGACGCCGGATGTGCCTGACATCCCCGAGATGTTCCACTCACTGATTCCCCTCTACGTGCGGGCCCGCGAGCAGTGCGGGCAGGACCCCGCCTTGCAGGGAACGAGCTCTGCGTTCTTCTCCATGTTCAACCAGAAAGTCTACAACCTCCAGCGGGAGACTCTCGCAACGCCTGACTCGTTCCGCCTCAAGGGCTACCACTTCATGTAAGGGAGGGCACCACCTATGGCATACAGACCCGGCCAATGGTATAGCGTCCCTGAGTGGTACGGCATCCAGCAGCAGGTTGACGGCACGCTGCTGCCCATCACGAGCGCCTACGACGCCCGGAACATGGAGACCGGCGACGGCAACCTGAGCGTGGCGAAAGGCTACGAGAAGCTCGTGACCGTGGCTGTGCCAGGTGACGCTCGGCTCCTCAAACTCATCGCTGTGCGGGGTTCCTCCAAGAAGTTCTACGCCGTCACGCAGGAGTACATCTACGTCTGGA
>Ga0310786_10003046_pt1 | contig 24794 bp, 20 predicted proteins | sample AusTroGonzalo_MG_FD_203881 | JGI IMG/M metagenome (GOLD analysis project Ga0310786, IMG submission 203881) | Bovine rumen microbial communities from tropical cattle in Woodstock, Queensland, Australia - Gonzalo_03 (v2) (version 2) | ecosystem: Host-associated > Mammals > Digestive system >...
TTGTGCATGTGGTCATAGTCAAACGCCGAATTCAACATTGTCCAACCAATCATCATCCCCAATCCTGTCATTTGATGAACATTTGCAATCTGGCATGTTAAATTATGACGAAAACGCGGTGAAAAAGCATTTATACTATTTTTTTGTGCATCTGCATTGATACTGGCACTGTCGGCGATAGCCGTTGCAACTATACAATTTGCATAATTTTGCCGAACATCTGTAACATTTATACTGTAATTCATAGATAAACCAACAGAAAACACGGGTTCTATGATTGTTGTTGATATTAACCGTGGCAATGGAATCAGCAATAATGCAGAAATAACCGCAACCTTGATAATATGAACACCAAATTTACCACCAATCGACCAGCCATCCATTTGACCATCGCCCGGCATGATATAGACCTTTAATACCTCCCACGCCATCCATACCGCCATCAAAGCAATTGAAAAAGGTATAATTACAACCCCCAGTGCATGATATGTTTTTGGAATAATGTATGACATCTGGGCAACGATATCTGAAAATAATTGGCATGACCAACACGCAGAAAAAAACGATAACGCATCAGATAAATTTACAGGCGACACACTGCGATACACAGAAGCCCCAACCAATCCCGTTATCAACACCCCACCACCAATCGCCAATGGCAAAAACGCACCTGCGGAAAATGGCAAGAAAGATGCAAAAACTATCCAAAATTTTTTTAACCAATTCATATTTTAATTATAACATAAGTTTATCAAAATGTGCTATAATTACAATAACAATATTACAAATGAATTTTATAAAAAAAATTTTATGTGGATTGCTGTTGATATTTGGCACCTGTATGCCAAATATGGCCTTTGCATTGGATATCAATGCCATCAGTGAATTGGATATTTCTGGATTGGTTCCAATTGTATTGGATTCTTTTATGTTTGTTGCCCAGGGCACATATGAATATTTTGTAGGCTCGGGCGGGGGATTGGTGTATTTATTAGTTTTGGGATTTTTTATTTTTTTTGTTATTTCGTATTTGATAAAACTTTATATACCTAAATTTTGGTTATCGACTTTCGGATTCAAATCTGGCGATTCTGTGGAAAGTGTTGGTGGTATGAAAATCGCAGAAAATTTATTAAAACCTGCATTGCGTGCAATAATTGCTTTGACAATACTATTACAATTGCGGCCAGAATTTATTGCAAAATTTACTATCAATCCGTTTTTGCATTTTGGTGCTATTTATACCGAAGAAATTATCAATCTTTCTTCGGACATGGGTGTTCCAAAGGATGAAAAATTTAATTGCGATGAAAAGATAACAACAAATGGTTGGCTGGACCAGAAATCTTGTGAATATTTAATACAACCTGTCCGCATTTTGGCACATGCAAATAATGCGGTTGTAAAACGGGGGTTCAGATATCTGGCCAGTGGTCTGGGCAGTTTGCGAACTTTATTTATTCATGATGGCGGCCAAGGATTTATGGGAATTATTACTGGATTATTACTGATTGCGACATTTGTTGCGTGTAATGTTTTTATGTCGCTGTTAATTATCCAGGCTATATTTAATTTTGGGATGGCATTGATTTTATATCCGTTTAGTGTTGCGGCATGGGTTGCGCATAAAAACGATAGTTGGTTTGATATATGGCCGGCTTTTTCTGGAATAATAAACGCATTAAAGCAAACCATTGTAACGATGATTGCATGTGCTTTCATATTGTGTATTAACTTGGCATTGGTGCGCGCAATATTTCAATGGAATAACAGTGCATTTGTTGCGGCGGCTGGTGGTGTTGCGTATTCAAACCTGCCACCAACTGGCGCTGGGTCCAGTGGATTTGGTGGGCATTCTATGGTGTGGTTGTCATGTATATTAACTTTCTTTTTGATGAACAGAATATTTGAAATAACCCGTGAAAAGTTAATCAGTTATGTTGGTAAAGATGCGGATAATTTATACAAATCTGTTAAAACAGATGCCAAGACAGTTTGGGGTGAAATAAAAAGCGGTTACAAAACAATCAAAAATGTCAGAAAGGCAGTAGGTAAATAATGGAGCAGATTGCGCACTCTTTTATATCAGAAGCAACCCAATGTTGGTCGTGTCCAATATTTGACCGCATGTTTCAAGTTATATCCAGTGCAAGTGCTGCCGTATATCGTCCTTTTGCAATTATATGCACCGCGTTATTTTTGACTGTTTTTGCTTTCTATATTTTTGGGGCGGTTTGGACAAACCTGACCAAAGGTTTCCAAGATGGTTGGATTAACAAATCTTTACGACCTGTATTTATAAATTCTATATTCGTAGTTGCTTTTTTGGGGATGAATGTTGCGTTGCCACGTTTTATTACAACTGTCACTTTTGAACCTGTGGCGTATGTTACGCAAACATACGCAACCGCTGTATTAAAAACAACACCCGAGGAAATCGAGGCACATGTTCCATATCAACCAAGTGAAATGTCTGATGATGGTATTTTCAGACCTGAATTACGCAACACGATTATAGATATAGCAAAAATTACAATTACACAATTTCAATCATTTATGAAACTGGGGGTTGCGTTATTGGATACTGGGCTTTCGTGGTCAATGTTTTTTGGCGTTGGTGCATTTATAAAGCACATATTATTGGCATTTATTGGACTGTATATATTCTGGGCATTTTTCAAAATGTTCTTTCGATTTTTATGTTATTTCGCAGATGTTATTATTGCGATGGCTTTGTTTGCATTTTTCTTTCCATTGTCATTGGTTACAACCGCGTTTAATGATTCCAAAGAAACAGATACATGGACTGGATGGATTAAAAACCTGGGCAAAGGATTAGGTGTTGATCAAATTAAAAGCATGATTGGTGCAATAATATCATTGGGTGTTGCTGTAATTACATATACTGTTATTTTGGTTATTATTTCACGATTCTTTGCAGATCCAACCGATGGCACAAACAACTTTGATAATTTGGTTGCCGCGGTATTAGATGGCAGTGTATTTTCGTCTGATTTAAGTGTTACCAGTCAATATGATTTTTCTTTATCTACTGTTATTGTTTTGGTGTATGTGTTATCATATATCTATGGAAATATACCAGAAATAACCGATATGATATTGAAAATGTTTGATGCACCAAAGCCCAAAAATCCCGCAGGTGATGAAATGGCTAAAAACTTGATGGGTGCAACCAAATACATGTACGACGCCGTTAAAACCGCTGCGAAAACCGTTGTTAACCATGGCGAGGCCAAGACTAAATAATGAAAAAGATAAAAATCATTTTGTTAATTGCAAGAATCATTGGTGTTTTAACACTATTGGGGCTGGGCATTTGGTATTTATCGTCTTCTATTGGCGGTTCTGCATTGACATACACATCGGTTGATGGATTTTTGCACGCAATTGATGCAGACCAAAGTGTCGATAATATCGGAACAAAATTTTTAGGCGGGTATGTTATTCAATTGCTTTCTATGTTGGGCACGGCATCTGAAATGTTTTGGTCGGGTATTGTAAATAACCTGTGGATTTTAATGATGGCGGGTTTTGCAATATTTATGTTTATATCGGCAATAAAATATTTGTGGGATAAAATGAAGGCAAACGCATCTTATTCCACCAAGGCAAACAACCTGGATTTCAAAACTTGGTTCGACCCAGTATGGAAATTGGGTATCAGGGTTTTAATTGCTGGCACCGCGATTGGCGCATTAAGTATGGGCGGAACGAAAGCATTACAAACAATTTCTGACATTTTAATTTCACCGATATTATATGTTGGTTCTATGCTTGCCATGATGGCGTCAAATGTTGGTTCTGCCACAGATTGTAATGCGATTATGGGTGTTTCAGAATTACCCGGTGCGATGCATGCGATATCTGGGTCTTTTATGTGTGTAATGGGTAATTTGTATGCAATTATGTTGGCTGGGGCGGCGGGTGGTTTTTCACTGATGAATTATGCGTGGCTGGGGCTGGGCGGTGGATTATTAACATGGATTGCTGGATTAACATGCGTAATTGCGTTTTTAATTATCGGTTTTGATTTATTCTTTCAGATATTTTCTGTGTTATTCAAGGTCGTGTTCGTAATAATATTTTTACCGGTGTTAATCGCGGCATTCGCATATGAAACAGTTTGGAAAGCCGCATCTGGACTTTTCCGCAAAGCATTGGGATTTGTTATCAAGGCGGCTATTTCCGTGGTATCTATTACATTAAAAATTGTTTTGTTATTTTCAATAATATACTATGCAGCCGATGCGTTATTCCCTGCACCGGTTGATAATTATACTGTGATTTTGCCACCAATGTTCCAAGAACAAATATCAGATAACACGACGGCTCAGGCCGAAGATATTATGCATGTATTTCAAAAATGCGAATCTGAATCCAAAGATGCAGATGGTTTGGTCGATGCCGATTTATTCAAACCATGCTTTTTACGAGAAAAAGAAATTATCGAGGCCGCACACCCCGGCGAAGATGTATTTGGGTTCTTGAAAAATGGTTGGGAATTGTTCATAACCGTGATTACATTATTCTTGCTGTATTATTATGTGTTAAGCCCCAGAATAGATAAATTGCTGCCTGCGGGCAAGGTGAAATTACCAATATTCCAAACCGAAGATACAGATATGTCCACAGGTGAAGAATTTGATATCGGTAAATGGACATACGATTTGGGACAAAAGGTGTGGCGCGCGCCACGCAAATGGATTGAGGGTGCTGCAAAGAAACTGCAAGACAACGGGGTTATTAAATAATGAAAACTGTGCGCAATATTTTACGAAATATTTTAATTGCAGTGTTTGCATTATTTATTGCAACGCCTGGATTTGCCGATGCTGGCAATTTCGGTGATGTCGGCGATTATGGTATGTGGGCCACAGAAAACAATCGGACCGCTGTTAATGAAAATATTGTCAAAGAATTAAATGATTTTGGTCCAACACAAACAATTGTGCCGTCTGATTATGTGCCAATTGATGCAAAAATCGGGTTGGCGTTTATGGGTGGTATGGCCAAGATTGGGGTCGCATTGGACAATTCTTTGGGACGATTTGCAATAATATTTATGATAATCGCGTACGCGTTTTGGGTGTCGTTCGAAGCGTATAATTTAATCGGCACTGGCGGTGATGCTAAAAAAGTTGTGAAAGATATATTCATGAAGGGAATCCTTATTGCTGTATGGTTAATTGTATTAAAGGTCGGTATTGTAAAAGTATTTATGATGGTTATGACGCCAATTGTTGAATTTGGAAACATGCTGGCAAATATGATATGGAATTCTGTGGTTCATGTATCTGGATTTAATGTGACAGATACTTGTCCGGCTATTAAAAATTATGCAATACAAAGCACGCAAAATATGCCCGCAGAATTACGCGAAACAGTATTACCGGCGGCGGGATTATTATGCGTTCCATCACAAATGTCGGCGTTTTTCATGACGACAATGGGCATTGGTTGGAAAATACTGACCGGTGCCGTGGGTTTCAGTTTATTTGCGTTTGGTTTTGGTGGTTTGGTTACATATTTATCGCTGAAAAGTTTATGGAAATATTTGTTTGTATCATTGGGCGTGGTTGCTGATTTATTTATGGCGTTGGTGTTATTGCCATTTACTGCAATTGCTGAAACAACGGCAAAAACAAAGTACAAAGGTGTTGCCGGAGACATATTTAATTCTTTCCTTGATATATTCAAGGCAGAAAAGTTAAGTGTCCAAATAGATAGAATTATCAAGGCTGCAATATATTTTGTATTTTTAGCGATTGCCGTTGGTGTGTCTTTATCTTTATTAACTTTCATCATAGACCCAAAAACAGGACAAATTCTATCCTATCAAAATATGACCGATATCAGCAGTGCGATTATCCTGGTTTTGACATTATTACTGGTTTGTTATATGGCCGACAAAGCAGAAAAATATGCGTCGGATTGGGGCGGTAAAATGGATGACAGTTTAGGAACCCAGGTCAAAAAAGACACAATAAAACTTTGGGATATATCAAAAGAAAAATGGAAAAATTTTCGCGAGATTACTAAAAAAAGCAGATCATAAAATTTCAACAAAATCACGTGCAATCTTTTTAATGCCACGCGAACCAAACGCAATTGTTAAAATTCCTGTTCCTTCCTCGATTATAACGCCGGTGCCGTATTCGCTGTGCCGCGCCTGACGACCAACAAGTGTTTTACGCGGTGCAGCAAATGTTTTTTTAACAAAATTTTGACGATGATATGTATCTGGTTTTGGTGTTGGTCTGGTGTTACCAAAATTCAAATATTTGTTATCTATTTCACTGATAAAACGACTGGGGGCGTTATATTGGCGCGTACCATACATTAACCGTGACATAGCATTTGTTATCGCAACAAACTTTCTGGCACGGGTTAGTGCAACATATGCCAAACGCCGTTCTTCCTCGATACCGCCATCATTGATTGATTTTTCATTTGGAAAAATACCCTCTTCCCAGCCTGGTAAAAATACATTATCAAATTCCAGACCTTTGGCGGCATGTATCGTCATGATGTTTACAGTATTATTATTTTCTATATCAGGTTCATCGTTGTCGTCGGTCATCATCAATGCCGCCTGTTCCAAGAAATCGTGCAGTGTATCGTATTTAACAATAACACTGTTTATCAATTCGCGAACATTACCAATTCTGTCGGTTGCATCCGCATCTTTGGATTCTTGCCACATTTTGATATAGCCGGCATTATCCAATAATTTTTGCACCGCATCCCGTGGCGACATACTTTCCCAATCAAAATCAAATATTGATAAAAATTCAGTTGCTGATTCTGATTGTTTTCCCTTTAACGGACATGCACGCAATCCAGCCATTAAATTTTCACCACATGCCCTGAATTTATCAATAGCAGATGGACCAAATCCACGCCGTGGTTTTCCAATTATACGCAGAAAAGACATATCATCAAATGGATGAACCAATAATCGAATATACGCAATTACATCGCGAATTTCCGCCCTGTCATAGAACTTTGTCGTTCCTATTAAACGATATGGAATTTGACGACGCGCAAATTCTTCTTCGAATAAACGCGATAGCGACCCAGAACGAATTAAAATTGTTTTGTCATTGTATATTGGTCCGTCATTGATAATCGCATCCGCGATAAATTTAACCTCGTCTAAATCAGATAATACGGTCAGGACATATATTTTGTTGCCATCGGCATTTGCATCGGCCGGCGACAAATCTTTCCCGAGTCTTCCTGTATTATGACGAATCAGTGAATTTGCCGCACCTAAAATATTTGCCGTGCTGCGATAATTTGTTTCAAGTCGAATTATTTCGGTGCCTGGGAAATTCTTTTCAAAATCCAAAATATTCTTAATTTCTGCACCACGCCAAGAATATATCGATTGGTCATCATCACCAACACAGCATATATTCGGGCTTTCTTTGCCACGGGTTAAAAAAGTCAACAATTGCATTTGTGCGGCATTTGTATCTTGGAATTCATCAACCAGGATATATTTGAACTGGTTCTGGTAACGCGCCAAAATGTCAGGATTCGATTCAAACAAACGCAGAACATATAATATAATATCACCAAAATCAACCGCGCCTAATCGCGCCAATTCTGCGTTATAGCCCGCAAAAATTTTATCGTTGCGTTGGATGTTGGACAAACCTTTATCTTTTATTCTTGAAAAATCTTCGACATATTCTGCGGGTGTTTTTGTTGTTGTCGTATTCAAATCAGCCAATATTTTTTTAATAACCGCCTTTTGGTCGTCTTCGCCATAAATTAAAAAGTCCGGACGCAGACCCGCCGCCGCATAATTCGACCGCAAAATACGCAAACAAATAGAGTGAAATGTTCCACACCAAATATCACGCGCAAAAAAAGCCCCATCGCCCATTATATCAAGGCGATTTTTCATCTCGGCCGCGGCCTTATTGGTAAATGTCAGTGCCAGAATCTGCCACGGGGCCGCCAAATTTTGCGACAAAATATAGCCAATTCGCGTTGTCAGCACGCGCGTTTTGCCGGTTCCAGCCCCCGCCAGCACCAAAAGTGGCCCGTCTGTTTTTTGAACCGCACGGACTTGGGCATCGTTAAGATTTTCTAGATTTAATTTCACGGGTTTATTATAATACAAAAAATAAAGGTATCTCAATCAGATTTTTTGGGGGAAATTATGGCACGCATTATTTGTTTTGATATTGAAACGACTGGGTTTGAATGGACGCGCGGCGACCGTTGCATTGAAATTGGTGCGGTTGAATTGGTTGATGGAAAATTAACCGAAAACACTTTTCACGAATATATAAACCCCGAGGGGAAAATTATTCCGCCTGAAACATATATGGTGCATAAAATTTCAAATTCTTTTTTGGAAGATAAACCAAAAATGAGTGCAATCGCCCCAAAATTTTTGGAATTTATCGGGGACAGTCCCGTCGTTGCACATAACGGATTTGATTTTGACTTTCCTTTCTTGAATTTTGAATTGGCGCGGTTAGGCTTGCCCCAAATTTCACGCGAACAACAACGCGATTCTATTGTTATTGCGCGCAATCGTGTATTTGGACCCAAGGCATACACTCTGGATGCATTGGCGAAATGGTTTGGTGTGTCATTAACCGCACGTGCAGATGCACATGGTGCACTGATTGACGCAGAAATTTTGGCCAAGGTATTTTTGGAACTGGAAAATACTGCACCGGCACCCGACATAAACGATGTGATTGCGAAACAGCACGATGCATTATTACACCAGCCAAAAACAGACGGTACATTTCCAAAACGCAGTTTCCCAGCGCACCAAGACGAACTGGATAATCACAACGCATTTATGGAAAAAATTTTACAAGATTAATTTGATGGTGCAGTACATCCAGAATCAGAATATTCCGATGTAAGGGTTGAACTATTTGTTGGTGTGCTTTCGCATGCTTTGCATGTACCATAATCGTCACGATACCAGTCACCTGGGCATTGTGCCAAGCAAGAATTATTCCATACGGTGTATCCAGCATTACATCTGCACTGGGTATTTACACAGCCCGCAATTGTTCGGTTAGTGTCCGCACCAGTGGTACAACTTGATGAAGCAGAACTTGGAACATATGTTGAATTTTCTGGACACAATAATGATTGATAGAATATTTCAGAAATTCCCTCAATACACGCAGATTGATTTGTCGAATCACATGGTGTACAGGTTGTAGAACTATCATACGAAGGACAAACTGCATCAGGGTCGTTGTTATTTGTACATGTTCCCGCCAATACCCAATTCATCGCATTCGCACCGCCGGTTGTACACATATTTGCAAATATCGCATACGCACAGGTCAGCGCAACATTACGACATGCACCGGTCATAACACCCTTGATACTGGATACAGATGCAACCGACGACCAAGAATTAACCTGGGTCACCTGTTGATTATAACATGATGCAACCTCGGTCATACAAGTTGATGCATAATCGGATATTGTTTTTTGCTGTGCGGACTTTATATTCACCATTGCGCGCTGAATATAATTCACAACAATATCATTATATGGATTATATTTTTCCCCAGATGCATTGTATGTATATTGCTGGCATTTATCTAAAACAGCGCGACATAATCCGCCATCTTTGATTGTTTGACCAGTTCCGATTTTTCCCAACAAATATTTGATAACACAAGAACCATCATTATTAGTTTTGCAATAAACATCGTCTATTGATGCCGATGATGCATTTGATAATTTTTCGCTGTTAATTGCGGCATTGTTAAACCCTTGCATAAATGCGGTTATATTTGTGATATCTTGGCCCAGGACAACCTTGCCATTTTCATCGATATACACCTTGGTCGGGTCCAAACATTTTTCATAATCAGAACCACAAACCATGTCGTCGGTCATACAAGATTCCAATGCAGAAACACAACCCTTTGGATCATATTGATTTTTGTTTTGCAACACCGCCAGACGCGCCTTTTGCAGCATTAAACCCGCACTGCGCACATTGGATTGCAGTGTTTCGTTCATTTTTTTCAAGCCCTGTTCGTATGCGATACAATCTTTATCGATTGCCAAATCATAATTGCCAGTAATTTGATTAGATGTCGCACCAACATCCACACAGTTATTCAAAATAACCTTGCAACGTTTCTTGGCGGCGTTATACAATGCCGTGCCGCGTTTGCTGGAAATACTGTCTGTATTTGAATCCAAGAAATCCAGGCTAAAAATATCGGCACTGTCATCAGAAAAATCAAGGTCCAAATCCAATCCGAATTCGTTATCACTGGTGGTTGTTACACTGGTTTTTGGGTCTTTGATTAAAGCCTCAATCTTTGATAACATACTGCGTGTTTCAGATGTATCTTTGGTGCCACTTAATTCAGCCTCGGCCTCGGTCTCGGTCATAATCGCACGAATTTCATCGGCCGATAATCCAACATAACGGATGCGTTGCGCAACCTGGTTCAATTCGTTGTTTGCATTGGTGACCGCCTCTTGCACGCCGTTATATTTCGACAGGTTTGCAGAACAACTGCATCGTTTTTGGTTTGTATCTACAACCGCACAGAATTGATCCATACATTCGTTGTATTGTTCCTGGCACGATTTATTAAGTGATGCGGTTTGTTCCAACAATTCTTTGGCCGCGGTCATATCCGCCGCAGTAACCTTTTTTTCCTTGGCCGCGATGGCCGCACGATTTGCAATAGTGCGTGTTGGTTCATCCGCACGCGGTGCATCCGATATCGGTGACATATGCGCGTTTTGCCGACGCTGTTTCACCGTCGTTATACGACCAGAATCAGCCACACGTGACACAACATTTGATGTGCGTGGCATAACATTTTCCGCAGAACGCGACGATACGCGCGGTGTGTCCGCCGTGCGCGTTACAGAATTTTCAGAACGCGATGTATTTGTTGCAACACGATTTGCCCCAGAACGCGTCACCGATGAAGCACGCGCATTTTCAATATTTGTGTCATTTTTTTGAATACTGCGTCCCGCCGACGCCGCCATGGCATCGGGTGCAAAAAACATTGCCACCAAAAGACACAAAAATATATTCCTCATATATGGATATATTATATCACATTTCTGGGACAGAAAAAAGTTCAAAGTTTCCCACTTTGTTAAAACTCTGTGGGACAGGCAGAGTTCAACCCGTCCCCACATGGTGGGGCCGCGGCAAGAGTTCAAATAATGCCAATTAAAAAACCGCCCAAACGGGCGGTGTTTGAATTATTTTGCTTCGGTATCTGGAACAACTGAAACCGTTTTACGGTCATTCAAACCACGTTTGAATTTTACAGTTCCGGTAACCTTGGCAAATATAGTGTGGTCTTTACCCATACCGACGTTCAATCCAGGATGAAAGGCCGTGCCACGCTGACGAATAATGATATTGCCAGGAATAACACGCGCGCCACCGGATTTTTTAACGCCCAATCTGCGTCCCGCAGAGTCGCGTCCGTTCGAAGTAGAGGTACCAGCTTTCTTGTGTGCCATAATTCAACTCCTTTGGTGGGGCGCTTTAGCCCTTGATTTCCTTAATCTTCAATACGGTCAGGTATTGACGATGCCCACGTGTGCGACGATAGTTTTGACGACGTTTTTTCTTGAAAACCAAAACCTTGTCATCGCGTTTTTGTTCGACAACGGTTGCAATAACACGTGCACCATCGACATATGGATTGCCGATTTTGTCGCCAACCATCAAGACATTATCAAATTCAACATCGCCATTAACATCGATATCGATTTTTTCAACCTTGATTGTATCGCCGGCCTGGACACGGTATTGTTTGCCACCGGTTTGAAAGATTGCAAAATTGCCCATTTTTTAATCCTTTGTTCTTGTTCGTTTTTTGACAAATGTCTAAAACTTTATGCAAAGATTAACATTTTTTTGGTAATTGTCAAGCATTTTGTCGAAAATTTTATGCAAATACGAAATTATAATGTTTTTTTATAACCCCCTCCGCCACTTCGTGGCCCTCCTCCCCACAGGGGCGGAATTACCCCCTCCGCCACTTCGTGGCCCTCCTCCCCACAGGGGCGGAATTACCCCCTCCGCCACTTCGTGGCCCTCCTCCCCACAGGGGCGGAATTAACCCTCTCCGCCACTTTGTGGCCCTCCTCCCCAATGCTTACCCACAAAATTTTTCAATTTTGTGGGGCCCAGCGGGGCGGAATACCACACCCCGCCCCGCTTCGCTACGCTACAGCGAGGGCACCATCCCTGCATCACCCACGGAATTTTGCAATTCCGCGGGGCCCGATAGAGGGGAACTTAAAAGAACAAAAGAACACCCGGAAGATGCCGGGTGTTTTAATTCAAACTGTGATTTTAATCAGCAACACAAGAACCACTGCTCAAATGATATCCACTCTTGCAAGATTCAATGTAATATGTGCTGCCAATTTTGTAACAACTTGCCGCGTTATGAGCATCCCTTTCGCTTTCGGTGCAAACCGTCTGTTTTTTCCAATCACGCAAGCAGCCCTGGGTATCGTCGTTTTCTGGGTTTGTTGCATCACAACCCAATGCACGCAGCAAGCATGCCTCGCGCAATTCAGACGATTTTGTTGTTGTTAAATTCCCGTTCAATATCGCTTCTATATTTGTAGTTCCAACATTTGTGCTGGCACGATACAAAATCTCGTTCAAAGTTACGATATTTCTGCAAGTATTTGTATCGCGTTCCGATGTGTATCTGCAATTATCAGAATCAGCAACATCGATTATCGCCTTGAACTGAGTCCGTGGTAACACGCAAATCATTGGTTCATAACAATGTGGCACATTGGCAACCTGGGCACAATATGTTTTGATACGCGCCGTTGACCAGTTTTCTTGATCCACATTTTCATTATAACAATCCCAAATCTCGCTGATACATTCGTTAAAGTTCGCAATTGCAGTAACCGCATCGCGTTCGATTTGTTCTTGTTCTTCGTTATAGAATTCCATACGTTTTTGACGCAACGCCTGTTCAGCCGCAATCTTTTGATAGTTAATGTTTTGTGCGGTGTTCTTTAACGATGTGCCGTATGTATCGCATGCCGCGTTCGCATCCAGTAAATATTTCTGCATGATTGAACGACGCGCATCAGCCACCGGGCCACGCAAAGATGAATATGGATCACCCGATGCAGATGTATAACCAAAGCATGTTGCCGATGTTGATGTCGTACTGCCCGTCACACCGCGTTCATTCAATGTAACCTCGCCCGAACCATCACCTGTGGTTTTTACAGCAATCGCGCTGTTGTAATTATATGGGCAAGAACTGGACGCACCATTTGCACATTTGCCGATTTTATTACCCGCAGAATCTGTGCCGGATGGTGGTGTTCCGCATGCCTCGTATATTCCGTTAAAGCAAGAATCCAATACGCGTCCGCAAACATTGTTATGTGCATATTCAAACAATTCATAGCCCCATTTGTTTGCCAAACCGTCCAAAGCCGCCTGGGACGCATCAACGGTTTCAGATATTCCGGACAAACCGTTCACAACCCCAGAAATTGTTGTGTATTGGTTTAACAAATTGCTGGTATCGTCGTCGGTATATTGTTTTGCCAAATCTTTGGCGTCGGCCCAAGCCTTTAACGATGCCAATATATCGGATGAAGAACCGTCAATAGAACTGATATCGAATCCGAAATCATTTCCACTTTCGCTGCAATATGATGGTTGTGTGCATGTTGTTGCAGAATACATACCATGCGCATTGCACCAATCTTTGACCTCGGTCGTGGAATAATTTGTTCCATATTGTGCGGTTAATTCTTTCCAAGAAACGCAATTCATAACCTTTTCAGCATCAGTTAATTTGAAAGCCTCGCTGACATCTTTGCCCTTGGTTGAAATTAACAAAGCCAATTGACCAGACAAACTGATTAACTCTTCATTTGCGCGTTCCAATGCGGTTTCAGCCGCCAAGAAATTTTTCGCACGGCCGGCGCAAGAACAACGCCCCTTGGTATCACTGCGCGCGGTGCAGATTTCATCCATACATGTATAGTAACTTTCCAAGCATGAACTATATGCATCGGCAGAAATCAATCCAGTTGTTGAATCAATAATATTTGAATAATTGCCGGTGTATAATTTATTGGTCAAATAAGAAACAGTGGTACCCGTTCCCGTTGATGCACGAAGACCCGAGCCAACCAAACTGACACGCGATGTATTACCAGTCCGTGCAACAACACGGCCAGTATTACGCGCAGAAACACCACGCATCGTAGTATTGTCATTATTTGCAATTCTGCGTGATGCAACGGTACGATTCGTATTTACAATGTTTGTATTTTGGGATGTCGTATCATTTGTATTTCTGACACTGACACTGCGTGTCCGAATATTACGATTAGCAGATGCGCCATTTGAACGCGATGCCGCGGTCGCACGATTTGCCGTAGAACGTGCCACGGTTGAACGAGTATTATTTGCGTCACGCGCCGCCGCACGTGCAGGTGCAACCCGCGATTGCGTTGCGTTTGTCGGCGCAATTGGATCCGCCAACACAGTCCGCATTGATAACAATGTCGAACAAATAAAGAACGCACCAGCCAGCAAAAACACTGTTCCGATTGCATTTTTGTATGCATCTGTCATTTTTTTGTTTTTCATGTAACTCTCCCAAAACGGCATAATTCTGCCATTTTTTTATAATTATTCCTTCACTTAAAAACATTATAGCATTTTTATTTTAATCGTGTAAAGAGCAAAATACAGAGTTCAAAGTTCAAAGTTCAGAGTTCAAATAATGAATTATGATTTAGATTGTATTGTTTTTATGGTTTTGGTTAATATTTTTGCAAGTTCCTGACAATCATTATATAAACTTGTATAGATTTTTTTATCGATAAATTCAGCCTGATGTAATAAATCCAACCAATACATTGTTTCTTCGGATTCTTTCAACGCAATATACACCTTGGCAACAAAATCTTTCTCGGTCATAGCACAAACAGATTCCGCCAGATTTGCCCCTATACTGGTCCCACTCCGCAAAATTTGTTTAGATAGCACAAATTCTTTTTTATTATCTGTAAGATATTGATATAAACGCACTATTCTTAATGCAAATGTTTTACTTTTATCTTTTGCTATATTTTTTTGCATATTTTATTCCACATTTGAACTTTGAACTCTGAACTTTGAACTCTGAAAAAATGCGCCGTTGGCGCATTTTTTATTCTGTAACGATTTCTTTCATAGATTTTCCGGTTTCAACCGCGTCTGTTTTTACGGCCTTGGCGGTATCTTTTAATTCTTTGCCCGCCGCCTTGACAGTAGATTTTATTTCGGCCTTTTTATCTTTGAATGCTTTTTTTGCTTCTTCTTTTTGTGCTTTCTTTTCAGCAACAGCTGTTTTAACTGTTTGCACTTGTTCGGTCACAGCATTTTGCGCATTATCTTTTTGTTCCAAAACCAAATCTTTATTTTCTTTGATTGATTTTTTCACAAATTTTGCACATTTTTTAGATAAAGATTTTACATTTTCAGACAGGCATTGTGACAATGTTTTTTCACCCAACACGATTTCTGGGCAAATTGATGTGATATCATCGGAATTGCATGCCTCACTCAAAGTTTGTGGTTCGGCCTCTTTTTGGAACAGATTGCTGAACCAGCCAGCGTTTGCAGTTGATACCGCACCCATCGCACAAATTAAACTTGCCAAAACTAATTTTTTCATTTTTTACCCCTTTGTTAAAGATTGTTTTCCTACATAGCCAATCATAGAACTTTATAAAACAAACGGTCAATAGTTTTTATCATTAAAAACCATCACAACTACCCCGTCCCGCTTTCGCTACGCTACAGCAAGGCCACCCCTTCTTTCATAAAGAAGGGGAATGAATGTTATTTTTCTTGTAAAAATCCACCGGATTGCATTTTCCACAGTTTCGAATACAAACCTTTCTTGCGTAACAATGCGGTATGCGTGCCAGATTCAATCACCCTGCCTTTATCCAACACAATAATCCGGTCCATATTACGCAATGTTGATAATCTGTGTGCAACAACCAATGTCGTATGACCCGCAGATAATTTATCAAACGCCTTTTGAATTGCGATTTCGGTTTCACTGTCCAGCGCGGATGTTGCCTCGTCCAAAATCAAGATTGGTGCATTTTTCAAAAACGCACGCGCAATCGCAATTCTTTGCCGCTGTCCACCGGATAATTTAATTCCACGATCACCAACAATTGAATTATATTTCTTTTCTGTTCCACGAATAAATTCATCCGCAGACGCCTCAACCGCGGCGGCTTTGATTTCTTTTAATGTTGCGCCAGGGCGACCATATTCTATATTTTCACATATAGTCCGATTAAACATTGTTGGTTCTTGGGGAATATAAGAAATATTTTCACGCAATGAATTTTGTGATACAGCCGCAATATCTTGGCCATCAATTAAAACCGCGCCATGATTTGGATCATAAAAACGCATCAACAAATTCACCAATGTTGTTTTACCCGCACCAGATAATCCGACAATTCCAACGCGTTCACCAGGTTTAATAACCAAATTAAAATCTTGCAAAACATTTTTCTTTCTGTATTTGAAAGAAATATTTTTGAATTCGATTTTACCTTTATTCACTTTCAAATCAGGTGCATTATCAATATCAGCAACATCAATCACACCAACCAATTCACGATATGACTTTGATGCACTGCTGATTTTATCGATGATATCTGGGATTTGATTTATCAATCCATTAATTGAACCCATGACCGAGAAAAATACGCCGATTGTAAATACAATATCTGCAATTGTCATTTCACCACGAAAATATAGCATTGAACAGAAAAATAAAGTGCCACCAAAAAACACACTCCATAATGCACCAGGGATTCCCCAGAAAAGACGATTCAAAAATGCAAAATGAGTCGTTGTTTTGATTTGTTTTACCCGATGTGTTTCCAGATATTTTTCTTCGCGTTTTGCCCCGGAAAAAGATTTCACAATTGCATAGTTGGCAAGACTATCCACTAATTTACCAGACAATGTACTTTGTGCATTTGCTTTTTCTTCGGATGCATTTTTTAGTTTTTTACGCATACCCCACGCAAAGAAAACACGAAAAACAAATGCAACCAAAAACATTATTGCAACATATAAATTTACGCGGAATAACATGCCAGAATTTATAACAACGGTTATTAAAACACAAAAACTCCACCAAACAATGTTTAACATGTCTGGCAGTGCCTGGACATAATTGATTTGTTGATTAACCTTGCCTGGCAGTCTGGACACCCACCAAGACATACTTTGCGTTTGAGTATAATTTGTTAACGTGGTAGATATTTTTTGTGTGACCTGGGGACCCCAATGCTGGAATACCATCCAACGGAATATCAAACACAGCATCAGTGATATATCCAATGCCACGATTAAAATTATAGTCGGCAAAATATGTTGTAACCATGACATACCATATGGAATCGGTGTTTCTAATGTCGCAACCAACCATTTTTGATAAAAAGGAAATAACACATTATCAAATAACACAGCCATCGTAAAAATCGCCCAAATTGCGATTATTAAACCACGTCCACGAAATGCGTATTTCAAATAAAATTTCCAAAGTGATGATGGTAGAATTTGTGCTGTCTGTTTTGCCATGTCTCTTTTCCCTTTATGTTTTGTATTAGGTATTTATACAACAAAGTAACTTTTTTCACAATAAAAAATTTCATTGGTTTATAGACCCCCTCCACCAGTCACCGCAAGCGGTGCCGCGGTTCCCCTCCCCGGGCATCACCCACGAAATTTTACAATTTCGCGGGACCCGATTGGGGCGGAATTAAAAAACTCTCCCGAATGGGAGAGTTTTATTTTGTTCCAGCGCAATATTATTTTTTGCGTGGGAATTTGACCGCTGCTTGCGCTGCTGCCAATCTTGCAATTGGCACACGGAATGGACTGCATGATACAGAATCAAAACCACACTGGTGGAAGAATTCAATAGATGCAGGATCGCCACCATGTTCACCACATACGCCAAGGTGGATTTTGTCACCCTTGGTCTTGCGTGCTTTGGCAACCGCATCTTTAATCAACAAACCAACGCCCAATTGATCAACAGATGCAAATGGATCTGCAACATAAACACCGCGTGCACGATATTCGTCCAGGATTTTACCTGTATCGTCACGGGACATTCCCAATGTTGTTTGTGTCAAATCGTTTGTTCCAAATTCAAAGAATTCACAACTTTGCGCAATTTCGTCAGCCAAAACTGCGGCACGTGGTAATTCAATCATGGAACCAACTGTGTAATCAACACTGTCGCCGATTTCTGCGAACAATGCCGCCGCTGTTGCATCGATAACTGTTTTAACGATATCAACTTCTTTCTTGGAACCAACCAATGGGACTTCGATTTCTGGGAATACTTTGACGCCCGCTTTCTTGCATTCGATAGCCGCAGACAAAATTGCACGTGTTTGCATTTCACAGATTTCAGGATATGTAATCGCCAAACGGCAACCACGATGACCCAACATTGGATTTGATTCACGCAATGCTTCGGAACGCGCCTTTACGAATTCCAAAGATTTACCAATGTGATTTGCCAATTCTTGCATTTCTGGTTCAGTATGTGGCAAGAATTCATGTAGTGGTGGGTCAATCAAACGAACCGTCACTGGCAGACCATCCATAATTTTGAACAATTCAACAAAGTCCGCCTTTTGATATGGCAATAATTTATCCAATGCCGCACGACGACCGGCCTCGTCATCAGCCAAAATCATTTCGCGCATATCTTGGATTCTGGATGGGTCAAAGAACATGTGTTCTGTACGCGCCAAACCGATACCTTGGGCACCGAATTCGCGTGCTTGTTTTGCATCTTTTGGTGTTTCAGCATTTGCTTTGACTTTCAAATCTTTGATTTCATCAACCCATTGCATCAATGTTCCAAAATTACCTGTCAATTGTGCAGATACTGTTGGGATTGCACCTTCGATAATTTCACCGCGTGCACCATCGATAGATACCCAATCGCCTTCGTGGATAACAACACCGCATGCACAGGTCATTGTTTTAGATGCATAGTCAATTTTAATATCTGTGGATCCAGATACGCATGGTGTTCCCATACCACGTGCAACCACAGCCGCGTGTGATGTCATACCACCACGTGCAGTAATCACACCTTGGGCGGCGTTCATACCAGCGATATCTTCGGGTGATGTTTCCAAACGGATTAACATAACCTTTTTACCCTCGGACGCCCATTTTTCAGCATCTTCGGCATTAAATACAGCCTGACCCACCGCGGCACCAGGGGACGCTGGCAAACCATTGGCGATAACTTTCTTGGTCGCCTTTGGATCCAACATTGGGTGCAACAAGTGATTCAATTGATCGGCACCAACGCGCAAAATTGCTTCTTCTTTGGTCAACAAACCTTCGTTCACCATTTCAACCGCCATACGGACAGCCGCCGCCGCAGTTCTTTTACCATTACGGCATTGCAACATCCAAAGTTTTCCGTGTTCGATTGTGAATTCCATATCTTGCATATCTTTGTAATGCTTTTCCAATTTTTCACGAACATCGCACAATTCACGGTATACATTTGGCATTGCTTCTTCCAAAGATACACGGCCAGAATCATCTTTGCTCATAGGTTGTGGGGTGCGAATACCCGCCACCACATCTTCACCTTGGGCATTAATCAGATATTCACCATAATATTTGTTTTCACCGGTTGCAGGGTCGCGGCTGAAGCACACACCGGTTGCAGAATCATCACCAGAATTTCCGAACACCATTGCCTGGACATTCACAGCGGTTCCCCAATCGCCAGGGATATTGTTTAATTTACGATATGTGATTGCCTTTTTGGACATCCAAGAACCAAATACGGCGCCAATACCCAATTTCAATTGTTCCCATGGATCCTGGGGGAATACTTTGCCAATTTGATTGCCAATTTCTTTGAATTGTTCAACCAATTCTTTCAAATCATCAGCGGTCAATTCTGTATCGACCTTGTAACCTTTAGATTCTTTCATTTCTTCCAATTTGTGTTCGAACAAATTGATATCTGCACCCAACACAACGTCAGAAAACATCATAATGAAACGACGATATGAATCGTATGCAAAACGCTCGTTCCCAGAATGTTTTGCCAATGCTTTCACTGTTTCATCGTTCAAACCCAAATTCAAAACTGTATCCATCATACCAGGCATAGAAACACGAGCACCAGAACGCACAGATACCAATAATGGATTTTCCATATCGGCAAATTTTTTTCCCATAATATCTTCGATATGTTTAACACCGGCACGCACTTGGTCCATCAAATCAGATGGATATGTTTGACCATTTTCATAATAATATGTGCAAACCTCGGTCGTGACTGTGAATCCCGCAGGCACAGGCAAACCAACCAAGTTCATTTCAGCCAAATTTGCACCTTTGCCACCAAGCAAATTGCGCATATCAGCACGACCTTCGGCATTACCATTTCCGAAAGTATAAACCCATTTTTGACTCATGGTTACTCCTTTAATATGTTGATTATTTTTGCCAGAAAATTATGCAAGTCAAAACACCTTTTTGCAAGTATTTTTTTCACAAAATTTTCGTTTAATTTTTACCGGTATTTACCGGCTTTTTTTTAACAATTTTTTAATTTTTTTGTATCAACCCCCTTTTTTATAAAAAAACACCGGTAAATACCGGTGTTTTTATTATTTTATATTTTGTGTTGAATATGTAATTGTGTCAGACCGTATTTTATTAAATTTCTCTATTGCTGTATCGGTTGTTTCTTTTTTGACTGAATCTTTCTTGACATAATCATTTATCCTGGATGCCACTACCAAAGAAAACGATATTAATACAACTCCCATACCAAACCATACAGGTGCAGAACTGGGACCTTTGTATTTTAGTTCTGGCTGTGGGGCTTGAATGTTATGCAAGGTCAATTCTTTTGACAATGTGCAGTATAAATTCATAGCTTTTTTACCTGCTGCACTATTCATGGGAAGTGCCCGATTATTTACAATTATGTTATTACCATGCACATCATGTTTGATTTTTGCAACATCGCCAATATATATTGTGCCAGCATCATTTGTTTCAACGTTTTGGATTGTAAAATCCGTATCATCTATATCAAAAGATTTTCCATCACTTTTTATCAGGTAATACTTCTGCCAATTTATCTGCAAATAATCCAGATATTTACGTATCTTGGCATCCGATAATTTTGACCAGTCTGTAGGTATTTTGACAACCATATATACTTCTTTTATTATTTTGTGTTTTGTTTTAAAATATTATATACAGAATCCGTCACACAACCCCGATTGTGTATTGAATCCAAATATTCTTGTTGTATTTGTTGTTTTTTGTTTTGTTTTGATTCCCTGATACAATCAGACAAAGCATTGGCTGGATAATATAATGCAACACAGACACCTGTCCACAAAATTGCCACAAAAGCTATATATGCAATATCTTTGACTGTTTCTTTATTGCATTTTTTATGCTTATCTTTTTCATTATTTGGTTTTTGGTGTTTTATCATTTATTACCCCTAGTATTTTACCGGCAAATGCCGGTGTTTTTTCATTATTTTGTTTTTTGTATTGCATTATATTTTACTGTATCTAATTGTTGAATTTGTTTTTGGAATTTATCGTATGATTCTTGCATATTTTTCTTGAAACGATTTTGCGTAACGGTTAGGCCAGTATAAAACACACCATACATCAATAATATCCCAGCGCAATATGCGACAAAATACCGCTGATATGACTTTCTGCGTTTTGCCAATTCATCATCCTGTTTTTTATGTGGCACAGATTTTTTAGGTTTTCTGTATTGTGGTGTTATGGCATCCAGCAAGTCATATAAAGATTTATACTTTTTCCACAATGCATTGTCACGCGGTGTAACGGTATATTCAGGAAATGTATTATCCAATACTTCCTTAATTTCATCATCGTTCAAAGTGCTGAACTTTTTTGGCAATATTAAAATTTCATAATCAGTATCACCATTAAATTGTGTTGGGGTTATTGCAACAACACCGTCCAGAGTAATTGTGTTTTCGTTTTCGCGTTTCAATTCACACTTCATAGCGTTATCTAATAAAAACATAGCCAATGCACCTGGATGCATTTTAGATAACATTTCTGGAACTAATTTCGGCGTCATTTAATAACCCCCATTTTAATTTTTTAGCAACCACAAGTTACACAGTCGCAAGTATCTTCTTCGGTTACAACTGTGACAGTTGGAACAACGACCACAGGTTTGTATTCATATACCTGTTCAATTTCAATGCTTTCATAAAAATATGATTCTGATACTGTTGGCATTGGCATCACTGGCCGTGGTGCAGGTCTGAACACTGGTTTTGGCATAACTGGTGCCGGACGAACAGGCACGACATAATCGCATGTAACATCGGTAATAACCGCACGATGCGCCGCTGTTGCCGCGTCCAGGCGTGCCAACATATTTGCGTCACTGCAATTATTTGTTGATGTTTTGTAATATGTTGCATTTGCAGTGGTTGTAATCAAACCAAATACAAGAGAAAATAAAATTATCTTTTTCATTTTTTACCTTTTATGTTTTATTCTCTCTCGGGCATAAAAATTATAGAATAGTTTTTTGATTTTGCAATAAAAAATCACGGAAAATGTCCCTATGGCAAACAATACCAAAAAGATACATAATATCTGTGTCTTGTAAAGCCGCAGCAAACCCAATGATTTTATCAAGGGTTTGGGGTCATCCAAGACCGGCAACACCCCGTTAACCCAAATGTTGGGGCGTTGCAAAAAACCGCCCATTTCAAAGCCTTGCTTTCATCAACATACGAAAGTAAGGATTACTGGGCGGTTTTTTATATCAAATTAACGCGATTTTTGTACAGACAAAGATTCAAGTTTGCTTTGTAATTCTCTGATTTCGTCGCTTTTATCTGATGCCTGTTGACGCGCAGCATCATCAAAATAATCTTTGATTTTTTTAATATCTTTCTCGTGTTGCGCGTTCAGTTTTCTGATTTCTGGATTCAAAACAATAATATGATTTACCAAATCCAATAATTCTGGATATTGCCGTTCAAATAATGGCGCATTTAATTCAATGTATTCTTGACTTAAAAGGAAAACACCCTCTATGAAAAAATTTACATCAGCGACAAAAATATCAGAAACATTGTGCATTTTATTAAATTCAGACATAAATGCATCTGGGGCGACCGGTTGTTCGCGTAATTTTTCACGACCTGTTTTGAACGCATCGGTAAAAATCTGGTTTTTATACCCTGGATTGCCGATGCTTTTGGCAAATGTTTGACCATCATAAAAAACACTGCGGACATAAATATAAGGGTACTTTTTTTCCGCAGATTGACGGACTTTTTTATATTTGCGCGCTAAATTTGGGGACACAGTATCCACAAATTCGGCAAATTCACGCCAATATGGACCATATAAAATATCATTTAATGAATTATAGTAATTTGTATCTATATCACAACTGAGTGAAAAATGCGCAACACCAACAAATTCAGACAATGCAATAATGTCCCGGTCGGATAGCCCCTTATTTATGTATTCTTTGTATTTCGCAAAATTTGACAACCAATATTCACGCAAAGATTGTTCAACCAATTTTGCAATTTTGATTTGCAAATCTAACTTTTCTTGCCGTTTTTGCTGTAACAATAAAGAATTTGGCGAAACAGCATCAAATCGCGCAATACTATCTTGCTCTTGCACCTTGGCACGGGGGTACACATAATATAAATCTGTTTTTTCTGTTTCTATTTTTTCACGCAGATTTTCTTTTTCGATTTCACGCTTTTTTTTACACGATATATCACAACAGACCGAACCCACCAAAAGTCCAGCCGTGGCAATAATAAAAAGATTTTTACGCGATTTCATAAAAAAACACCCCCTAACTCGTTCACACAAGTAATATAATACAAAAATTCATATTGTCAAGTGCTATATGGTGTTTTTTATTTTGTTTCTGGGGTTATTGTAAATTCACTGTTATTCATATCGCCAGATGCGTATAAATTGCTCAATTTTTTATATGTATCCATACGCAAAAATTCGTCGCCCGGCAAAACCGCAGTCAATATATAATCCAACGCGCCCTTTTGTAATGCATCTATGAAAGAGCCCGGTTTCAAAGAGGTATCAATAAAATGCACACGGCGACAGCCGGCATCAAAAACGCGCAAAACACCGTCTATTTCAATTGCATTCAGTTGATGACCATTGTTTATTGTTCTGGTATTATCTTGCTTAGCCGCCATCCAATCATCAAATCTGGCAGTGCAAATAACAAAAAACTTTAACCTACGCTCTTGGGCCAGTTTGCAAAATAACTTTGCAATTCCAGTGCAACCAATAACCCGGGCCGGGATTTTATTTTTGATAATTTGTTCTGGGGTTAATGCAAAATGCCAATCACGACCACTGACACCTATGCTATCCATATATTCGCGGCGATTATTAGGCCCCTCAGACGCCGCCAATATTTTTTGAATATCGTCTAATATTTCTTGAATAACTTGTTCCATGTGATTGATTTTATCATACAGCATAATTAAAAACAAACAAAAAACCGCCGAAATCGGCGGTGAAATCTTGTCTATTTTTTACATATTCCTAATATACCATATTTTGTCATAAATGTATCCATTGTTTGTGGATTTATATATGTTGTTTTGACTATACTT
>Ga0310786_10003049_pt1 | contig 24774 bp, 12 predicted proteins | sample AusTroGonzalo_MG_FD_203881 | JGI IMG/M metagenome (GOLD analysis project Ga0310786, IMG submission 203881) | Bovine rumen microbial communities from tropical cattle in Woodstock, Queensland, Australia - Gonzalo_03 (v2) (version 2) | ecosystem: Host-associated > Mammals > Digestive system >...
AGTTTCAATCGCTTTCGCGTTGGCTTTTCTGTAGGCGCTTGTGGCGATGGCCTGCGCCATGGGGATGATAAAACAGGACATATTTGTTGGTATTGTTTATTACTTCGTGTTTATTACTTCGTGTTTATTACTTCGTGTTAATTACTTCGTGTTAATTATTTCATGTTAGTTAGCTTCGCTGTTAGTTAGCCTTCGGCTGTTAGTTGTTTGGGCTGGTGATGAGTGAGCAGTGGTAGATGAAGGCCATGTGGCTGACAAATTCTTTCATGAGTACGTCTTCAGAAAAGGTGCTGCCGAAGAGATAAGGGTTTTCGAGCATGAATTCCCGCATCAGTTCGTTGTTCACAAGTTGGTAGGCGTTGTCAGAGTAGTCGAAGTTCCGCCAGTCGGGGTCGATTTTCCGACCATTGACGATGATTTCCTCAGGAGCATCGGAATAGACCAACCCTTGGCCAGGGACTTCCATACAGAGACGCATGGTAGGTACGGCGGCGGAAACATAGTACAGCGGGCGCATGCCGTCAAACCTATTGACGAATATCCAGTCCACATAGTCTTGGTATCTGCGCGAGTGGGGGTGGAGGTCGGGGTCGAGAATGCCACAAACGCGTATGATTCTCCCTAACGTTCTTGTAACCATACTGCTTGAATGAGAGTTGCTGCTCGGGTTGGGATTGCGGTACACCAACGTCATTTTTTCGCTGTCAATACTGAAAAGGGGCACCGCTGTGTCACCTTCGTTTACAATTTCCGCCTCAATACGGAGATAAACGTCTCCACGGTCGTAGGATGGGAGTCTGAACGCACAAAAGAGATCCTTCTCGGGCTCCCATATTTTGTCCGTGACGTTGCTGATTTTTAAAGACTTAAACCTGATGGTAACTTGAGCCGCGCAAGGCAGGGTTGCGAGGCAGCATACGACTGCGATGGCTGATATGAAGATACGTTTATACATTGTATTGACTTTTGGATTGCAAAATTACATTTTTTGTTGTTCGTCGGTGGTAGAGACGCAAAATTTTGCGTCTCTACGAATTCGTTTTTACCTGGATTTCCCTGATTTCGACCTCATTTCCTCGGAGAAGCCAGGTATTCTCACTGTTGCAGTGCGGGCAGCTCCTCCCGTGCTTTACCGTTTCGTACTCTGTGTGGCAGTTGTCGCACCAGGTGACGGCGGGGATGAGGTTGATCTTCAACTCGCAACCTTTCAGCAGTTCCTCCTTGTCGGCGGCCCAGTGCCAGCAGTCGGTGAGCAGGTGCGGCACCACCGTGGAAACCTCCCCGATGTCCATCACCACCGCATCCACGTGATCCACGTGGTTTTCCGCTGCGGCCTTTTTCACGTCGCGGATGATGTAGAAGACGATACCCAGTTCGTGCATTTTTACTTCTTAAACACAATCTTCGCTGCCCGTTTCAACATATACGGCAGAATTCCGCTGAATTTGTCCTCGGAGGTGCGCATGATGCTGGCTTCGGGGTGTTCGCGGAAGAGGTGGATGGCGTCGAAAGCGCACTTGGTGGTGCAGATGCCGCAGCCGATGCAGCGGTTTTCATCCACCACGGAAGCACCGCAGCTCAAACAACGGGATGTTTCCGTGCGCACCTGCTCTTCGGTGAGCGTGAGCGTGTATTCGCGGAACTTGTCGGTCTGCTCCGACACACCTTCTACCTGACGGGATGAGTTGTCGTAAGATTCTACCACAATGTCGTCCTTGTCGAGCTCGATGAAGTCGCGGCGGTTGCGTCCGATGGTCATGTGACCGTGCTGTACATAGCGGTGCAGACTCTCGGCGGCTTCCTTACCAGCGGCAATGGCATCGATGGCGAACTTCGGACCTGTAAACACATCACCACCTACGAAGATATCCTCTTCGGCGGTCTGGTAGGTCAACGGATCGGCTTTCGGATATACGCCTCTGACAAACTCCACTTTCGTGTCCTTCAGCAAGTCTTTCAGGATGACTGTCTGTCCGATGGCGAAAATCACCATATCGGCATCCAGCGTAATCAACTCGTTTTCATCATATTGCGGGTTGAAACGGTGGTCCTTATCATAAACGGATGTGCATTTCTTGAAGATGATGCCGGTGACGTGGGAGGGTGAATCATTATTCGTTCCTTGTTCGGGCGAATGATTGTTCGTTCCTTGTTCGGGCGAATGATTATTCGCCCCTACAATCTCTTTTGGGCCCCAGCCGGGCATGATGACCACGCCATCTTCGCGGGCTTCTTTGCGTTCCTCCAATGAGGCGGGCATGATGTCTTCGGTCTCTAGAGAGAGCATAGTAACGGATGTCGCGCCGCTGCGTTTGGCTACGCGCGCTGCGTCGATGGCTACATTGCCGCCGCCTACCACAACAACATTGCCCTGTATGGGCGAATTATTGTTGGCATCCACGTTTCCACAATTGTGTTCACGTAGGAAATCGATGGCAGTGGTAGTACCGGGGAGCGTTTCACCCGTGATGCCGGGCAATTTGCCACCTTGACAGCCAATAGCTACGTAAAAGCCTGTGTAGCCTTGCTCTCTCAGTTGTTGTATGGTAATGTCTTTGCCGACTTCCACGCCGGTGCGGATTTCCACACCGATTTCGCGCATGATGTCGATTTCGGCCTTGATTACATCTTTTTCTAGCTTGTAGGAGGGGATGCCATAGTGCAACATACCGCCCGGTTGCTCGTTTTTCTCGAAAACGGTGGGTTTATAGCCCATCGTGGCGAGATAGTAGGCGCAGCTCAGACCGGCGGGTCCGCCACCGACGATGGCGATTTTCTCTTCCCATTGCTGTTGTACGTTCGAACAGATGTTCACCTCAGGAACGAAGCGGGTCTCCGCTTTCAAATCCTGTTCCGCAATGAACTTCTTCACCGCATCGATGGCGATGGGTTGGTCGATGGTGCCGCGCGTGCAGGCATCCTCGCAGCGACGGTTGCAGACGCGTCCGCAGACTGCTGGGAATGGGTTCTCGCGCTTAATTAACTCCAAAGCTTCGGTGTATTTGCCCTCTGCAGCCTTCTTCAGATAGCCTTGCACCGCAATATGTGCCGGACAAGCCGTTTTGCAGGGCGCAGTACCCGTCGGGTAGCAGTTGATGCGGTTCTTGTCGCGGTAGTCCTCGTCCCACTTTTCCGGTCCCCACTTCTTGGCATCGGGGAGTTCCTGCTTCGGATAGGTCTGCTCGCCGTGCTTGGTGCAGAGTTTCTGTCCCAAACGGACAGCACCTGCGGGACAGTATTCCACGCAGCGACCGCAAGCCACGCAGTTCGCGGGCTCGACCTTCGCTACGTAAGCACTGCGGGACATGTTCGGGGTGTTAAAGAGTTGTGATGTACGTAAAGCGTTGCAAATCTTAATGTTACAATTGCATATTGCGAATATCTTTCCTTCGCCGTCGATATTGGTCACCTGATGCACAAAACCGTGGTCCTCAGCCTTTTTCAAGATAGCCATGGCCTCGTCGTAGGTGATGTAGTGGCCGCGGTTGGTCTCCACCAAATATTCGGCCATATCGCCCACGCCGATACACCAGTCGCGGTAGTCGTCGGCGCAGCCTTCTTCAAGTTTCTTGCGTCCATAACGACAGCTGCAGATGCCCACCGCCAAGTGACCTTCATAACGTTTGAGCCAGTATGAAATATGCTCAATATCAGCCGTTTGGTTCTCCATAGAGATAGCCTTCTCCACGGGAATCACGTGCATGCCGATGCCTGATCCTCCCATAGGCACCAACGGAGTGACCTTCTCCAACGGCAGGAACGTCATGCGCTCGAAGAACATGGCCAACTCGGGGTGTTTGTCCATGAGTTCGACGTTCATGTTGGTATATTCCGCACTGCCGGGCACGAACATCGGCACCCAGTAGATGCGGGCGTCACGCTCGAAAGAAGTGCCCGCCACAGGGCCTTCCTTGGTGTATTTGTCGCCATAATCGTACTCCAGCATTCCGAAGAACGCCAGCTTGTCGAGCAGCTCGTCAAAAGACTTGTCGTCCGGAGTATAATGCTTTTTGGCATTCCATTCGTGGAGCTCAGCATAGCTATGGTGTTCTCTCACTTTGAAGAAATTTCCGGGCAGCATGTCGAGGAGCAGGTCGAGCGCGGCTTCGCGGGTTACGGCGTCCATTTCATCTTCAAAGATGCAGGCGAGACCCCAATACTCGGGGGCATCGGTGGTCATCTTGATTTTTCCAGGAACGCGGTCCGTGACGTGACGGACGAATTTCAGGAGTTTTGGGTTCGGGTTCTTGTCGCCCTTGTGTTTCGGGACGAACTTGGTGGACATTTCGGGCATGGGGGGAGGGTTTTGGGTTTAAGGTTTAGGTTTTAGGGTTTAGGGTTTAGGGGTTAAAAGGTTAAGGGTTATGACTTCGTGTTGGTGAGTTTCGCTGTTAACATTCACTTATACGATCGAGGAGCCAGTTGGCGAAGGCGTCGAGGCCGTCGCCGGTTTTGGCGGAGATGGGGATGACTTGGGCGTTGGCGTTGCGCATCTGGATGAAGCGTTTGCAGCGTTCCATGTTGAAGTCGAAATAGGGAAGCACATCCATCTTGTTGATAAGCACGAGGTCGCAGACAGAGAACATGAGCGGGTACTTGAGCGGTTTGTCGTCGCCTTCGGGCACAGAGAGAATCATCGCGTTGGCGCAGCTGCCGGTGTCGAATTCGGCGGGACAAACCAGATTGCCGACATTTTCGAGGATAACCAAGTCTAGGTTGTCGAGGTCGAGATTGTCGAGACCTTGTCGGGTCATCTCCGCATCCAAATGGCACATTCCGCCAGTATGGAGCTGGATGGAGGGTACGCCGGTCGCTTCGCGGATTTTAATCGCATCCACATCGCCGTCGATGTCGGCTTCCATCACCGCCACGCGGACTTTGTTCTTGATGCGGTTCAAAATTTGGATAAGGGTCGTGGTTTTGCCGCTGCCCGGAGAAGACATCAGATTCAGGAGAAAAACTTTCTTCTCCTTCAGTTCCGCACGCAAAGAATCAGCGTCTTTTTCGTTGTCTGCGAAGACGCTTTTCTTGATTTCAATAATTTTTACTTCATCCATTTTGTAAGATTTTAGTGTAGCATTAATCAGGAGAGTACACTGTAATAGTGTTGGTGTCAATTATCTGGTAGTTTTTCGGTGGCAAATGTACATAATATTTTAATATGGTCCGTTAAAAATAAAATTTTGCGGATTTTTTGTTTTTTTTAATGCTCTCCTTTCGGGAATATTGCGTATTTTTGCCGTCTAAATTCAACCTAAAATGACAGGCAAAGTAATCATTGTATCGGCTCCGTCGGGCGCGGGCAAAACCTCTATCGTTAAGCATGTTCTGCAATTCCTTCCCGAATTGCGCTTCTCCACATCGGCCACCACGCGCACCAAGCGTGAGGGCGAAATCAACGGCAAAGACTACCATTTTCTATCAGTGGATGACTTCAAGAAAGGCATCAAACGCAACGAATTCCTGGAATGGGAGGAAGTCTATGCCAACCAGTTTTATGGCACGCTGAAAAGTGAGATCCAGCGGATATGGGACGAGGGCAAAACGGTCATCTTCGATGTGGATGTAAAGGGTGGACTTAATATTAAGAAGTACTTCGGTGACAAGGCGTTAGCGATTTTTGTTGAGCCGCCGACCGTGCAGGAACTGGAAAACCGTCTGCGTAATCGTGGAACCGAAACCGAGGAGTCGTTGCGCAAGCGCGTGGAGAAGGCTGAGTACGAGCTTTCTTTCGCCCCGCGTTTCGACAAAATCATCCTCAATGACGACCTTGAGGTGGCGCGAGCCGAAATGTTGCAAACTATCCGTCAATTCCTTGATGAAGAATGAGTTACGATAAAATTCGAGTTGCGATTGTAGGTGCCGGTGCTTCTGGTCTGTTTTTGGCCAAGAAGCTGTCGGAAGACGTTCGTTTCCAAATCGTTGTGTTTGAGAAAAACCGTCAGGTGGCGGCCAAAGTGCGTGCCTCTGGTGGTGGCAAGGCCAACATCTTCAACCGTGATGTGTGTCCCGAACACTACAATACCCCCGAATTCATATCTCAACTGCTATCGCAATATTCTCAAGAAAACCTTGACAATCAATTTTCTAAGTGGGGATTAGTGACGATTTCCGATGAGGAAGGTCGCGTCTATCCCGCATCGCAGTTTTCCCAAACGGTTGTAGATGTGCTGTGCGACGTGCCCTCCAATGTGAAATTTGAACTTTATTACGAAGTTCAAAGTATTGATTATCATAAAAATAAGTGGAAGATAAACGATTATCCAGAAGCGTTTGACTTTGTCGTGCTGGCTTCGGGTTCCCCTGCCAATATCATCCCGAAGAATCGTACGCATTATAACGATTATCTGAAAGGTTTGAAGCTGAGTGTCAGTCCTTTACAATCTTCTTTGTCGGGGTTTATTCTGAAAGATTATCCCAAATCGCTTTCGGGTTGCCGAACCAAAGCCATTGTGTCGCTATATCAAGATAAAAAACTTATACATAAAGAGTTAGGGGAGATTACATTTAAGGATGATGGTGTTTCTGGAATTGTGATTATGAATCTGTCGGCCTACTATTGGCGACTTCCGTCACAGGAAAATTGCCGTTTGGAAATCAACCTTTGCTACTGGGATGAAAATTTCAATGTTAAGGCTTATTTATCTCGTAACCATACGGTTACAGGACTTCTGCATCCGAAATTGGCCGCTTTGTATCAGCAGAAACCGTTCTCCATTACTCGTTTTTCATTCCCGATAGCGGCGACCTATCCGTTAGAAACCGCGCAGGTGTGTCATGGTGGTATCGATTTGTCGGAAGTGAATGCAGATTTCAGCGCAAAGCGTTATCCTAAAATGTTCATTTTGGGCGAGATGTTGGACGTGGATGGCGTATGTGGCGGCTATAATCTGTTTTTCGCGTTTGCCTCAGCTGCCATAGCGGCAAGGAGAATGAATGTTGGCCATTAGCTGTTTGCTTTTGGCTTTTGGCTTTTAGCTGTTGGCCAATTTTTTGTACTTTTGCGCTTCGTTTTGAAAATAAATAACAAGAAAAAATAATATGAAAAGAGCAATCATCAGTGTTAGCAACAAGGAAGGCGTAGTGCCTTTCGCACAGGAACTCACGAAATTAGGTTATGAAATCATCTCCACGGGCGGCACCCGCAAGGCGTTGGAGGCCGCTGGCGTGAAAACCATCGGTATCAGCGATGTGACGGGCTTTCCGGAAATCATGGATGGCCGCGTGAAGACGCTGCATCCTAAAGTGCACGGCGGTCTCCTCTCCGTGCGCACCAATCCGGAGCACGTGAAGGAGATGGAAACCAACGGCATTTCTCCCATCGACATGGTGGTGGTGAACCTCTATCCGTTTAAGCAAACTATTGAGAAAGAAGGAACTACGTTTGAGGATGCTATCGAAAACATCGACATCGGAGGACCTTCCATGTTGCGCAGCGCAGCCAAAAACCACGCTTTCGTGACCGTGGTGGTTGACAATGCCGACTATCCGACCGTTTTGGAAGAGTTGAAGGCGCATGGCGACACCACCTTGGAAACCCGTCGTCGTCTGGCTGCCAAGGTGTTCCGCCACACTGCCGCTTACGATACCTACATTTCCACTTATCTGACCGAGAAGGTTGGCGAGAAAGAACCTGAAAATCTGACGCTTACGTTCACCAAGAAGCAATCGTTGCGCTATGGTGAGAACCCGCATCAGGAAGCTGCCTTCTATGCTGGCAAGAAACAGGGATTCTCCATGGCTTGGGCAGAGCAATTGCATGGTAAAGAATTGTCTTACAATAATATACAGGATGCGGATGCTGCTTTGCAAATCTTGCGCGAATTCGACCGCCCGACGATGGTGGCTGTGAAGCACAAGAACCCCTGCGGCGTGGGCATCGGCGAGAGCGCGTTGGAGGCTTGGACTCGCGCGTATGAGGCCGACAGCGTCTCTATCTTCGGCGGCATCGTGGCTTCGAACCGCGAAATCGACCTGCCGACCGCTGAGGCAATGAAGCCCGTCTTCCTCGAAATCATCCTCGCGCCCTCCTTTACACAAGAGGCTTTCGATCACCTTTCCACGAAGAAGAACATCCGTCTGATGACCTTCAGCACCGACAAAGCTAATGCCGATGAAAAGATGTTCGTGAGCGTGGCGGGCGGTATGCTTTGCCAGTCTCTCGACCGCAAACGCTTTGAGGACTACGAGATTAAGGTTGTTACCGAAAAGGCCCCGACCGCTGAAGAGATGGAAAATCTGAAGTTAGCGATGACGATTTGTAAGCACGTGCGTTCCAACGCCATCACAGTGGCCTGCGACGGACGTATCGCTGGTATCGGTGCGGGTCAGATGAACCGCGTGGGTGCCGCGCATATCGCTCTGGAAGAGGCTAAGGAAAAGGGACTTACCGCCAATCTTTGTCTCGCCAGCGATGCCTTCTTCCCCTTCGACGACGTGGTGAAGATGGCGAAAGAGTACGGCGTGACCGCCATCATCCAACCTGGCGGCAGCGTCCGCGACGAAGACTCGATTCGTGCATGCAATGAGTTCGGCATATCGATGGTCTTCACTGGGGTTCGCCACTTTAAACACTAAGTTTCAGGTTTATGGCCGTAAATCCTATTATTGAGGATTCCTGGAAATCTGTCCTCTGGGACCAATTCCAGGCTCCGTATTTCGCGGAGTTGAAGGCGTTTTTGGTCGAGGAGAAGAAGCACTATTTGGTGTTTCCGCCGGGGCCGAAAATTTTCAATGCGTTCAATTCCACGCCTTTTGATAAGGTGAAGGTGGTGATTATCGGACAGGATCCGTACCATGGGGAAGGGCAGGCGCATGGGTTGTGCTTTTCCGTGCAGGATGGTGTGCCGATTCCCAAGTCTTTGCAGAATATTTTCAAGGAGCTGAGTACGGACGTGGGTTTCAGGATTCCCGCAAGTGGTAATCTGCAATCGTGGGCGAATCAGGGGGTGTTGCTGCTCAATGCGACGCTCACTGTGCGTGCGCATCAGGCGGGCTCGCACCAACGTCACGGCTGGGAGACTTTCACCGACTGCGCCATCCAACGGCTTTCGGAGCAGCGCGAAGGACTCGTTTTCCTGCTCTGGGGTAATTATGCTATTGAAAAACAACGACTTATAGACACTAGTAAACATTATATCCTTACCGCCCCACACCCATCCCCGCTTTCCGCATCCCGCGGTTTCTTCGGTTGCCGCCATTTCTCGAAGACGAACGAGATTTTGGTGTCGCTGGGGAAGGAACCGGTGAATTGGCAGTTGTAGGGTTTAAGGTTTAGGGTTTAGGAGGTTAGAAGGTTAAGGGGTTAATGGTAGAGACGCGATTAATCGCGTCTCTACAGCCAACGTCCAACAGAAATGAACAAGAATGTCAGGATTTCTTTCGAAGATTATTGATAAAATATTGTCGGACGGGAGTGTTCCGTTGCATGATGTGGCGGTGATTCTGCCGAATAGGCGTGCCCAGCGGTATCTGTTGCAGGGCCTTTCTGAGCGGAATGGGCGGCAGCCGATGTTCGCGCCGCAAATTTTCCCGATGGAGGAGTTCGTGGCGTGGCTTTCACCGCTCAAGGTCATCGATCCAGTTACGCAGCTGTTGCGCTTGCGGGCGGTGACGCGCGAGTGCCCGGGTAGCCGTTTCGAATTGCACCAGCTGCTCTCTTGGGGTACCGCCTTTCTGAAAGACATCAGTGATATGGACATGCAGCTGCAAGACGTGCTGGCGATTCTTCGCGAGTCGGCCAAGGCTGCGCAGTTCGAGATTCCGTTTGGCAAGGATGAACTCTCCGAAACAGATCGTGAAAAATTGATATTCAATGAGTTACTTGCGGATATTTTCGGCCATTTGAAGACTTTGCTACGCCAAAACGGTGAGGCTTACGAAGGTATGATTTACCGCGACTGTGTCGAGAATATTGCCTCCTACGCGCAAAAATTGCCTTTCAAACGACTGATTTTCGCTGGATTCTACGCTCTTTCGCCAGCAGAATTGCGCATCATCCGCTATTTCCAAGAGCATTTCCAAACGGAAGTCTATTTTGACGTGGATCCCTTCTATTGCCAGTTGGAAGAACACACGAAAAGTGCCCATCAGCAAAGAGAACCTGCCTTTTTCATACAGCGCGACTGCAAACAACTGAACATCGATCCCAAAGAATTGACCTTTTATGAGGACAATTTTGCTTCAATACCCAAAAATGTGAAAATTGTTTCCACTTCCAAGAATATGCGGCAGATTTACTGTGCGATTCGCGAGGTGGAACGCATTCAACAAGAAAAAACAGCGCAACTGACAGATAAAGAGTCCATTGTGGATATGTCGGATACGGCAGTGGTACTTTGCGATGAGAATCTGCTGTTTCCATTTTTAACAGCCTATCGTCCTGATAAGGTGAAGGTTAACGCTACCATGGGTTTCCCGTTCAACGCTACGCCCGTATGGTCGCTGTTGTTGCAGGTGATTGCGGTCTATGAGTCGGCGTTCTCCCTTACGGCCAACGATGCGACTGAGTTGTCATTCAGTGGTGAGCAGGTACAGCGCCTCTCGAACCACGAACTGCTTCGTAACGAAACCCCTTCCTCGTCATTCTTCACAACGGTGATGAGTTATTCGCAACTTCCTCAAAAAGAGTACTTTGAGAATTGTAAGAATACGGAAATCGGTCGTTATTTTCCAAAAATATTACGACATTTTTGTCAGTGCGCTGCCTGTTTGACCGAAGTGAAGATTTATCAGCAGTTGTGGCAGGAAGTGGAGAAGAAACTTACTGATACACAGTTACTTTTTGATACATACTTTGCGGCGGATGAGGTCGTGGATTTTGCCTTTGCGAAGTACTCCGTCACGAAGGCACTCGGGGAGATTTCCATCGCGATGCCAGGCGATCCAGACAAGGGATTGCAGGTGATGGGACTTCTGGAAACACGTATGATGGACTTCAAGAATATCATCATGATTTCGGTGAACGAGGGGCTTCTGCCCAAGGGCATCACTTACGATTCGCTGCTCCCGTTCGACTTCAAGTACAAATTTGATGGCGAGGAGGCGTTGCCCAATTATCTTTACCAAGATCAAGTCTATGCTTATCACTTCTTCAGACTTTTGCAACGTGCTGAAGATGTGACGCTTATCTATAACAGCGCTTCGGATGTGAATTTGGCGGAGAAGAGTCGGTTCATTTCGCAGTTGGAATATGAGGTGAAGTCGCAGTCGTTGGAGGAAACGATTCGGATTGAGCATGAAGAGTTGGATTTTGATCTCGTTTTGCCAGTTCGAGAGCCCGTTTCTATGCCCAAAACGGCTGAAATTATGCAGAAACTCCATCAATATGCCTTTTCTGCCTCTTCTTTGCAGTCTTACATTCGTTGTCCGCTGCAGTTCTATTTCCAGCATCTCATCAAGATTCGAGAACCGCAGGCGTTGACCGACAATCTCGAAGTGTACGAATTAGGTACGGTCATTCACGGAGTCTATAAGTTAGCCTTCGATGAGATTGCGAAAGAGTCTGATGCAAGTAAGTATAGTGCTATTTTACAGCAGTTTATAGATCATTGTGACGAGTTGGTTTGTCAGGAAATACGTAAGCTTCAGGGACGCGAATCGCTGACCGATGAAGCGTTGAACCAAGGGGCTTGGCGTATCAATAGGAAAATTATCGACGAAACAGTTTGCCAGTATCTGGAAATGGCTAAAACAGAGCTGATTACACTTCCTTGGAAGGTGCTGGCCAACGAAATGCCAGTGGATATTCGGGATTATTTGGTGACCCCGATAGACGGGCGGTCTTCCTTTCCCGTGCGGTTGGTGGGCAGTTTAGACCGTGTGCAGAAAAACGGTGCGGAAGTGCAGATTTTGGACTACAAGACGGGCAAGGTGGAGGAAGGAAAGCTCAAAATCAAAGTGAAGAGTGGTACGGAGAATGATGAAGAGGTCCAACGTGCGGCCATTAAAACCATTTTCACTGATGTCAACTATGACAAGCTGTTCCAACTGGTGATGTATTCCCTGATGTATGATCATCTGATGCACGGGCAAACGCCTAGTATTCAAGCGGGTATCATCAGTACGCGCGAAATCAATAAGAAAAACCCGGCATACATGCTGCCGGGTAGTATCTTGAATGATTATAACATCTTGACTTATAAAACTTTGCTCAAAGAAGAGCTGAATTTGTTATTCTGCCAAATCTTTGACGAAAGTGCTCCTTTCACCCAAACCGACGACGAGAAAGTGTGTCGGAATTGTGATTTTGTTCATTTGTGCGGAAGGCAGACGGTAGGAGGAGTTTAGGGTTTAAGGTTTAGGGTTTAGAGTTTAGGGTTTAAGGTTGAGAGTTTAGAGTTTTTTCATTCTGGCGGTGAGGGTATTTTGCAGGAGGCAGGCGGTGGTCATGGAGCCGGTGCCACCGGGTGTGGGCGTGATGGCGCCGCATTTTTTAGAGACCTCGTCGAAGAGCACGTCGCCGCAGAGGCGGTATCCTTTGGGCAGTTCAGGCGCGTCGAGGCGGTGGATGCCCACGTCGATGACGGTAGCGCCCTCTTTCACATAGTCGGCAGTGATCATCTCGGGCTGTCCGATGGCCACAATAAGGATATCGGCGTTTTTACACACCTTCTTCAAGTCTTTGGTATGGCTGTGACAAACAGTGACCGTAGCGTTGATGCTTTTTTGTAACATCAACATTGCCAATGGTTTACCGACAATATTGCTACGACCTACAATCACGCAGTTTTTGCCTTTCGTTTCGATATTGCTGCGTTGAATCAGCTCGATGACTCCGTGCGGAGTAGCGGGCAGGTAACATTCCTTGCCTAACAACAAGTTGCCCATGTTTTCGGGATGGAAGCAATCCATGTCCTTTTGAGGGCTTACGTGCGCCGTCACTTTGTCAATGGAGACCTGTTTCGGCAGCGGCATCTGGATAATGTAGCCGTCAATCTCATCGTCCTGATTGAGGAAGTCGATGGTGGAAAGGAACTCCTCTTCGGAGGTGTTGGCGGAGAGGTGATAGACGGAGGAGATGAATCCCACGCCTTTGCACTGCTTTTCGATGCTGGCGACATAGCTGAGCGCCGCGCCGTCGTCACCAGCGATGACCACGGCGAGGTGCGGAGCTCTTAATCCTTTGTCTAATAAATCTTTAACTTGCGTAGCGATTTCCGTCTTGATGGTGTCGGAAATCATTTTGCCATCAATAATGGTTGCCATAGTACCCTTATTTTTGCAGTTTGTCCAGTTCAGCTTTCTTCTCTTCGGTAGTTCTGGCGTTTGCCTCTAATTTGGAGTTGACCTTGGCAAGATCGTTGTTCAATTTAAGCAATGATTTCTGCATGTTGGTATGGGATTTCATGAGATTCAGCTTCTCCTTCTCTGCAGCAGCAATTTCTGCTGACAAGGCCTCTTCGTGGGTTTGGTTGTACTTCTCTTTCAAAGTTTCCAAATCGCTGGTCTTTTTCTCGATTTCAGAGCCCAGTCTTGCGATTTCGCTATTGGTGTTTTCGATTTTGTCAAGCAATTTTTGCTTGTCTTTTTCCAATCCTTGACGTTCTTTTTCAAGGCTTGCCAGATTGTTTTTCAGTTCTTCAATGCGGAGTTTGATTTTATAAGCTTCCACATCGTTGGGCAGTCCTTCCATGAACGATACGATGTTGCGAGAGGTGCGTGGGTCATTGGAGAAAGTGATACAGTTCATGTTGCCTGTGGAAACTACGAATGTCACTTGCGTGGTTTTGTTGTTTTTCTTACCTACCTCGGCAGTAGTGTAATAGATGTCGTAACGGGCGTCGCCGAAGGCAATGCATTTTTGGTTCTCATAGACGTGATAACCTTTCTTTTTGGAGTCCTTCAAGCCGTATTGGCTTTCGAGTTTGTAATCGATTGCGTCGTCGATGATGTCGGCTGATGCGTTGTCAATGTTTATGGTGAAACCGTGAAGTTGGTCTTTGCCAAACATGGTGACTGTTTCGTTCACTTTTTGTGCTGAAAGTGAACATACTAGACATACAAATGTCAAAAATGTTGCAATTTTTTTCATAATAAACAATATTTATTTTGATACAATATTTTTCCAGTCGGCAAAAATAAAAAAATTATCTTTGCCGCCCGAAAATGTTGACAATAAAAGAGCTTTTAAAATCTTTTGAGTTCCCTGTCTATTTGGCTCCTATGGAGGGAGTGACGGACGGGGCGTTCCGGCGTATCTGCAAGCAATATGGTGCGGATGTGCTGATTTCTGAGTTTGTTTCGTCGGATGCGCTTTCCCGCGCGGTGGAGAAGAGCATCCGCAAAATGGACTTCACGGAAGAGGAGCGTCCCTACGGCGTGCAGATTTTCGGAAGCACCGAGGCAGCTTTGGTATCTGCGGCGCAATTCGCGGCGGAATGCCATCCTGATTTCATCGACATCAACTGGGGCTGTCCGGTTAAGAAGATTGTCAGCAAGGGCGCGGGTTCGGCCATTTTGCAGGACATCCCGAAGATGGTTGCGCTAACTGCTGCGGTCGTCAAGTCTGTGGAGCTGCCTGTGACCGTGAAAACGCGGTTGGGGTGGGAGAGTGCGAACAAACCCATCGTGGAGGTGGCCGAGCGGTTGCAGGATGTTGGTATCCAGGCTATTGCGATTCATGGACGCACGCGGGCTCAGCAGTACGGCGGCGAAGCCGATTGGACGCTTATCGGCGAGGTGAAGAACAACCCGCGCATGACCATCCCAGTGATCGGGAACGGAGATATCAACAGCGCCGAGAGGGCGGTCGCCTTCCAGGAACGCTACGGCGTGGATGCGGTCATGATTGGTCGCGCCGCCATCGGAAATCCATGGATATTTCAACAAATCAAGGATTTACGGGCGGGAAGACCTCTTCATGACCCTACCTACGAGGAACGGGTGGAGCTTGTGTTGCAGCATCTTCGTGAAAATGAGAAAACGAAAGGCGAACGTGTCGCTGTGCTGGAAATGCGCACCCAATACGCCGGTTATTTCCGCGCCGTACCGCATTTCAAACCGCGCCGCATCCAATTGATGAGCGCCATGACCATCGAAGAATGCGAGCAAATCTTGTGCGGTTAAAACGCGGTTAAAATTGTTGATTTTTTTTTCGTCAATCATTCAACTTTTTTATTATCTTTGCCACCTTATTTGTATATTGATGTGAGGCAGGTTTTGAAGGGAAATGAATATGCCATTTTCAAGTAGGATTGCTAGGGTCCAAAGATGATCTTGGTATATGCTTAACTTTTTGATAATTAATGAAATAGATAAGAAATAAAGATTACCAATATGAAAAAATTATTATTTGTTTTGGCAGTAGTTTTGGCTCCTGTATTCCTGATGGCTCAGCACATGGATACGGTGACCATTTATACTGAAAATTTTGATGGCGCGACCATTAAGATGACGACTACCTACACGACTCAACCTATGCTTGGTGGTCTAGGTGGTGACTGGCGTCTTGTGGGACAGGGAATCACCTATTCCGACAACTGGAATAACCTGCCGTTGTACAAATCCTCCCCGCAATCTTTCCATAGCCCGGTTTATGCCAGTTCAGGCAATTCAAAAGGTATGACACAGGCTATACCGACGAGTGGTGCTGGGGTTACTGTGAATTACATCTATTTCGATTTTGACCACATTTGTAAGGTCAATGCATTGGATAATGCTACCATTTATTACCAGGTGGCTCAAGGTATAGATGAGGAAGGTAACTACAACTGGGGTGCTTGGAAGGTGTTGAACTTTAATAGTAACAGCGCGAATTATTACGGTGATGCCAAAGGTAGCTCGTCGGCCATTATGGGTGGTAAATTCACAGATGCTACCTATTCCAACTGGAACTCAAACAACCCTGCTGCAGTACCGAATAACAACTGGTGGCATCATGAGATGATTGATGTCTCCTCCCTCATTTTGAATGAAGGTTCCAACCCGACACACTTCAGATTTGACTTCCGTTTGAATAGAACTTCTCCTTCTTCATCCGGAACCGAAGCATGCGCAGGTTGGTATATTGATAATCTGGTAGTTAGATTGTCTAACTGTGAGTTGATAAAGCCTGCAATTACGATGCAAGCGCCTTTCTATTACAATACTAACGCTTCTTTCGTCAATCAGGTAGGTCCTTTCACTATCAAAGCGAAACTGTTTGATAATGATACTATTGCAGAAAATACGGTGGCTTTCACATACGAGATCAACAGCGGTCCTACGGTTACTGTGTCCAACGTGGGTGCATTCACCAGCAATGTGTTGAATGCCAATGGACATACTATCCAGGCTCAGTGGGAGTTGCCCACCGTTTGTTATCAAGATACGATTTACTATCACATTTACATGGAGGATACGCATGGTAGTTCCACCCGTTTCGATACATTCTTGGTGGCGCACCACAACTATCCCAGTATTCATCAAAACGATATTCGTGTTGACAGCTTGAACGGCGGTCAGCTGCCGCACTGCTTGATTACTGGCGTGCCGCAAGAAATCAATGTTTATTTCACCAACCGAAGCGATGCTGAGCATTCACCTTCGACGAATTCCATGACCTCTGGTACTTTCAAGATTGAGGTACGGGATGAAGCTGGCGTGCTTTTCCACGAACAAACTCAAACTTGGAATGGTGACATCTGCTTCGACGTGCCATCATCCTTGTCAATGGGAACATTTATACCGCACCACGGCTTCAACTATGTGACGGTTTATGTTCTTACCCGTAATGGCCAAGTCGATGGTTTTCATAGTAATGACACCATGAAGGTAACGCCCTATTCTTGCGATAGCTTGATGAGTGGGCATTACACCGTGGGTGGCACTAACCCAGACTTTGTTGACATCAACGCCGTTAAGCAATCGTTGAATTATTGTGGTTTGGGAGGTCCGGTGGTCTTCCACCTCCGTCCCGGCACATATTCGGACCTCGTGTTTGACTCCTTGTTTATTGGACAATCTGCGGTGAACACCATCACTTTCCAAGGTGATGATGTGAACTCGGTGATTGTCACGAACAACAGGACGGATGCGGGTGCCAATGTCTTCGGGGCTGTGACACTTGTGAATGTGAACAATTACATATTCAAGAACTTAACCCTTCAAGCGAATGACAATGCTACGGCATCCAGAGGTGTGGTGCTTCGCGGTAACGGAAGTACCAATATCTTGTTCGATGGCTGTAAGATTACGGCTCACAATACGCACTCTACGGCAACGACCAGCTGTGGTATCAGCCGTACCACCGCTGCTACGCAAATTCCTGATAGTGTGACGATTCGTAACTGTACGATCACGGGCGGTAATTTCGGTATCCATTATGTGGGTTCTAACAGCAGAAAGAATTACGTTGTTATTGAGGGTTGTAATATTTCTTCTTGTTATAGAGGTATTTATACCAACTACACCAACGGTGCTATTACCAACAACCACATCAAACAGGTCTCTTCTGTGAACCCGCAAAACTTCAGCGGTATCTATTCCAACTATGTGATAGGTGCAGATATCAATGGTAACACCGTGGATTCTGTGGGTCGTTTGGAATATGCTATCTATTTGGGCAATGCAACAACGTCGAATTTCTATATTCGCAACAACCATGTCAAAACTGGTTATGGTAATGTGGGTATCTATGTGACCAACAGTTCTTCTTCGAACACGGTCAACGGTTATCTCTATAACAATGAAGTGATTCTTTACCCTGTGACCGCTGCCAATAGCTATGCTATGCAAATCAACAGCAGTAACAACCTCCAGTTGATTAACAACAGCTTGTTGGCTAAGTCTGATGCTCCTTTCAGCAACACAGCTGCGTTGTATATTAGCAATAACAATAATACATATATATACAATAACATATTGTTGAACCAAGTGGTCTGTTCTGATAATACGGGATATCCGCTTTATTTGAACGGAACATCCAGAACAACAGGTAGTTATAATGACCTGTATTCTAATTCTGGTGTGGTGGCTTATAAGACGGTTGCCAGAAACACGATTAGTGAGCTTGAGTCAGCAGACACGAACATGTCTCACAACATTTCTATGTTACCTCTGTTGGCTAATTCATCAGAAAGCCTTCTGCCCACTTCATTCACGGGCTTGGAGTGCTGGCGCAACACCAATGTCCAGAAGGATATCCGTGATGAAAACCGTACTGAGGTTACCTATATGGGTGCGTATGCTGATCAGATTCCTGCCGTTGACGCTGCTTTGACCGCACTGGTGAGCCCGTCATTGGGTGAGTGTCCGCAAAATACGTACAACATTACAGTGGAAGTTACGAACAAAGGTTCTCAAACTTTGAACTTTGCTCAGCATTCCGCAGTGGTCAATATCAAATCCACGGCGTTGAACTTGAACCAGAATGTAAACGTGAACACGGGTACGGTGACCGCTTTGAACAAGAGCAACGTTGTCGTAGCTCAGAATGTGCCGGTTCCTGTTAACCAAGCTGTTGATTTCCAGATCACCATTACGACAAATGGCGATAACAACCATGCGAATGACACCTTGGTTCGTACCTTCATTTTGGAGGCTATTATTCCTGACTATACTGAAGATTTCAACGGAAGTACGCAACAGACCTGGACGATTGAGCAAGTTTCTGGCGCTGGTAACTGGACTGTTCAAAACGGTACGGGTACGCAACCTACCATCACTCCGGTGTATGGTACTGGTCGTCTCTTCTTCAATTCCAAGAACTTCAGTACAACCACTGTTTCTCGTGCCATCATGCCGGTGGTGACGCTCAACAATGCCGTCAACCCGATTTTGGAAATCTGGTTTGCACACGATAATACATCCAATAAGCCGAATGAGGGTGTTACCGTGAAGGTTTCTACCGATAATGGTACTACCTATTCCAACTTGATTGCTCAAGGTGAGAGCAACGCGTTGATTAAACGTTACAAACAAACGGCTACCACGCCTGAGTGGCAACTTTATACTTTTGATCTCTCCAGCTATGTCTCCTCAGGTTGTGTTTATATCGCATTTGATGCTGCGGCTCAAGGCGGTAACAACATCAACATTGACCGTATTCGTGTCAGAAATTTGTATGACAATGATATCGCGGTTTCTACCATTTACGCTGCTGGTGAGACTCCTGCTCAATACGGTATGCGCGGTGTCGTGAGTGCTGTGGTGAAGAATGAGGGTGCTCAAGCTCAGAGCAACATTCCTGTTTATCTGACAGTGACGGGCGCCAACGAGCAATGGATGGACACTTTGGTTGTGCCTTCGTTGCCTTACCATGGCGAAGCATTGATTACCTTCCCGGATCATCTCTACAATGTGGAAGAGGTGAAGGATGTGGAAGTGCGCGCTGCTAATGACCAACACAATATTAACAATACGATGCATTGGCGCATGGTGACTACCCACAATGTGGCCAACTATGCAGATACAACTTCTGATATCGTACTGTTAGGCGATTATAACGAAGTTATCCGTCCTTGCGTGCGTTACAAAATCAACGAGGATTTGGCAGTGACGGCTGTGAAGTACTATTATGATCAGACCTACATTGCTGATCCGGACAATGGCTTCCGCGCATTCGTGGCAGATGCTTCCGGTAATGTGATGGCTACTTCCGAGGTGATTGCTTTCAATACGCTGCAACAGAACCAATGGAATACTATTCCGATTCAAAACTTTGCTCTTACCGCAACCTCTGGTGAGTTCTATGTCGGTTTGGAGATGTTGGCACATGGTAATTATCTCTGCGCTCAAGTGGAGACCCCGTTACGTGACAGCACTTTCTACTATCTGACTAACGGCGCATACGTGCCGCAACTAACGGGTCGCTTCATGATTGGTGCGGTGGTGGATACTCCGTTTGTTCATGATTTGGCATTGTTGAGCCTCACCCATCCGGTGACCAACTGCGACCTCGGTCATGAGCATTTGAATGTCTTGCTTACCAACAATGGTACAACCGACATTATTCCTCCGTTCCAATTGCATTATACCATTAACGGAGGTGCTGAGGTAACTGAGGCGTTCACCGACACGCTGCATCGCCACGAGACGACCACTTTCGTCTTCAACAGCAACTATGACTTCACGAATAACCAAATTGATATTGATGACAACTATGTGATTCGTGTTTGGGCGACCAAGTTGCCGCAAGACCGTCTGACCTTCAACGACACGTTGGGTGTGACGGTGGTTTCCCGTGGTAAGTCCAATGTTCCTACGGCTCCCGACACGGTGATCGTGAACTACCATACGACTACTACCCTCACGGCACAACTGCCGTCATCCATTCCGCAGGGTGTTATCGGTTGGTACACCAATTCTGGTTATGAGAACTGGAACCTCTTGAGTTACAGCGATACTTATACTACCCCGATTATCTATTTCGACACCACTTACTATGCTACTGCTACTCCTGGTACATTGGTAGAGGCAACGGTCGGCAATGGTACCGCTTCCGGTACGGATCCGCTCACCTTCACCAATGGTTATTCAAGAGGTCGTATGCTCTATACGGAGCAAGAGATTGGCTCACACGGTACATTGACCTCTTTTGCAATTAGTGTCAAGACGGCTTCTAACGCCAGCGCTTCCGCCGGTATCCCGATGAAGATTTATATGAAGTGTGTGGATGACAACTTCTACACTTCCACCAATGTGGACTGGGATGCTGAACTGATTGGTGCTACGTTGATTTTGGATGACCGTGTCTATTTCGATCATACGGGTTGGTTCAATTTCGATATGTTAACTCCGTTTGAGTTCAATAGCGGCAATTTGGCTATTTACATGGAAACCAATTGTGCAGACTATTGTACAGGTACGGGTTCACAATGTAATAACTGTGGTGTGAACGTTTCAGGTGCTGCAAGTTATCCCGCATTCTACTTAACGGCAACCAGTTCTACGCAGTGTCAGAAGAAAGCTGCGAACACGGTGGCTCAGATGTCGGGTGCATATACGAATGTTGCCCGCAAGCCGAATGTTCGTTTCTCTGTTGCCAATCTTGAATGTGGTAGCCAGAAGGTGCCGATCCATATTCACGTTCCTGACATTCCTGACTACGATGTGGAGACTCAAGAATTGCTCTATCCTGAATCAGGTTGTGCACTCTATGACGAACATATCCAAGTTCAAATCAAGAACATGTTGAACACGCCGATTCCGGCTAACAAAGTGGTGGTTCACGCTGTGTATAACAATAACACAGAGGTGACGCATACCATTGCAGAACCTTTTGGTCCTGAAGAAGTGAAAATTGTAGAATTCACGAACACGTATGATTTCAGTGCTCCTACTGCAAACAGAACAATCGACTATGTCATTTACACCACGTTGAATAACGAGGCAATTGTTTATACGGGTAATGACACAATTTCTGGTACCATTAACTCTACGAAGACTGCTTACTTCCCGGACAGCATCGTCTATACGGGTGCTTATACGCAACCTTACACCATTTTGGAACCTCAAGATCGTCCTACGAACGTTAACCAATACGTATTCTACGAAACCGAAGATGCTACGACACCTGTTCATACGACCACAACAGCTGCACAGTACTATACCACTAACCCGTTGTACGACACCATTGTATATTGGGTGACGGGTAAGACTCAGGGTAGTAACTGTATTACGAAACGTATTAAAGTAATCATCAATGTGTTCCATCCTCAATATGACATAAGCACGGATGAGTTGGTTTATCCGATTTCCTATCAGTGCGCTAACTCATTGAATCCGAACCTGCAAGTGAAAGTCACCAATCAGGATACGGCAACCTCTTCTGTGGTGCCGAACGGTACGTTCAATTTGAACGCGCGTTTCACGGGAGCTGGCAATGTGAATGGTACGCATTTGATTAGCACGCCGCTATCTTCACTTTCACAAGAGACGATTACTTTTGCTAATGGTATGGCATTAGGTTCTGCAACTCAAAACCGTATTTATCAATATGTGATTTACAGTACTCCTGCGGATGCCACGATGCCTGTTTATACACTCAATGATACGATTACGGGTTCAATGTACTTCCCGGCATTGCCGACGGCACCTGAAGCATTGTCCTTCACGGTTCCTTACGGTGGTACGCAGACCGTAACTCCGAGTTCTTCAGTTTTGAACCACTATTATTTCTATGAGAGTTCAACGGGTGGAGAAGCTATTGCCGAGGGTAACAGCTTCACCACGGATCCTATTTACGAGCCGACCACCTATTACTATAGTGGACGTATCGAATCGAATGGTTTCAATGCGGAGGTGATTGCTGGAGAACAGAGTGTGACTTCACAGTCGAACGCAGCTCCGTTCACGCTTACCAACGGTCATTCTTACGCTAAGATTCTCTATAATAAGGAAGATATGAACGGTGCGGCAGGCCGTATCGACAGTATCTATTTCCAAGTGTGTACGGCAGAAAACAACGGCGTGGGCATCCCGATGAAATTCTGGTTGAAGAATACTGCTGATGCTCAGAATATTGGTACTGGTACTACTCAAGTGAACTGGGTGAACGAGACCTCCACGGCAACGCTCGTGTATGACGGCGAGATTGTGCTTGACCATACGGGTTGGGTTGGTTTCCCAGTGAACGGTGGTTTCGACTATACAGGCGAAGGTCTCTTCTTGTATGCTGAACACAATTGCGGTGATGCAAGCTGTGTGACCACCTATGGTATCAGCCCCACACCTAAGTTCACGAACTCTCAAATGGCAAGCAATGGCAAGAAGGTGTTGACCAAGGCACAGAATACTCCTCTGACGGGTCAGACAGGCTTCTCCATCTCCAACTATCGTGTGAACACGAAGTTCAAGGTGAACTACACTTGTGAATCTCCGAGAGCGCCGATTACCATCAATACCACGGTTCCGCAAAACGATGTGGGTGTTGTGGCTATCACTGCTCCTGTGGCGCAAAACAACAACTACACCACTAATGAGACGGTAACCGTTACTTTGCAAAACTTTGGTACTCAAGCTGCTTCTAACATTCCGGTATCTTATCAATTGGGCAATAATACGCCTGTAACCCAGAACTATAGCAGCTCTTTGGCCGCAGGTGCTACTGAAACCATGACGTTTACCACTTCATGTGACCTGACAAGCGTTTATTTGCCCACTCCTTTCAAGGCTTATACTGGTTTGGCTTCCGATACTTATCATGCAAACGACACGACTACGATTATTCTGAGCGTTGAAGATCCTTGCTCATCACGTCCGTTGTCTAACGCAGAAGGTGCTCACATCACGAATGTCTCATTCGCATCTCTCAACAACGGTGTTGGCGCACCTTATACGAACCATTCTGCTGCTCCTGGTGATGGTATGTACTCTGATTTTACAGAGACAGTGACTCCTGTTGAAGTGATTCTCGGTCAGGAATACACGATGTCGGTAACCCACGCGTTCACAGGCACGACTACGAAGACCGTCTTCAAACGTGCGTGGATCGACTACAATCGCAACGGTGTGTTTGATGACAACGAGGTGATGTTCTCCACGGGTGCTATTCCTGCTGGTGATAGCAATGCTGTGACTTCCGCGTTTGTGAACATTCCTACCACTGCAGAAGTTGGTTTGACTCGTATGCGTGTGATTTGTGCGGCTACCAACCAAACGGATCCTTGTACATTCTACAATACGGAAGGTGAGACGGAGGACTATACCGTTCTTATTAGTTCCGCTATGGATGTTGACTTGGGTATTCCTGCTATTCTGCATCCTCAAGGCGAGGTTTGTGCGGATGATAATGCCAAGATTCGTGTGAACGTTCGTAACTACGGTACGCAGACTCAAACCTTGAGCATGAGCAATCCTGTGACGATTACAGCAACGGTGACGGGAGCAGTGCCGGGTACTTACACGAAGGTGGTTGAAAGCGGTTCTCTCGCTTCAAACAGCGAAATGACCGTCGTCATCCCGAATGTGGACTTCAGTGTGCCGGGCACATATAATGTCAGTTTCTCATTGTCATACGATGGTGACCAATATCTGACCAACAATACTAGAAGTAGTGTGGGTACGGTCTCTACTGAGCCTGTCCTGCAATTGCCTTTCGAAGAGACATTCTTGCCTCAAGGTACGGATCCTAACAACCCGCAGCTCTCTTCCGATTGGGAGGTGACAGGTTCTCACCAGAACTACCTCTGGAAACAGACAGTGGCAGCTTCACCCAATAGTAACGTTGGCGGCGGTCCTGCCCATGACCATACCTATGCAGGTACATTCCAGGAAGACTACGGCGGCTATGTTTGCGTCGGTGGTATTAACGGTAATAACAACCAGAACAAGTGGACCTCTTTGACCAGCCGTTGTATTAATATGCACTATAATGCTATCTATCCTTCTGAACTCTACTTCTACAAGTATTTTGCAGGTGCTAATAACACTGAGTTTACCATGAATGTGGAAATTGGTTCTGGTGAATATTATCAAACCGTTGCAACGCTGACTAAAGCAGATGGTGGTCAATCGGGTAATGACGACCTCTGGAGTCAACATCAGATTGTGATGCATCCTGTAGATGAGGTGGCACGTCTCCGCTTCACGGTGACAGGTCAGCGCAACAAAATTGACCCGAGTATTGACGATATTAACTTGATTGTTGGTTTGCCGGATTTGGCTATGAGCCGTATCGTCTATCCGATGGATAAGAACCTCACGAATGAATGTCTGCCGATCAACAGTGTGGTGGTTCCGATTGTGGAGCTCTACAACAATGGTTATTCTGCAGTGGAAGAATTTGATATTGAATTCAATGTGGGTGTTGGTTTTGACATTGCCACAGCTACTGAGCATGTTGTTCAACACCTC
>Ga0310786_10003050_pt1 | contig 24764 bp, 14 predicted proteins | sample AusTroGonzalo_MG_FD_203881 | JGI IMG/M metagenome (GOLD analysis project Ga0310786, IMG submission 203881) | Bovine rumen microbial communities from tropical cattle in Woodstock, Queensland, Australia - Gonzalo_03 (v2) (version 2) | ecosystem: Host-associated > Mammals > Digestive system >...
TATGAATAATGAAATAAGTATAAAGAAAAGGTTTCTTACACATAATATTGTTAAGCTGATCAAACAGATGCATTTTGCTGTCATGTGTACAGAAAAACAGGCATTATGCACATGAAATGCACACGATGAAAGGCAGTATAACGATACAAAATTAGCCAGCTCCATTACGGAGCTGGCTTTCTTTTGGACTGTTTTTCTTGATGAAATGGAAGTATTATGGTATAATGGTATGGTACGAAAAACGCATTAGAGAGGGGACGCAAAATGATTGAAACAAACAGATTGAAAATATTTGCCGCTTCTCAGGATATGATGGAAGCTTTCATCGAAGCACAGACTGTGGATGTCCTTAAAGCTGCATACACAGAAATGCTGAATGGCTGTTTGGAGCATCCTGATCAGTGGGAGTGGTATGCGGTCTGGATGATCGAACTGAAAAACGGCACACATATCGGAGAACTCTGTTTCATGGGGCTTTCTGCAGACGGCATAACTGAGATCGGATACGGGATCAACGAAGAATACCGGAACAACGGTTATGCAACCGAAGCAGTCAGAGCAGTATTGGAATGGGCGATTTCGCATCCGGAGGTTACCTCTGTTGAAGCGGAGACCGATTCTGATAATGCTGCTTCAAAAAGAGTGCTTGAGAAATGCGGATTTGCTCTGACGGGAATCATCGGCGAAGAAGGACCAAGATGGGCTGTTCATAAGTTATAAATCCTTAGTTGTAATGGTTGCAGTAGACTAAGGACTATTGAAACAGTAAAAAGTGTCTCATATAATAAGAAAACCGTACTGTTCAAGTACGGTTTTCTTGTTCTGATTTGTCCCTTACATTTTATTTTTGAAATTAAATCAATCTGTGCGGTGCGATGTGCAGATGCGCCGCACAGATCAAAAATCGGAAAAGAATTATGACCTCAGACTCTTGCTGCGTATATCAGTAAAGCCACTTTGAAGCAAATGTATCTGCATACGGATCTTTGTTCTTGGAGAGAGCGAATACAGATGTCTGAAGCTCTTCGAGATTCATTTTCGGCTGTATTCCATAAACATGATAATCAAAATACTGTATCATTTTTTCAACGTCCTCCGCAATGACAGCGTGACCTGACTTGTGGATGTTGATAGCAAGGTGATCGCTGAGTCCTACATAATCCCATACATGCTTCATACCGAGGTAAGCCATCCACACAGACGGAGCATTTACCCAATCCTCACTCTCGCATGAACCGATTATAAAGAGATATCTGTCAGGATCGCAGCAGAGAGAACCCAGCATATGCTGATCCATGGGGAACTGATTAGAATCCTTGAACTCCATGAATCTGCCATTGAACCAGCCCTGCTCGCCTGAAGCCTGCAGGCTTCCGAGAGGTTCATTCTCCTTATATGTATAAGAGGACGAACCGCCCTTGCTTGAGAAATCATAAGTTTTTCCAACAGAGCTGTAGCGGTAAAGTGCAAGTCCGCCTGCACCAGAGCATGAAGGAGCACACATCTTGATACGAGTCTCAAATGCTCCGCAAACTGATGCTGCCTTGCCGTATCTTGAAACACCGGTAACGATTGAACTGTCTGGATTTATATTTAGCTCTTTTGCTGCACCTGCATAAAGTGCATCGAGTATTCTGCTGATTCCCCATGACCATGCCATAAGATCACCTGTCTGCTCGTCCCAGTTTCTTCCGTAGGGATAGAGGTCATAGAAAGCACCCTTATGCTGGTTGTTGTCCTGTGCAGTTCCGGGAGCACTGAACATACCATCGCTGTCGTAGGTAATTACCGCATAGCCGTTTGAAGTAGCTGTGCTTTCGGAAATGCCCTTGTGCATACCCAGTATGACAGGAGCACCGCCCTCATGACGAACATTCTTAGGAAGATTTATAACAGCCTTGAATGAAGCGGTCTTTCCCGTGCTCTTGCGCTTTACATTGATAGTCATGTTGTTTCCGCTTATGCTGTATGTGGTCTCATCGTCGGAGCCGTCTATCCATTTACCGTACATATAATACTCATACATACAGCTTATCTCGCTTTGACGTTTCCACCAGTCATCAGTGGACTCTACCTTTGAGCCGTCCATGAAAATAAACGGATCGGGGATATCCTTTGAGCTTTTCAGTTGATTTACAGCAGGGAAGTTGTAACTCTTCTCAAAAGAAGGCTTTTCAGTGACAGGTTTCTCTGCAACAGTAAATTCACTTATCTTTCCAAGTACAAAACTTTGTAGCTGAACAAGGTCGGCTATCTCAGGCTTACCGTTCTGATCTATATCGGCTGCTTTTTTTATTGAAGTATCACGGAAATCGCCAATAAGACCTCTTCGCATTAAAAGCACATCAAGAGATGTTATTGCCTTATCGCCGTCAAGATCGCCGTATATTAACTTTGGATCGTTATTTTCAGGAGTAGATGGAATGCTTTCTTCAGGCTGTGATGCTTCGGGATTTTTTAAATAGCTTTCGATTTGTTCAAGCCAGTATTTGCCCATTTTTTCGTAACCGCCTGCATTAGGATGAACTCCGTCTGCAAGGTCCTTTGAAGCGTCAATAACGCTGTGGATATCGGCGTAGATAACGTTTTTGCTGCTGTATTCATTGGCAACTTTCTTGATGAGCTCGTTATATTTTGCGATATCGCCGTTTGAATTGCCGCCCCAGCCAGAATTGCCGAGTTCAGGGATAGTAGTAAGGAATATTTTTCCGTTTGAAGGCATTTTTTCTCTAAGATAATCGAGAAGAGTGTGAAGACGCTCCTCAGAACCGTCAAGATGACCGTTTGAAACATCGTTAGTGCCTATCTGAAGAAGTATTATATCAGGGGAGTACTTCTTTATATAATCTCCGCCCTGCATTGTTTCAAGTATTCCGTTAAGCTGACCGAACCAGCCTCCGGGGAGATTTGTTATGGTATAGCCGCTGTATCCTGCGTGATTATCATCGTAGTTTACTCTCTGACCGTTATAATTGAAAGACGCGCTGTCCTTTCCTTCTGGTCCGACAAGATCAACATTCGTGTAGCCCTTCTGCTGCAGGAAATAGCTGAGATACTTTCGGTAGCCGCCTTCGTCAGCCATTCCGTAGGTGATAGAATCTCCCAGCGGCATGATCTTTATGGTATCTGCGGCGTATGAAATGTTATCCATCGATGCGGGGAACACATTCAGAGCAGAGATCGTTAATGCAAGTGAAGTGGTGATTTTTAGGAAACGTTTAAATATGTTACTGCGTTCCTTAAACTTAAAGTGCTTTTTCATAAATACCTCCCAAATAATATTAATTAAATTAATGAGCTTGTTTTGTTGGCTCGCTTTTTATATTTAGGTAAGGCATATTGCATAATTTTATTATACACATTTTAACACTATTGTGCATTGCCTTTGACAACAATATACAACAATTATGAGCGGATTGTAAAGCGATTTAGTTATATATAGCAATAAATGGTCAGTAAATAGCAATATATGACAAGTGTAAAAGCAACATAATGATATTATATAGAGAAATATATCAATATAATTACCTTGATGCTACTTTGGGGAGATGATTTTACTTTTTTGCTTTTCTCTTGCTAAAATTAGTAGAAAAGCACATTTAGATATAATATTTTCTTAAATGTTATGTTTTTACGAGTACATTGTGGTGCGTGATTTGCTTAAAATTAATTAATACACCTAAGGTGGATAATATTGGTTAAGTAGTTTGAGCAGTGTTTAAAGAAAATTGCATTTTCTTTTGAGGAAATGCATGATATCCATAAACTATCGAGTGTCTACTTATAAGTGTAAATCATATATTATTTTTCATAAAAATAAATGTTAAGGGAGCTTTTTGAAGGAATATTGATAATATACTTTACACCGGCAGACCTAAAGAGAAGCGTTCAGACGTTAAAATGTCTATATACGATAAGCGTGATGCTCTTTGTATAGACTGAAAGTATGTTGTCAACGCCCGCACTGATACCATGGAAGATTGCAATTGACATTTTGCATAATTGATGATATAATTGTTTAGATTATTAAAGCGTATTTTGTATTAAATTGCATATTTTTAAGGAGGAAAACAATGCATATAGAATTTCTTATGGGCAATGCCGCTATTGCTCGGGGAGCTGTTGCCGCAGGACTTAATGTCATAAGCGGCTATCCGGGCACACCTTCAACGGAAGTTCTCGAAACAACGGCAAAGATAAACAACGGAAGCATCTACGTTGAGTGGTCGGTTAATGAAAAAGCTGCACTTGAGCTCAGCGCAGGCGCAGCCTACTGCGGTGCACGTTCAATGGTTACTATGAAACAGGTCGGCTTAAACGTTGCATCAGACCCTCTTATGAGTCTGGCATATATCGGTGTAAAGGGCGGAATGGTAATAATGGTCGCAGACGATCCCGGTCCTATCTCATCACAGACAGAACAGGATACCCGTCATTTTGCATCGTTCTCGAAGCTCCCATGCTTCGATCCTTCATCAGTACAGGAAGCCTATGACATGATACAAGAAGCGTTTGAATACTCCGAGAAATACTGTACTCCTGTACTGTTCAGACCTACTACCAGAGTCTGTCACGGTTATGCTTCTATCGAAGTTAAAGATGAGAATGAGTGCGTAAAAAATACTCCTGAGGGATTTGTAAAAGATTCCTCCAAATGGGTTATATTCCCTCGTCTGTCGTACAATGCGCATATTCATATTGAAAAGCGCAATTCCGAACTCTCTGATGTGTTCTCTGAATACAGCCGCAATAAGATAATCCCCGCTTCCGACAGCAATTGCCGAAAGGGAATCGCATCTCACGGTATCAGTTTTACATATGTACAGGAAGCTCTCTCCGGCAAGTCTTCGCCAAAGGTTCTGAAAGTTTCCACGCCTTTCCCATTTCCTGAGAAACTTGCAGTTGAGTTCCTCAGCGGTCTTGACGAAGTTCTCTGTATCGAAGAACTTGATCCCATTATCGAACGTGAGCTGACTTACATCTGCGGAAAGTATCATCTCAGCACAAGGATCCTCGGAAAGCTGACCGGAAACGTTAAGACTGCCGGCGAAAACACCTGCGACAGTGTTGCCGCGAATATCACAGACTTTATGGGATGGGAGAAAAATCCCTACGCTGAGCTTCCGGCTCCACCAGAACTGCCGGTACGTCCTCCCGTACTATGCGCAGGATGTCCTCACAGAGCAAGCTTCTATGCTGTAAAACAGGCAATGAAGGGCGAGAAGTCTGTATTCTGCGGCGATATCGGTTGCTACACACTCGGAAATGCAATGCCGCTCGATATGGTGGATACTTGCCTCTGTATGGGCGCAGGCGTGAATAACACTCAGGGTATCGGCAAGATTGACCCGGATACAAGATGCTTTGCATTTGTCGGGGATTCTACTTTCTTTGCCTCAGCTATAACAGGAATAATAAATGCGGTATACAATCAGGCAGATATGACTCTCATCGTACTCGACAATTCCACAACAGCAATGACCGGTCATCAGCCGCATCCCGGTACAGGACGTACAATGATGGGACAGGTCGTAGATAAAGTCAATATCGAAGCAGTCCTGCGCGGAATAGGTCTTAAAACAGTCGAGACCGTTAACCCGCTCGAACTTGAAAATGCAATTGAGACCGTAAAGAGAGTTTCTGCTGAAAAAGGCGTTAAGGCTATAATTTTCAAATCGCCTTGTGCTGTACTTGTCAAGCCTGAAAAGCCATACGTTATCGACAGTGAGAAATGTATCGGCTGCAAGAAATGTATCAACAGCCTTGGATGTCCGGGTATAGTTATTTCTGACGGCAAGGTTAAGATAGATGAAACGCTGTGTACAGGCTGCGGTCTTTGCAGTCAGGTATGTCATGTAAATGCTATCGGAGGTGAGTGCAATGAATAAGAATATTCTGCTCTGTGGTGTGGGCGGACAAGGTATCGTCCTTACGTCAAAGCTCACCGCTTCATGTGCTATGAAAAAAGGTATGCAGGTAATGAGTGCCGAAACTATCGGTATGGCTCAGAAGGGGGGTAGTGTTTTCAGTTTCCTTCGTATCGGTGATGGAATATTCAGTCCTATGTTCGGACATAAGCAGGCAGACATCATCATTGCCTTCGAGCCGGCAGAAGCTGTCCGTATGCTGCCCTACCTCAAAAACGATGGAACGGTCATAGTAAATACACGCCAGATAATGCCTGTTACAGCTGCTCTTAAGGGATCAAGCTACAACAGTACGGATATGCTCGATTATCTGAAAAAAACTACACAGAATCTTATGATAGTTGACGGAGACAGAGTATGCCATGAATTAGGATCACCAAAGGTACTCAATATGGTGATGCTCGGCGAAGCAATAAGGAGCGGTGTTTTACCGTTCACAATAGACGATGCAGTTGAATCAATGAAGAGAAACGTGAAGCCTCAGTTTGTTGAACTCAACGAAAAGGCTCTCAGACATAATGTATGACTATGAAAGGATTGATATATTATGCAGATCTCAGAAAAGCAGATAGAACTTGTTAACAGCCGTATTCAGGCACTTGAAAATGCAGGAAGCTTCTACGGAAAAAAACTTAAAGAAGCTGGCATAACCGAGATAAAAACTCCCGAGGACTTTAAAAAGCTTCCGTTCTCCGAGAAGAAGGACCTCCGCGATGCTTATCCTCTCGGACTTATGACTGCTCCCGAAGATGAGATAGTACGTATACATTCATCATCGGGTACGACAGGTACACCAGTAATCATACCTTATACAGCGAAGGATGTTGATGACTGGGCGATAATGTTCAAGCGCTGCTATGAAACAGCAGGCATAACAAATATGGACAGAATACAGATTACCCCCGGATACGGTCTGTGGACAGCTGGTATAGGCTTCCAAAACGGAGCTGAAAAGCTTGGGGCTATGGTCATCCCTATGGGCCCCGGTAATACTGATAAACAGCTTCAGATGATGCAGGATATGAAGAGTACAGTTCTATGCTCCACCTCATCTTATGCACTTCTTCTCGCTGAGGAAATTGAAAAGCGCGGTATCAAAGACAAGATTCACCTCAAAAAGGGAGTTATCGGCTCTGAGCGTTGGAGTGACAAAATGCGCGAACGTATCCATAATGAACTTGGTATCGAGCTTTTCGACATTTACGGACTTACAGAGATATACGGTCCGGGTATCGGTATAAACTGTCCGGGCGAGACGGCCATGCATTACTGGGATGATTATCTCTATATAGAGATAATCGATCCTAAGACAGGCGAGCCGGTTCCTGACGGTGAAATGGGAGAGATCGTTATAACCACACTTGTAAAAGAGGGGGCACCTCTTATAAGATACCGTACACACGACCTTTCAAGAATAGTTCCAGGCAAATGTAAATGCGGACGCTGCTATCCACGTATCGACGTTATTATGGGACGTACCGATGATATGATGAAAATAAAGGGTGTTAATGTATTCCCGAGCCAGATAGAAGAAGTTATAGGCTCATTTGAGGAAATATCAAGCGAATATCAGATACGTATCTCACATCTCGACGGCAAAGACACCATGCGTATATATGTTGAAGCAAGCGGTGATTATGACTGGGCATCGCTCAGCAAGCGTATAGCTGAAAAAGTTAAAAGCCGTATCGGTTTCACACCTATCGTTAAGATCGTTGAGATAGGCGTCCTTCCCAGAAGCATGAAAAAAACAGCACGAGTTATAGACGAGCGTTACGACTGATATATCTGAATCAATAACTTCTTTCGATAGTTGTTATTCTAAAAAATAGTCACAAGAACGGTGAACACTTTCTGTAAAACGAATAATTAAAAGCAGAAATAGCTACAATATAAAACGGTTTCGCAGCTAAAGCGAAACCGTTTTTTCTAATCTAAAGACCCAAGGCTTTGCCAGTGAATACTTATTGACTGGTATTATCGAAGTCTTTTTACAATAGTTGCACTTTTACATCTTATTGCTCATATGTTAAGAAGATGATGTGTAATATAAAAAACATATTTACATTAAATATACTTTTAACTGCTTTTTACTACTTATGGAAATGACGTGGTTATACACCATTACTAAAAATACCCCTGAATTTTTAGCTGTCAAAAATAAACAAAATACATTGAATTGCAATGTTGAATGTGCTATAATAAGTTTATCATTAAATACAGAGAGGGGTATTTTTATGAAATATTTTAAGAAAATAGGTGCCTTTGCTTTTTCATTACTGCTGGTCGCCGCGATGCCATGCGTAACAAATCTTGCATTAGCGGCGCAGGGGACAGACGGACTTTGCATAAATGAGGTATGTACACAGAACAAGAACTGTTTCACCGACAGCCTTGACAGAGCATCAGACTGGATAGAGCTATATAATGGAGGCAGTTCGGACATCGATCTGTCAGGCTTCGGACTTTCTGACAGCGTAGACGCTCCGCTGAAATATGTCTTCCCGTCAGGTACTGTTATAAAGAAAGGTACATATCTGCTTATCGCTGCAAACAAAAACGAAGAGGGGATGATCGAGCTGAATACAGGCTTTGGTCTAAGTAAATCGGGTGAAACGATTGTGCTTTCAGCTAACGATGGAAGTGTGATACAGAAACTTGATGTCCCTGCTCTTGCTGAGGATGAAACATACGGCTGTTCACCTGACGGAAGCGGCAGTTATTCGGTAATGGCTGCGACTCCTGCATCTGCTAACCGCTTTGTGCCTGCCGAACCTGTTTTTTCGCTTGAATCTGGCTTTTACAGCGTGAATGACGTAAATGAACTCACTATTTCTTCGTCAGATGTTGTCTATTACACTCTTGACGGATCGGATCCCACGACTTCTTCTACAGCAAAGCTGTACAGCGGCGCGATACCTATGTATGACAGAAGCACAGATGATAACGTGTACAGCAAATATCAGCATGAGGATAACAGTCCGTATTCTGTGACGCTCAAGCAGAGATATGACGCAAATCCCGAGAAATTTGACAAGGCAACTATAGTAAGGGCAGTCTCAAAGTCGGCTGACGGTACTTTCAGCCGAGTTGCCACAAAAACCTTCTTTGTCATGAGTGATGATAAGCTCGCGTACTATTCAAATATACCTGTAGTTTCTCTTGTTACCGATCCCGATAACCTGTTTGATAAGGACAAGGGTATATATGTCGCAGGTCAGCAGTATCTCGACTGGAAGAACAGTCCGCAGTACAATTCCCGAAAGAGTGAATGGGACACTGATAATGTGGCAAATTTCTTCTCAAAAGGAAAAGAATGGGAGCGTGAAGCAGATATCACCTATTTCAAAAACGGAGATATAGGTTTTACTCAGAAGATGGGCATACGTATCAAGGGAGCTTCCACAAGGAACAGTCAGACCAAAAGCTTTAATGTCTATGCTCGCGGCGAATACGGTGATTCAAAGCTTGATTACAAGCTGATAGAGGACAATAATTCCGTAATTGACGGAAAGACCATTAAGCGTTATGATTCTTTCAGCCTCAGAGCAGTTGCGTGGGTAGACAGAATGAGAGAGCGTGTAGTGCATTCATCACTTCGTGATATACCTGCACTTGCCACCTATGACAGCGATAGGTGTATGCTGTTCATCGACGGCGAACTATGGGGAATGTATGAGATAATTGAAAGAGCTTCAGACTACTACATACAGTCCAATTACGATATTCCTGCTGAAAACGTTGTTATGATAAAGAACGGCGAGGTCGAAGAGGGGACTGAGAGCGACCTTGAGGAACTGGAGGAGATAGATGAGTTCTGCAAGGCACATGACCTTTCAGTTGCTGAAAACTTTAACTATGTAACATCAAAATTAGATGTGGAGAGTCTTATAGACTGCTACTGTGCGGGAATTTATCTTGGTACATGGGACTGGCCGAACCACAACTATCTCATGTGGAGAAACAGCGGAGAAGCCATAGAGGGTAATCCTTACAGCGATGGAAAATGGAGGTGCGGTTCATTTGACTTTGATTATTCTGTAGGACTCACCTATCAGAACTTCGGAGGAGTTGAGGGCTATCAGTACGACAGTTTCCGCAAAATGGACAGTGCAAAAAAGGATATGCCGACATCCATATTCATAGCTCTGCTCGATAATCCCGAGTTTAAACAGAGATTTGCGGATAGGTTTTATTCTTATGCGTATTCTGTCTTTGAGCCTTCAAAAATGAGCGCAGAGCTCGATGACGAAGAAAACAGATACATGGACTATATGACAATGACCGCATGGCGTTGGAGCAGTGGTAAACCGCGTTCTGGCTACAGCGGCTATCTGTCAGAGCAGAAAAGCTATTATCACAGCGAAATGGAGAAAATGCGCACTTTCTTCAACAGGCGTGCGGAATATGCTATTGAGGATATGCAGAATTATCTCGGTATCTCAAGGAACAGTGCGACAGTTACTGTGACAAGGCAGGGGATTGGTGAGATTTCCGTTGATAATGCTTATGCTGCTTTTGGGGGAAATGTCTGGACGGGTTCTTTTGAAAGTGGTCAAAAGGTAACTATTACGGCGAAGCCTGCCGAAGGCTATGTTTTTGCAGGCTGGTCTGGAGCAGTAAGCTCTGATTCCGAGACCATAACCGTTACTGCTGATAAGGCAGTCTCGCTGGTCTGCACTTTCAGAAAAGCCGAATATGAACAAGGTGATTTGAACATGGACGGAATTGTAAACGTATCCGATCTGCTCCTTATGAGCAAATATCTTAGCGGAACTGAAGACTTCACAGAAGCACGTTTCAGGATTGCAGATATGAACGGTGACAAGGCAGTTGATATATTCGACCTTGTTCGTCTGCGTAAAGAGCTTTTGAAATAATATTATTATATTAAGTTAAAACGGAGTAAAAACATATGGAATTCAACGAAGTAGTAAAAAATCGCTATTCATGCAAGAAATACAGCGATAAGCAGGTAGAAAAAGAGAAAATTACAGCTATTCTCGAGACAGGGCGTCTTGCGCCTACAGCTAAGAATCTTCAGGAGCAGCATATTTATGTTGTTCAGTCTGCAGAGCTTCTTGCGAAAATAGACGAGCTGACACCGTGCCGCTATGGCGCACCGACAGTACTTGTGGTAGCTTTCGATAAGAACAATGTGTTTACATACCCCGGCGGCAAGCGTGATTCGGGAGTAGAGGACGCAACTATAGTTGCCACACACCTTACTCTTGCAGCTGCAAACGAGGGTGTTGACAGCTGCTGGCTCAACTTTTTTGATCCTGACAAAGCAGCGGCTTTACTCGGCCTGCCTGAGAATGAGGAGGTACTTATGTTGCTTGATCTTGGCTATGCTACTGACGGAGCAGGTCCGCTACCTAATCATGACAGCAGGAAACCTCTTTCTGAAACAGTAACTTATCTGTGATAACGGGAGAAATGCCACTATGAAGAAGATAAATATAGTTAACGGACCGCAGGATGTATCTGTTATAGTTCAGGGCTGTATGAGAATGCCAGAGCATACAAAAGAGGATGCTGCAAATGCTATCAGAGCTGCTTATGATTCAGGTGTGAATTTCTTCGACCATGCTACTTGCTACGGTAATGGAGAAGCAGAGATACGCTTTGCAGAGGCTCTGCCGCTGACAGGGATAAAGCGCGAGGATATCTATATTCAGAGCAAATGCGGTATTTGCCCCGAAAGAGGGGAGTTTGACTGGACAAAGGAGAATATCATTACAAGCGTTGATGCTATTCTCGGAAGATTGAAGACAGACTATCTCGACACTCTGCTTCTTCATCGTCCGGATCTTCTGTTTGAGCCTGAGGAGGTCGCAGAAGCTTTCGATACTCTTGAAAAGACAGGCAAAGTGCGCTGGTTCGGTATCAGCAACACTATGCCTATGCAGACGGAGCTGTTGAAAAAATATGTAAAACAGCCACTTGTCATAAATCAGCTTCAGCTTTCACTGGAACAATCACAGCTTATAGATCAGGCACTGTATATGAATAACAAGACCACTGATATGTCTGTTTGCCGCGATGGCAGCGCATTGGATTACTGCCGCCTGAATGATATTACTATACAGGCATGGTCACCGTTACAGATAGGAATGTTTGGCGGTACTTTCATTGATAATCCCGATTATCCCGAGCTGAATAAAGTGCTTGGAGAATTGGCAGAGCGTGAGGGAGTTACAAAGGCAGCTGTGGCGATCGCATGGATACTCCGTCATCCTGCAAAAATGCAGGCTGTGATCGGTACTATGAATTCCGTGCATATCAAAGAGACCTGTGAGGCTTCAAAGGTGAACCTTTCTCACAATGACTGGTATAAGCTTTACCTTGCGTATGGAAAATTTCTTCCATAAAAATAATGTAAGGCAGCCTTGTGGCTGCCTTTGACTATTCGATTATAATCCCCACCAGTCATTGCATAGTATCAAACTAAAGAAAACACTTTTTTATAAATGCGATGATCGGTTTTTAGTGTTTTTACATGTTTATGCCTCAAAATCATAAATGTACTTTGATAACTGAGGTTACAATTAATATTTGTAAATTATTTTTGACATTTCCATTTTTTTAGTTATTTTATTGAAAAATTCATTTTGCTTATGATATAATTCAAATATAAATTAGAAAATCAAGAGTATATCATTCGGAAGTAAAAATGACTTATAGGAGGATGCTTTATGATTGATGAAAAAGGAACCGTAAAATGGGGCGTCATGGGCACTGCCGGTATTGCGTCATGGGGGACGATACCCGGAATGCAGAAAGCCAAAGGCTGCGAGCTGTATGCGATAGCAGGCAGAAACCTTGAAAAAGCTCAGGCTTATAAAGAGCGTTTCGGATTTGAAAAAGCTTATAAGGGATATGATGCTTTGCTGTCTGATCCGGAAGTTGAGGCAGTATATATCCCACTGCCGAATGATATTCACTGTGAATGGGTAATAAAGGCTCTTAACGCTCATAAGCACGTATTATGCGAGAAGCCACTTGCTATGAATGAAGGCGAGCTTCGCCGTATGTTTGCAACAGCAAGGAATAATGGCGTTATACTCATGGAGGCGTATGCTTATTTGCATAGTCCATACATAAGCAGGCTCAAGGAAATTATTTTATCAGGAGAGATAGGAACGGTAGACTATATAGATACCGCCTTCCTTACACAGAACTATTCTGAGGATATCAGGCTTCACAAGGAGCAGGGCGGCGGAGGAATATATGATGTAGGCTGTTACTGTACATCTATGATACTTTCACTTATTGATTCACCTGTGAAGTACATAAAGGCTGATGCGGAGTTTGGCGGCACAGGTGTCGATCAAATGGCTTCTGTTCTTATTGGCTTTGAAGACGGTTCAAGAGCGTCATTCAATGCAGGCATGATACTCGGTACTGATACCAGTGACAGATACGACAGGCTGTTTATCCACGGTTCCAAGGGATATATTCGTTCCGATGTTGAGTATAACGGTGAGGGTGAGCTGTCATTTGAGGTAACAGTTAAGAACTCAAATGGTGAAAGAGTTACCCGAACTGAAACTGTTTCAGCAGACTCCAACTACAGTATGGAAATGGAGCAGATGAATGAATGCATTAAAGGAAAAGCAGTACCGTATATCACAGAGGAATTTTCAATCAAGAATATGCGAATTCTTGATAGTATACTTGATGCAGTCGGGTATAACGACTCAAAAGAGCAGTTCATTCTGCCAAATGGGACAGTTATACCGGCAGTAGGATACGGTTCATATCTTTCAACTGAAAAAGGCGGAGTTCAGACTATTATAGACGCACTTGAGGTCGGCTACCGCTATATAGACACAGCGGCATTCTACGGAAACGAGGAACAGATCGGTGAAGCTATAGAACGTTCTGGTATCCCAAGAGAGGAGATATTCCTGTGCAGCAAGGTATGGCATACCGATCTTGGCAGAGAGAAAACGCTGAGATCATTTGAAGAGTCCTGCCGTAAACTGAAAACAGCATATCTTGATATGTATCTGATACACTGGCCTAAAAGTGACGTAAATGATGAGGAATGGTTTGAAAAAGTCAGCGGCTCATGGGCGGCAATGGAAGAGTTATATGAGCAGGGAAGAGTAAAAGCCATAGGCTTGTCTAATTTCCTGCCCCATCATATAAGACCTCTTTTAGAAGTTGCACGAATTCGTCCTATGGTAGACCAGCTTGAACTTCACGTTGGATATATGCAGGAATATACGCTTTCTTATCTCCGAAAAGAGGGGATACTTCCGCAGGCATGGAGTCCGCTTGGCAGAGCAAAACTTATAAATGACGGTGTAGTATCAAATATAGCTGCAAAATACGGTTGCTCCAATGCTGTTTTATTGCTCAGATATCTCAATCAACGATGTATTCCTGTTATTCCAAAAGCTTCATCAAAGGAAAGAATGAAGGAAAATCTGGATATATTTGGCTTCAGGATTTCTGAAGACGATATGTCATACCTTTCAAGTCTTCCTGAGAGAGGATGGTCAGGAGAGCATCCTGATGAAGCATAGGCAATTAATGTAAAATTCTTAATTTTCCCCTATGGGTGGAGTTCACTTAAAAATTTATGCTGATATGAGTTCAGCAAAATTATAAGGAGGAAAATTCTATGAAAGTACTTATAATCAATGGAAGCCCCAGAACTGAGGGCAACACATCTGAAGTAAGAAGGAAGTATTTATGAAAAGATTTGTTGAAGTATATTACTACATAAAAGACGGAAAACGCGCCGAATTTTATAGAAAGCTAATGGAGAGTGGCATAGCCGATGCCTCCCGTGCAGAGGAAGGAAACGAGAAGTACGAATATTATTTCAGTCCTGACAACGAAAATGAGATGCTGCTCCTCGAAGTATGGAAGTCTGTGGAAGCGGTTGAGCTTCATCAGAAATCGTCTCATTTTAAGGAGCTTGGTGAGTTAAAAAAAGAGTATGTAACAGAAACAATTTTTAAAAGATATGAAATAGCGGAATAATATTTAAGGTGATTTCAGACTATTGTTAATTATGTCCCTCAGAGAATAATCATTGTCAAAACAAGTATCATCGGAATTATATGTGTAAAAAAGCAGAAAAAATTATTATTACATACTAAAACAGGCGGATACCTCGTTATGAAGTATCCGCCTGTTATGTTTATAGTATGATGTTCAACAACAGTTGTGCTGTATAGACTGTAGATTTTATTTGCAGATCAAGCGCGTGTATGAATTTGTCCGCCTGCGAGTGTTTTGCCGTGAGCCTTAGCCATATCAGAGATGTTTACGTTCTGATAGCCGTTCTGTGCAAGCCATGGGAGAACCTCTTCCATAGCAGCAGCTGTTGTAGCATATGTCTCGTGGCAGAGAACGATAGCACCCTCAAGTGAACCGTCCTGAGCTGCCTGCTTGATTTTGTTAACGATCTGATCCTTGCTTGCATTATTCCAGTCACCTGTATCAATTGCACATGATATAAGCGGAATATCGTAGAGGGCTGACTTGACCTGTCCGCCGCCGTCGAGATATGGAAGTCTCATAATGTGCGAAGGCTCAGCTCCGATGATGTTTCTTAGCTTGCTGTTGCACTGCTCCCACTCGCTTCTAACCTGCTGTGAACCAAGTGAACCGAGCTGTGGGTGTGAGGTAGAGTGGTTAGCAACTTCCATTCCGTTCTTGTATGCGTACTTGACCTCTTCATTATCACCTGAGGTCGTTGTCCAGTTGCCAACATAGAAGAATGTAGCTGTCATCTTGTTCTTGATGAGAGCATTGAGTATTCTCATTGAAGTATCAGTTGAAGCATTGCCCACTGCACCGTCATCAAAAGAGATAGCGCAGAGCTTCTTGCCTGCCTGCACGGTTGGTGTTACAGTTGCAGGAGCTTCACCGACGTGTCCCTGACCTGTTATAACTGAGGATTTTGTACCCTCTGAAGCAGCAAGAACATTATCAACGTAGAAATCCATAAGATCATCAGAGCCCTGAGTTGTTTCGATGTAGAGTATCATATCTCCTGAATTCTCAGGAATAGTGAAGGAAGTATTTTCAAGCTTTGTCCATTCGCCGCTCTTGCAGTCTGCGGAAGCTATAGCTGTATATGAAGCGTTATCGCCATCGCCCTGCTGAAGTGACATCTGGATAGTTGCAGTGTTGCCTGACTGCTGCATAACTGCTGCACTGAAGCTGTAGGTCTGCCCTGCAACAAAATCAGAACCGAGTTCTATTGCAGCACCGTTCCATTCAGATGTTCTGCCTGATACATAAAGTGACTTGCCTGAATAATAGCTGTCAGAGCTTAATGCTACAGAAGCATTTCCTCTGCCGATCCAATTTTCAGAAGTTGAATCAAATGAATTATTGATATAAGTCTTTTCTGCTGCCTTTGTTGTAGTGGTAGTAACAACATTTGTTGTAGTAGTTGTTGTAACAGCCTTTGAAGTTGCAGGCTGTTCAGCAGGTGTTGCGTTTATATTGCTTGCATAGCTCTCGGGAAGCTTTGTAACGATACCCAAGAGGTATTTCTGAATGGAAAGTGCATCGTTTGAAGTTACGCCGCTGCCTGCTTCATAAACATCTGCATTGTAAACACCTGGGTTATTGAGTGAATACTTGTTTGGATTAGCAAGTGACTGCATGATCGCAACTACGTCACTCATATCAATTGTATTGTCGTTGTTTGCATCGCCCCACTTGCTTACCTTTGCATCAAGAGCTGCCTTAGGATCAGAAGTAGTTGTCACTGCTGTTGTAGTTGTAGTAGTTGTTGTTGTCGTAGTAGTTGTGGTAGTAGTTGTTACAACTGCCGGACCGCTGATGCTTGTTCCTGACTTTGCAACAATAGCTTCATCAATATAGAAGTTTTCAGTTCCTTCTTCAGTCTCAACATAGAGGATATATCCCGAACCCTCTGGGAGCTTATAGCTTGGATTTGAAAGCTGTACGAACTCGCCGTTTGAAACGCCGTCAGCTATGTGAGCGTAGCTTGTTTCGCCTGCGGAGTTCTTATATTCCAGTGAGAGCATCATGTTTCCTGAGCCCTTGGCTACTACACTGAAGCTGTATTCCTGACCAGCCTTGAATGTAAGTGAGTCAAGATACTTCTGAGCTCCCTGCCATGCACTGCTTCTTTCTGAAACTGCAAGACCCTTGCTGCCCTTATAAGCTGTGCTGCCTGTATTTACTGTAGCACCACCGCGGCTCTCCCAGTTGTTGCTGTCGTCCTCGAATGTATCGTGGTAGTAGTAACCGTTTTCATCAGGCTCGATAGGCTCCGGCGGAACGGGATCTTTTCCACCCTCGAAGCCCTTGCCGTCACTTACGAGGCTTACTACGAATGTGGAAACGCTGTTTGCAGGAAGCTGTGCATTGAATGATGAACCGCTTGCATTCATGTTTGGTGTTTTTGCAATGTTTTCGCTTCCTGATGTTCTGTAGCGGTCAACGTTTGTGATAGTTCTGCCGCTGAGGTTGAATGTCTGATTGATTTCATTGCTGCCTTTATTGATAGCAACTATAGTTGCCTGAGTATCGCTGTGTTTGTATGCTGATACGAGGATATTGCTGTCAGGCTGTTCTGTAGCGTCTATACGTACGTCACCCGGACGTACCCACTTAGAGAACTGTGCCATTGCATAGCCTCTCTTTGAGATCTTTCCTGTGTCCCACATAGGGCTGTACTGACGGCGGATATACCACCATACGTATGCATTCATATTACCTACAACGAGTGCGTTGTGGATATTTTCTGCGACCTTTACGCCTTCAGGCCAGCGGTCTGCGGAGTTATTGTCACTGTTTGGTACATAGACCTCTGTCATCCATATTTCCTTGCCGCTGTTTTCAAGAGCAGGGAAGTCCATCTGACTGCGCTGAGTTCCGTAGAAATGAGTACCGAACATATCACAGTTAGCCATAGCTTTTGCATTGTTTAGGATAGCATTGTAGTAACTCTTTCCGTACTGGAATGTCTCAGGTGACATCATCTTTGTGGTAGTGCCTGCTGTTACAGCCTTACCGTAGTTAGCAAGGAAGGTAGCACAGCGGTCAGGGGACCAGTATGTCCACTCGCTGGAGTAGTCGGGCTCATTCTGGACAGAGATAGAGTTGAGGTGGACACCCTGACTGTTACAGTACTTGATGAAGTCGTTGAGATGCTGAGCGTACTGTGCTTCCGAACCGTTTTTCAGCACGTACTGACCGCCTGTAGGACCGCCTGAACCGTTCTGACGCATGGAAGCAGGAGGATTCCACGGTGTTGCGAAAACAGTAGCACCAAGCTTCTGCGCTCTCTGAGCTGTGGGGATAGCGTTCTTCCATGCGTTCTTATCATCACTTACGAAGATACGCAGAATAGTAAGTCCCAGCTCATCGTCTCCGTTGCCGAAGGCTTTCTGTACCTGTGCCTCGGTCATATCTCCGGGAGCACCGTTCTGAGCGTTATAGCTTTGCCACTCAGGGTGATTCATACCGCCGAAGCCTCTGATAGTCTGATATTCTTTGTTTGTGTTGATATTGCACGCACTGGCTGCATCAGCCACGATAGGTGCAGATGAAGGGAATGACGGTGCAGTGCTGACAAGCATTGCTCCCGCTAAGACTGCTGATATAGCAGACTTGATTTTTTTGGTTATGGTCATTTTAATTACCCCCTGTATGCAAATGTTTATAAACATTCACATAATGTTATTTTCTTTACTGTATATTTTATAACAAGTTTTAAAGTTTGTAAACTCACAAAATGATGCTAAGGTGGATAAAATGACGGTCGTTTTATTTACTAAAATGATTTTACGATAGGTTGCATTCTAAATAACTATCGTTCTTGTTTTGATTTTTAGGACATTTTGGAAAAATATAGCTTAAATACCGTATTACGCAAAATGTAAAAAATTGCAAATACAAAAGGATACTGTCTTACAGTTAATGATGCACAGCGCATCCATCTTTATATTTTAGAAGAGATAACACTTTAGTATGATAATCAGAAAAGCTTCGACCATTTGATCGAAGCCTTTTTGATTCAATAATGTTACTGATTGTTTTTTATGTCAGAATGCCTTTTGTATATCCTTCATATTGCCAAGAAGAAGAATTGCATCATCAATTGAGAGTATCATATCCGGCATTGGTACGACAAGCTGATTAGATTTACGAATAGCTATTATATTTAAGTGGTGCTTCTTGCGTATATCAAGTTCAGCAATGGTTCTTTCATTCCATGCTTTAGGTACACGAACTTCATATATATTTATATCGTGATCCAACTGGAACACATCAAGAATATCGTCAGAAGCCTCTTTTGTTGCAAGACGGATAGCCGTTTGTTTTTCCGGATAAACTGTTTCATCTGCTCCGTTGCGAAGCAGAAATTTCTCTTGAACATCATTCTGAGCACGGGATATTACCTTGCGGGCTCCTAGTTCCTTGAGAAGGGCTGTGGTTTCAAGCGAATCCTGAAAGCTGTCGCTTATAGTAACGATACATACGTCATAGTCCGGTATTCCCAGTGAACGCATAAAATCTGCATTTGTACTGTCACCTATCTGAGCATTGGTAACAAATGGCAGTATAGTGTTGATGCGCTCTTCCTCACTGTCTACCACCATTATCTCACAGCGTGATTCCGCCATACGTCTTGCTATATGAATACCAAACTGACCTGCGCCTATTATTAAAACTGATTTCATAATTATTTCTCCTTTTAGTGTTTATTATCCGACTGTTATCTTTTCCTGCGGAAGTTTTGATGTATCACTGCTTGATGAAAATGCAGCATATATCAGCGTCAGTCCTCCGACTCTTCCTGCAAACATCAGAAGCATGAGTATAATATGAGACGACAAAGAAAGGGATGTAGTTATTCCAAGCGTCAATCCTGCAGTTCCAAGTGCGGAACCTGTTTCAAAGAGACAGCTTATCAGTGGCAGTGACTCTGTCATAGAAATTGCTATTCCCGTTGACATGAAAAGTGTTAAGTACATAAAAAGTATCGCGCCTGCTGTCCTGATGGTATCTTCAGGAATACGCCGCTTAAAGCACTCAATGTCATTCTTACGGCGGAATACGCTCAATGCAGCAAGGAAAAGCACAGCGATTGTCGATGTTTTCATACCGCCTGCGGTAGAACCTGAACAACCTCCTATTAGCATGAGCACTGTCATGACCATTGCAGTAGGTTCGCTCATTTTAGAAAAATCAGATGTGTTGAAACCTGCTGTTCTTGCCGTGACCGACTGAAACAATGAGTGAAGAATACGTTCCTTTATCGGTTCGTTTGTATATTCTGAGCAGAAGAAGAATATTGCAGGCAGAATTATAAGCAGACCTGATGTAACGAGTACAGCTTTAGTCTGAAGGCGGTATTTCTTGAAATGAAGCTTATACTGTACGATATCGTCCCAAGTCAGGAAGCCGATACCGCCAATTATTATAAGCAGCATGAGCACGGTATTGGCATAAGCGTTACTGCCTAAGGTTGTCAGCGATGAGAATTTCTCCCTTACGCCCATAAGGTCGAAGCCTGCATTACAGAATGCAGAAACGGAGTGAAAGACAGAGTACCATATGCTCTTTAATGCACCGAATTCATGGTAGAATACAGGATAAAGCAATGCAGCACCTGTAAGCTCTATAATTGCAGTCATTTTCAGTATAAATTTTGTGAGCTGAAGTATTCCGCCAACATGAGGAGCTGAAATAGAATCCTGCATCATGCCGCGGAACCATAGACCGACCTTTTTTCCGGATAGTCTCGTTATCATTAGACCAATAGTGATAACACCCATACCTCCTATCTGGATCAGTGTAAGTATGACAGCCTGTCCAAAGAACGACCAGTGTGTAGCAGTATCACGGACAACCAGACCTGTTACGCATGATGCGGAAATTGCTGTAAAAAGTGTGTCTTTGAACGGCGTGACACTTCGGTCCTGTGATGATATGGGAAGCATCAGCAGAAGTGCACCGCTTAGTATCAGTACTATGAATCCAAGGCTTATAGTACGGAAAGAATTACGGTTATGTAGTCTGTTTTGTGTTTTATCTTTTTTCATACATTTTCTCCAACTAATAAAAATCAAATAGACATCTATCATTATAGCATTATTTTTATGATATTGCAATGCGGTATTTTAAAAAATGTAATCTGTTAATTTCTTTACATTATTGCAGTTCCTTGCAATTCACAATAAAGACGAACTAACAGAGATAGTCTGTTTCTAAGGATAGTTTATGGAACAGACGGAGAAATAGCAGCCAATGATACACTTAGCATATAGAGGAAGATTTTTGATATTGGCTGATTTTTTACAAAAAGTTGTTGCCAAAATTGAGCTGAAATAACAAAAGCTCCCCTCAGGGAGCTTTGTTTGTGCCATAAAAATTGAGCAAGTGCGTGGAATTTGTACTTTTATATGATCAATAATATAATGTTGATATCTTGCTTCCACCCCATTCAACGACTGTAAAGCCCTTTCTTTCAAAGGTGTCAAGCTGCTGTGGTTCGATATCTACGGCATTTTCAAGCGGGATATATGTCATAAATATGCGGAGCATGCTGTCCGGTGTTGGCGTAATATTCAGTTTGGCAGAATTTGTATATTCTTTGCCTTGGAATGAAATCAGATTATACCTGTTATGCTCCATTAATGGCAGCCAATATACGATGAACTCGTTCATTTCGTCTTCTGTTAAGCCCATATATGTGAGCTTTTCCTTGAGGAAACTCTCTGTATCACTGCCTGAAACGCAGAAGCCTGTGGAGAAATCAAATTTTGTACGGCAGTTTACTGCATCCCAGAACAGATATCTGTGATTTGTACCGTCAGCTTTGTTCAGAAGCTTACCGTCAGGATATGCTGTTACATCCCAACCGTTATTATACCTTGGATATGTTGTGGAGAGTTCTGCTTCTGTCAGTTCAAGTTCAACGTGAACATCAGTCTCCTTTTCAGGATAGAGATAAATTACGGGTTTATCCATGTATTCCTCATAAATTATCGTTGGAGTTTTATCATCGTCTGCTACTGTCCTTATCCAGCCATACTGACCATCATATTCGGTAAATATCCATTTATCATTATTATCCTGATATCCTAATTCTGAGAGAATAGTATTCTTATAAATAATAGCTACAGGCTCATAGCTCTCATCTGGACCAAGATATAATTTCAGGCTATCTGTAACAGTACGTATTGGTCCGCCGAAGCTGCGATTATCAGGCTCAACATAATAAGCCTGGCCGTTTCTGTATTTGTCCAGCAGCTCTCTCAGTTTTGTAAGAACATCGGGGAATCTGTCAGAAGAGGCGTTTTTCTGACTACCATCTGGATAGCTGAGCGTAATTGAATAATCAATTTCGCTCCATCTTATTGGTGCTGATGAAGCTTCAGTATAGCTGGTATATGACTGAGACATGATATCGCGATAATCTTCTTCTGATATCGGAATGATCGTAGGCTCAGCATATATATCACTTGTGAGATCAATGTAATACAGGAAATAATTTCTGTCTTTACGATATATCTTATAGACTATATTTGCACCAGCAACTCCGCCTGATTCAGTGATGCTGACTGCAACAGGCGTATTGATCGTCTGAATAAGAGCTGCCCTCATCAGACACAGGTCGAATACATTCAGCACATTGTCATTGCAGAAGTCTGCTGCTTTCCAGTTGATGGGCTTAACATCAGTTGAGCCAAGCAGCCATTTTTGGAGTAATAACACATCGGCAACATTGATTTCCCCATCATTGTTGATATCACCTGTGGGTGTAAACTTCAGTCTGAATACTACATCCGCAGAGCCATTTTCATATCTTGTCACAGTCATACATTTCTCAGGAATAATCGTTCCGCTGTAATAGCCTGGCCGCTTTTCATCATCAATAAAAGAATAGCCTTCCGGCAGATTTCTTTCCTCCAAGCCGAAAGACATTTTTCCATCAGATAAACCGCCGAGATCGTTAGATATAATCGCAGGGTTAGTTTCCATTGTAAGAATTGGCCCTGTGGATACCGCACCATTGCTAATGTTAGTCCAAATATACGGTGTTTTGTCATCTGTTAGAGCGATTGTTTCTCCTGTGTCATAGTCCACGAGAGTTGCTCTGATCTGACCTGGAAGAAGAATTGTCTGTGCATTATTCAAAATAGCACAGTTCGCAGTCAGTGTATATGATATCGGCTCAGCTTTGGACGTACGTATCCATGATATCTTTTCATTTCCGTCTTTTACAGCTTGGTATACATATATCTTATCAATTGAACCGTCATCATACAGATCGGGGACCTGCATGGTGCAGTCGGACGTCAAAAGATACTTTATGTTCTCATATTTGTTATTGCCGTCAGGCTCCCATTTGTCACCAAGCTGGTCAACTGTCATAGTACAGAACACAACATAATTGTCCTTTACAGATACATCACCATTTTTCTTTGTATACTCATCATACTCAGTCATACTGTCAGGGAGCCAGCTGAAGATATCGGTTTCGGTGATACTGAGGTTCTGATCAATTGTAAAGCTATACTCAGCAATTGCAGGCGGTTCCCAATCGTCAGGAGTATCCTTTGCCTGTACATGGGGATCAACAATCGTCAGCACAATGTCACCCTGCTTCTGAGGCTGATATACAAACACATCAAAGCAAGCCTCAGTCATCTCATGGGTGTAGATCTCATGCTTCAGTTCGGTACCCATTTCCTCAGTAAGTTTCAGTTCATATCCGTATGTATCCTCACTTGCACCTCTTTTCGCTCTGTCGGGATATACAATGCAGATCAGTCCATTGTCAAAATGTGTTGCTCCATATGTATTCCTGAACTCTACAGCGGAATCAAAATCAGACGGGATCCATTCCGGAAGTTTTGCAATAGAGCCTGTGCCATCTGTGAACGTAATAGATGCAGAAGCATTAATAGAAAGAGGTGTGATTGCTGTTGCAGCTGCTATAACAGCAGCGATTAGTTTTGTGCGCTTCATATTATTCACCTGCCATTTTCTGATTTGCAGCATATAACTGCTTAATTTTTTTATACAACCATATATCTCCTGATACAAGAGATATAGCGTTATTTGTATACATTTTGTTTAACGTATGAAAAGACGGAATGTGCGGCTTAAATCGTAAACTTTTTATGAACACATATTGTCTGGTATGACTGAATTTGGTGTGACCAATGTAGTATATAATTTTTTTAATTGATATTGCCTTTTTTAACGAAAGGTGTAATTTTAATATACAATATACAGCATATGTTGACAATATTTGTTTGATATGGTAAAATTAAGTATAAGGGGAGCTATACTTGCTCCTACAAATTAAGGGAGGTAAAAGGCAATGGACATTAAAAAGCGTATCAACGCGTTTATTACAGCGGCTTGTATGGCTGCGACACCAATGGCTATGAATCTCTCATCTGCTACGGCTGAGGATTATATAGTCGAAAATGCGCAGGTGCTCACTCTCTTCGGAGATGTAAACTTCGACGGCAATGTAGGTATTTCGGACGCGGTCCAGCTTAACCGTTATCTGCTGGGACATATCAATGAACTTGGCAACATCAAAAATGCTGACCTTCTGGCTGACGGTGTTATTGATATTTTTGACATGGTATACCTGAGAAAACAGTTGGTTTCTGATAATAAGCCTGCGGGTACAAAGCTCAGCGTAAAAGTAGTTGATATGATGTCTGGCGAACCTCTTGAGTGTGCTGATATCCTGCTATCTGAGATGAACGGAAATTGGTTGTATGATATCGGAAATACTGTTTCAACAAACGGCGAGGCTGTTAATTACTATGGCCTTCCCGATGATAAGGACTATAAGTA
>Ga0310786_10003051_pt1 | contig 24757 bp, 18 predicted proteins | sample AusTroGonzalo_MG_FD_203881 | JGI IMG/M metagenome (GOLD analysis project Ga0310786, IMG submission 203881) | Bovine rumen microbial communities from tropical cattle in Woodstock, Queensland, Australia - Gonzalo_03 (v2) (version 2) | ecosystem: Host-associated > Mammals > Digestive system >...
ATGTTATATTAGGAGGCTATAAGGCTACAGCCATGAACGACTTTATTCAGGGTATTATTATGCTCTTTGGTATTGTGGCTGTCATTGCAGCTGTACTTTCGGCACAGGGTGGACTGATAGAAGCAGTAAACAAACTGGCACAGTTACCTGCGGATGGTGCAGCAGAACCAGGCAGCGGAATGTTCGCCACTTGGTTCGGTCCCGACCCTTGGGGATTGCTTGGTGTGATAGTCCTTACGTCGCTTGGTACGATGGGACTGCCCCAGATGGTTGGTAAGTTCTATAGTATCACCGACGAGAGCGCTATAAAGCGCGGTACTATTATCAGTACTATCTTTGCTTTCATCGTGGCTGGTGGTTGTTACTTCCTAGGAGGTTTTGGCCGTTTGTACGATCCCGTGATTGGAGCTAACGGCAAGATAGCTTTCGACTCTATTGTGCCAGCCATGCTGGTAACGCTACCCGATGTCCTTATCGCTCTTGTAGTGCTGCTGGTTTTGTCTGCTTCTATGTCAACTTTGGCTTCATTGGTACTGACTTCCAGCTCAACTATGACCCTCGACCTCATCTATCGCGACAAGAAGTCCCTACCAGGTGAGGTGGAAGAAGGCACCATAGATGATATTGTTGCTGAGAAGATAGAACGTCGGAAGGTTGTTGTGATGCGGGTACTCATTGTATTCTTCATCGTAATATCCCTGTTAATAGCATTGAACCCTCCCACCTTCATTGCCCAGTTGATGGGTATCTCTTGGGGTGCATTGGCAGGTGCCTTCCTGGCTCCCTTTATGTTGGGACTCTATTGGCGTAAGGCGACAACAGCCAGTGTGTGGGCTTGCTTCATCTGGGGCGTGGGCATTACGGTATTGAATATGTTGTTGGGAAACCCCATCAGTCCCATCAACTGCGGAGCTATTGCCATGCTGGGAGGCTTCCCTGTTGTGCTGTTGGTGAGTTTCTTTACGCGCCAGTTGCCAAAGAAAGATGTGGACTGTATGTTTAAATGCTATGAGAAATAGCAACATACAAATAAAAATACTTGTTCAAAAGCATATTTTGTTGTACTTTTGCATGGGACAATAAAACAAAATAACAGAAATTCATGATTTGGAACCCGAACAAAGAGTGCATGAGTCGCGATGAAAGAAGCGCGCTGCAAGGCAAACGCTTACACAAGATTGTGGAATATGTATATCACAACGTGCCTTTCTATCGCAACAAGTTGCAGGAACTGGATATTCGTCCTGATGACATCCAGACCATAGAGGACATTACGAAGCTACCCTTCACTACTAAGCAGGACCTTAGAGATAACTACCCCTTTGGCTTGCAGGCCGCGCCCCAGAGCGAGATTATCCGTATTCATGCCAGTAGCGGCACTACAGGTAAGCCCACTATTGTGGGATATACACGTAAGGATATCGGTGTTTGGAGCGAATGTATGGCACGCTGCCTGACAGCCTTCGGAGTGACACGCGACGATATATTCTCTGTTGCGTATGGTTATGGATTGTTTACTGGCGGTCTGGGTGCTCATTATGGCGTAGAGCATTTGGGCGCATCTGTGATTCCTGCAGGAACAGGTAATACAGAGAAACACCTGAAACTCATTCGTGACTTGGGCATCACAGGTATAGCTTGTACTCCCTCTTATGCTCTTTATCTGGCAGAGACAATGGAGAAGTTGGGTATCCGCAAGGAGGATATTAAGCTTCGCATAGGAGCCTTCGGTGCAGAGCCTTGGACAGAAAGTATGCGTAAGGAAATCGAAGATCATCTAGGTCTGAAAGGCTATAATATTTATGGTCTTTCAGAGATAATGGGGCCCAGTGTGAGCTACGAATGTCAGATGCAGCACGGATCACATATCAACGAGGACCACTTCTATCCCGAAATAATAAATCCCACAACGCTAGAGCCGCTGCCAGCCGGACAGACGGGCGAGTTGGTATTCACCACGTTGACCAAGGAGGGTATGCCCTTATTGCGCTATCGTACTCGCGACCTCTGCTCGCTGATGCCTGGCACTTGTGACTGCGGACGTACCAACGTAAGAATGGGTCGCATTGAGGGTCGTTCTGACGACATGCTCATTATTCGCGGAATCAACGTATTCCCATCACAGGTGGAGAGTGTGGTACTCAGCATGCCCGAGTTCGCTCCGCGCTATTTGCTGGTTGTAGATCGTGTAAACAATCTGGATACCTTGCAGGTTCAGGCAGAGTTGCGTCAGGAGGTATTTACCTCTACTTTCGATACGCCTGCCGCCGTAGAGGCGCTGGAGAAGAAGTTGGCAGCTAAACTGAAGAGTGTACTCAGCATTGCTGCTAAAGTTCAGTTGAAGGCACCTGGAACGATTGAACGCAGTCAGGGAAAGAGTGCTCACGTAATCGATAAGAGAAGTCTATAAAGGACCTTCCAAAATAACCTATAAACGATAACCTATAAATGTATTCTAACTATTTCAATCCAGAAACTGAAACCATGTCGAGGGAGCAGATTGAGGCGCTCCAACTCGAACGACTGCAGGCGACCGTACGTCACTGCATGAACAATGAATTTTATCGCAAGAAATTTGCTGAAGCAGGCGTCACGCCTGATGATATAAAGACTTTGGCTGACGTACGTAAGTTGCCCTTTACTACCAAACAAGATTTACGTGAGACCTATCCTTTCGGCATGTCTTGCGTACCTATAAAGGATTGCGTCCGCTTGCATTCCTCAAGTGGTACAACGGGTAACCCCACCGTCATCCTGCACACCAAGAAGGACCTTGATGAGTGGGCCAACCAAGTAGCACGTAACCTTTGGATGGTTGGTCTTCGTCCCGAAGATGTCTTCCAGAACTCAAGTGGTTATGGTATGTTTACTGGCGGTTTGGGCTTCCAGTATGGAGCGGAGAAACTGGGTATGCTTACAGTTCCTGCTGCCGCAGGAAACTCGCTGCGTCAAATAAAGTTCATCAAAGACTTCGGTACGACCGCCATCCATGCTGTCCCCAGTTACGTTACCCGTCTCTATGAGGTAATGAAGGAGGAGGGCGTAGATCCACGTCGTGATACTAAACTGAAGGTGTTGGCTATTGGTGCTGAGCCTCATTCAGAGGAACAGCGTAAGCGTATCGAGGATATGATGGGCGTAAAAGCCTACAATTCCTTCGGCATGAGCGAGATGTGCGGACCTGGCGTAGGATTCGAATGCAAGGAGCAGAATGGTATGCACTTCTGGGAGGATTATTACATCGTAGAGATTGTCAACCCAGAGACGCTGGAACCAGTGCCTGATGGCGAGATTGGTGAGTTAGTATTGACAAGCCTCTGTCGTGAGGCTATGCCTTTGCTACGCTATCGTACGCGTGACTTAACCCGCGTATTGGGTCGTACATGTCCTTGTGGGCGTAATCATGTGCGTATCGACCGCATGAAGGGTCGTAGCGACGATATGATGGTGTTGCGCGGAGTGAATATCTTCCCCATCCAGATTGAGAAGATTTTGATGCAGTTCAGCGAATTGGCAAGCAACTATCTAATCACGCTTACTACAGACGAAGAGAATGACAATATGACTGTAGAAGTAGAACTTGCACAGCCTACCGATGACTACAAGCAACTGCAAGCTCTCGAGAAAGAGATTCGCCGTCGTCTGAAGGATGAGATACTGCTGACTCCTATTGTCAAACTTGTTGCCAAAGGCTCACTGCCCGTCAGCGAGGGTAAGGCTGTCCGTGTAGTAGATAAGCGAAAAGTATATCAATAACCTATAACCGATAAACTTTACAAATATGACAATTCCCCAACTTTCCATTTTTATAGAGAACCGTTCCGGTACTCTCATCAAGGTTCTTGATGCCTTGAAGGAAGCAAAAATTCAAATTATTGCCTCCACCATTGCAGATACTGCAGAGTATGGTATATATCGTCTGATTTGCAGCGAGCCTATGCGTGCTTGCGAAGAGTTAAAGAAAGCGAATGTGGCCGTTGCTTTGAGTGATGTGTTTGCTATTGAGATTGATGACCAGCCCGGTCGTGCAGCAGAAGCTGTTAAGGTGTTCAGCGAAGCCGGCATTAGCATTACCTATATGTATTCGTTCCTGTTGCGTGGCAAGGGTGTTCTCATCTTCCGTACCGATGACGGAGATAAGGCTACGGCTGTTATCAAGGCCAATAATCTTAAGAGTATTGATGAGGTAGCCCTAGCTCAGTGGGCATAACTAATTGGTTTTGTGCAGAGAAAAGTAAAAAAGAGAAAACGCAAACTAAAGAAGAGTGTCAAGCGCGGCTGCCTTGGGATAATCATATTCCAGCTGTTGCTTGCACTCTTCTTGTTTTTTAGGTGTACACCCGCCAAGGATATTCTGTTCGGCCATCACGATCAGACAGAAGAGATAGTCGTTGAACCAGATAGTGTGGATCAGGCAATTGCCGATGATGTACAACGCCTTATCCATCGTTCTATGCTTATCGATACCACTAAACTGGCGGTGGATGTTTATGACCTTACTCGTGGTTGTTATGTTTATGAATATCACAGCCATCGCAGGCTGATTCCGGCTTCATGCATGAAACTGCTTACGGGTGTCAGGGCACTTAAACAACTTGGCGCTGATCATCAGTACATTAGTCAGGAATATCTTTTGGGTATCGTAAAACGTGACACATTGTATGGCGATTTATTACTGAAGATGGATGATGACCCATTTTTGCTTTCTTTTGATGAGTTTACTCATGCTGTAAAGAATCGTGGTGTCAGTCATGTAAAGGGAAGGGTTGTCTTCGATCTCCTGCGCACAGATACCTTGCGTCCTCATCGTACAGCCCAACCTTATGATATCACTTATAGGCAGGTTCCTTTGTTGATGAAAGGCGCACCACGCGTAAGAAGTGAGTTTCTTGCGTCTCTTAGAGCAGCCGGTGTTACGTTTGACACAGATACTCTTTTGTTCAATATGCCACTTACCAAGGATGCCGAAATGATATATCAGTACCAGACACCTTTGCGTGAGGTACTGAAACCTATGCTGATAAATAGCAGCAATGTAAAGGCTGAGTGTGTTTATTACCATAATCAGCATGCGCAAGATCGGTTTGAAAAACCTGACACCAGCTTACAGATGTCTGCTTTTAATTTTATTCAATCAGAGAATATTTATGATAGAATGGCAAACTTTGTCGTGAATGATGGGAGCGGTCTGTCTCCGGAAAACCGACTGACGGCCGATTTTCTTGTTCAGTTGATGATTTATGCTTATCGGCAGCCTGATATAAGAAACATACTAATTGATGAGGCTTTGGCTACGCCGGCTCACCCAACGAGACATGGTTCGTTGCTGAGTCGTATGTCGGCTCCCTGTTTTAGGGACCGAATCTTCTGTAAGACCGGTACATTGGTTTCTTATGCATCGTCATCGCTAACTGGTTATGCGCATCATACAAATGGAAGGTGGTTTGTTTTCAGCATTATCAACAACAATTCACCTGTATATGATGCAAGGGAGTTTCAGGATGCACTTTGCCGACTCTTAGTAGAATGACAATCCTCGCATTTACAGCCGCATCTTTCACATTCCGAACAATGCGGTTTCTTCAGATATTGATGTAGCGCAAAGGCCGCTACTATCACTATCACTGCTAAGAGAAGGATACTTTGTAGGTTCATACTATCATATGTACCAAGAATGCGACAATCCACGCTATGAGGCATTGACCTGTCATAATCAGTAATGCCCATTTTCCACCTAACTCTCTGCGGATGGTGGCAATAGCAGCAACACAAGGTGTGTAAAGCAAACAGAAAACAAGCAGAGTGAAAGCGGTACCTGCAGAGAATATCTCTGCAATATTAACGCCTGCAAAGAGGGTGCTGAGCGTACTGACTACAACCTCTTTGGCCAAAAATCCGCTTACCAACGAGGTCACAATGCGCCAATCGCCACACCCCAAAGGGGCAAACAGGGGTGCTACCACGCTGGCCATTTGGGCCAACATACTCTCAGATTCCATACCTGGCTGCACCATCTGTAGGTGGAAGTCGAAGGTTTGCAGGAACCAGATAACGATGCTTGCCAGAAAGATAACCGTAAAGGCTCTCTGCAGGAAGTCCTTGGCTTTCTCCCATAACAACCGTGCTACATTCATGGGCACGGGCATACGATAGTTGGGGAGTTCCATCACAAAGGGAACAGCTTCGCCTCTGAAGAGTGTCCGTTTTAGAATTAGTGCCACCACAATGCCAGTCAATATACCTATTATATATAAGCCTGCCATCACCCATCCTGCATGATGTGGGAAGAAGGCAACTGCAAAGAAGGCGTAGATAGGAATCTTGGCCGTGCAGCTCATAAAAGGTGTCAGCATGATGGTAAGGCGGCGGTCACGTTCGCTGGGAAGGGTACGGCTGGCCATTACGCTGGGAACGGAACAGCCAAAGCCTATCAGCAGGGGCACGATACTTCGACCTGAAAGTCCCAACTTACGCAGCAGTTTGTCCATAACAAAGGCGATACGGGCCATGTAGCCGCTATCCTCCAACATACTCAGGAAGAAGAATAATATCACTATCAGAGGTAGGAACACCAATACGGTGCCTACGCCGCTGTAGATACCGTCTATGATGAGCGAGTGTATGGGGGGAGCTATGTTCCAGTCGGTGAGCGTCTGGTCGGAAAGCTCTGTAAATTTCTCTATTCCTTCTTCGCACAACTCTTGCAGCCAAGCACCAACGCTGCTGAAGGTCAGGTAGAAAACCAGTGCCATGATGCCTAAAAAGGCGGGAATGGCGGTAAAACGACCTGTCAGTATCTTATCTATCCTGCGACTGCGTATGTGTTCCTTGCTCTCCTTGGGGCGTAGCACGGTCTGACTGCATACTTGGTTGATGAAGCTGAAACGCATATCTGCCATAGCGGCGCAACGGTCAAGGCCGCGCTCTTCCTCCATTTGCTGTAGAATGTGCTCTATGGTTTCTTGCTCGTTCTTGGTGAGGCCCAGCGCCTTGATAATCAGCGGGTCGTTCTCTATGATTTTGCTGGCAGCAAAGCGGACGGGTATCTTAGCCTCCTGGGCATGGTCTTCTATGAAGTGCATGATGGCATGCAGGCAACGGTGAACAGCGCCTCCGTGATCCTCAGGGCTACAGAAATCCTGTCTGCCGGGACCTTCTTGATAACGGGCAACGTGTATGGCGTGTGTCACCACCTCATTCACTCCTTCGTTCTTCATGGCGCTGATGGGGATAACGGGAATGCCCAACAAGCGTTCCATCTTGTTGATTCTGACGGTTCCTCCGTTATTTTTCATCTCGTCCATCATGTTCAGCGCCAACACCATGGGGATGTTCAGCTCCATCAGTTGCATCGTCAGGTAGAGGCTGCGCTCAATGCATGTGGTGTCTATGATGTTGATAATGCCCGAGGGACGGTTTTCTAGGATAAACTGACGGCTTACTATCTCCTCGTTGGTATATGGGCTAAGGCTGTAGATGCCGGGAAGGTCGGTCACCAATGTGTTGGGATAGCCTTTTATCATGCCATCCTTGCGATCGACCGTCACCCCAGGGAAGTTGCCTACATGCTGGTTGCTGCCCGTCAGCTGGTTGAAAAGCGTGGTTTTACCGCAATTCTGGTTACCTACAAGAGCAAAGGTTAGTTTCTCTGTTTGGGCAGGACCATGTGGTTGTGATGGGTCGTGATACCGAGGTCCATCCTCACCCAATCCAGGGTGTTCGACGGGCAGCTCCCAGTCTTCTTTCTGAGCATTAGTATTTTCCTTGGGGAGCTGAGATGGAGCTTTTACCTCTATCTTCTCTGCATCTGCCAATCGCAATGTCAGTTCATAACCATGAATACGCAACTCCATAGGGTCGCCCATAGGTGCAAACTTCTGCAGCAGCACCTCGGCACCAGGGATTACTCCCATGTCCAGAAAATGCTGTCGTAGGGCGCCCGTTCCACCCACTCGGGTAACAACGGCCCGCTGCCCTTTCTTTAAATCTCTAAGCGTCTTGGCCATCTGCTATTCTCTTTCTGACTGCAAAGTTACACTTTTTTCCGAAAAGAAAAGTATGCCAAAGCCTTAGAATTAAATGAGGAAGGGCAAAGATACCCACTATTAGGTATTGGGGTTACGGAGCTTTATTTCAGGTGTACTTTTCTGTGTTCGTCAAGATATAATACTGTTTTGACACTAAATTTAGGATTGGCATGTTGGTCGTTGCAAGAGTCAATATCGCAGAAATCTGCGATATTCCTTTCAATCTCGGCATAAGAGATAACCATATTATCCTTCACAAACAACAACTGACAGTAGCCGTCATATAAAGATGTATTCTCGATGCTTTTTTTAGCTTTGTTTATTATTTCCAGGTGTCTGTTCTGCTCGAAGAACTCTGCATTGTAAGGCTCCACGATATATATGCTGTCAGCCGAGTAACAAACTGTAGACAGGTCGAATTCCTCTCCTACAGGAACACTCTTCAAATGGCTCACAAGGTTTTCTGTGTTGTCCTTCAGAAACACACGGCCGTCCAAAAAGAAACAATAATAGACGCCGCCTACAATGCATAGTAGGACGATTGTAAACACACTCAGTACTTTTTTCATGTCTGTATCGTTTGTTGTTTGTTTTTCGGTAACAAATATACGACAGTTTAATTTTTCGAAACAAGTGTTGCAACAAACATTAACGGTTTTGAAGCGTGTTTTTAACGTTCGTTTCTAGTTGGAGAATGGAACCTTGACGATAAAAGGGGAAGATTTGTTTACTTATAGATTAACGTGTGCAGATTCTGGGGTGAAAAGACCTCTTGGGCGGTCTCCCAGAGCTGGTCGGGTGTCAATTCATCCAATCTGTTGAAAAGTTGCTGCATGGTTTGGGTGCTGCCGTAATGCAGGTAGCGCTTAGCCATAGAGATGGCAAGGCTCTCGAAGTTGTCGTACGAGACGGCTATTTGCCCCTTCAACTGGCGACGAGCAGCATTCAGCCTTTGAACGGAAAGAGGCTTGTCTGTCAGTTTCTGCAGTTCGCGTTCCACCAAGCGGCAGCATTTACGGACATCCTCGGAATCGCAACCGAAATAGGTAGTCCATACGCCAGAGTCGGTATAGCAGGTGGCGTTGCTCTCTACGGTATAGACAAGTCCGTTGCGTTCGCGCAAAGAGAGGTTCAGCAGGCTGCTCATGCAGGGGCCGCCCAGCAGGTTATTCATCAGGTATAGATGCAGATGTCTGGGATTATTTCCGCCAAAAGAGCGTGCGCCAATCACTACGTGTGCCTGATGGGTGTCCCTTTTGCGGGCAATTGCCGCTTCTGCAGAGTGGAAGGGAGCCGGAGCTTTTCTGGGCAGCGGCATAAGGGAGTAAGTGGGGTGCGAAAGATCGCTATTTGCGAGCGCCTTCTCTGTGAGGCGTATCACTTGCTCGGGCTCTACATCACCATATACAAAGAGCACCATCCGTTCAGGCCTGTACATGCGTTGGTGAAAGGCATGCATGTGTTGGCTGGTAAGTTCCCGGAGTTTGTCGGCCTCTCCCAATATATTACGTCCCAAAGGATGGCTGGGAAAGCAGATTTCCTCGAATTCATCGTAGATAAGTTCGCAGGGTTGATCGTTGTAGCTCTCTATCTCATCAATGACCACCTCCACCTCTTTGCTCATCTCTTCTTGCAGGAAAGTGCTGTTGAGCGTGATGTCCACCAATAGGTCGATGGCTTTGGGCAGATGCTGCTTGAGAACGGAGCTGTAGAAGACCGTCTCCTCCTTGCCCGTATAGGCATTCAGATCGCCGCCCACAGATTCCAGTCGGTTGATAATCTGACGGGCTGTACGCCTGTGTGTACCCTTGAAGCTCATGTGTTCCACAAAGTGGGCCATACCGCTCTCGTGGTACTGCTCGTCCCTGGTTCCTGCATCAACGGCAATGCCGCAGTAGACCACCTGTGTGGGGCTGGGCGCACAAATGATACGCATGCCACACGGCAGTGTATGAGTAGTGAAGGGATTCTCTATGAATGGAGGCATAATATTACGTTCAAAATTACGTGCAAAAGTACTGCATTTCCACTAAATGGACAATGTTTTGGGGTAAAGTTTACCCTTATTTCGGTGAAAAGTAGTATCTTTGTCCGAAAAGAACACAGATAGACTATGGCAAAGGATGGGTTAACCCCGATGATGAAGCAGTTCTACGACCTGAAGGCAAAGCACCCGGATGCATTGCTCCTGTTCAGGTGTGGTGACTTTTATGAAACCTATGCAGATGATGCTGTTATAGCATCTGAAATCTTAGGTATTACACTTACTCGTCGTAATAACGGAAAGGAGAATATGCCTAGCACAGAGATGGCGGGATTTCCTCACCATGCCTTAGATACTTATTTGCCTAAGTTGGTAAGAGCGGGTAAGCGTGTAGCCATCTGTGACCAGTTGGAAGATCCGAAACTTACCAAGACACTTGTTAAGCGTGGAATTACCGAGTTGGTTACTCCCGGTGTAGCCATGAACGATACGGTGCTTAATCATAAGGAAAACAACTTCTTGGCAGCCGTTCACTTTGGTAAGGCGTCCTGTGGTCTTTCTTTTCTGGATATCAGTACAGGTGAGTTCTTGGTGGCAGAAGGAACGATAGATTATGTTGATAAACTTCTAGGTAATTTTTCTCCCAAGGAGGTGCTTTATGAACGTGGTAAGCAAGGGATGTTTGAAGGTTCGTTTGGCACCAAATTCATCACGTTCCCTTTGGATGACTGGTGCTTTACAGAGAGTACAGCCAAGGAGAAACTGCACAAGCATTTCGAGGTTAAGAACCTGAAAGGTTTTGGTATTGATCACCTTCATAACGGTATTGTAGCGGCGGGAGTTATCCTACAGTACCTTATTATGACCCAGCACCTGCAGTTAAAACATATTACATCACTTAGGAGAATAGAGGAGGAGCGCTTTGTCCGTCTGGATAAGTTCACGATCAGGAACTTGGAGTTGATGGGAGCTATGAATGACGATGGAATCTCCTTACTCGACGTGATAGACAAGACCATTACTCCTATGGGTGCTCGTATGCTACGTCGTTGGATGCTCTTTCCGTTGAAGGATGTTAGTAGGATTCGGGAGCGTCAAGACGTGGTGGATTATCTGTTTCGTGAGCCGGATGCTCGCGAGCTGATTTCCGATCATCTGCATAGGATTGGTGATTTGGAGCGTATTATCTCCAAGGTGAGTGTTGGGCGTGTATCACCTCGTGATGTGGTACAACTGAAGATTGCCCTGCAGAGCATAGAACCCATAAAGTCCATTTGCGAACAGTCTGATGACACGGTGCTAAAACGAATAGGAGAGCAGTTGAACCTTTGTGTCAGCATTCGCGACCGTATAGCTCAAGAGATACAGCCAGACCCGCCTTTGATGGTGAACAAGGGAAATGTGATTGCCGAGGGCGTGAACGAAGAACTCGACGAATTGCGCCGTATTGCCTTTCAGGGAAAGGATTACCTATTGCAAATTCAGCAGCGCGAGATAGAAGCTACAGGCATTCAGAGTTTGAAGATTGGATACAATAATGTCTTTGGCTATTATCTGGAGGTTAGAAATACCTATAAGGATCTAGTGCCAGCTGAGTGGATTCGTAAGCAAACGCTGACACAGGCTGAGCGCTATATCACTCAGGAATTGAAGGAGTACGAAGAGAAAATTATGGGGGCCGAAGACCGTATCCTTGCGTTGGAAACGCGTCTTTTCAATGAGTTGGTGGTAGCTCTTTCGGAATATACGCCGTCTATTCAGGTTGATGCCAGTCTGATTGCCCAACTTGACTGTCTGCTCTCCTTTGCGGTAAGTGCCCAGGAGAACCATTATATACGTCCCGTTGTGGATGAATCAGATGTGATAGACATTCATCAGGGCCGTCATCCTGTGATAGAGAAGCAGCTACCCATAGGAGAACGCTATGTAGCCAACGATGTGTATATGGATTCCGAGAAGCAGCAGATAATCATTATTACCGGTCCCAATATGGCTGGTAAGAGTGCGTTGCTCCGACAGACAGCCCTCATCACTCTTATGGCACAGATTGGTAGTTTCGTGCCAGCCGAGAGTGCACGTATAGGATACGTCGATAAAATCTTCACTCGTGTGGGTGCCAGCGATAATATCTCTGTGGGCGAGAGTACCTTTATGGTGGAGATGAGTGAGGCTTCCAATATCCTGAACAATATATCAGACCGCAGCCTTGTTCTCTTTGACGAACTGGGTCGTGGTACCAGCACCTATGATGGTATCTCCATAGCGTGGGCTATTGTTGAGTTTATTCATGAGAACAGGAAAGGTCGTGCCCGCACTCTCTTTGCCACTCACTATCATGAGTTGAACGAGATGGAGAAGAGCTTCTCTCGTATCAAGAATTACAATGTCAGTGTGCGCGAGGTGGACGGCAAGGTTATCTTCTTGCGTAAACTGGAGCGTGGCGGTTCAGAACATAGCTTTGGTATTCATGTAGCTAAATTGGCGGGTATGCCCAGTTCTATTGTCAAGCGTGCCAATGTGATATTGAAGCAGTTGGAGGATTCTATGGACCATGAGAATTTGGGTAAGGGTGTTATTGCTGTTCCTCAGTCAGATACAGGAGTCCAGATGAGTTTCTTCCAGTTGGACGACCCTGTTCTTACCCAGATAAGGGATGAATTTATCAATCTGGATATCAACAACCTCACACCTATTGAAGCGCTGAATAAACTAAATGAAATAAAGCGTCTGGTAAAGGGAAAGTAATTACATGTTTCCCACATTATCCGCTAACCGCTAATCGCTAACCGATTTCTTTTCCTCGGGGGAGTTATAGTAGGCATCCCATTCCTTCTGAACTTCCTTCCAATCTACGGCTTCGCCTGAGGCAATGGCTTCTGCCTGTCGGGCTGCTTCATCTCTGGCCTTATCGCGTGCACGCTTAGCTTTCATCGCCTCTATGGTGGCATCGTCTAAGATAAGGATGCGTTCGCGGCGGATGCATTCCTGAAGCTCATCATACCCAAAGGCTTTACCCTGCACGTTAAAGTCAGAAATGTTGAACTCGTAATCCACACGCAGCGTGTGCCTGATCATCTTCTGCTGGTAACGGGTGCCTGCATTCTTAAGCTTCAGCAGCTTTCCTATCTTTTCGATTTCTTTTTGTGAGAATTTATTTCGTCCCATATCATGTAATGTAATAGCACGTTGTTTTTATCCTGCATAGCTGTGCATGCCACCTAGTAGGAAATTCACTCCGAAGTAAGTCATCAGCAGACAGGCAAAGGCAAGAATCGAATAGATGCGATAGTTGCGTATGCTGTTGAACCAAGGGAGACTTCTGTTGTGCAGGGGTATGCTATAGACAAGCAGCGTGATGAGTGCCCAGCTCTCCTTGGGATCCCAACTCCAATAGGTTCCCCACGACACATTGGCCCACAAGGCCCCCAGGAAGATACCTGTTGCCAATAGGAATACGGCAGGGCGCAGGACATCTCTTCGCATAATGCTTACCACCAGCAGGATGTAGCTTAGCATAATGCTACCAACATGAACGAATAGGAAGGGAGAACGCAAAACCGGTACCAATGGACTCCGACTGATGGCTATCACCATGTAAGACGCCATTGCCGTGCCACAGAAGGTAAGTAAAAAAGTCGAGAGTTTAGGGTTTAGAGTTGAGAGTGAAGAATCTTTCTCTGATTTTTCTTTCCTATTCAAGGATACCCATATCATGCTGATGGCTAAAAGTAGGTAGCCGGCGTACGTTATGCCTGTTCCCCAGGGATCGTAGCTGATGGTGAAGACGCTTCCTTGTTCATCATCGTCAAAGGAGGTTTGGTATATGCGGTATCCCTTTACCCGGCCTATATTGTTCATGGAGATGGTGGTTTCCTCTTTTCCTTTCCTTGTGGCTATTATCACCAGGCTTACATAGTTGCTGGGTGTTATGTTGTCGGCATCATATTGAACTTGAAAATCCTTCAATGCCAAATAGAAGGGCATTTGTTCGGTTTGCGTATATAAGCCTTGTTTGTCCTTAGTCCAATAAGAACGACAGGTCTCACCCTCACGTAGGTGAACCATTCCTCTATGGCTGGTGATGTGGGTGGTTAGTGCCCCAATGAGAATTACCAGAAAGCTCAGGTGCAGAAGGAAAACGGATGGTTGCTTCCACATTCTGCGCTTATACATAAGCCAGCATCCAGCTAAGGCAAGCACGGCCCAAAGGGCAATAAACCACCAGGCTCCATATACATGCTGCAAGGCGTAATGGGTGTCATAGCGATTCTCCAATACAGTAGCAACCGCTATGGCAATAACCAGAAATATTACCAGAACAAAGGACAGTTTATAGAGGGCGGAAGTTTTCATGCTCTCTCTCCTTAACAGCTATGCATTCCATCTCCACAAGCCATGTGGGACGACATACAGGAGCCAGTGTTATTACGGTGGGGATATGAGGGAAACGTTCGGCAAAGAGTGCCTTTACCACCTCGTAGTCGGCAGTATCACGCAGATAGACAACAATCTGCATTACATCCTCGAAGCTTGCATTGCCTTCATTCAGTAATGCTTCTACATTTTCCCACATACGTTTTGTCTGCTGTACGATGTCGCCAACATGTTCCACCTCTCCCTTATTGTTGATGCTGGCTGTGCCAGAGATGATGATATGGTCTCTGTCGCCATACTCCACAACAGTTCCACGTTCAAAGGTTACACCGTATTCGTAGGTGGGATTCAAGTGTGTAGGAGCATACAGGTAGTGCTGCTGCTCAGGTTTTATGCCTGTGACGGCATAGGTTCCCAGTTGTACCAAGGCCTTGGTGTCAGCAGGGTTTCCGCCTATTCCTGTACTGCTGATGTAATGTGTCTTTTCTGTCAACCCTTGCTGTATAAAGTTCTCGCGGCGTGCTTTCACCAGTCCGTGATACTGTGTATCCACATCACGAACAAAGAACCATGTACGGATGCAGTTCTTTGCCAGTGTAGCATCAAATTTAGCCAGCAGCGTTTCGTATTCAGTCAGCAGAGCCTCTGTTTGTTGGGCGCTGTCGCCCTGGTTGTTACACATACCCATCTTCCACAGGTGCTGATAGCCGTTATGGCTTACCACCACCATCCCTTCTTTTTCTTTTACCTCTATATCGCTTTGCAGATACAGCCAGGCGGCAATCTTGCTGCCGTCCAGTGGTTGTTGCTGAATCAGACTGATGGAGATATTCTTTTCCTGGCGCATCAGCGGTTGCTGATTGGTGCTGTCAGATAGGAAGTAACGCTTCAGTATATATTTGGCGCCCCAAAATTCGGGCATATCGGGCAGAAGGTCTTCTGCCTCATAGAGCCTGCGAAGTTGTTCTTTAAAAGGTAGCTGTTTGCTGTCGACATGTAGCATCACATGCCATTCTGTAACGCCCTCCTTGGGCGTAAATGTGGCTACCTCGGCAGTCACTCCCAGTTCTTCAAATTGTATGTTATTGTAATTCATGAGTGCAAAGTTACTATTTAGTGAGCGGAATACAAAATAAATCTTGTTTATTTTTATTCCCGAGCGTTGGTAATTTCGAGGCGTTAGCCTCAAAGTTACTATTTAGTGAGCGGAATACAAAATAAATCTTGTTTATTTTTATTCCCCTAAACCATTTATCCATTCATCAATAAGCTGCCTAACCTCGTTTAGGTTTTCCTTAAACTGGTTGCTGAGAATCTCTGTGTGGTTTACGTGAAGCAGGTTTTCTCCACCTTCTGCCATCATCTGGTGTATGAGCGAAGCTTGGGCATCGCCACTTACCACGCGCATCATACCTTCCTTGCGAGTGCTTGGCGTATTCACCAGATTGGCGAAGGATTTTCCTTCTGTCAGATTCAGACTGGCTGCTCCAGCCCCACCATTTCCGCCATGGCATTGTATACATGCCATATTGAATAATCCCATCTGTAGGGCGCTAAACCTGCTGACATCAGTCTTCCCCAAGTCCATGTGGATGGTATCTTTCTGATTGGCATAGTCATCCAGGTTCACACGTGCTAGGGTAATGATACGTTCACGTAACCGATTGGTTACGGCTAACTCTACAGTATTGATATCATCTCCTATATTGGAGAGCACCAATTGCACTTCTGTGTTATCCGCTGTTGTGTTGGGTATGGCACGAACCACCTGAGCGTAGTTGTCACCTGTGCTGAAACCGGCTAACGATATGGCGTATTTGCTTTCCCATGAGTTTATGCCGGAAAGAATAGCCGTCAGCTTTACTGTCCGTCCTTTGTCGGAGGTGGAGATGGCTTGTTCCTCTATATCGCCCGAGTCGCAGGAAACGAGGGATAGAGTGAAAAGTGAAAGGATTATATATTTAATCTTCTTCTGCATTATGTGTTTATTTTAGAAGCTGAACTGTAGTTGAACAGAGGCGTGATGGGTAGAGATGCCCAGGTCATCATTGTCACGGTCAAGCTGCGTCTTGTGTCCGTATCTGCCGGTGAACTGGTACATTGCCGAGAGCTTAAGGTGTGCCTTGGGTACGTAATAGTTGCACACTACAGCGGGCATATTCAGGAAGCCGTCCTTCGTTGTTCCGTTTCTGTCCATGAAATCATATCTTGCACCCAACTGAACAGTAGGTGTAACGAAATAGCCCACCTGAGCATAGGCACCCCAGTAGTTGAAAGTGTCATCTATCTTCTGACGTTTGGTGAAGCCTACATGCATCCAGTATGCTTCGGCTCCCACGTACCATCTATTCAGGAGCATAGAGAATTCGGCTCCAAGACGGGCATCGTTGGTACTCTCGCTTTCGCTTTCCACATTCAAACCGCCGCTGATGCCAAACAGCATGTGTCTTCCCTGTAGCATCTTGGCATTACCTTGTGTGGCGGGCATCTGTCCCCAAGGCATAAAGGTGATGCGGCCGGCATAGAGTAGGGCGGGAATGTGCCAGTCGTCGGAGAATGTCTTGGTAGCTGCATTTACGGAAGAACCACTACCATTCCACAGTCCCACTTCATAGCCCATAAGCCAACTGTTGGGTTTCTTGTTCAGTCTGGTTACGCCATGAAATTCCACACCTATATCAAAACCTGTGCCGATGTTGGGTGTTACTGCATTCAGTACGTGTGGCATGATGGTAGAGGTGGTGAGCGACGAAGGGAGGGTAGGGAACAATGTCTCGCCTAATGTGGTCAGATAAGCATGTGTAAAAGGTGTCTTGAACTTACCCACACGAAAACGGGCAGCTGGATTGATTCTGTAATCTATCCAAGCCTGTTGCAGGATGTCTGCTCCTTTAGCTGCTGCATTGATGGATAGGTTGTAGTCCAGTCTGCCAAAGGTCTTACCTGTAAAACCCAGTATGGCGTAGGGGATTGCAAAGCCAGAGTTGGCTACGTTATCTTGGTTGTAGGCCTTGTCTAAGCCCTCGTCGTCGTAGTAGTTCACCTGTCCGCGAGTTTGTAGGAACAGATATGGTTTGAAAACGAATTTTTCATCCTTGGACTGGAGTGTAAAGCCTCGGTCATCTGCAATGCCCAATACGCCGTTCTCCATGTCGATGCTTGGTGCCTCTTGCGCCAAAAGACATTGAACATTGCCACTTCGTTCTCGCGTTTCGCTCGCGACCCCTTCGGCGTTGAACATTGAACATTGAACAATTATCAAAAATAATGCTATTCGTTTCATAATTAACGTTCTTTTCTAAAGCTGTTTACCGTTTACTGTTTACTGTTTAGCTAGCTGCTGTTTTATGTTGTCATTAAAGAGATTCCAGGAATTTGACCAAAGCACTTCGGTCATCCTTGTGCATTTTCTTATATAGGTTTTTGGATGCCTCACCCTCACCGCCATGCCATAGGATAGCCTCTTGTAGGTTACGTGCTCTTCCGTCATGCAGGAAGTAGGTGTGGGCATTCACCTTCTCTTGCAGACCGATGCCCCACAAGGGCGTGGTGCGCCATTCGTTGCCTCTGGCCAGACCGCTCACATAGTTGTCGTTCAGTCCCACGCCCATGATTTCAGAACCCATGTCATGCAGTAGGAAATCGCTGTATGGGTGAATGGTTTGATTGCCCAACCAAGGCAACTCTGTTCCGTTCAGTAGCGTCGCACCACGAGGCTTGGTATGCAATGTTGTTACGTGGCACAGATGACATTTAGCCTCAAAGAACATCTGCTCTCCTTTTTCTATCAACTGTCGTTCCGAAATCTTCTTTCCTTTGTAATTGACCTTTGTGGTGGTGCTTCCCAACCTACGTGCAGGGACGCCCAGTCCGTGCAGGTAGTAATCCACGTCCTCCATATCTTCGGTCGAGATCTCCAACTTGTCATACAGAAGCCCCATCATAGAACCTTGCTGCATCTGGCTCTGTCCTTCGCAAACCTCCTCGGGATAGCGGCTGTTTGTTACGCCCATGTCGCTGGAAAAACCCAATTCAACGGTCAAGTCGGCATGTTGTGCCTTATTGCCTGATAGGCCCAGACGCAGTTGCCCTCGTTCTGTGATGTAGTTGCATTTGCCAGAGATGCCATACTCTGGATAATTGGATTTCTGTGCCAGTGCCTCAATTTCATTGGGATCCAGAGCCATCATCTGACCCATTCCTACATGACGTAGGGGAATGCGGACGGTACAGAACAGGTCCTCAGGTTGTATGGGCTCATCCGTATCTCTGTAAGTAGGCTTGTACCAGTCTGTAATGGTGTATTCGGGATAGACCAGTTCGTATGGCTCACCGTCAGGGAACTCAAATTGCTCGCTATGCCAGCGACATTCCAGTTTACCTTCGGCTGTTACACCCATGATGCTCTGGTCGTGAATCACACGCCCATAGTCTTGGAAGAAAGCACCGTTCTTGCGGGTTACATATACCAGCATCGACGAGAATCCGTAGGCTCCGCTGCCATAGACAGGCGTTCCATCCGGGTCTTGTCCGTTCTGGGTCCATAGCCCAGGCTTAGTGCGTCCTGCGTTACGATGGCAGGAGCCGCACGAATAACCTGCATAGACAGGTCCCAGTCCATTGCCTGAGTTCAAGGGATTGTCATAGAGACGGTCGCCATGCGTAAATCTTTTCTCGTTGGCAGGAATGCTTGCCACCCAGTCGGCATCTGTGTCGTAGGCATAACTGGAGTTTTTAAAAATCGTAGAGGTGCCGGCAGAGAGCACAAAACCCTCAGGCACCTCCAGGTCTCTGATATCATTCACCTCTATACCATCATTCTCACAACCCCAAAGAGCTGTGAGAATGACGGCTAATGAAAGCCTAATTATAATTTTCACTATTTATCCTTAACTTCTTTAACTACTCTATCTTCTTTAACTTCTAGCGTAGCGCTAACTCCTTTAACTTCTCTAACTCCTAGTACGTTCTCGCCTTTCCGTTCTTGAACAGCAGGAACTCCAGAGTATGGAAACCGCGAACATTCTGGACAGCCTCTATATCCTCATTGTCCTCGTCATACTCACCTTCCCATTTGATAAGCTCCTCTATCTTTCCGCTTTCCATAACGCCCTTGATGGCATCTACGTCCAGAGGCCAAGAGTCCATATTGGGGTCAAGACCCAAATCAGCTACAGGGCCGAAGAGGAAGGCCTCGCTGGTTTCCCAAGGCTCGCGAGCGTCAATCCACAAATCGGCAGCTTTCTTGAAGTTGGCACTTGAGGGCTGGTTGCTCAGATTTACGATAGCCTGACGCAATGTGGCAGTCTTGTCAACTAGGTCGGTGTATGTGGGGAGAACTACCTGATCAACGTATGTGCTTACGATGACTTCCAATTCTTTGTCGTCTGCGTTCTGGCTGACAAAGCTGGTGAGGTCCTTCTCCAGAACATCAACCAATGCTGCGCAAGCATCCTGTGCAGCAACAACGCTGTTGCTGCCAATGTGGCTGCGGAAAGGAGCGTTCATACCCTTGATAGCGTTGTAGGCGGTCTCAATTTTAGCTTTAACAGAGGCATACAGAGTAGCATCCTTAGCCTTTGTGAAGGCAGCCAGAGAATGAGCAGCTTCTGTATTGTTACGTGTTCCGTTGAATGCGTTGCGGATACTGATAATATTGTTTGAATAGTCGTCGATAGAGTGCCAGCTGTACCAAGACTCCACGGCATAAACAGCCTCTGTATATTTTCCTGTTTCCCAGAGGTCGCGAGGTTCGCCAATCTTGGCAGTACCTACTTCTCCTGCGATGTCAACACATCCATCTACAATCTGCTGTACACAGGCGGCAGCACTCTTGTATTCGCCACCAAAGGTCTTAAACGTCTGAGCATAAGGCTCGCCGTCATTGTAGCTCTCGCTCCAAGCCTTGTTCAGGTCAGAAGCATCCTTGGCCAAAAGATTTGCCACGGCTGTAGCATACTGAGTCCATGTGCCAATGTTTTGTGCTGTTACATCGATGTTGTTCTCGTCAATGGTAACATCAGCAGTTCCCTCAGGAATGCCAGGTTTCTCATTGTTGTCGTTGTTACAGGCTGTGAAGCCAAGTCCCATAGCCAACAGGCTAATCACAAATACATTCTTTTTCATATTGTTTTTTTTTAGTTTACTGTTTACCGTTTTTCGCTAACCGCTAACCGCTAGTTAACGTTCCCGTTAACGTTATCGTTGATGAATTTTCACTTTTTCCCTGTCAGGAACCATCCGATGAAGGCTACGCCAATGGCGAACTCGTTCTCTGATTTGTACTGGCCGTTTCCAATACGACGGCTGGTGTAATCTGCCTTTATCACGATGTTGGGCAAGGGACGATAGTTCAGACCGGCCACCCACATCTGAGTTTTCAGACGCATGTCTGCATCTTTCAGGTTGTTGGCATCCATAATCACCTTCTCCTGCGGATTGTAGTATTCATAGCGGAAGAACGGGGTGATATCAAGATACTTGGGGTTTTTCATGAAAGCCTTCAGGTTCAAGCCGGCTTCCACTCCGTAGCTTACAGCACGCTCGGCTATAGGAGCCAGACGACTGTATGGCGACTTGCTGCTCAACTTGTTGTTCTTGGCTGTCAGCAGGCTGCTGTTGCCAATGTTTCCACTCAGCAGATTACCTCGTACCGTGAAATAGCGATGTCTGTACTGTGCATCCACCGACCAAATTGTTACAGGAACATCAAAGGTGTATGTCTGTGGTTTGTCGCTGTTTGCTGCAGCATTATGGATATGATAGACAGAAGCACCCAGACGCAGGCCGGGAACACCTCTGTAATTAATGCGCGCTACGTAGGCAGGAGAGGTGAAGTTGTCGGCTTCAAAGAAACCCTGTTTGCCCCCGGCTACCCATTTGTTGCGATCAAAACCATTGGCGTTCAGACCTGCTACAATCATTGCCTGATAGTCGAAAGAAGCCCATTTTCTTCCCAATTCACCGATGAAACTGATACCTGTCTCGTGCCAGGTGCTGGGTAGGATAGTAGTCTCTCCTTCAGGCCTGACGGTTCCAAAGAAGTTGATGGGTTCGTGGTGTGTGTTGGTCAGGCCAACAGGAACTATCTGATGTCCCACGCGTACCATAAAACTATTATTCAGCCTGTAGGTCAGATGGAACTGCTCCAAGGCTACCTCACCGCCTTTCTCAACCTCTGTCTCGTATTCGCCGTTCTCTGTGTTCTCTATCTCGTAGGCTGTCCCTGTTCCGCCTGCTTCAAATTCCATCTCCACGCCCAAGTTCCAGTGCTTGTTGAACTTGTAGTCGCCAGCTATTACAAAGCGGGGGATAGAAATGGTGTTGCGCTTGAAGTCGCTGTTGCCTTGTGCTGTTCCGTTAAAGCGGTTGATGCCATAGTTCTTAAACTGAGCCAGCATCTCACCATAGCCGCCTATGCGATAGTGTTTGTAACTGTCCATCTCTGTAGAATCGTTGTTCCACTGGGCGTAGGCTACGCCTCCCATTGAACATTGAACATTGAACATTGAACATTGGAAGGTACCGATTATCAATGTTAATGTAAGTAGTAATCTCTTCATCATTCAATCATTTTTGTTTCCGGCTGCAAAGTTACGGCGTGTTTCTGGGGCATGCAATACACAAATTCTATGAAATCGCAACCCTTGTGAGGCTTCTGCCTTACCTATTTTTGGTGAAAGAATGATTTTTCAATGTTCAATAGATTTTTACTCCCTAACTAGGGAGAAAAAATTTCCTAACTAGGGAGTTCGTTTTTCTCAGTCAAACAAAATCGGCGACCTTTATAAGTCGCCTCTGGATTTGCCAAGAGTCTTACCGTTTTCATTTTATGGATGAATATTCCTCTACCTACTTTTGATGATTTTTACTCCCCCTCAGGCATACAACTCATTAAAAATGGCGGTTGGTTGTGAACTTTGTTGTACCTTTGCAGCAGAAAAAATAAACAGCAAATGACAGAGAAGTATCATGAATTAGACCCTATGAGCGATGTCATCAGCGATGATTACCGCATGTTGCAGATGATAGGTCGCTTTGGTATTACCTTGGGATTTGGCAATAAGACAGTGGGAGAGACTTGTAAGGAAGCCGGAGTGGATGTAACTACCTTCCTTACTGTCGTTAACTACGTGAAGGATGCTGCTCACGCACATATCAATGAGATGGTGGAGCAGATAGACTTACCTTGCTTGATGCGCTACCTGAAGAATTCTCACACGTACTTCGTGGATTTCCGTCTGCCTAATATTCGTAGGAAACTTCTGGAAGCCATCGACTGCTCTTCTTCCAACCAGATAGCTATGCTGATACTCAAATTCTATGATGAGTATGCTGCCGAGGTTGGGCGTCACATGAAATATGAGGACTCACACGTTCATCCCTTTGTAGAGAATCTGCTGAACGGAAAGGTGGGAGCTGATTCCTTTGATATGGTTGCCCGTCAGCATGACGACAATCATGCCTCTCTGGAGAAGAGTATAGCGGAGCTGAAAAGCATCATTATTAAATACTATCCCAATGATAATGCTGCCCAGCTGATGGGCGAGGTGTTGATGGATATCTTCATGACCGAAGAAGACCTGCTTACACACTGCCACATGGAGGACACCCTGTTTGCCGAGTGTGTACGCCGATTGGAGTTCAAGGTTCGTCAGTCTGGTGGAACAGAAGTTGAAAGTGAAGAGGATGAGGACGATAGGAATGCTTCTGCCTCAAACGATCTGAGCGATCGTGAGAAGGATATTGTTGTGCAGGTAGCCAAGGGACTTTCCAACAAGGAGATTGCCGATGCGCTCTTCATATCTGTGAATACAGTTATGACGCACAGGCGCAATATCAGTCGCAAACTACAGATTCACAGTCCTGCCGCTCTTACCATCTACGCCCTTGTGAACGGGTTGGTAAATCTCGATGAAATCGCGGTTTAGCCCTTTAATCGGTTAGCGGTTAGTGAACTAATGCTCAATGTTCAATGTTCAATGCTCAATGTTCAATGAGCCGAAGGCTTAAACCCTTCGCTAACGTAGTTTTCCTTACTTTGACAAGCATTGCCTGCAAATTGGCAGGCAGTATTGATAAGGTTTTCCCACTGCTCCTCAGTTAGGCTGGGGAGCTTTTCTTTTGTTATTCCCTGCCAGATAAGGGCGCAGGAGAAGCCGGCATTAAAACTGTCGCCGGCACCAACAGTGCTTACTACATTCTCTATCTTAGGTGCTTGGAAGTGGTAGTTTGCTGTTGGTGTGCAGACTTCTATCTTCCCTGCTCCTGCTGTACAGATAAAGATGGGACAATGGGCCTGAATGTGTTTTTGGTAGATGAGGCTTGCGTCACGTGTGCCATACATCACCTCGAAATCATCGGCACTGCCTCTGACTATGCTGCTTTGGCTGAAGTTGCTCAGGATGTTGGGCATCAGGGACTCCAACTCATGGGCATGACTCTTGCGGAAGTTCAGATCATAATAAACGATGGCTCCTACCTCGTTGGCTTCTTCCAACAGTTGGGTAATCATAGGTCTGGTCCCTTTGCATACAGCATAGTAGGAACTGAGAAGCAAGACATCGTTGGCTTGAAGGCTTGGTGCTTTCCAACCGTCAGGTGTAAAGGGCGGCTGTTTGTAGAAGACATAGTTGGCGTCGCCCTTGTCGTTCAAGAAAGCTAAGCTTACAGCGCTCTTTTCTTTTTCCAGTACCAGGAAATATTCGGTGGATACGCCATTTTTCTTCATAAAGTCTATGGTTTGCTGCCCCACGACATCTGCCCCTGTATAACCGACAAAGGCACAGGGAACGCCAGCCCTACCCACACTGATAATACTGTTGAAGCTGCTGCCACCTGCCACAGCTGCTACCGGCTGATTATTCTTAAAGAGAATATCAAGGATGGTTTCTCCGATTCCAACAACTTTTTTCATTGAACATTGAACATTGAGCATTGAACATTGCCACTTCGTTGACTTTTTCCTTCGGGCCGTCGAGCTGAACCTTCTCGCGTTTCGCTCGCGCTCCCTTCAGCTTTGAACATTATTTCTTCTTCGGCCTTCTTCTTGCCCATCCTTCCTCGGGGTGCAGGAACTGCATCCAGTCTGCTTTATCGAATTTCTTTCCACGAGGAGCGTCATATCCACGTTCTTCGCGAGAAGCTTTTGGGGCTTTCTCTCTCTTCCCTTTCTTCTCTCCTCCCTTGGAGGGGCTGGGGGATGCTTTTCTTTTAGGGGAATTGGCAGAGGCTTTTCCCTTTCCTGCAGGCTCACTGCGATCCACTACCACGCTACGTCCCTTGATGGTAACGCCATGTTTCATCGCCTTGATGACACGGTCGGCATCCTCATTTTTCACCTCGACAAAAGCAAAGCTCTTCATGAGGTCAA
>Ga0310786_10003052_pt1 | contig 24744 bp, 27 predicted proteins | sample AusTroGonzalo_MG_FD_203881 | JGI IMG/M metagenome (GOLD analysis project Ga0310786, IMG submission 203881) | Bovine rumen microbial communities from tropical cattle in Woodstock, Queensland, Australia - Gonzalo_03 (v2) (version 2) | ecosystem: Host-associated > Mammals > Digestive system >...
CTATCTGCTGAAGGAGCAGAAGCGCCCCTGGTGGAGCTCTGCTATTGGCGCTGTCGTTGGAGGCATCTCCAGCCTCTTCTCGTCAGCTGAGCCCGATGCTCCCAAGACCAATAAGTCCAAGGACGTCGACCCCTTCCGCCTCACGAGGAAGCAGACCGCTATCGCCAAGGCCATCAACCGCCGAGTCAAGTGCGATGTCGATAAGAAGACACTGGTCATCACCATCCTTGTAGTCGATCAGGACCCCCTTGTCTGTGCCACAGTCGCCGACTCCGTGAAGAACCGCCTGCAGCGCTTCATCACCGACTATCGCACCAGCAAGGTCCGTTCTGACCTTGAGTACAACCAGAAAATCTATGCTGAGGCCAAGCGCGAGTACGACAGAGCCCGTCAGCTCTACGCCACGTTCAGCGATGCCAACCAGGACGTCATCCTCCAGAGCGTCCGCACCAAGCTCAACGACCTTGAGAACGAGATGCAGCTGAAGTTCAACGCCTATAACGCCATCTCAGTCCAGTTGCAGGACGCCAAGGCCAAGGTGCAGCAGGAGACCCCCGCCTTCACCACCCTTCAGAGCGCCACAGTCCCCATCAAGCCCTCCGCCCCCAGTCGCTCCAAGATTGTCCTGGTCTTCCTCTTCCTCGCCTTCCTTGGCACCACCCTCTGGGCCTTTTATAAGGACGGTCACCTCAAATCCCTCCTCGGTCTCTCGTAATTAGAAATATGATTAACGTTGGAATTATCGGATGTGGCTTCGTAGGTGGAGCCCTGAAAGATTGGTTGGAACACAACAACCCCGAGTGTAAGCTGTTCATCAGCGATCCTCCCAAGGGTTATCATGATGACCTGAGCAATATCGATATTGCCTTCCTGCAGATTCACGTACCTACAGAAGACGATGGCACCCAGGATTTGACGCTGATGAAGGAGTTGATTACGAAACTCCCCGATGTCCCCGTCTTCGTGCGTACCACCATCCTGCCTGGTACCAGTGATCGTCTCTCTAAGGAAACAGGCCATCAAGTTTGCTATATGCCTGAGTTCTTGAGCGAACGCACCCATATCGAGGACTTCAAGAAACAGACCATGGTGTTTACTGGAGCTCAGGAACTGCTCACCAAGATCTTCGTGGGCAAGAAGTTCACCGTCATGTCTCCGTTGGAGGCATGAGCTGACCAAGTATATGCACAACGTCTTTGGAGCCTATAAGGTGACCTATTTCAATGCTTGCCGTGAATATTGTGAGCAGATGGGTGTTGATTGGCGTAAGGTACATACAGGTGTACTGCTGTCAGGCTACATCAACGACACCCACACCTATGTCCCCGGCCCCGATGGTAAGTATGGTTATGGTGGCAAGTGCTTCCCCAAGGACGTCAATGCCTTTGCCAAGATGACCGAGGGTACCCCTCTCGGCACCCTTCTTGAGCACCTCCATGAACTCAACGTCCATTTCCGTGGAGTAGAGGAGCATATCTATTGAAACACAGGGACTGCCAGCGAGTTAAGCGAATTGCGGTCAAAAACCTGTCCCCTGTCACTAGTGAATTGAAATTGTTTTTTAAAAAAGTAAAGCTGAAAAATGAATTTCTTAAGAAAACTTTGGAATGACCCAGTAGGAGGTTCTGTGATAGGTAGCATTATTCTTATGATACTAACATCTGTTGGGGCGATAATCCTTAAGTACATAGGCGGTAGTAGCTATATAGATGCTCTTTGGATGATTGCTAATTATGATGTTAAGCTATGGGTATTTGTGTTAGTAGTTATTGACTATTTTGTGCTGAAAGGTTTATTTTCAAAATATGGGTCTTTCAGATACGATGGTCATTCATACGAAAATGATAAGAAAATATACGATACTATAATCAAGGATCTAAGTAATGATGGAATAATTTATTTCTTAAGAACAAACAACTTTGCAGGATTTTCATTTCGTTTGTCATCACTCGATGAATTATACGATTTCTACCATTCATATAATGATGATCCAAACTTTGAGTTCCTACATCCCAAATTAGAGGAAATGCGTAAAAAGTTAATGGAAGATATTGATGAATTTACAGGTTTGATAGCCGTGAATACCTTTCCTGGCTTGGGAGAAGATATTCAAACAGTACCTCCAGAGTGGGAAACAAATTGCCCAGACCGCTTTTGGAATGTTGTAAACAAAATCCATGAATCAGCAAAGTGTATTTGTGCGGACTATGATATGATTGTGAAGTATGGTAAGCGAGTGATAAAACAAGCATAGAACAATTATGGGAAGACAAATAATTTGTAATTGCTAATTGCGGTGACACGACTGTCCCCTGATCTTTTGGCAAGATTTACCACGATGCCCGCACACTATTTAGAGAATAGTTATTAAGTAATTAGAGAGTAAAAGATAATGACACGGTCTGTATATCAACCATTTCTTACACTTGACTATATTGTCAACGAGGGCGAAAACAAATTGTTTGACAGAAAGTCTTCTAAAATTAAAGCAGCTGACTTAGCTCCTATTATTTCTGCATTTGCTAATGCAGATGGAGGAACAATAGTAATTGGCGTCGCAGATAAAACGCGAGAAATTGAAGGCGTTAATAGCATAGGAATAGATCATATTAATAATCTAATTTCTGCTCCCAAAGATTTATGTGTTCCAATGCCCCAATACAAGGAGGAATTCCTCCCAGTTAAAAATAATAAAGGTCAAGAAGACCGATTATTACTATTACACATAGAACCTAGCTCTGAGCAGATTGTCAGGTCTCATAATAACTCTACTTATCTCCGCGTTGCCGATAGGACTAAAGAACTGAAGGGAGAGGACCTTCGTAATTTGGAATATAGTAAGGCTGTTAGACATTATGAAGATGAATGTCATCCAGATGCAACAATTAGCGATTTGGATACAGAACTTTTAAAAATGTATCGTGAGAGACTTCAAGCTGAAGATCTCTCCTTTGAAGATATATTAAAGGCTCGTGGTTTTATGAGAAAGCGGGGTGACATATATAAACTCACCAATGCTGCAGTTTTGTTGTTTGCTAAGAATATAATCCAGTTCTATCCTAATTGTCGTATTAGATTTGTTCGCTATGACGGAACAAAGGCTAGAACAGGAGCAGATATAAATATCACGAGAGATTACAATATAGAATTACCGATTCTAAAGATAATTCAGGTTGCCAAAGAATTTATAGGCAATCAATTACGTGAGTTCATGGCTTTGGATACTAAAACAGGTAGATTTCAGACTGTTCCTGAATATCCAGAGTTTGCATGGCTTGAGGGTATTGTTAATGCTGTTACCCACAGAGAGTATGCTATGACAGGACGTTACATACTTGTAAGTATGTATGATGATCGCTTGGAGATTGAGAGCCCAGGTAAACTACCCAACATTGTAACGATAGACAATATTAAGGAAACACGATATTCAAGAAATCCGAGAATTGCTCGTTTGTTAACTGATTTTGGCTGGGTTAGGGAATTGAACGAAGGAGTTAAGCGTATTTATTCAGATATGAACAAATTCTTTCTCGATGATCCCGTCTATAGTGAACCAGAGCAATCTGTTCGCTTAGTACTGAAAAATAATATTGTGATGCGTAATTTGCGAAAACAAGACAGAACTGTTGAATCAATAGGAGAAGACGTTTGGCAATCATTGGATGAAACAGATCATCAGATTCTTGTTTTCATGTCAGAAAGACGAGAAGTAACAAGATTGGAGCTTCAGAATCAGTTAAAACGTTCTAATGGTTTTGTTACGAAACGACTTGCTAAATTAATTGATATGGATGTCGTTAGAGCAATTGGAAATACTCACGATCCCAAGAGAACGTATTCTATTATTTATAAAAAAGGAACTTAATACGAACTTAATACGAACTTAATACGAACTTAATACGAACTTAATACGAACTTAATACGAGCTTAAGTAACCTCTCAATTTAGGTTTGTAGTTCGTGAATAAATAATGAGCATAATCTCCGACTCCATCCAAGCGAAGTGCCTCGCATTTGGCGATAGAATCATAAAGCTGAATGACTACTAGCTGAAGGAAGCCGCCAATGCAAAGCCTTCATACAAGATAGTCAAGGGCAAGCGGGTATATGACAAGCCAGTGCCGGTTTACTTGCAATCCGTTTCGAACCTACGTAATCAACTGCTTAGATCAGGAACGAGTATTGGAGCCAAGCAACTTCTGGAGCAGTGAGTGTAGAGTGAAGCTTGTTTCAACTTTACCGAGTCGTGACAGAAGTCAACGAAGTTAATGCAGAAGCTACAAGCGCAATTAGTAAGGCAGATTTTAAAAGTAAAAGTTATATAGCATTAAAGGAGGCACGTGAGAGCCTCTATTGGTTGGAATTGTTGCATAGAAATAACTATCTGACAGATGTCCAATTCAATAGCCTATATGGAGATTGTGAAGAACTAGTAAAAGTATTAACTCATAGGTGTAAGAAATTAGATGTATAATGGTGGCCTTCAATACGCAGCCCACATCATACATCATCCATCGGACATCCGACATCTTCTGAACCTGTCCCCTGGCATCTGATTATCTGCCTCCGCTTGAGGAAGTGCTGCAAATAGAAAGGGCTGAGGACGATGAAAGAGAAGATTGAGGCGAACAAAAAGAAATAAGGCTAAAGTTCTCAAGGTAAGGAAAGGATAAGGAAGTCGGAATAGGGAAGTGGATTTGGTTAACCTTTAACCATTAACCCAGAACCCTTCACCCTTAACCAATGGTTCTCCGAACCATAAGTACTATCACCTGTCCCCTGTCATGTTCTGACTAAGATGATATAACACATAGCAGTAGAACTTGAAACTCCTGAAACATCTGAAACCTTTGGAACCCATGGAGCCTGCGACGTGTTGCCATGCCTTAGTTATGAACTCTTAAGTCCAGTTAAGCGTCCGTCATTCAGTGTCCTCGATAAAACAAAAATAAAAGAATTATATAGAGTAAACGTGCCTTACTGGATTTTTTCATTAAATAAGTGTATCATTAACATCCATTAAAACGCGATATATGAGATATCGGTTTTTAATTATTCTATTGTCTTTTTTTGTGTTATCTTGCTCTGTTTATATTTATGGGCAAGAGAAAACCAGCTTATCAGTAAATGACATCTCAGGCATATCAAAACACGGAATAGATTATGAGGTAACAGGTGATGTGAACTTAAGAGGTAAAATATTGTCGTTCCCCCAAGGATGTACGGTGATGTTCAATGGTGGCAGAGTATCTAACGGAATAGTTGTTTTTAACAACAATCTACTGAAAGGAGATGTGCATATTGATGGAGATTTTGAGGGGAAGATTACTAATGACGAATTAAAAGCTGAGTGGTTTGGAATAGATGCGAAAGAAAAGAGAGATCAAACTAAGAGATTGCAATCAATGATTAATCTCTTTGAGTCTAATGTTCCTAGCAATCCCTGGGATATAAATCTTCAGAATCCAGAACCATCAATATTATTACCTGCTGGAAAGTTTAATGTTGGCGAGATTAACCTGAGAAGTTATATAACAATTAAAGGTTCTGGACGTGGATCTACTGAATTATGTGGAGTTACATTCAAAGCATCAGGGCAGTATAATATTACACTTGAAGACATCTCGTTAACAGGCTATGTTGGAACTACTAAGGCTAGCTCCTATGATCTAAATAATAATGAGCATTCTTCCGCTATTCTTTTGAGAGATTGTGCACGTTTGATTTTTAAAAATGTATGTATAAAAAATTATGATGTTGCATTTGATATGTACAATTCTTACTTGATAGATTTGTACTCTTGTTTTGTTAGTTATTGCAATGTTTGCTATTTCAACGATGGTAAAGGCTCAGGCTATGGTGGACATGCAATTCGTTGGTTTGGTGGTGAGATGAATTCCTCTAAATATGGTTTCGTCCAAAAAAAAGGGAATGGGGTTTTATTAAACGGTTCCACTATTGAAGGCTGTTATTGTGGTATTTATCTAATTGCCCCCTCATCATTTTCAATTAACGCTTGTTATTTCGAAGGGAATAATTACGATATATATGGGAGTGTTGTCCATATTAATATTGAGAATAATCTATTCAGTGAAAACGAAAAGTCACGTGGCGATGCTTATATATATGCCCCCAAAGCAATAGGATATGCTGTCATCCAGGGTAATGCTTTTGGTAATCCTGTATTTGATAATCCACACATTATGGTAGATGATACCACACATGTGTATGGTAATATATTAATAGGGCAAAATGATATAGTTCATGGAGGGAGAATACCAGTATCTGAACGTTTGAAATCATATATTTATGAAAGGGGAGTTAATATATTCCAGACATACTTGCCGGAGGGTAATTCCTTATTGTTGGGACAGACTATTATTTACCAAGACCCTCAAACAGGACAGCTTTATTTTATTACAAGAGATATTCAAGGTAATTTAAAATACTTGCCTTTTAAAGATAATAAGTAGGCATATACTAGTATAAACCCTATACAAGCGAGTAGGATATAGAAAATGTGCTATGAATAGTTTGAAAACGAATGTCGTATACAGTAGTATATTGACAGTATCGAATTATATATTTCCATTGATCGTTTTCCCTTACGTAACTAGGGTTTTGGGCGTATCAAATATTGGTATATGTAACTTTGTCGATAATGTGATAGATTTTTTTATTCTATTTTCAATGATGGGTATGAATTCTGTCGCATTACGTGAAATTGTTAAGCACCGTGATAATAAAACTGAGTTATCCAAAGTATTTTCGGGTTTGTTCTTGTTAAACTTAATTAGTACCGTCACTGTAATTATCGTACTTTTCGTTCTGACTTCAATTGTACCCGAGTTTCAACAAAATAAATATTTGATGTATGTTGGGTCAGGTAAAGTCTTATTTAATTTTTTAACCATCGAATGGCTTTACCGGGGGCTAGAAGATTTTAAATACATAACTTATCGTAAAATCGTCGTCAAAATATTATATGTTGTTTTGGTTTTCGTTTTTGTGAAAAAATCAGATGATTATTTAATTTATTATGCGTTATCGGTGTTCGTATTTGCTCTCAACGCAATTATTAATCTGATTTATAGTAGACATTTTGTGTCTTATTCAATAAGGGATATCCCTATTGCTCCATTTATTAAACCATTCTTTATTCTTGGCGTATATGCCTTGTTGACTTCAATGTATACCTCGTTTAATGTTGTGTACCTTGGATTCGTTTCTGGAGAAAACGAGGTTGGTTATTATACAACTGCAACACGTCTTCAAAATGTAATTCTTGCATTATTTACAGCATTTACGGGAGTTATGCTTCCTCGCATGACGGCTCTAATTAAAGAAGGAAAGCATGACGATGTTGATAGATTATTTAAAAAGTCCATGGACATCCTTATTGTTTTCGCATTCCCTCTAATTTCATATTTTGTTGTAATGGCGCCACAAGTAATAAGAATTCTGGCAGGCGAAGGATATGAGGCGGCCATTCCATGTATGCAATTGACAATGCCGTTGATTTTTGTAATTGGATTAGAACAAGTAATAATAATCCAACTGTTACTACCGCTAGGAAAAGATAAGTACGTGTTGATTGGTTCAATATTGGGTGCAGTTGGCGGAGTATTGTCTAATGTCATTCTGGTTCCACTATATCAATCTATAGGATCTTCTTTTGCCTGGATTGTGTCAGAATTGTTTGTTTTAGGTTCAGCGTATTTTTTTATTAAGAAGTCTATAGATATTACTATAGATTGGAGAAAAATTCTAGTTAAATTTTTATATTCCTTAATTTTTGCACTTATTCTACTATTTACAATGAAAGTGACAAACTTTAGTTTGGCTTTTGATACAATTCTTTCACTTGTATTTTTCGCGTTGTTCTATTATATCCTATTTTTTATAATCCTAAAAGAATCTGTCTTAATTGATTTTAGTCAATCAATGCTTAAGAAAGTGGGCCTAAAATAGCACATGAGATCAGTTGCAATTGATAAGTATTATAAATGGCTTGATTATATCATGCCAGTATATTTTGTTGTCGCATTTGTTGAGTTCTATTTCGGCATATGGCATCTAACTACTATTGTGAAGATACTTTCAATTCTAGTTTCTTTAGTAATAGTTATTAAACTATATAATGTCAATAACAATAATGGGGGTATGAAATCATTTTTAACCCTGTTTATTGTTTTTAATTTAACTACAGGATTAGCATATTTATGGAATGGACGTCCTATTGCTTGCTATCTAAATGATGTAATGAATTATATCCCTGCTATGTTATTTATGTTTGTGGGGATGTTTGACTATAGGGTGGAAAGGACGTTTTATAAAAGTTTTCTTTTATATTGTACTATATCGATGGCAATTGGGTTGTTGCTATATGTTACAGCCACGAGCTGGTTTATTACACGTAGTATGGAAATATATAATTCACAATGGTTTGCCGAAGATCAGTATAACGAAGATTCTTATCTAAATGCTCTTAGGTTTTCTTCATATTTAGCATCCGAATACGCTGTAATATACTTAGGTATGGCAGCTTTTTGTACGGCATTGTTTTATCTCTATAGTAATAGTATTAATACAAGCATAAAAAGACGTGTATTATATATTGCCTCTGTGATTATCCTGCTTGTGGCTTTTTTTCTTTCGCAGATGAGAGTCGCGATAGTATATTCTGTATTATTACTCTCTTTTTATTTCGTCAGAGGACTTAAACGACAGCAGGGTGGGGCTTCTTTAAAAATGCTTCTTTTTCTTACTTTATTTACTGTAGTTGCTTTTATGTATTTAGGTGCCTCCTATGGTGATAGACTAGATTCATTGTTAGAAATGGTAACAGAAAGACTGAGCGATCTCTCAATAGGAAAATTGGCTCAAGGGCGAGACACTCAATTATCCACATTAATGTCAACCTGGGACTACGTTATTTTTGGCCATGGTTTAGGTTCTGGCGGTTCTTCTGCTGTGAGCAGAGGTTTCCCGGGGGTCACAGACTTACAGTATATTAAAATTTTATTTGAAACAGGTCTTTTGGGCTTATTATTCTTCCTTGTACTAGTATTATCCACTCTTATTCGTTCTATAAAATTTCTCAGATATTATTTAATAGAAGCAGGAATAATAGGATTTGTGCTAATTGCTATGATAGGTGGTAATACATTGTCTCTAGGATATTTATATATTCTTCCTTTTTGGTATGCAATGGGAATGGTTTGGAATAAGAATTATTTAAACTACGCAAAAAACAATAGGATTTATGCATAATAGTATTCCGCAGGTTATTGCATTTTACCTTCCACAGTATCATCCGACCCAACATAACAATGAATGGTGGGGGGAAGGTTTCACAGAATGGACTAATGTGGCAAAAGCGAAGCCCCTTTTCCGTGGTCACTATCAACCCAAAGTACCAGCCGACTTGGGTTTTTATGATTTGAGAATGTCGGAAATTAAAGAGAAACAAGTTCAACTTGCTAAGGAAGCGGGGGTGACAGGATTTTGTTATTACCACTATTGGTTTGGAAATGGGCATCAAGAATTAGAACTACCGTTTAATCAGGTGTTGGAGAGCGGTAAACCAAATTTTCCATTTTGCCTTTGCTGGGCCAATGAGACTTGGGCGAGGAAGTTTTGGAATAAAGATGGTGCTGTTGTCGGGGCAGAAAACTTGGCAGAACAACTATATTTAGGTAAAGAGGACAATGAAAAACATTTCTATAGCCTACTAAAAGCGTTTAAAGATGAACGCTATATAAGAATAGATGGTAAACCTCTGTTTATGGTTTACCGGCCACTGAAATTCGATGATGTCGAACATTTTATAACTCAATGGAATCAATTAGCTAAAGAAAACGGTTTAGATGGATTTTATTTCATTGGTTATACCCTTTTTGTCGACAGTGAATATGAAATAATTAAAAGGCTCGGATTTGATGCGGTATGTTCTTGTAGAATAAATAGGAATGTGAAGCACGACTTAAGTTGGGCAATACGTAAGGCGTATAGCATGTTATTCCGGACACCGAGGAAAACGCCATATAAAAAAGTTATGCAAACCCTTGTTGGTGAGGAGGACAAGTTAGATGATGTATTTCCAACCATGTTGCCTAACTGGGATCATACACCGCGAAGTGGGTATAATGGGGACCTTTATACAAACTCCACACCTGAACTATTTGAAAAACATTGTGAGCAAGTCCTTTCAGAAATTAGAAACAAAAGGGATGACCGTCAAATAGCCTTCTTAAAGTCTTGGAATGAATGGGGTGAAGGTAATTATATGGAACCAGACCTGAAATATGGTAAAGGTTATATAAAGGCATTACGTCAAGCAATCAATCATATCTTTGGTGAGTAATGAAACTGTTACAGATCAATGTGGATGCGAATAACGGTTCGAATGGCTCTATAGCCCAGGAACTGGGAAAAGAAGCCTTGAAAAGAGGCTGGGAGAGTTATATTGCATACGGAAGGAGATGCGTACCCAGTGAATCTGATCTCATCAGAATAGGAACCGATTATGATGTTAAGATTCATGGAATTCAAAGCCGCTTGTTTGACAATCATGGACTTGCATCTAAATCAGCGACGCGTCAGTTTATTAAAACGGTGGAGGGAATAAGGCCGGATTTGATTCACCTCCATAATATTCACGGATATTACTTGAACTATAAGCTACTGTTTGAGTATCTATATGAGACTAATATACCAGTAGTGTGGACATTCCACGATTGCTGGCCATTTACGGGACATTGTGGCTATTTTGAATCAGTCCAATGTGAAAAATGGAAAACGGAATGTCACAGCTGTGAATTACGAAGGTTTTATCCCAAGTCTTTGTTTTTAGACCGTTCTACAAGAAACTATAAACTCAAGAAGCGTTTATTTACTTCAATCAACTCTCTTCATATAACCACGGTATCAAAATGGTTGATGTCAAAGGTTGAGGATTCTTTTTTTCGTGATTATCCAATAAGCACGGTTTACAACTTCGTAAATGAAAAAGTATTCAAACCTAACGTTGAGAGAATAAAAAGAAGTGACTATGGTTTAGATGAAAGAACAATACTAATAGGAGCAGCAGCAAACTGGGTACCCTCGAAAGGAATACCTGATTTTAATGCTTTGGCAGATTCTTTATCAGATAAGTATCAGATAGTAATGGTTGGCGTTACAGAGGATGTCAAAAAACAAATATCGCCTAATGTGCGCAGTCTTGCAAGGGTGGAGAACCCTCAAAAACTAGCAGCTTTGTATGCGGAGGCTGATATCTTGCTTAACTTGTCACGACAGGAAACTTTTGGTATGACAACGCTTGAAGCGATGGCTTGTGGAACGCCAGGCATCTCGTATAACAATACTGCCTGTCCGGAAGTCCTGTCAAATGATACAGGAGTTGTTGTCCCCACAGGGGATGTAAAGGCGGTTATGGAAGCTATTGGTTTAATTGAAAAGAGAGGTAAAGAGAGTTATAGAAATAATTGTGTTGAACGCGCAAACTCAGTGTTTAGTAAAAAGAATATAATCAGTCAGTACTTTGATGTTTACGAAAAGGCAATGTCAAAGTAACAGGCAAATTCCCCAATAAAGAAATGGCATATACATTCAGTTTATTTCTTGAGAATATAATTCATCCGGACAGAAGCAATGACTGTGCTTTTGTTATTAACGGAGTGTCATACAGTTATGCGGAGCTTGTTAATCTGAGCAGTCAGATATATGCTTTGATTGATGACAAAGAGGGTACGGAAGTGGGTCTTTATGTTACAGATGACATTCGAACTTACGCTTCGATTATTGCTCTTTGGTTTCAAGGAAAGGCATACGTGCCATTGAACCCCAACCAGCCGTTGGAAAGGCATAAAGAAGTTATAGAAAGCACAAAACTAAAGTGTGTGCTCTCATCTGATGAAAAATATGTATTAGATGATGTGGGAGTCATGTGCTTATATACAAACAATATACAAGCTAGTAATGACGCATCCAAACTTGAGATGAAACAAAAACCCGTACCTGATTCGAATTTGGCGTATGTACTCTTTACATCAGGAAGTACTGGAAAACCAAAGGGGGTGCAGATAACACGTGGGAATTTGGCTGCTTTTATCGATTCCATGGATAACATTTGGATGGATATCACTTCAGAGGACCGCTGCCTTCAGCCTTTTGACTTGACTTTCGATTTCTCTGTTTCATCATACGTCATCCCTTTGGCGAAGGGAGCATCTATATATACTATTCCAAATAAGACAACCAAATTTACCTATATAGCAGAACTCTTAGAAGAACATCACTTGACTGTACTTCAAATGGTGCCATCAATGATTAGAAACCTTCTGCCATATATGGATGAGGTCGATCTATCAAGTGTACGTTATAATATTCTTTGTGGCGAGGCTCTTACTGGTAAAGTCATAGTTCCGTGGCATAAGGAAAACCCTGAGATGATAAGTTACAATATGTATGGACCTACGGAGGACACTGTTTTCTGTACCTATTATCTGGTGAACAAGGATAATATCAACAATCTCCTTGCTGCCAATGACATTGTTTCAATAGGTAAAACCTTTAAAAATAGTGATGTACTCTTGATTGATGAGAACGATCATGAAATTCTTAAGCCCAACCAAGAGGGAGAGTTGTGCTTGTGTGGAGACCAGTTGACGCCTGGCTATTGGAAGAATGACAAAGAGAATTCAGAAAAATTTTTCATCAAAGAAAGTGTTCGTTATTACCGTACTGGTGATATGTGCTATTATGCAGAGGATGGGAATCTGATGTATGTAAGTAGAAAAGACTTTCAAGTTAAAATTAACGGCTTCCGCGTTGAACTTGGGGAGATTGAAAACAGATTTGCTTTTTTAACTGGTGGTAAGTATTCAGTGGTTATGCCTTATACAAACAAGCAAGGCAATACTGAATTGGCGATTATCATTGAAGGTAAGGAATATGATTATCAAGAACACAAAACAGCCCTTGCTAATTCATTACCTGCTTATGAAGTACCTTCTAAATGGCTGTTTGTTCGTAGCATTCCGTTGAATCAGAACGGGAAAGTAGATAGAAGAGAAATACGTAAAATGTTTAATTTATAAGAATTATGGAGAGTAAAATTATCGAAGATGTCAAAAGGGTTGCTTTTGATAACCTTAAGGATGAAAGGATTATGACGCAGGAGGATTTTGACATGACAGAATCTGAGAATATGGACTCAATTCATCGCGTGTCAATTCTAACAGAATTAGAGGAAGAATACGACATCATTTTCAAGTTAAAAGAGATTTCTTCATGGAATACTATTCTTGAGTTGGCTTCTATTCTTGAAAAGAAATTATAATCAATGGATTTAAGTAGTTTATATAGAAAAATTGCACTTTCTTCGCCAAGAACAGAAGTGTTCTTGAGGAAGGCTTATTGGGCAATGATGCCGTTGCTCCACAAGTTTGTCGCTTATGAAGGTGGTAGTAACAATTCTACACAAGATGCTGAAGTAGAGCACACGGCTGATTTCTCAAAGGTTATAGCTTACTTGCGTGAGTTAGGCATAAAAAAAGGAGATATTATAATTGTTCATTCTTCATTTGACAGTCTAAAAGCGACAGGCTTTGATTCGGAGGGGGTAATAAATGCTTTACTTGAATTAGTAGGTGAAGAAGGAACTCTTGCAATGCCGGCTATAAGGCATTTCCCGGAAGAAGGTGAAGGGATAGATTATCTTAAGAAGTATATAAAAGATGACGTGCCCGAGAACGTAGTTTATGACCTTTACCGAACTCCAATTAGTTCAGGTCTTCTGCCTTTTTCTTTGAGCCGTTACGATGATGCAGTTATAAGCGAATTCCCTCTTAACCCATTGGTTGCAGTTGGTGCTCATGCAGAGGAAATGATGCAAGGTAATATTGATGGGGAATTACCTACAGCTCATGGAGCCATGTCTGCGTGGAAGTATTGTGCAGATCATAATGCATGGAATATAGGTATAGGTGTTGATGAAAAGAACTATCTGACCATATTTCACGTGGGACAGGAGCAACCAGAATGGCCATATAACGAGGAAGCTTGGTATTTAGAAAGGAACTTTACTATCAAGAAAGGTCGAAACAAGACACCTTTGCGTATCAGAGAGCGTAGGCATCGTTGGACAAAGTTCTTTCCTGAGTTGAACTTCTACAATGACTTGAAGAATAATAAAATATTGTCGCAACAATTTGTGGATGGTATAGAAGTTCTGGCTGTACGTTCTAATGAACTGTTTGATTACATTAGCAAGCAACCGGACGGTTATCCTTATATAATTCCTAAGCGGTATCATAAATAAATGAAGCAATTTTATTCATATATTCCACTCTGCTGGGTCAACAATCATCAGTTGTTGGTATGTAACCGGAAGGCGCAAATCCAGGTGCACGACCTTCAGACTGATAATTTGGAAGTAATAGGGGCTTTACCACTATCGTCAAAGCAGAAGTTCTTCTTGTCTTTTTCTCTTTCCGCACGCGCAATGCGACTAGTGAATTTCACGAGTATAGCCCTTGATGCGGATAGGGTATTGATGGCATATAGATCGGTTGCTTATCTTGTTGATATACAGAAGAAGGATATAAAACCTGTATTCAAGATTGATAAAGGGAAACGTCCTATGTTTTTCTGCTTGGTGGGTCCTTCTGCAAAAAATACAATTCCGGGTATTTACTATGGAGATTATTGTGGCAATCCAGATAAGAACCCTATCAATATTCTTTACGTAAACCCGGATACATTTGAAAAGAAAGTAGTTTATACGTTTGGAAAGGGGATGGTGAATCATGTTCACAATGTGGTATATGATGAAGAACGTGATTGCATATGGGTATTTACGGGTGATTTCGAGGATGCTGCTGCAATCTGGAAAACAAATGATAGCTTTGAAACTGTTGAATGTATATTAAAAGGGAAACAAGATTACCGAGCAGATGTGGTTACTCTTTATCAAGGTGATGTGTGGTATGCGACAGATGCTCCATTTGCACATAATCATCTAATAAGGCTCTATGAAGAGAAAGGAAAATGGGATGTTGAAAAGATAGCACCATTAAATGGTCCTGTCATCTATGGTGGAAGAATGGGGGAAAAGTTAGTTTTTTCAACCGATGTGGAATCTGACGGCATTTATAAGAACCGAATTGAGGCTTTGACCTCGCGTAAACTAGGTAAGGGCATTAAAGACTATAATGCCTATTTATATTCTTTGGATCTTCCAACAAAAGACCTAAAAGTTATATATAAATGCAAAAAGGATATATTTCCCTTTGTTGTTTTCCAGTTTGGTGCCATCATGTTCCCAGGCGGTGAATGCGATGGAAGTATTATACCTGCTTTCCATGTAGCTCTTAACAGGTATCCATTAAAAACATTGATGTTGAATGGAAATACGGATTAATCAGGTAGAAAAGCGTTCATGGGTAGAATTAGTATTCAAAGGTCAATGAGATGAATGTTATATTCTTGACAATGTCCAATATTGCTGAATTGGACACTCATAGTATCTATTCTGACCTTATGCGTAAGTTCCGTGATGAAGGTCATGAAGTATATATTGTTGCCCCACGTGAACGTCGTTTGGGGGAGAATACTCATTTATATGACGCTAATGGTGTGCATTTTCTGGGCGTTAAGACCCTCAATCTGCAAAAGACTAACGTTATAGAAAAAGGTGTTGGGCAAGTGTTGGTAGCACCTCTTTTTAAAAACGCAATAAAAAAACATCTGTCTAAAACTCATGTTGATTTGATTCTTTATTCTACACCTCCTATTACTCTAATGGGAGTCGTGAAATATTTAAAGAAAAAAAATCCAAAGGCTGTTTCATATTTGATGCTGAAGGATATCTTCCCCCAAAATGCAGTTGACATTGGTATGATGAGTAAAACAGGCATAAAGGGTATTTTATATAGGCATTTCCGTAAGCAAGAAAAAGAATTATATAACGTATCGGATTACATTGGTTGCATGAGTCCTGCTAACGTTCAATATGTTATAGAGCATAATAAGGAGGTAAATCCTAAAATAGTGGAGATTGCACCTAATTCATATGAACGATTAGATCACCCCGTTTTAACGGAAGAAGAGCAACGAGCGATACGCGTGAAATATAAACTCCCAGTAAAACTGCCCATTTTTATCTATGGAGGAAATTTAGGGAAGCCTCAAGGTATTCCATTTTTGATACAGTGCCTTGATGCCAATGCAAACAGAGATGATTGCCATTTTGTTGTTATAGGAAATGGTACGGAATACTCAAAAATGGAAACGTGGTATAAAGCCAGGCAGCCAAAGAGTGTATCTTTGTTTCAGCGTTTGCCTAAAGAGGATTATGACCAATTAGTACTGGCTTGCAACATTGGCTTAATCTTTCTCGATTATAGGTTTACAATACCCAACTATCCATCCCGTTTGCTACCATATCTAATGGAAAAGAAACCCATCATAGCAGCAACTGATCCTAATTGTGATACTGGGAGCCTTGCTGAACAAAATGGATATGGTTTTTGGTGCCCAAGTAATGATGTAAATGCTTTTACTGTCTGTGTAGATAAAATACTGAAAGCAGATCTTCAGAGAATGGGTGAATGCGGTTATCAGTACTATATCGACAATTATACTGTGGATCACACCTACGACGCTATTATGAAACATTTTTAGTAATATGTATAAGCATTTTTTCAAGCGAGTTTTTGATTTTCTAATTTCTTTGATAGCATTGTTGTTAATCGGATGGTTCTTGATAATCATCGCGATCTGGCTGCACTTTGCTAATAAAGGTGCAGGTGCTTTCTATTATCAAGCTAGGCCCGGAAAGAATGGGAAGATTTTTAAAGTTATCAAGTTTAAATCTATGTCCGATGAGCGGGATGAAAACGGGAAACTTCTGCCTGATAAGCAGAGGTTAACAAGTGCCGGACGGTTTGTACGTAGTACGAGTATTGACGAGTTGCCACAGTTGATTAATGTATTAAAAGGCGATATGTCATTGATAGGACCAAGGCCGTTACTTGTGGAATATCTTCCTTTGTATACTCCTGAACAGGCAAGACGTCATGAGGTTAGGCCTGGTATTACAGGATGGGCACAAGTAAATGGAAGAAACTTCCTGCCTTTCAGCAAGAGATTTGAGCTTGATGTGTGGTATGTCGATCATTGTACTCTATGGACAGACTTGAAAATAATTCTTATGTCGGTCAAGAATGTATTGATGAGGAAAGATATTTCTATCGGTGACCATGTTTCAAGAGACGCGGATGATTTAGGTTTCACAAAACATATAGAATATACGAAAGAATGAAACAATTGATAATTGTTGGTGGAGGCGGCATGGGCCGTTCCGTATATTGCATAGCGCAAGGTTGCTATGGCTATGGAGAAGAATTTGAGGTTAAGGGGTTTATTGATGATAATCTCCAGTCAATGGATGGTTTTGAGAACTATCCTCCTGTTCTTGGTACTATTGACGGTTATGAGATCTGCGAAATTGATGTTTTCGTATGCTCTATAGGGAATACGAAGACAAAAAAAATGGTTTGTGAGAAACTGAAGTCACGTGGAGCAAAGTTCCAGTCCCTGATTCATAAAACAGCCATTGTAAGACAAAATGCCAAAATCGGTGATGGTTGTATCATCGCAGATTATGCGTCTGTTGGTGCAGATTGTACTATCGGAGAAAGTACATTGGTTCAGACATTCTCTATAGCTGCTCATGACTGTAAAATAGGCAATTATGTAAGAATTGACACCCACTCAACATGCGTTGGAGGCGTGATAGTAGAAGACTGCGCAACCATACATACGACAGCTGTTGTGAGCCACAAAGTTGTTGTTGGTGAGGGAGCGGTAGTTGCTGCGATGAGTTTTGTAATCAAGAAAGTAAAGCCGAATACTACTGTTTATGGTAATCCGGCAAAAGTATTAATGTAATAACAGAAATGAAAGCATTTTTATTTCCTGGCCAAGGTAGCCAGAAAGAAGGAATGGGGAAAGATCTCTATGAGAATTTTCCTAAAGCGAGAGAGATTTTTGAACAGGCAAACGATATCCTGGGAGAGCGTTTCTCTGATACACTTTTTACCGCATCAGAGGATTTGCTGATGGATACTCGCTATACGCAAATGGGCATCTTTATCTACGAATGTGCTTTGGTTCATGGACAAAACGAAATAAAGCCTGATTGCGTTGCAGGTCACTCTTTAGGTGAATATGCGGCTCTGGTGGCGGCAGGTGTTTTGTCATTTGAAGAAGGTGTGCGTTTTATCAAGAAACGCGGTGAGGTGTTCTATGAGGCATTCCAAAAGCATCCGAGCGCTATGGGTGCGATTATTGGTATCCCGGAAGAGCAAGTTTTAGATGTACTGAAGAAAGTTGGTGATGAGGATGGAGAAAGCCTCTATATTGCTAACTATAATGGACCTGGTCAATTGGTAGTGACTGGAGCAAGAACTAGTGTTAAAAAAGCATGTAAGATTCTGAAAGAGATGGGCGCAAAACGAGCTCTAGTTTTACCACAGAAAGGCGTTGGGCATTCTCCTAATTCTGCAGAAGAGGGTGCAATCCTTGGTGAAGAACTGAAAAAGCTCAATTTCAAGAACGCCCAGATTCCTATCTATCAGGATACTGATGGAGAACCTCATACAGATGCCAAAGAGATTTTGGAGAATCAGATTAAATTGATGACTTATCCAGTTCAGTGGACCAAGCTAACGTTTAATATGGTGGCCAATGGTGTGAATGAATTCTATGAGTGTGGCACTGATGATACACTTCAGAAGATAGTTAGACGTATGACGCCGGAGTCTCTTGTTACGTCCATTGTGCATACAGCTCCTTATGAAGGGAAAGTACATGATTTTTCAATTGTTAAAGAATAGTTTTTCTCAATATTAACATTTTAAAATTTTTAAATTATGACATTAGATGAATTTATCGAGGCTTTTGCCGAAGAGTTTGACGACACCCCAGTAGAAACCTTCAAGGCTGATACAAAGTACAGACAGCTTGATGAGTGGAGTTCATTAACAGCCCTTTCAATCATCTCTATGGTTGACGATCAGTTCGATAAGACCATAACAGGTGCAGATATTCGCTCAACTGAGACTATTGAGGATTTGTTTAACCTAATTCAGGCAAAGTAAAAGACAACAATGGCAATCGCAAGTATCAAAAATGTCAAGATTGCAGGAATGGCCGCGTGTGTCCCTGAACGTGTAGAAGAAAACAGGGACTACACGCTGCTTCCACCTGAAGAAATTGAAAAGTATATTGAGACAACAGGTGTAGAGCGCAAGCACTGTGCTTTGCATGACGGCAGCATATGTACATCAGACTTATGCCAGAAAGCAACCGAAGGGCTTCTGGAGAAGTTGGGATGGCAGAAAGAAGATGTAGACCTTATTGTTTTTGTATCGCAAACCTGTGACTACAGACTTCCCGCAACAGGTATTGTGTTGCAGGATAAAATGGGATTCCCCAAATCTACCTTGGCTTTTGATGTAACCCTTGGCTGTTCTGGTTTTGTAGTAGGTCTCGGTATTGCTGGTAATATGATTTCAACGGGAAATTTCAAGAAATGCCTGTTGATGGTAGGTAACACACAATCGGAGTACGCTAACTATAAAGATAAGAGCATGTGGTTCTTGTTGGGTGATGCTGGTACTGTGACCGCTTTGGAGTATAATCCAGAGGAAGCGGACAAGATAGACCTATGTTACATGAGCGATGGTTCTGGTAGAAAGCATGTTATTGTACCCGATGGTGGCTCTCGTAATCGCTTCAGCGAGAAGTCACTTGAGTTGGAAGATGTAGGCGAAGGGAATTTCCGAACCCGACTTGACGAGAAGATGGATGGTGTGGAAGTGTTTGCATCAGCCATTACAGGCATCCCCAAGTTGTATAAGCAACTGCAGGAGCATTTCCAGATAGACAACGAGAAGATGGACTACTGTTTGATTCATCAGGCCAGCAAGGTGCTTTTTGAAAAGCTGAGAAAAAAGATGAAATTCCCGGAGGAGAAAACGCCTATGAACCTGCGAGACTTCGGAAACACTAGTGGTTCTACAATACCTTTGATGATGGTTTGCAAATTGAAGGAAGAACTGGAAAGCAGACCCTTGGAAATGGTGATGGCCGCTGTTGGTGTTGGATTCTCGCTGGGTACGGGAAGAATCACTACGAATAAGATAAAGGTTTGTGACTTAATGTATTTGTAAATATGTATAATCCATTTTCCATTGAAGGGAAACATATTCTAGTAACAGGTGCCTCGTCCGGAATAGGGCGTGGCATCTGTATTGACTGCTCAAAAATGGGAGCAACGGTTCATCTTGTAGCCAGAAACGAGGAGCGTCTTAATGAAACACTAAGCCAAATGGAAGGTGAAGGGCATCAAGTCCATAAAGTTGATCTTTGCAATAAGGACGCTGTCATGGAGCTTGTTGACAGTCTTCCTCAGCTTAATGGTGTTGTGCTATGTGCAGGTATCATAAAGACCATGCCCGTGAAGAATATTTCAGAAGATGCACTAGAGGAAATCTTTAATGTCAACATCATGGCTGACATCCGTATGGTGAGCAGGATGCTGAAGAAGAAGAAACTCAGTAAGGGTGCTTCAGTAGTATTTATTTCATCGGTTTCGACCTTTAATGTGAAGGTAGGTAATTCGCTTTATTCTGCTACAAAGGGTGCTGTTAATTCTTTTGCCAAAGCAATGGCTTTAGAGGTCTCTAAGCAGGAGATGCGTGTGAACTGTATCCAACCAGGCTTTGTTCCATCAAGCATATTGAGTAGTGGAGCTATCGAGGAAGATGCTTTCTTAAAATTCTATGCAGAGCGTCATCCTTTAGGTTTTGGTACGCCATCAGATATTGCTAACGGATGTATATATTTGTTGTCGGATGCTTCGCGCTGGGTAACAGGCAGTATTTTTACACTGGATGGAGGATATACTCTGCAATAACATCAAGGTTGTACGCTTTATCAATGCCCCAGTACCATCTAATGCTTATTTGCTAATTGATGAGACTGAGAAGCATTGTATAGTAATAGACCCAGGATCAAAAGAGCAGGGGGACATGCGGGATTATATTGTTTCGCATGGCCTCTCGCTTGATTATATTATTCTTACGCACGAGCACTTTGACCATTGCTGGGGCGTTAATTCGCTTCTTGAAGCATTTCCTGCAAAGGTGGTGGCAACGAGACTTTGTGCAGAATGGATAGGAACACCGATGAACTATTTCAATAAACTCTATTTTGATTCAGATGAGATGTTCTCCATAGACAAGGTGGACATATGTGCTGAGGATATAGGCTGGAAGATGAAATGGTGCGGTACGTACATAAATTTGATTGATGCCAAGGGGCATACAAACAGAGGAATGTGTGTCAGCGTGGGTAATGTCTTGTTTTCAGGCGATACGTTGATATACAAGACGAAACCGTTTCTGAAAAAGAAATATGGTGCATCTGTTGAAGATTTGAAGAAAACAATTGATAAGATATATAGAATAATTGATTTGAATACAATAGTCTATCCAGGACATGGAAAGGCTTTCCGATTGGCGGAGATGAAAGAGTTCTATGAGGGATATTTCAAGAGTATAGGACTTGATTGGAATGAAAATAAGGAAATAGCGGTATAACAATGGCAAATAAAAGAATTTACCTGTGTTTGGCTCACATGAGTGAAGCAGGACTTGAGCAGAAGTATATTAAAGAGGCTTTCGACACCAACTGGGAGGTTCTGTTGGTATCTCATGTCAATGAGGGGGGTGCCATGAATTATGAATCTATTTGAACTGATACAAATTGCAATAGGAAACCGGGAGCGCTTGTCGAGAGTCCTGTCCAATGAGGAATGGGAAGGAATCTATGACGAAGCAGTAAGACAGGCGGTAGTGGGCGTAGCCTTTGAGGGGGTGCAGAAACTCCCGAAAGAGCAATGGCCATCGCAAGCATTGGTGTTTCGATGGTTAGGCATTAGTGAGCAGATAAAACAGCGGAACCAATTGCTAAATAAGAGATCAAGGGAAATAACGGCATTATTTGCGGAAGCCGGATTTAAGAGTTGCATCCTAAAAGGACAGGGAAATGCGTTGATGTATCCGAACCCTGATAGCCGTGTGCCCGGGGATATCGACATCTGGGTAGATGGAACTCGGGAGGAAATTAACAGGCTCGTGAGGGAAAGATGCCCCGATGTCTTCGAACAGGGACATCACATTGAGTTTCCGGTATTCAAGGACGTGGAGGTGGAAGTGCATTATACGCCAGGCACATTATTAAGTCTGAAGTGTAATAGACGTTTTCAAAGGTGGTGCAACGACCAAAGGGAGGATGTGATAAGTCTGCAAGCTGATGATGAAAACAGCTTTTTTGTTCCATCAATAGAGTTTAATGTGGCGTACCAGATGGCTCATATCATGATACACTTCTTTATTGAAGGTATCGGGTTAAGGCATTTTGTTGACTATTATTATACTTTAATGAAATATCACACAGATGTTGCCGATGCAGAAAGAATCAAGACACTGCTTAAGGACTTCGGACTATTGCGGTTTGCAAGAGGTGTGATGTGGGTAGAGAAGGAGTGCTTGAGACTGGATAATGACTGTCTGATAGTGGAGCCTGACGAGGGAATCGGAAGTGTTATCATGAAGGAAATGCTGGAAGGAGGAAACTTCGGACATTATGATACCCGATTCAAGAACCGTAGGAAAGGATTTCTTGTTCGGGGAATGATTGACACTTACCGCCTGCTAAAACTGGCAACTGTGTTTCCATCAGAATCGATGTGGAAGATTTTCAGGAAGGTGGAGAACCAGAAGTGGAAGATAAAAGCAAAAACGATATAAACGATAAATCTAATTATTATGAGTGTATTTAAAGACAAGACGCTGCTTATCACTGGCGGCACAGGTTCTTTCGGCAATGCTGTACTGAACCGTTTCTTGAGAACAGACATCGGGGAGATTCGTATCTTCTCGCGTGACGAGAAGAAGCAGGACGATATGCGTCATGACTTCCAGGCGCGAATGCCGGAGGTGGCTCATAAGATTAAGTTTTTTATTGGCGATGTGCGTAACCTGCAGTCGTGTCGTAATGCAATGCCCGGGGTTGACTACATATTCCATGCGGCAGCACTGAAACAGGTGCCCAGCTGTGAGTTCTTCCCCATGGAGGCAGTGAACACCAACGTGATTGGCACTGACAACGTGCTGACAGCAGCCATAGAGGCTGGGGTGGAGGCGGTCATCTGTCTCTCAACAGACAAGGCGGCTTATCCTATCAACGCGATGGGTATCACGAAAGCCATCGAGGAGAAGATAGCGGTGGCCAAGAGCAGGTACAGCGGTAAGACAAAGATATGCTGTACGCGCTATGGTAACGTGATGTGTAGTCGTGGTAGCGTGATCCCCCTGTGGATAGAGCAGATACGCAAAGGAAACCCCATCACCCTGACGGAGCCGAAGATGACGAGATTCATCATGTCACTGGAAGAGGCGGTGGACCTGGTACTCTTCGCCTTTGAGCATGGTAACAATGGTGATATCCTGGTACAGAAGGCACCAGCCTGCACCATTCAGACGCAGGCAGAGGCGGTGTGCGAGCTCTTCGGTGGCAAGAAGGAGGACATCAAGGTGATTGGCATCCGACATGGTGAGAAGCTGTATGAGACACTACTGACCCGCGAGGAGTGCGCCAAAGCGGAGGACATGGGTAACTTCTACCGTGTGCCAGCGGATAACCGCACCCTGAACTACGATAAATACTTCTCTGAGGGTGACATGAAACGGGCGACCATCGAGGAGTTCAATAGTGAGAACACCCGGAGACTGAACCTGGAAGAAACGAAGGAAAAGATAGCAGCACTGAAGTATATTCAGAATGAGCTGAATGGTATTCCGAATCTGGTTTAAAGCCCCCAAGCCCCCTAAAGGGGAGTGTAAGGACCGCGTATGAAAGGTGGTGTCAGACATTCTGCAGATGTGATAGAATACCCATTGCTATGGGTGTTTGCTAAAGAGAATAGGAATAATCCTACGGAGGCAGAAAGGCTGTTATGGTTTTATTTGAGCAATAAGCAACTTGGCGTTCGGTTTCGTAGGCAGCACATCATTGGACAGTATATCGCTGACTTTGCCTGTTTGGATAAAATGCTTATTATTGAGTTGGATGGCGGATATCATTCTTTGCCAGAACAACAAATAAGTGACGAACAACGTACTGCGGATTTACAGAAATGGGGATATAGAGTTATTCGATTCACAAACGAGGAACTCTTTAATGGAATTGATTTAGTATTAACAAAAATAAAAAATGCCCTCTACGAAAACGCTCCCCTTTAGGGGGCTCGGGGGCCGGATATTATGAAGATATTAGTTACCGGCGCAAAAGGTTTTGTGGGCAGAAATCTCTGCGCAAACCTGCGCAATATACAAGAAGGTAAGGACAGGAGGTTTCCAGAGCTGAGTATTGAGGCTGTCTTTGAGTATGACTTGGATAGTAGTCCGGAGGAGTTGGATCAGTGGTGTAAAGAGGCGGACTTTGTGTTTAATCTGGCTGGTGTAAACCGTCCGCAGAATCAGGAGGAGTTTATGCAGGGGAACTTTGGGTTTGCATCAACACTGTTGGATACACTGAAGAAACATGGGAAGAAGTGTCCGGTGATGCTTTCTTCAAGTCAGCAGGCTTCTTTGACTGGGCGTTTTGG
>Ga0310786_10003053_pt1 | contig 24743 bp, 40 predicted proteins | sample AusTroGonzalo_MG_FD_203881 | JGI IMG/M metagenome (GOLD analysis project Ga0310786, IMG submission 203881) | Bovine rumen microbial communities from tropical cattle in Woodstock, Queensland, Australia - Gonzalo_03 (v2) (version 2) | ecosystem: Host-associated > Mammals > Digestive system >...
CAGATGTTATGGATTGATTTAATATTTGAACCTCTGCTCTGTTTTTTTGCCTGTCATAAGAAACAATTTGTGCAGGTGCTATTTTTTCTATTCTACCCGCGAACTTATCAAATAAAAAGTCTTGCTGTCCGCTTTCGCTATTAATATCAGCAGGGTTATATGAAGGTATTACCGAATTAAACATTATAAAACCCCGCTTGTTTTAGCATATATATTACAGTAAAAATTTTGCTCACGATTGGCAAAATCAAAATCTAAATCATAAACTTGATAAAAACCATTAATTGTAGGAAGTTTAACACTTTCTACCTTTATCCATTTTGAAAGATTAAGCGAAGCATCTAAAAGACATTTAACCTTAACCCCATATTGATCGGGTTCAGGTAAACCTATCATCCCTGAGTCTTTAGAAATAAGCTTAACTCCTTTGTCAGATGTTGGTTTATTGGCAACCTTATCAATGACTCTTAAAACACCGTTATCTTCATACATTGTTACGTCATCAAGCTTATTAAATTGCTTAATCAAACCTGTTTTTGAACCTGTATGTTGGAATTGATCAAAAGTTTTTTGGCTACTTGCTTGCCATTCAAAATTTAAACCAAGTTCTTTAGCAATACCCTGCGCTAAATCTTTTGATGTAACGTTTGTAACCCCAAAACTTAAAGGCGTTCTATTTGCGTAAAATAAGCTTTTTGCTTTTATATTCAACCAAGTGTCAGGCATATCCGATGGGATAGCTTCCTCAATATCACCTGAAAATATTTGTCCCCATCCTGTTTCGGAATATCCCGCATAAATCCTTATCAACTTTTTAGTTGTCGGTTTCATGTAAGGACTTGAATAAGTTGTTAAAAACTCAATATCTTCTTGTGGTAAATTTGCTATTGATACTTGAGCTTCTGCCTGTGTGCTTCCGCCCTTTCGTGATACTTTGCCCTTTATAGCAAGCCCGTCAATGCGTTTAAGCATTCTTTTATTGTTTTCAGGGTTTATAGTTTCTATTTCAACAAATAAAACTCTATTATTATCCATTTGTTAATTCCGAAATAGTATCACTCGTTACAAAATACAAATTACAAGTATTATTAAAATTACTGTATTCAGGGTAATTATTGCCCTCTGTTTCAAATATAAAATTGCCGCCGATTTTATCCACCAAATATTGATACGGTATTATTGCCTGATTAGGTAAACAAATAAAAGGCTGCCCAATAACACTATCATTTATTGATATTGTCATTAATAATGCGCCCTGTACTGTAGTCTGCAATAGAATATTTAACGTATTTTCAATTTCGTCAATATTTAAGTCAAACTCTTGGTTTGGGTAGTTATTATTTAAGTTAATTTGATATGTTGTCATTATGTCCTGCCACCTTTAAATAAGCTTGCTAACCAACTTTTCTTTTTAGGTTCAGCCTGTTTAATGCCGGAATTAACTCTTGATGATGTTGCTTTATTTGCCACTTTTTTGGGTGGCATAGCAATATACATCGGTTCAACTTCCGGTGCTTCTCTAAAAGTTATTGAATATAACGTTTTATCTAAAATAGAGCTTGTTATTTCTTTTGGTTTTGATTTTATAATAACATTTTCAATAATCTTGTTTTCTGCTCGCATTGTCATTTTTGTGCCTGACAAATAAAGCTGTTCAAGGTTACGCAACGTTACATCATCGTCATTGGAAATATAAGCCTGTATTGTAGCTTGCTGAGGCTCTAATATCATGTGGTCAACGATAACATCCCCTGTTTCTAAAGGATGTTCAAAAATTTTCGATTGATCCTCAACGGCAACGCGCATAATTTCTAAGTTTGGTAAAGCTTCAACTATATTGTCATCTTCATTAACCCAAAGTTGAAACTTTTTAGCCTCACCCTCTGTATTAGACATTAACAATATTAAATTTGTTGCCTGCATCAAAGCAGTTGATAATTTTGCCATTATGCCACCAAACCGTCATCTGATTCGCTAATTGTTTGAATACTTTTAGCAACTTCCGCACCATCTTTTGCTTGAGTATTAACCGTAATTGAGCCAATATTTGTTGTTTTATTATTAGATTTTGTGTTTGCCACATTAGAATTGTAATTTTGTACAGCTCCCGCAGGAACAGAGTTTACAGGATTATTATTTGCTTTGCCTATTTGTTCCTTAGCAACGTTGACCATAGTCATTGTTCCCGTTATAGGATTTGACAAACCAATAAGTTTTTTAATAGGATCAGGCAACGCATCCCATAAACCTTTAATAGCATCCATAAATCCGGTTACTTTTGCTTTTAACCAATCAAAGACTTTTGCGCCCGTTTCCCACAAACCACTTAATGCACTTTCACCGCCGTGTAACCAAGTTATAAAATCTTGAATTACGGCAATAATAGCAACTATTACAGCCGAAATGCCCAAAATCCATAAAACAATTGGATTTGCCATTAAAAAGTTTAAAGCAAGACTTATCCCTTTTATAGCTGCAATAACAAGCCCTGCACCTGCTGATATAGCCACAAATAAGCCCACTATTTTAACCGCTCCTTCATGTTCGGCTACCCAATCAGTTAAGCCACGCATGAATTTTCCAATGGTAGTTAATGCAGGTAAAAGCATTCGTGCAATAGTTGCTTGAATACTTTTTATACCCATTTGTATATCAGATTGAACTTGTCTAAAATCACGCATACGCTCAATATCTTCTTTAGTATAAAGCCGATATTTTGAGGTACGTTTAAGTTCTTCCCGATATTTTTGTACACCTTCAATTAATAACCGTGTTGTACCTTCGTCAAGACCTAAAGCTTCCGCCATATTATATTTTTCTGCATCAGTTTTTAGGGTTTCCATTTTTGCAGCTATATTTTCTAAGGTTTGTTCAGGCGTTTCGCCTACCTTTATACCCGCATTGACAATTTTCTGTTTTGTTTCGGTAGTCTGTATATTTTGAATCGTGCTTGCCGTGCTTTCAGTATCGCCACCAAAACGAGAAGCGGCGTTACTTAATCTTTGTAAGCTTTCAACAGCTACATCTGCTTTTTGCGCCAAATATCCTATTTGCTCCGCTTCTTTATACATATCTAAAGAACGCTTAACAGTTGCGCCAACAACAGCTAAAGCAGCCACCGCCTTTGTTATTTTCATAAAGTTTTGGCGCACTTTATTGAGTTTATTCTCTGTTTTGCCTTCCATCGTTTTGATTTCATCAGAGAATTTTTTTACATTTTGGCGCGCTTCTTCTAATTGTTTTGATACAGCTTTAAAGGTATCTGAGTCCTTGCCACCTATTTTGTCAAGATTTTCAAGTTCTTTTTCAAGAGCTTTAACATCACCCTCTGCCTTGTCTAAATCAGAACGTGTTTTTTTTAAATTATTATCAAAATCTTTTAAACCGTTTGAATCAAACCCAATAGAAAAAATGTCAAGAACATTTGCCATTATCTTTTATCCTTTGTTAAAGCATTAGAAATAAGCTGCTCATTGTATTTTGTAACAATATCAGCTTCATACATATTAAGAGCATCTTCTAATGTATAAACCGTTCTTAATTCGTTTAACGTTGCCCTTCCGCTGACAATAATTTGTCCAATAAATCCGTCAATATTCCTGAAACTCTCGACTCTGCACGGGAGAGTAAGCCGTTCAATAAAGTCAAGAGTTTCTCTGTGTCGAAAAAACCGTAATTGTATTCAATTACCTCCTTTTCTAACAGAAGCAACGTTTCAAAATCAGGTAAATTGTTGTCAATTACATCTTTTGAAATCAGCTTTACATGTCTGCCATCATCATAAATACGCTCACAAAACGACAACATCTTAACGTACATATCCTCTGCCTGCGTAAAATTTCCCATTATGGGAATAAGTCCCGGAGGCAACTTGAACGCAACCTCTTGGGCAACTGTGCAAGGCATTTGAGATATTATAAATTTGCACCCCTTTATCTCTACTTCTTTTGGTTTGAGTAAACCCACCGCAGACGGTATAGTGTCTGCGATAGGTTTTTCATTATAATTTTTCCGCAAATTAAAATTTTGGAATACCATATTGTCCTCTCTTTACTCTCTCTTAAACTACACTTTCAAAAGTCATTGTATAAACTTTTGATTTAATACGACCGTCTAAGCCGTATTGATTACCTGCCGGACCTTCTTCTAACCAACCATTTTTGTATGTTGTAGGAACACCCGTAACAGGATTTGTTATAACAAGTTGTATAATATCTTTTGCTACAATCTTGTTTGGTGCAGGCTGATTAGCTGCATATAGTCTATCCATTAAAGCAGCATCTTCTGTGTTAGGTATAATCGGGATTGTTACCGTTACACCATTTACTGTTTTCCATACAATCAAATGTCCGTTTACACCGCTTGCATGAGAACCAATAGCAGTTGTGCCGGATATTCCCAAATCGCCGTCTTCAGGAAAAGCAGTTAATGTGATACCGTTTGGATAGGTTTGAGAAGCCACTAAGCGTGCGCTAACTCCAATAGTTGATGAATCTGCTACCATTTTTTATATCCTTTCATTATATTAATATATTTGTGCCTTCAACTTTTCTGATTACGTTGTTTTTAACATATATCAAAGTGTATTCTGCAACATGTATTTGTGAATTGCCCTGTGCTTCTACTGTTAAATCAACGTAGAATTTATAACCGTTATTTTGAATATCAAGCCAAGCATTCTCATCACCTGTTAACTGTGTAATATATGCTTTTTGGTTGTTATCCAAAACTGCACCATTAGCAAATACATGATTATTTAATGCTAAGCTTGCATTTGTTTCTAAAATACCCGTAATGATTGCTTTACCATCGCGATCAGCAGATATAAAATCAAGAGCTAAAAACGCATTTAATACATCTGTTGCAATATGATCTTTTAACCAAGCTTCATTATCAAATATTGCAGAGTCTACACCGTTTGCATTGAAACCGTTTTGATAAAATGCAATTGTTTTGCCTGATTTTTGAGTCTGACCATTATAGTTTACGCACAAATTATCGAGTGTTTGATATAATGTGCCGTCGCCGTCAAGACCAACTGAAACAGCCTGTTGTGGAAATTCTTGATACATATAATTTTTAACACCGTTTGGTGCATTATAATTAGTTGTTGCAGGCAATATAGCTGACATTATCCAAGCCGGATTTAAACCCGAAACACCATAATTTATATTATAATGAGCTGTCAAACCTTCATATTGTGCAGCTGTTGCGATACCTGCCGCATAGTTACCTGATGATAAGTCAAAACAAAATCTGTAATTGTAATTTTGTTCTTGTACCCAAGCACCGATTGCATCAAGGTTCGAATAAGCATCAGATGCGCTCAAGAAACCAAATGTTAAGAAATTAGTTGACAAATTGATAGATTTATTCAAAATATCTGTTGCGGTTTGTGCATCCGTACCTTCAGATAATACAGGCGCACCTGCTAAATCCCAACCAATAAGGCTTGACAAATCTGTACCACTTGCAGCTTCACCTGCATAATTAATAGCATTTGCACCCGTTGCGCCACCTGTTAATTGGAATGAATTATTTGTTGCATTATATACAACTGTTGCAGCAGTCCATAATGTACCGCCTTCTGTATTGCCTCTTATGGCAGTTTGTAACGCAGTTGCTACGTCGCTGTAAGATGTTGCACTTGATAAATCAACACCCGATATTGTGTAAGCTGTGCTTCCTAAATTAACAACCATTGAACCTGCTGTTACAGCCTTTAAAACATCAAGAGAAGCAAGTTTTTTGGTTGAATAAATATAAGGTGCTAAAGCTTCAAAAGAATAACGCATAAATGAAATTTTTGCGGGTTTTTGAGCTCTTTTTGATACCCACCCAAAATATTCTGATGCGAACTTTGCCTCAGCTGATGAAGAACCGGAAAAATCTGCTACATCGCTTGATTGTGAAAATTCATAAACAGTATTCGCACCAAATAACGGATTTGTTGTAAATACTCTTGCAATAAGTTCTTTATATGGTGCTTCTGCTGTTTTAGCAGCTGCAGAAGTTATTGCAACATACTTTAATTGAGGAATTGACATACTTTTTACTCCTATATTCTGTACTTGTCTTTGTTAATAACCTTTGCAATATGGTCAACTTGCGCATCCCATTCGTCTGTATATAAAAATGTGCAATCAAAGAATGGTAAAAATTGCACGTTTTCATCATCATTATCAAAATTTTGTTGCTTTATATCGGTTGCTCTGTATTGTGCATAACCCGATAAAGCCAAACTTTCTATGCAGGCATAAGATTGCAAATAATTTTTTAATATTTCTAACACATCAATGCTATCAAAAGTTGCAACCGTTTCACCGCTTGTATTACGCATTGTTGCCGAAAATCTTATTTGTATTTCTTGTTTTGCTTTGTATTTTCTGTAATATGTTGTTTGTTCGTTTTTAACAACTTTGTATAATTCTCGATATTGAGAACCTAATTGTCTTTTATTAATAATCGAAACCAAAACGCACGGCTTTAAATCAACCGTTTTAATAGTTTGATATAACCGTTTTACAACCCATCCTTCAATATTGAAAGCGGTTAATGCGGTGTTAACCAAAGCTATAAAATCTTTAAATATTTGATTTTTAGTTTTGTATTTATTAATTGCCGCCATTTATCTATCTCGTTTAATTTCTACCATGATAAATTTTGTAAAACCGTTCGTTTCGTACCAATTTTGGTTTTCTATAATATCCCAAGTCTTGCCGTCATAAAGCACCTGACCTGTTACATCTTTTTCTGCAAGTGATTTTACCAATTGAGGACAATAAACCAACTTATAATTTTTATTAAGGTCTAAGCCTAATTGCTCATATAATTTGTTAGAAACAGCCTGAACAGAACCCGTATACGTTGCCTGAAACGATGTAACAGGAACTTCGTAACCTAAATCATCTATTTCTACTTCTGTTTGGTCATCATACTCAATATATGTAAATTGTTTATTACAGCCTAATATTGATGTGGCTGCCATAGCGATTGGCAATAAATTTAATGTCATTGTTTGCGTTCCGCCTTATATTGAACCGTTGCAAGCATCATACCCGTACTATTTAACGGTTTAGTGGATTTGTTAACAGATTTCGATTGATAAGACATATCACGCATTTCTACCGTCATACCTGACAGCTTTGGCGAGTTTATAGCCTTAATTTCATCCTGTATAACACCCTGCAACCATAAGCCCATTCTATTTAAAGCTTTTTCCATTGTTTGTTTGCCGGAAAAAACCCTTAATAGTTCCTGTAAAATTATTTGCTTGCCTTCTTCCCCTTCAACGCGTTTTTTTGCGTTATCCATAAACGGTCGAGGTGGTATTATAAACTCGGTTTTGTCGTTTCTTAAATGAATGCCGATAAAATGCAAGTATTTTTTAAAATTATCCGCAACCCTTATATGTGCGCCATAGTTTTGAATAGCTGCAACATAAGCAATCGGTGTATTGCTATCATAACGACTATTCTCAAACCATCCGGCTTGCACTTGAAAATCATCAAGCTCGTTTATTAAATGATCCCAAAGCTTTTGGTTTGACTTACGCGCCATATAATTCGTATTCTCTAAAAAGTTCTTTATCGCAAGGTGCGGTTATATCTATTCCGCGCCCACGCGCAAAAAATATTAATTCTCTTACGTTTTGCCGTTCAAAATTACGCCGTTCATGATCAAATATAAACTTCATACCATATAATTCTATGGTTTTATAACCCTGTAACACCGCATAAGCAATTAAGTATGACACGGTGTTATTAAAATATTGACCGCCTACAAGTTTTTCACATTCTTTGAATGGAAAATTGGCGCGTGTTATGTCTGCTCTTGGGTTTGGGTTATATGCGTGTATATCAAACCACGTTGTAACTCTTGGCAATTCTTCTTTATGATAATTAAAAGACCATATATCATAATCAAGATTATTAAATGGTGCTTTAAATTTTGTTTCTAATTTTCCTAATATTGCTAATTTAGAACACTCTCTCAAAACTTCCACCATGATATGTAGGTACAGCCGTCAATGTATTTAATAAAAATAGTAATTCCGCACCGTAAGGGGTAAGGTTTAACCAATAATCAAATTGGTTCATATTCGGTATTTGAACATAGCTTACACTTACCCCGTCAACCGTTGCACTTGCAACCATACCTGCGCCGCCTGCTCCCTGATTTTGTTGTGCTTGATATGTTAGCTGTGTTAAATGAGCCGTTAACAAATATATTGCTTCAACCCTTTTACAACCGTATAATATACCTTCGTTCATTAAGGACACATATTTAACAGCCCTTTTTAAACATCCCGGACATATATTCTCATATTCTTCAACAAAAAACTGTGGGAATTGTTTGTAAAAACAATCAATAGATACGATTACATTTGACATTTATTAATCACTTTCTGTTTTTGGTGCTTTTTTGCCTTTTTTCTCATAATCAGATTTTTTTATCTGTCTTGATGGATCTTTTTCCATCTTGTCAACGTGTTTTTCAATGTTTGGTGCTGTGCCAAAGTATTTTACATAACCGCCTTCAAGATGTCTTTGGAAGTCTTTATTAGCTTTTAAAATGTCTAATTCTTCCGGTGTTATTTTGGTTACAACACCCTCCGGCGTTACAAGATTTTTGTCTGTTACGTCAGCACCGCCCTTAATTTCTACCCTTTGTTCAGGAATATTAACATTATTTACACCTTTAACATAAAGTGTATAAATTTGTGTGTTTGCTAATTTTGATAAAACGTATGGCATAATATTGTTTCCTCTCTTAACTTTATGATTAAACACCCAAAGCTTCTAATATATCCGCTTTAGATTGTGATTTAACCTTTATATTGTGTTCTTTTACATATTTTTTTAATTCTTGATAAGACATTGAAGCAAAATCAGGTCTGTTTTTAATTTCTTGTTTTACTTCTTTTACCTTACTTATTGCAACACCTGCAATATAACCAAGCTCGCAAAATTTATTAAATACTTTGTTTTTTGATAGTTTTTTGTAAATAGCTTCGTCTATATAATTAAGCCCCTTTTTTACTAAAACACCGTCAAATAAATTGCTTTCAAGCTTAGATTTAATCTTTATCATATCTTTACCTCTCTTTTGTAATGTCCCCTCAAGCAAAAAGCTTGGAATTAACCAAGCTTTTCACCGTCAAGAGAGGACAATTTATCATGAAACAAACTAGATGCCTGAGTATCTTACAACACCCAAAGGATATTGACAGATAACACCTGCTGTTGCAGCTGCATAATCTTCAAGCATTACTTTTGCTTTCTTTTCCATACCGATTAAACGTAAAACGTCTTGAACTGATTGTTTGAAGACCTTTTTACCTTTTAATCTGTCAACATGCAAATAGAATACATTTGCACTACCATTTGCACCGTTAAGTTCTACAGCTGTTTCAATTCTGATGTTTGGATAAGTTTCTTTTAACCAAGTATATACAGATTTTGTACCCAAAGAGTTCATCTTGTTAAGGTATTGAACAACTGATAAAGAAACTGTAAGTGTAAATGCTTCTTTAATAGGATCAAAATTGCCTTTTAATTGGTTCTGCAAAGCAGATACAGCTGTTATAAAATCTGCTGTTATTTCATCAAAAGTTTTTGATGCCCAAGTTGTTTGGTTAGCCGCACCCTGTGCAACTGTTACATAAGCAGGAAGATTAGGATCGTTCAAGAAACCATAAGTCTTGTTTGAACCATCTGCATAACCAAAGAAACCTACATTGTTGAGTTCAATAGCCAAAGATTCAGCCGCAGCTGCAGCTTTTTCTCTGTGAGTATCAACTCTCATTTTTGAAGCTCTTAGGTTTTCAAGATAACCAACTTCAAGACCTTCTTCAAATCTTACGATAGAACGTGTTACATAGTTCTGATTCCAAGAAGAAAGAGGAATGTTTGCTGTGTCTGTATAAGGACTTGCAGAGCCTGTTCTTTCAAGAACTCTTGTAACAATTTCTTCATCTTCAAAAGAGCCTTCAATATCACGACCAACAATGTCGTCAATCTTTCTTGCCGCTGTGATATATTCAACTGCTTCCGGAGCCCAATATTGGAAGAATTGAACAGGGTTTGTTATTGTTGCCGCAGTTTGTAATGCAGGTGCAGCATCCTGACCTACGCTAAAATAGCGTTGAACATCAGACATTAAAGCAGAGTCCATACTAACACCAAAGTTTGAAAGGTCATTAGCTGTAACTTTTAAGCCTGAATAATCATCAAAGTTGAATCCGCGCATTTTGTTCGGCGCAAACTCTTTTCTCAAAATAGTTGATTCTTTCATAGTTTTTTATACTCCTTATTAATTATGTTGATGGTGTTGCCGCAACGGTAAATGCACCGATTTCTAATATACCAACGCCATTTGCAGAACCTGATATCTTAACGAATTGTGCAGGTATCTGTGTAGATGTTTCAGGGATAGAGCTTGCGCTTGCGTATGCTGATATAGCACCTGTTGCGTTTGCATAAGCTGCTACATATCCCGGAGCAAATGCTGTTGCTGATTTAACATAAACATGTCCCATTGTGCATAAGCCACCTTGAGATCCATCAGGAAGTTCCAAAGATGCGCTCAAATTAGCTTGGTTTACATGTTCTTTTGGATTTACCAAAATACCTGCGAATACACCGTCGCCACCTACAACAGCTTGACCGTCTGCTTCTGCCTGTGTAAATACGCAACCGATTTTTGGTAATGCTGTGATGTTTTCGCTAACATCTCTTTGTGCTAACAGGATGTAACCTGCTTCTCTGCGCGGTGAATCGTCAGCGTATTCGCCCTCGATACCTGCAGCTAAAAATTGATTGATTGTTGTTTGAAAAGCCATAATAATTACTCCTTATAATTACTTGTTAAGTTCATCGTATTTTTTCATAACTGCACTTTTCGTAGTAAATACGCTGTCTGCAGCTATTGTTGCTCTGTACTGTTTTTTTGTTGAAGTTGCTTTTAAATACCCTTCAAGGCTATCCAAAGTTGGTTTAATATCCAATTTGTCACAAGCATATTTAACAACTTCGTTAATTGTCATTGATGAATATTTTGCATTATCACCAATGACAGGCTTGATTGAAGCAATAAGGCTATCACGTTTTGCAATATATTTGATTGCTTCATCCATTGATAAACCTTCTTCTTTTTCTTCCTTCTTTTCTTCGATGACTTCTTCATCTTTTCCGCAAGCATCGTTTGCGCCTGCTTCAGAAGGGTTGTAAGCAAGTTCTTCAGCTTTTTTAAGAATTGTTCTTAAAATTTCTTCGTCAACTTTACCATTAAGAATGCCACCAATTTCGTCGATTAGCTTTCTTTTGTCCTCGTCGCCGTCTACGACATCTTCATCACCTTCAACAATGCCTGCTTCAAGCTCTTTGTTTTTAGGTTCTTCATCAAGGACTTCTTCTTCTTTTTCTTCGATTACTTCGTCGCCAAGAAGTTCGTCTTTGATTTCTTCTTTGAGTTCTTCTTTAAATTCGCTCATGTTTCGCTCCTTTTGTTGTAATAATTCTGTGATACTGTCAAATGTTATACTGCTATCCATAACCCTACATTCAGAACCCATACGACCTTCATCGACTAGGGCTATGTGATTATAAATTATATTTCTTTGTATGGCATCATAATGTTCGCCTTCATACTCACCCGATGTGAGTTCGTATTGGCAACGATACCCCGCTGAAAGCTCTTTTTTACCACTTTCAACTTCGTTTTTAAAATGTTCTGAATAAATTATTAAATCATTAGTAATTAACGGTAATTTGATTTGTACATTACTACCCGTAACACCTTCAATGCCTTTTTCTTCCGGCGGGGTAAAACCTTCACCAATCATTGTATGGTCATCTACAATGGGTATATGTACAAGGCTTTTTAACGTATCAGGTGCAGTTAATTCTTCTTCCGGTCTTAATACTTGATAAATTTTATCAGGCTCTAGGTCCGGACTTATTTGTCTACCTAAATACGGGAAAACGCCAACCTTTGTGATTGGATTGTTTTTTATAGTCCAATACCCGTTAATATCAACTTCTTTTTTATCCTGTGCTGTCGTCATACCTAATCCTCAAAATCTAAAACTGCCTGCATTACGCATCGGCAGTATGGTAATTGCCCGGGAAAACCACGTTCGCCCGTTTTTGGATCTATAATAGGCGGGCTATCTATGTCAAATATTTCACCATTTAACACGTCTTTATGATATGGTCTTGGATCACGACTTCCGCCCGAATGTAACCATTTAAAACGTCTAATGCCGTTTTCTTGAAAGTTTCTCAAATTAATTGAGTTATATGCCTTACGGGTTTGGTCTTGTGCAATTAATTCAGCCCTGCGGTCTGTTTTTGCGCCGTAACTTCTTAATTGTTGTGCAAGCCACCTTACACCTTCGCCGCTCTCAATAGAACGTGCCACCGCACCCGTTATTTGCTTAAAATATTCATCCGGAATTGATTTTATAAGGCTCACGTTTTCAAACATTAAAGCCTTCATAATTTCGGACTTTTCGGATGATATTGCAGAACCTTTAAGCATAAAGCCATTTGCCTTATCACCCAACATCTGCTTCAAAGCATTATTAATCTGACTATTTGAATATTTGTTAGTATCTTTTAGTAACCGCTTAATTAATCGTTTTGCTTTATCAGAAAATTTGCTTGAATACTTGATATACAAAGCATTTAAAGCAATTCTTATTTGTGATGAAATACTATCATCTTGCGCGAACTCAGTTTGATAACCAAGTTTTTTATATATGCCTGCAATTTCCTTATAACAAGCCTTTGTCATAGCCTGTACAAGCTTGCGCAGTTCTTTAACATACCAAGACATTATGCCCGCATTAACATTTAAGCGGTCTGATATTAATTGATTTTTCATAATGTTTGCTTTATTTCTTAATAAAAGACTTGAAATTTTTTAGAAAATGGTAAATAATATTAGTAAGGCTTTTGTGACGCACCGGTCGAAGAACTGGGAGGCTGTTTTCCAAAAGCCTTATTTTTATGCAAAATCTATACTGTCTTGAGCACCTTTTCCAGGAATAGCAAATGTATGGTCATAATATAATTTTCCGTTATTATCTTCTCTAATGGTTACTCTTACTTTTTTTGGTTCGCCCTCGAATTTTACCGTTTTAGTAATTGTATAAAATGCTTTAACATTAGGTCTATTATAGCGATCAGGCATTGGATCACTTACATCGCCCGTTCTTATAATATCCGGTAAAAATGGTAAAAGTTTTAATTTCTTTTCATCTTTACTAGCTGAACGAGGTTTACCAAAGCCTCCTTGAGAAAATTTAACTGTGCCTAGTTTTTTATTTTCTACGGTTTTATTTGCTAAATTTGACTTATAATATTCTTCTGCTTTATCTCGTAAAGCCTTACCGCTTAAATTTTTACCAAGTTCATCACCTTTTACAATAATTTCTATGCTAGATGTCTGCTCGTTCTCAGTTGGTTGACTTGCAGAACCGCCACCACTACCAAACTGTCCGTTTGCTTTGCGTGGGTGTTTGCTTTCCTCCCACGCATCATTTACTGAAAAGGGGATTGTGAGGTTTCACTACCTCCCTCTAAGTCTTCAAAGGGATCAACTTCATTTAAGCCTTCGGTTATTTCTTCTTCAAGAGTATTATACCCGCTTGTTTCATCTTCCCTTAATACGTTTCTGACTTCTTGAGATGATACTACACCTGCATTAATGTATGTTGCATCTGTACGAGCATTTATTTCTCGTATTTCTGCAGCTTCTTTTGCTGTCGGTGTGTCTATTTCTTCAAAGTCGATAATATAGCGTTTATCTATACCGTATTTTGACTTAGCCAATAAACGATAGTGCATTTCTAATATCGGTGTAAAGTCATGTTTTTGTATGTTTCTTTGAAGATTTGCGTATTGCTTAGCCTCATAACTTCCGCTTGATTGCCACCCCTTTGGTGATGTTTCCAACAATCTTGTGGCTATAACACCACTTATTGCAGCAACAACCTGATAATTAAGCATAACAACGCTATCAAAATCTGTTAGTGTTGTGTCTAATTGCCCAATTTTTTGGTCAGGTTTAATAAGCAAAAAGCCGAAGTTGTTACGAATCCAAGCTATAAAATCAAATTGTTTTTTAGCATCCGGATTGAACAATAACGCGTTAGGTGAACCCTCAACATAGTTTAAGCGTTTTGATTGCGCAAGCATCGGTGCTTCTTTTGCCGTCTTATGAGCAGCATAAACCTGTTCATATAATAGTTGCGGTAACGGTATACCACCAAAATAATATGTAGGTTTAAGAATATCGGACGGCTCACCGTATGTGTTAAATACACACCATGAATGATGTATCATTTGACCGTTTGGCATTCTAAACCAAGTTGGTTGATAAAATCTGCTTGACATTGGGTTTGTCATAGCTTCTGTATCAAGCACAGGTGCAATCCACATAGGCTCGACAACCGTCATACCTTTATATGAATTAGGTTTAATCGCATCTATATTAAACGGTACTTCATAATCAACACCATCTATTAATGGTATACAGATAGACTGACCGTATTTTCTTTTGTTTTGAGCAAAACGATTCATTATCGTTTTTATATCGTACTTTTCCTTATCTTCAGATAAAGCTTGCATATCAGATATTTGCTCTTTATCCTCATCAGTTATTTCATCGTCTTTTAAAGTGATGTCATAATTGATAGCAGCAGCATCTTCGCAAGGTGCAACAATAGCTTTACGAACTAACCAATCCTGCGCCAATATAGCACAGTTATTAAACCCAATAAAGCCTTGACGTGCAAAATAGGTAAAAATAACCTCTTGTCCTTGTAACTGCATTTCGTATACATTTTGAATTGTATCAATATTAACGGGCGCAGAACCACCGCCACAGCTACAATCCATATTATCCATAGCTACATTGACAGTTGCGCCGTTTAAATCAACTTGCTCTATATTAAAATCACGCACCGTTTTTTGTACGGAACAATCATAAAGCTGTTGCAATTCCGGTTTCACATCCTCATAGTCCCAAACATAAGTCTTTGGCAACTTCATTTGAGGTTCAACCGATTTTTTATTTAATCTTTTTAATAATTTAAAAAATTTAATCATTAGTATTCAAAATCATCCTGTAACATATAACGGGTTGCATCTATTGTATGATTATCTTTATCAGGATATTGGCTTTTATACTCGCCGTTTTTATCCTCGTCATACGCATAACTTGTAAATTCTCGATAAGTATTAGGACACCGCGCAGGATCAATATAAATATGTATCAACCCTTGCAGCTTTTTCATTCCGTAACTTACAGAACCCGCACCCTTGCGTGCCTTAACAACAGGCAACCCCGCATTTTGAAAATCGTAAATACTTTTGGGTTCTTCACTATCTGCAACTATTTCAGCAGAACGTGTATGTCTTGCCCAAACTCTTTGTATTGCATCTTCATTAGATAGACCGACCTTAAATATTTCATCAAAAATATATAAAGTTCTTTGTTTTCTGTTAAAATGTCCTTTCACCCATACAAATGGATCAACAGCAAAACCCCAGTCTATTCCCTCTCTTATACGGTCAAAGCGTGCTATTTCTTCATCAGTTATTGCTCTTGCTTCGACATTGTCAAATACAAGACCTTCAGCAACACCGAGTTCACCTAACCCATATACTCGCCAAAAATTATTATTGCCGTCGCCTTTGCGCGACTCGATAAAATCTATAATTGATTGTTCAAGATATTGATTGTCTTTGTAATTAGATTTTATTAGCTTAACTTTATCCGGCTCGGTTACTTGCAATTGATTATGCACCCAAAAAGCATTTGTTGGGTTATAGTCAATAAATATACAATCCCTTGTACGAGCCATTAGCTGCTCAACAATTCTATATTCAAGATGGTTAGCTTCGTTTAAATATAGAATGTCGCGCCTGCCACCGTGAGCCTTACCGATATTATCAAAAGCAGTAAATTGTAAACGACCGCCGGAATTAAATAATACAAACTTATCCGACATGTTGTACATCGAATAGAAGTTTAACCCGAATTGTTCAAACACCGCAGGCATATCGTTTAATACACCTGATTTTAAATGTGGTACAGATAAACCGACAATTTCAATGTGTTTATTATGAAATAACGCTATCGCAGTTAATAACTGCAATATGCTAAAAGTTTTTGAGCTTGACGTTCCACCCTGATTTACAATGTATTTGTAAATATGCTCGCCGTTCGGAAAAAATGACATAAACGCTTCAAAGTTTCTGTCATATACATTAGTTAAGGTTAACATTTTGCAAATCGTTCATCATTTTTTGGTGGTTATTATCTTCCACCATTATTGTGATACCGTTTCTATTTGTAACTTCTTGTTTATCAGCAGGCATCTCGCCAATAAGTTTTATTATTAATTCAATCGCCCTTATATCGCCCTTTAAAGCCTTTTGAAGCAAAGCCAATAACATAGCTTCTTTTGCGGTTAGTTCTTGACCTTGTCTATCTTTAACCAACTTTTGCAATACACGGCTTAGAATTATAACAGTTTTTTCTGTTTCTTTTTCTTCCGCTATTTTAGCCTGCCAACCTTCACTCTTTGCTTCACCCGTTGGCTGATATTCTTTTGAAAACTTTTTACCCTTTTTCAAATTATTTAAACTAGCCTCGTTTTGTCGTGGTTTTTTAGCCATTAATCAATTCTGCCTTTTTCCCTGTCAAGTTTTCCCATCGTTGAATTATTACATCGCAGTAATACTCATCTAATTCCATTATGTAGCATTTACGGTTTAATTGTTCGCAAGCAATAAGGGTTGTTCCTGTTCCGCCAAATAAATCTAATACACTATTTAATGAAAAGTTATTTATAAAATATTCTGCTAATTTTAAAGGGAATGTTGCATTGTGAATTTTTGAAAATTCATTTTTATTTTGCTTACTTATGTGTATTATATTATCTAAAGTTCCTCTAAAATCTTTTACGCCTATTGCTCTATTATGTTTATGAGAAAAAACATGTATATATTCAAAAACACTATTTAGAACATTATTTGCCATTGCAGGCTGACCATTAATTTTATCCCAAATTATAGTGTCTGCATAATAATATTTCATCTGATAAAGATAATCAATTAAAGCAATTTTGTTGTTTGAAAGACTTTGTATATTAACAAAAGAGTATTCGCAATATTCCAAAGAGTTCATAGTAAATTCAAATAATAAATTCAAATAATCTTCATCTGTTTTATCGTCATTATCATTTGCATATTTACTATTTTTCTGCATCTTTTGTTCTGTTGCAGTTTTGCCAGCATTATAAGGTGGTGAAGTAAATGCAATATCGGCTTTGTTGCCGTTCATTAGTTTTTCTACATCATCTATAAGCGTACTGTCGCCGCACATCAACCTATGCTCACCGAGTTGCCAAATATCACCTTTTTTGCATTTGGTTTCAACAACTTCCGGGACCTCATCCTCTATTATTTCTTTTTCTTCTTCTAATGAAAAATCCGCAACATCCAAACCCCAATCTTGCAGGGTTTCTGTTTCAAAATCACTATTTAACAACTCAAAATCAAATTCTGAACTATCACTTGTTGAATTATCCATTACGGCAAGCTGTTTGCGTTTATCATCATCCGTTGCCAAATCTGTACGTTTTACAACAACTAATTCAGAACCGTCTGTTTCAATTACCTTTGTTTTCAAGCCAAGTTTTTGCGCCTGTTCGTATATACCGTTACCGGCTATTATATTATCTTCGTTATCAATAACAATTGAACGCCCTGCACCGCATTCTTTTAATGATTTATTTATTAACTCTTTATTTCTATCGCTATGTTTACGATAATTACGCTCATCAAATTTAATCATAACTTACTCTCTTCCAAAAAAATAAAAAGGCAAGGCGAGGAGGTGAGAGAAATGCCTTGCCCTAATCTGTTACACATACTTTTTGTTTCGTACTATTTAACTGAGGAATTTGAAATCTTTTAAAAGGGCTTCTGTGCATACACTTTGGAGGTATCCCGTTTAAAACGTTGGAAGCTTTGGTTTTTGGAAGCCCTAAGCAAAAACTATAACATCTTAACATTACCATATTTAAGCAGAGAAGTCATCCCCCGTTATACCACGTTATACCACGCCATACCCACCCAAAATTTTGGTTACTTTTTTATACCGTGTTTTATACCCCATTCAATATAAGATTTAGACGGTGTTGATCTGTTTTGCTTTTCTTCTTCTCGTTTTTGACGTAATATTTCCGTTTGCTTAAACCTGTTAGCGTTCCTAAACTGTTTCTTTTGATTTTCTTGTATTATTTTTGCTGCGCTTCCGGTACTTTTTAGCGTGTTTACATAAGCATTTATATTCCTTGCACCGTGTTTTATTGCATAATCTCGGAGAATTGCATCATCAGAATATACATTATCCCCCTTATCCGTTTGTTCTTTTTTTGTTATTCTTTTTTGTTCTATATAAGGAAGTGACAAATTGTCTGTTTCTTTTATGGCATTCTGTCCTTTATTATCTGACAAAACGTCAGGGCATTTCTCTGCGATTCTTGACGTAAATTTATAACGATTGGTATATTTACATTCAATTAATATTAACCCCTCTTTAAAAAGCTCCTGAATGGCTCTCGTTACACTTCTCTCTGAAATACCCAATTTTAAAGCGATTGTTTTTTGTTTTGGGAATATTTCTTTGTGTTTAGGGTTATAACACGAAGTTAAATATAGTAAAACAAGTTTTGCTACCGGTGTAATGTTGTATTGTGACAAATTGTTAAGTACATTTTTTGTCAAACTAAATTGTGTAATAGGTTCTGAAACCTGTTTAATTGCTGTGTTCATAGCTTATCTCCTCCCTTTTTAGCCATAGCCAAGCTTGACCTTTGGAGATTATCTGCTATAATTTAATTGCTAAGTTAAATTATTGCTTTTGGATTCTTTCCAAAGGCTTTTTTATTTGTATTTAATTGTTGCATTTATCTTAAATCCATGCCATAATATTTGTCAAGTAGTGTGATGATACGGTTGATATGGGTACATACCCGTTACAAATAACCGTTATTTTATGAGGTTAGGATATGAAAAGAGAATACACAATCAATGAATTAGCAAACATTTTAGGCTGTTCCCGTACAGCAATAGTTAAAAAAATTAAACCCGATGAAAATAACCCGGTTATAAAACGATACAGAAACCGTTATCAAGTGGTTATGAAAGACGGAATACAAGCAATAGTATTAGATGATATCGACTTGGAGCATGAAAAAAGGCTCTCAAAAGGTGTTAGTAACGTATCATTTAACACCGGTAACAACCCTCAAAATGAGGATATAATTGACATTGAACCCGAGCCAAAGCAAGAAACAAGCGAAACGTTACTTGCATTCACAAATCGTTACATAGAACAGTTAACAACGTTACAACAAAATATGTATAACGAGTTAAAGCAACGTGACAGCCAAATACTTTTATTAACAACTTCCGAAAAAGCTAAGGAAACCGAGTATTTACAAGTTAAAGCAGAAAACAAAACTCTTAAACAACGTAACAGGGTACTAACTGTTATATTGGGTGTCTTATTAACCGTTATGATATGTTTTATAACGTATTTTGTAACTTTCACGACACTTACACATAACGATACACAAAAAAATAACCCGCCCTCACAAAATATTATGCAAGGGCAAGTGAAAAAATAACTATCGCTTAAAATTTTACTCTCTCTATTTGTGTTAGGTTATATGTGATAGTTGATATATCGTATCGTAATATACTCATAATAAAGATTATGTTTTAAGACTGTTTTTTGGATAAAAAAGGATATAAACTACTTCTAAAAAACTAACTTGTCTTTTTAACTACATCATTTGATGTAGTTTTTGGATCAGCTGCGTATACTATCCTTAAAATTCTTTTTTGAAACTTTCGTACCATATAATCTCCGCAATCAGATTCGCACATTGTACGTATTATTTCAAGCTTCTTTTCAAATTCCTTGATGCAATACTCATAACAAGTAACACAACGTTTTGCAAGCTCTGTTATCTCTTCTACTTTGCAATCTTTACAACTTTTTGTCATTGTAAGTCCTCTTTAAAAATATCAACTACCAAACCCGAACATTCGGGGTAAACATCCATAAGATTATCAAGCTTTTTTATTATTCTTTTTATTAAACAGTTATCTATACCGTCACAAGTACCCCTATGCTCTAATGAATGACATATTTGACCTATTCCGTATATTTCCTGCGATAAAGCAGGGCAATTTTTTATTATCACTTTAATACCTCATTGATTTTATCTAAAATATCATCTGCCAATGCTCTTAATCCACAATTACATAGACTGGCATTTACACCAATGATTGTTAATTTTCTTATTTCTTCCAATACAGAGCGGTAGGTATCAAGCAATTTTCTATTAGTATCAAAGTCTGTTTTAAAACTTTCGTGTACATCATAAAATGCTTGCAGTTCTCTATTACGTTCTTTTAAATTTTGTAATACTTTTAGTGGTGTTATACCTGTAAGCATTATTTCTTTAAATTCCATATCGCCAATTATTTCGGCTTGTAGTTTATTATATTCATTTATTATCATTTCGTTTTCTTGCTTCAACTTTTTAACTTCTTTTACATAGTTAGCAATACATTCTGCATCTAATTCTATTTGCTTATTGTCTGCTTTTACGATTTGCTCTAAACGTTGCTTGTATTCACAAGTAAAACATTGACAATAAGGTTCTTCTTCGGGTTTAAATCCACCTTTACAATATCCTGTATCTTTGTTATATCTTGTGCACCCTGCTACATTTACACCGTCAATTATTATTTCTTCTGTCATTTGTTAATCTCCCATACTATTAAACCTGCAACAGCTATTGTCACTATTCCAAAGACATATCCTATTAATATTAATCCTATTATTTCGTGTAAGCTTACTGTCATTCTTCTACCTCCAAAAGTTCGGGATTTTCGTATATGTTGCCGATTACTTCACTTCTACAAGCAAATAATTTTACTGCTTTCGGTTGGTCTTGTTTAGGCATAAGTTTCTTTTCTTCGTAGGGATTATCCGTTAGGTATGTCTTTACTTTTCTCAAAACTGCACCATTTGAAGCTGTAAAATGTACAACTCCTATATCAACTCTATCTAAATATACATCGGGTTGATAACCGTTTCCGTTATAATCAATAAATGTATATTTTTTAACTATATCCCCCTCATAAATCAGCGTGCCGTTTTTATCTTTTAAACCTGTGCATTGCATAAGGATATTCTTTTTTGCTTCTTGTGGCGCAATATCTTCATCTAGTAATAATGGGTTTAAATATGTTACATTCTCAACCATTCGTTTTTCTTGTACTTTCCAAACTCTAAACTTAAATCTATCTTCTGTCATTCTTCTACCTCATCACCTATCTCACTAATTCCACACATCTTGCATTGGTCGTCAAGTAATATGTCAAAGTCTTCCATATAGTGACAATAATTGCTTTTATATATAAATGACCTGTCAAGATAAGGACAAACTAAGCCTAACATCCTACAACCTTGATAACAATAAAATGTGTCTTTTGGTATATTGTTTTCTGATAATGAATCGTAAAACTTTTTATTTAAAAATCGTTTTATTTTCATTTCTATTTTTCCTAGATATTCTCGAACATCTAATAATATGTAATCAATATTCATTCTTCTACCTCAATATATCTGTTATCTGTTGTTGTTCTTCTTCTGTTAGGTCTTGCCAAAGGTCATTTAATATACCTGCGAGAGCTTCTGTAAATTCTAAAAATCTGCTACCACCATATTCATAACCAACATAAAAAGCATATTTAATATCCTTGCCTTGTTGTTGTATAGTCCAAGAAAAGAAATCTTTTGGATTGTTCATTAACCACTTAATCAACTCTAGCTGTTTTTCTGGTGTGAATGGTGGGTATTTTGCTTCATCTTCATATTTCCAATAAGAACATTCATCCCCACAACCATTGTGAATAATATCAGGATAAGGGCAGTCGCTATCACAATCACAATAACCTTCTTGTTTAGGTTTAATATTACAATTTTCATACATCTCTTCTACTTCGTTCATTTAATCCTCCAATACCCATTCAAGAGCTTCAATCCATACCTTATCAAATCCGCCTACAAATTTATCTAATGGATTTGACATATCTCTATGTGCAAAACTTTCTCTGTATTCTTCTAATTCTTCTCTAATTTCTTCTTCTGTTTTCATCTTCTTTCCTTTCGTTATTACTATACAAATTAATTTGCGTGTAATTTTCTATCTATTTCTACATACAAGCTACAACTCTTTTTATCAGATATAAGCTGACACTTGCCTTTTAACTTGCAAGTTTTATTTAAGTTATCTTTAAAATTTTCTGCGATAAAATTAACGCAGTTATGTGGTGTTACTATCATTTTCTAAACCTCTCACAAGTTGCCCAAAAGAAATCTGCTATTTCAGGATTGAGTTCTTTTAGTTTAAAACTACACTCTTTACAAAATTCACAACTTATTGTGTGCCTTAAACACTCACCTTTATAAGTACAATTTTCAGGTTTGTTCTCTTGTGTCATAGTCTATTTCCTTTATTATCTCTATCAGTTCAGGCAACTTATATTTACTTTTAACAAAGCTATAACCCTGAACTTCTACTAGCTTGTACAAGTCACATAAATAGTTTTGCACCATAAATTCACTTGTGCCTATCTTAATTGCTATATCCTTCTTCGTTTCACAACCTGATAAAATTGCATCTACAACCTTTTCTTCTGACGGTGTTATTCCCGGTATAAAGAATTTTTTTTCTTTTGGTAAACCCAAATCACGCACAAGCTGAATAACTACCTGTTTCATTCGGCATTTATCACCTAAAACCTCTTTAAGTAAACACCCCGAACAAATACAATGTCGCTTATAGCAATCAATCGCAGTTTCAGTCCATTGATTATATGTTTCTTTCATTGCCAATCCTCTATTACCATTTGTTGTATTTCAATAAATGGTTTTACACTCACATCTTCTAAAAGCTTTATAGCTGTATTTCTCAAACCTTCAATACTTCTGCGTGTATTTTTATTATCATCACCATAGTATGTGGTTATAACATCTTTTATTGATTCGCCATCAATATATAAACGCTTCAGTATATCCGAGTGCCTCCAATCGTCAGAATAATCATCAAGCCTGTTAATTTGTGCTTCTATTTCCTGTTGTTCCGGCAATACAATAGCTTCAAGGTCTTTTATTTCCTTGTTAATCTTTTCAAGTGCAATTGCTGCCCTCTCTTGATCTGTTGTTTTACGACCATTACCTGCCGTAACTTTTATAGCAGAATAATCATAGGCTTTTAACCCAAATTGGTTTAATATCTCGAATTTTCTTTTACGCAAAAAATCAAGTTTTGAAACCAAGTTTTTATGTTTATTTAAGCGTTCTTTTTTAATAACGTTCCATAACATAAAGCCCAACCTCCCAAAATACTTAAATTAAATTCTTTTTACAAGCCCAATAAACTAACTGTGGGCGGTTGAAAGTTCCTGTGTTTTCCAATATGTCATGAATATACTGCCTAATAGTTAATTTGCTTATATTCATACTACAAGCCGTTTCTTCATCCGTATAGCCCATTGAAATGTATTTAACAAGCTCTAATTCTCGTGGTGTTAAATCTTTTTGTGTCTTTACTCTTTGCTTCATTACCTTACCCTTCTTAATCGTAATAGCCTTCCCGCCATTTTAATCTACTGAATACTAAATTATTTTTATCCATTCCCCATTTTTTATAAAAAGATTCTTCTCCAAGACTTTCTAAATCAAGATTCATTTGAGCAGGCATTAAAATTAGCCTTTGTAAATGTTCTACACGCTCATAAAAATCAGGATCAGTCTTTCTAATAGTCTTTCTTACAAAATGGTGTAAATGATAAGCGTAATGGTTATAACTATCGGTTGATGTTAACCAATCTGCTTTAGTCATTTTTAGGTTATAAACCATATAACAGGGATATTTTTTAATATCGTCATTCATATTAGGCATCTCATACCCCCTATGCAAGCTTTGCTAAAAACCATTCCCTGTAATGTATGGTTTGTTTCTTTTCTTTGCCATCTTCAATAACCTTGCGAACCTTCTTTTTATCCTCAAAAGTTAGAATGTCATAACCATATTTTTTGCGAATATCTCTAATAACTGAATGCGGACATACTGTACCTGTTAATTCTTCTATCCCCTTAGCAGTTATTGAACCGTGTTTCTGTAAGTGCTGCCAAACTTTCTCTCCGTAACTCATTTTCTATCCTCCTAAATTCATACTTTTAAATCGTTCTCTCATTTGTTTTTGTAACTCTGCTATTTTTTTCTGCTCTTCAGGTGTGTTTACCACCGGCTCTAATGGTTTAACTTCGGGTTTTTTATTACTAAATGGAGTTTTCTTCCCAAACTCACCATTTATAACCCTCTCAAAGTTATTCTCTTTTAACAGCCAACTTGCAGTAGGTTTAAAACCTATATCCCAATTGATACATTTAAGCCTGCCAATAGCTATTGGAATAAGCTCTTTTATATCGGGATTATCTGCTGCTAATTCAACTATCCTGTTACAATCCTGATTAGATAACATTGGCTTATTGCCAAATACTTTTTGATATTCTTCAATAAAAAAAGTTTTTATAGGGTTAATATAAGGATCTAATTTTTTTATTTTTTTTACATT
>Ga0310786_10003056_pt1 | contig 24715 bp, 12 predicted proteins | sample AusTroGonzalo_MG_FD_203881 | JGI IMG/M metagenome (GOLD analysis project Ga0310786, IMG submission 203881) | Bovine rumen microbial communities from tropical cattle in Woodstock, Queensland, Australia - Gonzalo_03 (v2) (version 2) | ecosystem: Host-associated > Mammals > Digestive system >...
CAAAGGTACGGATATTATTTTATATATGCAAGCTTTTTGTGTATAAAATCAAAAAATTACAGAAGATTAAAATATAACGACAATTATATTACGTAAGAATTAGGGAACTTATGGATAAGTTAGCGGCCTTTTTTGCATTGAGCGCAACAAAAGCCGCTGATTCATAACGAGTCAGCGGCTTTACATGTTATTTAGTTTGTGAGCAAGCTCTGCTTTATTCTCACTTAATCACGACCTTGAGCTAAAGCTCGAGCTCGCTCACGCTCGGAAGTGTGAGCAAGCTCTCACTTCACTCACTTAACCACGACCTTGATACCGTTGTGGATGTAGAGACCCTTGCGCTTCGGAGCGTTCAGGAGCTTGCGACCGTCCACTGTGTACCAACCTTCCTCATTGCTAATTACAAGCTTTCCATTTTCAACTGAAATGATTCCATTAGCCTCATCACCGTCCTCACCGAACTTCAGATTGAAGGCGCGAACCTGCTTGCTGTTGTCCAGTTGGAAGTAAGCACGGAAGGCGCCAAAGGTAATGTCTGCATTTGGCCAGTACAGTGTATTGGCAGCACCGAGGAAGAGGATGCTCTGATTGCCAGCCACAAATGGGATGGAAGTGTAGTTGCCTACGAATTCACCACCATTGAAGGAAACAGACTTGGAGTTGGGGGTGGCATTGATGATTGTCACACCGTAGAATACCGGGTCCACAAGGTGATCGCCGCTGTCCCACCTAATAATATAAGGTACGCCCGCGCTAATTCCCTCAGTGGCTTTGGTGAAGGTCAGCGTCAGTGTGTTATTGTCCAAGTTCGAGGTCGAGCTGTCGAGTGACATCAGCTCTGTTGGATTCAACTGTTCCGTCACCTGATCGGCGGTCATGTCGAACGGCAGACACAGTGTGTTCCAGTCGCCATCTTTCCACAAAGTACGGCCAAGCAGCATCACGTCAGTTGCAACGTTAGTAACATTGTTCTCAATAAGAGTGCTATTCGAAACTGTAGCCTCTGCGTCGTTGTCGGCAAGTACCAGACCGTCGAACTCGGACGTGTTGAACGAAGCTGTTTCGCTCCAATCACCCTGATTACCGTTGCAAACACCCTGAATCTTTACACAATAACTGGTTGCGGGAGTGAGCCCGGAGAAGGTGTATTCAACATCCTCGGTAGCTACAGGTTCGTTCCAGTTCACTTCGCATGATTTCATTACAATATTGTCAACGGCAAAGTAGTCGCCTGTAGGATCCACAGATGTGTCCTTGGAGTAACTCCAGGTGAAGGTGTGCTCACCAGCAGTCACATCATAGGAATAGTTGTTCCAACCAGAAACATTAGCTCCATTAGTGAACTTGGCTTCTCCGTCTATCTCAAAGATACATTTGTCCCAAACGGTTTTTTCGCCTTTGGTTCCTTCACCCATGCACTCGGCATCGAATTCGATGGTACCGTCTTCGGGATAGGTCACCGTTATCGATATGCTGGATGTCGAACTAGCTACACCAGCGTTACTGCTTTGCATGTGACCATCCACAATTATCCAAGGATAATCAGAGTTGTTGGTCCATTCTGCAGGAATGTTCTCGGCAAAGTCTTCGTCAACAAGGGTGGCGATGTTAGAGTTACCAATGCACACGTTATAGCTTTCACTGAAGCCTGTCCAAGTCACCGTGGCTGCACTGCTTGTGATGTTGCTCACTTCCACACCGGCAGGTGCTGCGTTGACGCAGCCGTCCAGCGGACTCTTCGTGACCATGAGCTGGTTCTTCACGTTCATGACCGTTCCGCTGTAACTTGAGGGTGAAAGTGGGTTATAGTTCGTACCGTCTGAGTAGATGCGGAGTGTCTGGCTCGGGGCATCGAACACACGGCAAAGCATACCTTGACTGTAAGAGCCCGTGTTGTCGTCAACAACAAGGACAACGTTGGAAATGCCGTCATAGAGGAACGGGGTGCTGAACTCAATGGTAGTCCAATCATTGGCAGTCATTTCTACACTGCCGCTGAACACCAAGTTGTCCGAAGTGACGGTCACCCAGTCGGTGGCACCTGAGAATGTGCTCTTGGTCGTGCTGACCAAATAGACATCGTAGGTACGCGTCTTGGTCGTGCCTCCGTTGAAGAAGGCGATGCTGGAGATGAATCCTGCGGAACCGAGCTCCTCGGTGGTGTAAATCTGTTGGGTAAGGCTGTAATTGTAATAGGTGTAGCTTGGCAGATATTGGTCCGTCGTCGAGCCTCCGTCGCCAATCATCAAGCCTTCGGCGAAGGTGGCCACTAAATCCACGTCGTTGTTAACAAAGAAGGTATAAGTGGCACCAGCGCCATCGACCACTTCGCCGTTCTGGAGCCATCCTGCAAAGTAATAACCTTCGGCAGGTGTTGCGGTCACGGTGCATGATTCGCCAAAGTCATATTCACCGCCTCCACTCACGGTACCATGTTCGGTGTTCTCAGAAGCCACTGTTATATTGAAGGTCTGTGCGGCTGCTGCACAGTTGCAGTCGAACTCATAGAGAACACCAGCACTAAGCGAACCAGACTGGTAAATGGTCAAATCGCCTTCGTATTGTACGTTGAAGGAGCACTCGCTATCATAGCTACCGCTGCTCCAAGTCAAAGTGACATGGGTACCGTTGCCAATTTCCAAGGTGTAGGTGGCCGTATTTCCTTCCGAGATGGTCAAAGATTGTGAATCTGAACCATCATCAAAACTGACAACCAATGCGGCTCCATTCCAGCCATCACCGTATGAGTCAATGAGGTTGAAGATGACGTTACATGCGTTCTTCAGCGTTTCAGTGCCCTGTGCGCTGAGGCTACCGTCAGCAGTCAAGTTGAATGTGACAGGAATCTGAGCAGTCTCGGGGCAGTTGCTAGCAATAGTGACCGAGAACTCAGCAGTTACCTCACCGTCAACATCAATTGTACCCACATTAACAGAAGTAGTGTTAATGGTGATATAGTTGCTGGCGGTAGAAGTCAACGTAGCCACAGCATTGGTAGCCTGATAGTGGCCTGTGTTCTTGAACTTTGCAGTCAACGTAAGCGTCTCACCAGGAATGAAGCCGCCGTTCCAAGCCATACCATCATATTCCAGAACGGCTTCACCTGCTGTGACGGAGAAATTTCCTTCGTATGTTTCTTCGCCATTGACAGCAGTATAATGGAGCCTGACAATGGTTCCGTCGGCCACACCTTCTGCAATCTTGAAGCTGAAGCCGCTCACGGTGGTGGTGCCTTCAGCAGCTAAAGCGCCGAAGCTACCCGTACCTTGAATGATTTCGACATCATCAGAAGTCAAGGTGATATTGGTATTACCTTCAGTGGCATCGGCTCCAACGTTCTTGAAGGTGATGCTCAGGTTTGTATTATCGCCGACATGGGCTGTATTTGGCGTGTAGCTGTCAAGGGTAATGTACGGCCCATCGAGAGAGACGGCAGGAATGGTCTGCATGTAAGGCTGGCGCTGCTGACGTGTGACCACAACCAGCACGTCACCATTACTGGTTACCGGGGTAATAGGCACATTGACCATACCTGTTGCATCGACTTGGGCTGCACCAAGAAGTTCGTTGTCCTTGCTGATGGCCACATACGATCCCGGATCAGCATTTACAGTAAATGTGTTGAGACCAATGCCGATGGTCTGATTATGGCTAACGTTGTTGGCCGAAGGATTCACATGATAAGGCATCACGGAACCGTCGCCCAATGTATGGTAAGCTTCCCAATAATAGGTATCAGTCACACTGGATTGATAGCCATTAGCATGAGCGTATGCCACGGCAATGTTGCCCAGGAAAGGAACAGTGTTCAACGTGTTATACATATCGTCCATAAACATGGCATCGTAAGCACCTGTTTGGGTTTGTGACATGGAGGGGGTGGAATTGGTAACCGTGGTTGCACCTACACCAAAATAGTAGTCCTCCCACCAATAGGTTTCAGGGCAGGAGCCGATGTAACCGAAAGCACCCTTGTTGGCACCTCTAAGCAAAGCTTCGGCAAGGCAAGTGCCGTTATACCCCCAGTTGGCAGCCAGACAGCAGTTACCCATAGCCCAGAAATACTTGTCGTTGTTGGTCAAGTTGTTGGCATCGTTTACGGAGAACGAGGGACCTGACCAGCCGGTTTCCCCACCGTGGGCGGTGTAGTTGGCGAAACCTATACCCGTGTTCATGTTGCTGTAGCAGTTTGTATAGGAATCGAGGTATTTATAGACGTTGTTGAAACCATGCGCTGCATTGAAATAGTTGTCAGCTGCATAGTTGATGGTAGGCTGGCCCACTCTCGGATTCCATGTTCCATCGGAACCGGCAATGAGTAACACGTTGCTCAGGTAGGTAGGATCAGCCATTGTGTACTGCTCATAAGTCAGAATTTTGTGCAGCAAGTTCTCAAGTTCGGTGGTGCTTGAAACAGGCATACGGCTTAAGAACATCTCTGGCCAAAGGTCGCTGTCTTCAGTGGTCGAATAATAAAGGTCGGTAACCTTGGAGGTTGTCGAGCTGCTTAAACTGTAGGTGACATCGTTTGTATCGCCAACAATAATGACAAAAGTGGGAGCATCTTCGTTATACTTGTTACGAATAAACGATTTGATGTTTGATGCAGTCGTACCAGTTTGAGCGGTAGTGTAAACCGTAGTATAGAATCCCTTTTGCTTCTTCCAGTTCACCCACTCTTGGAACACTTCGTTGTTGGCGTAAGTTGGAGTGGTGATAATCATCATCTTCACCGGCGTGTTGTAGAGGTCGGGATGCTCGCTATAAGCGTCCTTGGCGGCATTACCGTTGAACATCTGGGCATAGACAATGTTGAAATAAGGCGAGTAGGTCTTGAGAAGCATATCCTCTGTGGCCTTGGCATTGGCACCGTCGAAGCTAACCTCTACCTCAATGTCGTTGAACACGCGAATGGTGTTGTTGATGGGGTCGTAGCTCACAGGCTCGATGGTCATTTTACCTACACGGATGCCACGCATGGTACCTTCAACGCTGACAACAGCCTTGGGAGAGGAATTGAGACCACCCTTTTTGTAGAAATCTTTGTTATAGACGAAGGGAACGTCCTCGGCCTTTTGGTCTTTTCTCAGCGAGGGCTGGCGTGGTACCAAGGTCTTGATACCGTAGTCGTCGAGCTTGTAATCGGTAGTGGTAAAGCTCTTAATCTCAATACGTGGTTTGGCACCGACAGGTATGGCGATGACTTTGTTAACGACAGGAATCTGAGGGTCTCCCTCATTTCCGCCGACAACCGTATTGGCAAGACTCAGTGTGGAAAAATCACCTTCTTTGCACTTGTAGTCCTGAGCCTCGAGAGTAGAGAAAGAGAACTTGGCCCTGAGGCTCTTCATGTCACTCTTCTCACATTTAGAACCGTCGGTTGAAGTCAACCGAATCTTTTGCTGAGCCATGGCGTTGACGCCAAGCATCAGGAAAAGAGTAAGAAACACTAATTGTACTTTTTTCATCATAATATTTATAAATTTATTCTCACTTAATCACGACCTTGAGCTAAAGCTCGAGTTCGTTCACGTTCTGAAGAACTCGAGCAAGCTCAGTTCTTCTCTCACTTAATCACGACTTTGACACCATTGTGGATGTAGAGACCCTTGCGCTTCGGCGCATTTGGGAGCTTGCGACCGTCCACTGTGTACCAACCTTCCTCATTGTCAATGACAAGCTTTCCATTTTCAACTGAAATGATTCCAGTAGCCTGGCCACCATCCTCACCGAACTTCAGATTGAAGGCGCGGACTTGCTTGCTACCGCCTAGCTGGAAGTAGGCACGGAAGGCACCGAAGTTAATGTCTGCATTTGGCCAGTACAGTGTGTTGGCTGCACCGAGGAAAAGAATGCTCTGATCGCCAGCCTCGAAGGTAATGGAGTTGTAGTTGCCTATGAATTCACCACTACCACCAATGAAGGAAGCAGCCTTGGAATTGGGAGTAGCATCGTTGATTGTCACACCGTAGAAGACCGGGTTCACGAGGTTATCGCCGCTGTCCCATCTAATAATATAAGGTACGCCCGCGCTAATCGTAGTTTCATTGGTGAAGTTCAATGACAGCGTGCCGTTGTTCAAACTCGAGGCCGAGCTGTCAAGTGACATCAGTTCTGTAGGATTCAACTGTGCCGACACCTGCTGGGCGGTCATGTCGAACGGCAGGCACAGCGTGTTCCAGTCGCCGTCTTTCCACAGCGTGCGGCCACTTAGCGTCACGTCATAAAGTCTGCCGGTAGCAGCAGCCTCGCTGATTGCGGTCACATTGGCTGTACCGTCGTTGGCCAGCTCAAGGGTGCCAGGGGTGATGATATTGAAGAACAATTGGCTCTTCTTGTTCAGCACATTGTTATTTGTGCTCTGGGAAGCAGGAGCAACAGACGGGTCGTAATCTGTCTTGCTGCTGTGAGCATAGAGTGCCTGGTTGGATGCTGTGCCGTACACGCGGCAGGCCATGTGGGGCTGCGCAGAGCTGGAGGCGGTGTTGTCGTCGATAATCACGGCGAGGTTGTTTCTGCCATTGTAGTAGAAAGGCTTGTCGAGCGTGATGAACGTCCAGTCGCCAACCAACATTGTCACATCGCCGGAGAAGGCCTTGTCGTCGGCAGAGGCAGTGATCCAGTCGGTTTTGCTGCTGAACTCGCCCTTCTCCGTATGCACCAAGTACAGGTCGAAGGTGCGGGTCTTCTCGGCGCCGCCGTTGTAGAAGCCAATGGCGGTAATGAGGCCAGAAGTGCCGATCTCACTGGGAGTGTAGATCTGCTCTGTAAGGGAATACTTGTAGTAGGAGTAGGAAGGAATGTGTGTGTTCGTCTCGGTGCTACCCTCGCCGACAATGATACCCTCCTTGAAGGTGGCGACAAGCGAGCGGTTCTCGAAGACGCTGAAATTGTAGGTCAGGTCCTTGGACACCACTTTGCCGTACTCCGTCCACCCGCTGAAATAATAGCCTGGGTTGGGAGTGGCTGTCACGGTGCAGATGTCGCCGAAGCTATACTCACCGCCGCCAGTGACAGTGCCTGCATAGCTGGGATCAGCACTCACGGTGATGCTGTAGGAACCATCGACTGCCGCCTTGGTAACAATGAGCTGGTTCTTCATATTGAGCAGGGTGCCGGAAGTGGAGGTACTGGCGGGATTTAAATTCGTGTTGTCGTTATAAACATAAAGTGCCTGGTTGCCGGTTGTGTTGAACACGCGGCAGGACATGTGGGGTGAACTCGTATATTCGCCGGTGTTGTCATCAGTGACCAGAACCACATTGGAGTTGCCGTCGTAGAGGAACGGCGTGCTGAAGGTGATGGTCGTCCAGTCGTTAGCAGTCATGGTGACGGTGCCGCTGAACACCTTGTCGGCGGCGGTAACGGCAATCCAGTCGGAAGCGCTGGAGAAGCTGTTCTTCGTCGTAGCCTTCATATAGAAGTCCAAAGTGCGGGTCTTCGTTGCACCACCGTTGTAGAAGGCAATGCTGGTGATGAGACCTGCGCCGCCAAGTTCGGCAGGCGTATAGATCTGCTCGGTAAGGGAGTATTTGTAGTAGTTATAGCTCGGCAAAAAGTCGCTCGTTGCAGTTCCGCTGCCAATCATCACGCCCAGTGTGAAGTTGGCCACCAGATTTGTGTCATCAGTCACGTTGAAGGTGTACTCGGCATCGGTGGAAACAATAGCGCCGTTAACGGTCCAGCTGGTAAACATGTAACCATCGGCAGGCGTGGCAGTCACCGTGCAGGGGGTCTTGTAGTCGAAGTCGCCGCCGCCACTGACAGTGCCGAAGTCATTGTTGTTGGAGGCAACGGTCACGGTGAAGTTCTGGTTGGGAGTGATGAAGATATTGCCCTCCCAGGTCTTGTCGCCATTTTGTGCGACATAGTGCAGCAAGGCCTTGCTGTCTAAGTCGATGCCGGGATTGAGACGGAAGGAGAGGCCCGTCACGGTGGCGGTGGCATCCGGAGCCAGTGCATCGAAGGAGCCTGTGCCGCTGAGAATGGTGACATCAGTTGTATTCACAGCAGTCAGTGTGACATTGGTGGTTCCCGTGGTAGCTTCCACACCCACGTTCTTGAAGGTCAGGCTCAGGCCGGTGTTCACGCCTACATAAGTAATATTAGGCATATAACTGTCAAGGCTGAGGTACGGACCCTCGGGAGCAATGGCTTGAATGGTCTGGATATAAGGCTGGCGCTGCTGGCGCGTGACCACAATCATCACATCGCCACCAGATGTAATCGGAGTGATGGGCACATCAACGGAACCAGTGGACGGTACGACAGCCACACCGAGGATTTCGTTGTCCTTAGTGATAGACACGTAGGAGCCGGCATCGGCACTCACTGTGAAAGTGGGGGCGCCAATGAAAATGGTGTTGTCGTGATTCACATTGTTGGCAGCCGGCTGAGTGAGATAGGGCATGACGGAGCCGTCGCCGAAGCACTGATAGGCACGCCAGTAATATTCGTCAGAGACACTGGAATCGTAGCTTCCTGCGTGAGCATAGCTCACGGCCACATTGCCAATGAACGGCACAGAGTTTAGGGTGTTGAAGCCCGTGTCGTCGAACATGGCATCGTAAATGCCTGTCGTGGTAGCAGACATGGCGGGCGTTGAATTGAAGGTCGTGGTGGCACCCACGCCAAAGTAGTAGTCCTCGTACCAGTAGCTCTCAGGGACAGAGCCGATGTAGCCGAAGGCACCCTTGTTGGCGGCACGCACCAATGTCTCACCCAGACAGGTCATGTTGTTCTGCGCGTTCTTGAAGTTGGCTGTCAGACAGCAGTTGCCGATGAACCAGAAATACTTGTCGTTGTTAGTCAGAGCATCGGCATCGGTATTGGTGAACTGCGGGTCAGCCAACATCTCGATATCGCCATGAGCTGTATAGTTACCAAAACCTACACCAGTACTCAAATGGTTGTAGCAGCCAGTGTAAGTGTCCGTTACATATTTATAGACATTGGTAAAGCCATGCGCGGTATTGAAATAGCTGTTGGCGGCGTAGTTGATAGTTGGTCGCCCAACTTTGGGCGCCCAATTGTAATCGTCCCCAGCGATGAGCAGCACATTGTCCAAATAGCTCGGGTCGGACATGGTGTACTTCTCGTAGGTCAGAATCTTGTTGACGAGATTGCCGAGTTGCGTGGTGGTAGACACCGGCATACGGCTCATAAACATGTCGTGGTAGACGTCACCATCGACAGAAGCGTACTCCAAGTCATTGGCTGCGTTACCGTATGTACTTCCATAATTCCACAGAGAGTAGCAAGTAACTACCGACTCGTCGCCCACGAGAACCAGGAAGGTGGGGTGAGTGGCGTTGTATCTGGAATAAATCGTGCTCTTGATGGTGGCTGCAGAGGCATTATTAGCAACAACCTGCACATCCACGTCTATACCTTTCTGCTTCTTCCATGTCACCCAGTTCTGGAACGGGGTGCTGTTGGCGAAGGTCTGCGTGGTGATGACGAGCATCTTCACCGGCGTGGTGTAGAGGTCGGGATGGTCGGTGTATGCGCTTTTGGCGGCGCTGCCATTAAACAGCTGCTTATAGACGATGTCGAAGTACGGGCTGTAGGTTTCTGTGTACATGTCCTGGGTAGCTTTGGCATTGGCCCCGTCGAAGTGTACCTCCACCTCAATGTCGTTGAACACACGCAGGCTGTTGTTCACCGGATCGTAGCTGACGGGCTCGACAGTCATCTTTGCCAGACGGACACCACGCATGGTACCAACTACTTTGACAACCGCATTGGGCGATTTGTTGAGGCCACCTTTTTGATAGCTGGCCTTGTTGTAGACGAAGGGTACATCGTCGGGATTCTTGTCTTTTCTCAGCGAGGGCTGGCGCGGTACTATGGTCTTGATGTCGTAGTCATCAAGGTTGTAATCGGTAACCTTAAAGCTCTTCACCTCAATCCGTGGCGTAGCACCAACAGGAACGGCAATCAGCTCGTTTACAACGGGAATCGCCGGGTCGCCTTCATTGCCGCCCATAACGGTGTTGGGCATACTAAGCTCGGAGAACTCACCGTTTTTACTCTTGTAGGCCTCAGCATCAAGTTTCGAGAAAGAGAACGTAGCCCGGAGGCTCGTCATGTCACTTTTCACACATCTGGATTTGTCAGTTGACTTCAACTGAATCGTTTGCTGAGCCACGGCATTGAGGCCAATCATCAATAAAAGGATGATAAACAAACTGGTAATGTTTCTTTTTTTCATTTTATGGCTGTTTTTAATATCAATTTTACGACAATTTTGGCTGCAAAGGTACACATTATTATTCAAATAGCAAAATTTCTGTGGGAAAAAGATGCTTCTGATTGGTATTTTTCTTTTTTTACCGCTAAATATTTGGTGTTCTACATCTTTTTCCGTACCTTTGCCACGTCTTATTAGCTGATAGACATGAAATTGGCCCGTAAGTTAACGAATATATTGATATTGTCGCTCCTCTTGTTTGCTGCCGCTGTGCATGCGGAAGATGAGCGGGTTTTTCGTGCCATTACTGCTTCCTATGGCCTGGCCGACAACTCTGCCCAGACCATCAAGTGTACGCTGACGGGACGCATGACTATCACTACGATAGGCTTTATCAACTACTATGACGGTGCACAGTTTTCCACCATTCCTACTGCTGGTGAAACCAGATACGAGCTTGACGAATATAAGGGCCATTACCATCTCTATTACGACCACTACCATCATCTGTGGCTGAAAGGCTCGCACAATGTGGTATGCGTGAACCTGACTCAGGAGTGTTATATCTCTAACATGGACAGCCTTTTTGTCTCGTTTGGCATGAAGGAGAAGGTGCTCGACATGTTTGTTGACATCAATGGTGACATCTGGATGATGGGCAAGGGCTACATCTATGGAAACAAGTACGACAAGAGGTTTCCTGTTGAAAAGAACTTGAACCTGCAGGACCTTGACGTGTATGACAACCGCCAATTGCTTATGTTCTATGAGGATGGTTCGCTCATTTGCTATGACTTGAAGAGCGGTCGCAGACTCTACTCAAATAAGTCATACGGTGAGGAGGATGCTAAGGAGTTTAATAGTAGTTGTGTCCAGTTGTTCCATGACAATGGCTATTATATGATACGCAATGGCAAGATAGGCGCTATCCTGTTGCACTATGATGTCAAAGAGCAGAAGTGGCTTGAACTGATGCGTACACAGTATCATTTGAACAACATGGTCGTTAACAACGAAATGCTTTACATTGCTTCGGAATGGGGCTATTTCACATATAATATCAAGCAGGGTGACATCGTTCACCATAGATCGCTTAAATTGGTTAATGGACGAAGCTTGGAAACCGATATTAACACCCTGGAGTTTGACAAGCAGGGAGGCATGTGGATTGGTACGGAGAAGCGCGGGCTGCTCTATGCACGTCCCATGAACTCGCCTATCCAGGCTTTGACCTGGGAAAATACACTCTCGCTGAAATATGAGGCCATGATGAACAAGATGGAAGGCATCAGCAGCTACAATGGCATCAAGGCCAACGTGAAAATTACCGATAGCCGCAAGTGGACATGGGTGGGCACTCCCAACGGCCTTTATCTTTACAAGACGCCCAATGATAATCCCATTATTCTTCGACGCAAAGAGGGGCTGTTGAACAATGTGATACACTCTGTCATTGAGGATGACAACCATAACATCTGGGTTGGCACCAGCTATGGCATCTCGTGCGTGCAAATAGAAAACGACCATGTCAAACATGTCTATAGCTTTAACGACAACGACAATGTGCCCAATGAGACGTTCATTAATGCCAAAGCTATAAAACTGGCTGACGGGACTATTGTCATGCAGGCGCTGGACCACGTGGTGACGTTCAATCCCAAAGATTTCGGACAGATGATTCCGGAAGAACCCTATCAGATGTTCCCCAAGCTGACAGGACTGCGTGTCAACGGCATAGATGTAAAAGCCGGTGATATGGTGAACGACGATGTGGTGCTTACGAAGGCTATTACCCGAACTAAGGAGATAGACTTGAACTACGACCAGAACTCCATCACTTTGACATTTTCTGCGCTGAATTACGCCCGTCCGCTGCAGACCTATTACCGCCTGAATGTCAAGGAAACTGACGGCGACCACTGGCAAGAATTCTCCTATTTCACCAGTAATGGCATGGTTGACCGAAACGGATTGTTGCATTTCCCGATGACAGGATTGCGCCCCGGCATCTACCATCTGAAACTGATGGCTTCGGTCGTGCCTGACAAGTGGGCAGGCGAACCCTTTGAATGGATTATCCGCGTGAATGAGCCGTGGTGGCGTACAACGGCACTATTCGTGGTGTTTGGATTGGTTATACTGGCCATGCTGATTCTTAACCTGGTCTATTATGCCCGTAATACTAGGATGCGCCTGCAGCGAAACACCCAGCAAGGCGACTTCATGCGACGTGTCAATGCTTTCGTCGAGCGCTTTGACAGCTATCAGGGCGAATCGTTGCAGCCGACACTGGAGGAAATCTATGGCAGTATAGACAAGAACTCCGAACTGGATGAAGAGTTCATACCGATGATGCTGAAGATTGTCTCTTTCATTTCCGAGCAAAAGAACAAGACGCTTTCACTGAACACGCTGAACAAGCTGACAGGTAATAAGCTGATTGCAAAGTACGACCTTATTACCAATAATCTTTACAAGAGTCCGCGTATGCTGGTCATTTCCATGCGGTTGGAGAAAGCTGAGGAATTGTTGCAAACGACAGACATGACTATAGAACAGGTGGCAGGCGAGTGCGGCTTCGCCTCTCCAAGTTATTTCATTGCCTGCTTCTTCAGCAAGCACAGGAAAACGCCGTCTGAATTTAGGGAAAAAAGGCGGAAATAACGTTTTATTTCACCACAATCTGCTGATAGCCCACTAGCCTCCATGTACGCTCTGTGATTCCTTTATAGTAAACCAGTGCCTGATAGCGGTTTTCCGTTTCGTAGAAGCTACCTTCCTCAGGGACAATGTGTGTGGTGCCGTCCATGTCGCGCATCAGGTATTGGTAGTTGTAATAGCCCTGTTTTTGCAGGATGCAGGCGTTATAGCTGTTGTCGCTTTCGTCGTAAGTCATGCGGTAGTAGTCACGCTGTTCTGTTGTCCAGTTTCCGTCTACAATGATGTCTGCGTTTTGATAGTAGTTTGCGGGTTGCAGCTTGTAGTTCACGTAGACATAGTCGCACGTGCGGTCGTTTTCGATGTTGTCACTATTTCGGACAAAGTAGGCTCCGTCGGCATCCTCGTCATAAATATAGTTTCTGCGCGGCTCATTTACAAAGGGGTAGGCCTGATAGTTCTGTCCGTCCCATGCCATGCGGTCGATACCCATTGTGGCGTGGCTCAGTGCCAGCGTCTCGAACTTGTGGTACTCGTTTCCGCCCTCGAAGATGAGCTGCCGGTTATGTTCCCATTTTAGTCCCTTGTTGGTGGAATAGTTATAAGGCACGTTACGCCGCAGGTTGTCCTCGCGCCCGTTCTGCATGATTACCGTACTGATCTGCGTATCTTCATTGGTCACATTGATGCCGTTGTAGTTAACGGTCATGGATACCTGCTGGTAGCGGGTGTTCAGTCCGATGTCGGTATTAGTTGTAACGCCAAGCCCCACGTCCATCAGCGGTTCCACCACACAGAACTCTGCTACCAGCACTTCCTCGTCGCCGTCGTCCTCATCGTAGACATGCAACCGGTAGTTGCCGCTCATCTTCAGGCGGCATTGTCTGTTGGGAATCTGAAGCGTGTAGTGAGTATAGAGGACTGTGGTGTTCAATGAGTTCTCGTAATCTTCAATAGGATTGCCGTTAAATCCCTCCAGCCAGTCACTTTCAAACAGCCCTTCCGACGGTGTCCAGTCGGCCTCGCAATGCTCTAACTTATATATATATCTGTGGTATGTGTGCGATAGTTCGTCGAAACCAATATGAAGCACGTCACCCCGCAGTCCCATCACGGGCGGCGACAGCCAGTCGTCGTTTACCACTACCTGAAGCGTTTTCACCAAAGGATTGAAGACTACACTGCGTCCCATTACCGTCGGCAGGAACGAACAAAGCAAGGTTGTGATTACCGCAAACCGTTTCATACGCGCAGAATGATACTTGTGGCACCGATAGTAAACAGTGTGCCGTCGCTGATGATGCGGCGTTCGCGTGGAGCCAGTTCCACATTATCAACGAATGTGCCGGTATTGCTGTTCGAATCGCTCAGCGTGTAGCGCAGTTCCCCTCGTTTGTCCCTGCTCACGTTGACCACACAGTGGTTCAAATCTACGCTTGGGTCTACAGTCTCGATGGGAGTATTGATGTTGTTGCCTTTCTGGTAGCGGCCTATCACGTTGTCGCCCATCTGCAACGGAATAACCTGCTTGTAATGGAAAACATTCTCAATAACCACAATCGAACCACAGCCTTTTTCATTTGCCTGCTCGTCCAACTGCTCCTCACGTTGAGTCGCCTTCAGTTTAGATGTGCCAATACGGATGCCGAACTGCTTGCCGCACTCGGAACATTGGAATACCAAAGACTGCCCGGCTGCATACTGGGTCTCGTCAAAGGTGATGTAGTTGTCGCATTTCGGACAGCGTACTCGCTTCATCTGTTTATGATTTGGGGTTTGCGATTGGGAGAATTTCGGGATTACGGCTTGATCTTGTAGACCCAAGCTTCGCTACAGTCCTTCTGCTCGTGAATCTTCTGTAGGCTTGCGTATGCCTGACCTTCAGTGGCATAGTGTCCGCAAACCACGCGGCGGATGTTGTTTTGAGTAAAGATGCGTACATCAGGCAACCCCTGCTTCTTCAGCTGGGCGACAAATGCCTCGGCATTGCGCTGGTTCACCTGACTGGCCAGAACGATACAGTAGCCTGTCTGCCGGTTGACAGTGGGCTTCGGTTTTGGCTGAGCGGCGACCTTTGGCTCTGGCTCTGCTGTGCTTTTCGGCTCTGTCAGGGTTGTTGCCGTCTGTTCCGTTACGGTTGTTGTCTTCGGCTCAGGCTTCACTTCCGGCTTTTCTGCAGTCGTTGTGGCTACGGGCACATCCACCTTGACCGTTGTGGGCTTTCTCGCTTCCTTCTTCATCAGCGGAATATCCACCGAACTGATGGCTACACCCGTCTGGTTACTGTTAGCCACAGGCGTCGTTATCATAAAGAAAGCGATGACGGCGGCAGCCACGGCCACGGCACTGCGCACCCACGACATTTTGATGACGATGGCTCTTTCCTGTGTGGCAGAGTCCTCTGTCGACGGCTCTTCATGCTGTGTGTCAGTTGCTACGGCGGCCGTTTTAGTCCTATGCAGTATAGGCATTCTTTTGTGTGCAGCCTTCTTCGACTGATGCGAGACTGCACCTTCTAATAGTGGCATGTCGAATGAACTGAGACCGTAGAGCTCCGGTGTCAGTATACCAGCCTCACAAGGTTCAAACTCTATGCGTCCTTCAGTGTTCCTCGATAGTACACCGATGCCGTTCAGCTCATACCTGCCTTCGTTGTCGATGTACTGTTTCAGCTCACTCACCTCTGACTCGATGCGTCTTACGGCCTCTGGGTAACTGATGTCGTAAGCTTCGACATACGACTGCGCCAGTAGTGAGTCGTTCATGCGCAGCTGACCATTGAACCCCAACGTCCGCAACGGTGGCAGGAACAGTCCGTCTTCCTCGTCGTAGCGTGCGCAGAAATGATGCGCCATAAAGCCGCCTAAATCGGGCACAATCACGCAATCATTGGTGAGCAAAAGTATCTCAATATGTCTGTCTATTTCAATCACGGTTGCAAAATTAGTGTTTTTTTGTGATATACGCAAATCTTCGGCGCTAATTTTCTAAAAAAACTTCTTTTATTTCAGAAAATAGTTGTAACTTTGCAACCGATTTTCAACTATACTTACTAATAAGATGAATATTGCAATTGTAGGAACGGGCTATGTTGGCCTTGTATCGGGCACGTGTTTCGCAGACACTGGTGCCAATGTGACTTGTGTTGATGTTGACGCAGCAAAGATTGAGCGTCTGAAAGAGGGTATCATGCCCATCTATGAGCCGGGCCTCGATGAACTGGTCAGGAAGAACGTGGCCGCCGGTCGACTGAAGTTCACCACCGACTTGGCATCGGTACTCGATGACGTACAGATAGTTTTTTCAGCTGTGGGCACTCCTCCAGACGAGGACGGCTCTGCCGACCTGAAATATGTGCTGCAGGTGGCCAAGACCATTGGTGAGAACCTGAACCACTATGTTGTCGTGGTCACTAAGTCTACCGTACCCGTGGGTACCGCCCGCAAGGTGCGCAAAACCATTGAGGATGAGCTGAAGAAGCGCGGCGTCGATGTGGATTTCGACGTAGCCTCGAACCCGGAGTTCCTGAAGGAGGGTAACGCCATCAAGGACTTCATGTCGCCCGACCGTGTGGTCGTCGGCGTGGAGAGTGAGAAGGCTCAGAAGGTGCTGACAAAACTCTACAAGCCGTTCCTCATCAATAATTTCCGAGTCATCTTCATGGACATCCCCTCCGCCGAGATGACGAAGTATGCCGCAAACTCAATGCTGGCCACCCGTATCTCGTTTATGAACGACATTGCCAACCTGTGCGAGCGTGTTGGTGCAGATGTTAATATGGTACGTGCAGGTATCGGCTCCGACACACGCATTGGCCGCAAGTTCCTCTATGCCGGCTGCGGCTATGGCGGTTCATGCTTCCCCAAGGACGTGAAGGCGCTGATCAAGACTGCCGACCAGAACGGCTATTCTATGGAGGTGCTGAAGGCCGTGGAGCGTGTGAACGAGCGTCAGAAGTCGGTACTTTTCGACAAGCTGGTCAAGGCTTTCGGCGGCGTTGAGCAGTTGAAGGGTAAGACCATCGCCATGTGGGGCTTGTCGTTCAAGCCAGAGACTGACGATATGCGTGAGTCAACGGCACTCATCATGATTCAGAAGCTGCTTGACGCAGGCTGTGTTGTGCGTGTCTACGACCCAATAGCTAAGGACGAATGCCGCCGTCGTATCGGCGATACGGTGACATACTGCCGCGACATGTACGATGCCGTGCTCGATGCTGATGCCATGCTGCTACTCACGGAGTGGAAGGAGTTCCGTCTGCCTACATGGGGTGTTATCAAGAAGGCCATGAAGCGTCCGCTGGTTATCGACGGACGTAACATATTCGATGTGGAAGAGCTTGAGGAGAACGGCTTCGAGTACTACTGCATAGGACGGTAAGAGTGAATTAACAATTGAGAATTGACAATTGATAATTGAGAATATGAGATTGCGTGGCTTTGGTTGTTTGTTGCTGGTGTTGGCGTTATTGTCAGCTTGTGGCAACAAAGAGAGCGGCAATAGTCGTGACCGTGCCGAGAGTCGTGAGGCCAAGGCCATGCTACAGGGCATCTGGATAGACAAGGAGACAGAAGAGGTGTCGTTCCGAGTTGAGGGCGATACCATCTTCTTCCCTGACTCTACCAGCCAGTCGGCATATTTCCGTATCGTCAATGACTCGCTTATCATGGGCAGCCAGGGCTATTATATTGAGAAGCAGACAGCGAACGTGTTCTGGTTTCTCAATCAGAATGGCGACACCGTGAAGCTGGTGAAAAGCGATGACCCTGAGGAACAGGAATCTTTCGTTCACGACAATCAGCCCAAGATACTGACTTACACCGAAGTGGTGAAGACCGATTCGGTTGTCATGTTCAACGGTCAGCGCTACCATTGGTATCTGGCCATCAATCCCACGAAGTATAAGGTCACCATCACATCTTACAACGACAATGGGATGGAGGTGAATAATGTTTACTACGATAACATTATGCACATCAGCGTTTTCCAGGGAGCTACACAGCTGTTCTCGCGCGACTTCAAGAAGCAGATGTACACTGAAAAGATTCCTGCCGACTTTCTTCAGCAGGCCATCCTGAGTAATATGGAGTTCTCGCGCATCGATGCTCAGGGACTTCATTTCGATGCCACGCTGTGCATTCCCGACGGTGCTCGTTGCTATCGTGTGGAAAACGTGATTTCGATGAAGGGTGAACTGAAGACCACACTTCTGGATTATTAGGCCGTTGCTTTTTCTTACTTATCTGCCGCTGCCAGCCAGTCGTCTAAAAGCATACGTGCGATGGAGAGCGGTTCGGGAATGGTGGGCAGGTTATCACGACGGAACCAGCCACCCTTGGCAATCTCGCTTTGTTGCAAGTGTATCTCACCACTGTCATAGTCGGCATGGAATCCTACCATCAGACCGCAAGGATAAGGCCAAGGCTGAGAATTGAAGTACCTGATATTCTTAATCTTAACACCCGTTTCTTCAAGTGCTTCGCGAGCTACGGCTTCCTCCAGTGTCTCGCCTGTCTCGACGAAGCCGGCTACCAGTCCGTAGAAGTCGGTACGGAAGTTCCGGGCACGTACCAGCAGCACCTCGTCGCCCCGGTGAATGAGCACGATAACGGCTGTGGCCAACTGTGGCCAAACTTCTTTGCCACACTCCGTGCAGCGTTTCGAGATGTCGGTATGCATCTTCATCTGACCACCGCAGACACCGCAAAACTTCGTGTTCTGATCCCAGTAGAGTAGCTCACGACATTTACCAGCTTTCAAATAAAGAGGGTGGGGTAGGCGGTAGTAGCTCTGACGCAGGGGAGAAGTTTGAAGTTTGAAGTCTGAAGTTTGAAGTTTATGATTACTTTGCGGCTGTATGGCTGAGGGGTCTTCTATGGAGTAGGTGCAGACGGGCGTGCCGTCGTCCATGGGGCTGACGGTCATGAGGTGTGTCCACGGCTTGATCGCCGTGGGCGGCTCTTCACACAGGGGGATGGTGAAGGTGCCGTCAGCAAGCTGCTGTAGCAGCAGGTCGTCTTTGCAGAATGTGAAGTAGTATTTTTTCATGGGGCAAATGGGACTAATGGGGTTAATTGGAGATGGGGTTAATGGGAATCGCCGAACAATAGGAGGCTGTCGCGTTTCAGGGCTGGCTTTGCCCATTCTTCTGGCACAAAGCGCCAGTTATGGTTGGGCTGCGGGTCAACAGTGCCCATGCGCTCTATCTCCTTCATCAGGTAGTAGCGCTGGTCCAACTCACTTTGGAAGATGATGCGCCCGTCGATGGAGTCTTTGGGAATACCGGCACCGTGTGTCAGCAGTTCACCTCCGCCGTTGCCACGGTAGCTGTTCATCACCACCTTGTACCACTTTTTCTCGTCGAAGGGCGTACCGTCCGACATGCGTAGGATGCGTACCTTCTCGCCGGCAGGCTTAGTCACGTCCACCTCGTAGTCTATGCCACAGGCAGAGTCGAAGTTGAAGGTATAGTTCTTGAAGCTCATGCGCTGCTTTTCACCTTTCATACTGCTATCCAACAGCATGATATGGTCGTCGGGACTCTTCATCTGGTTAGTCCACAGTTCGTAGCTCATCTCCAAGTGCCGGTGTATTTCCCGGCCTGTCATGTTGAGTACATAGAGCAGATTCTCGAAGCGGTAGAGCTTGAACATGTCGCTCACGGTGACGGGGCCAGCCTGGATGGTGGAGTTAAACGACAGCGGGGCGTTGAACGATATGTCAGCCTTTGAAATCTTCAGCTGCAGGTTGTGGATGAGGTCTGAGAAGGCGGAGTTGCCCAAATAACAGTCGCGCGTGGAGATGGATGAGCGAAATGTGCCGATGGGTCGTTCTACGTACTTCTTGATTTCTTCCATCTGTGTCTGGAACTTGTTCAGCATCTGTTCGTCGATGGCAATGTCACTGACGTCGACCAACTCGCCTTTGATGTCCTTATTCACAAGTCGACCGTCGCGGATTGTTAGTTCTATTCGCACGTCGGCCACCTTGCGGGCCCAACACGACGGGTTGATGCACAGTACCTGTTGGCCAGCGGTGTTCTCCACCCAGAAGCAGTTTTCCTTATGGTCGTGCCCGAAGAACACGATGTCGAAGCCTGGCACCTCGCGAGCCATGGCTTCCGAGGCGTCTTCCGCATAGTCGGTGGTCAGTATGCCACCAGACCGTCCAGAGTGGAATAGTCCTATCACCAGGTCACAATGTTCCACCTCCTTCAGATGGTGTATCCATTTCCTGGCACAGCTTAGCATCTCCTGAAACTCCAAGCCTTTCCAAACGCTTTCGTTCAGCCAGTTAGGAATGGCGGGTGTCAACATGCCGATGACAGCAATTTTCACACCTTCCCGGTTGAAGACAATGTAGGGGGGCAAGTAGGGCCGGCCCGTCTTGCGGTCTATGATGTTGGCACCGAGCATGGGGCATTTCACCTCGCTAATCCATTTATCATAGACGGCATGTCCTGTTTCTATGTCGTGGTTGCCTACGGTCTCGCAATCGTAGCCCATGTAGTTAATCATGCTGGCAGCTATGTTCTCGCGGTCGTTGGCTACATAGTTCGACCAGTAGCTGGCAGGTTGTCCCTGCAGTATATCGCCGTTATCCATTAGCAGAAGACGGTCACCATATTCGCGGCGCAACTGCTGAATATAGGTGTTCACACGCATCAGTGAACCTTTCATCGGCCGTTTCTCCATGAAGTCGTAGGGAAAGAAGCAGCCGTGTACATCGGTGGTCTCCACAACCCTCAGTTTCACGATTTTCGTTGCTGCGTCAGTTGTCTTTGCAGTCATTATCATGGCTGTCGTCGTTAAAAGTGCTATGGCTGTTGCTTTGAGTACATTCTGCTTCATCCTCTCAATTTCTCATTCTCTCAATTTCTCATTCTCTCAATTTCTCACAGCTCCACGGTGATTCGTCCGTTTATTTGCCGGCCTGTCAGGTAGTTGGGCACGGCCCATTGGCGGTTGCTGACGTCGGTCACCCAGTAATAGCTGTTCACGTTGCTGATGCCGAAGAGATTCAGGCAGTCCAAACCAATCCATATCCTTTGAACTTTGAATTTTGAGTTTTGAACTGTATGGTTTGTCTCTGGGCTTCCGTATGCCAGGTACGACATACCGATGTCTGCACGCTTATAGGCCGGAGCACGGAAATTCTGCTGCTCCAGTCCGCGGTGCGGTGCACCGAAGGGCAGACCGTCGGCAAAGGCAAGCCGCAGCGTCATCTTCCAACGCTCGGTGCCGGGGAAGTAGTCGGTGAAGTGCAGGTTGATGGCATAGCGCTGGTCGGTAGGCATGGGGTAGTAGCTGCCACCGTCCATCTTCTGCTGTGTGCGCATCAGCGAGAACGACACCCACGAGTCGGTGCCTGGCACGAACTCGCCGAAGACCTTCAGATCGAGACCTGCCGTGTAACCCGAGCAAAGGTTCTCGCCGTAGTAGGTAACCTTCACGTTCTGCACGTTGTACGGAATCAGGTTGGCCAGTGCCTTGTAGTAGGCTTCTGCTGTGAAGCGGAAAGGACGGTCCATCATGCGGAAGCGGTAGTCGAAGGCAGCGATGAACTGCAGTGAGCGCTGGCTCTTGATGTGCTCGTTCAGCGTCACCACGGTCTGACTGCCCACGGTTGTCGTGTCGCGAAGTTCCTTGAAGAACGGTGCCTGGTAATATAGACCCGTGGCAAAGCGCAGCGTCACATCGTGGTTCCACGAGGGAACGATGGCCAGCGACAAGCGCGGCGACACCGTTGTCTCACGGTTCCACGACCAGTTGCTGAAGCGCACACCGTAGTTCAGCGTATAATAAGTTTCGTTGCCCTCATTAGCTATAGTCCCCTGTTCCGTTGGATTTGTTATCCGATGGCCCCCTCCTGACGACCAGCGGTAGGTGTCCTGCACATAGCCCTCTATGCGGCGCGAGGTCATCGAGTTCTTCGACGACAGCGTGTAGATAAGGTCCAGCCGGTCACTGGTATGAGGTACGGAGTAGCCGCTGGAGTCACGCATTTCATATTCACGCGACTGCTCCTTGATGCGCTCCCACTTCATGGTCAGTCCTCCTTCCAGGTCGTGCTTATGCAACCGCTTGTTCATCATCAGCTTCAGGCTCTGCACGTCGGCAGTCAGGTAGTTGCGGGCATGTTCCATATAGGTGCCTACCCCCAAACTCTCCGACGACTGCGTGTCATCTAACCAGTACTGGCCCTGGATGTCGTATTGCTCCTGTTCCTTCGTGTGGAAAGCCGAGCCTAAGAGCTTCACCGTGGTAGAGTCGCCAAAGTGGCGGGCTATGGAGAACGTGCCGAACAGCGTGCGGAAGATGTCTTTCTCCTGACCGTCGAAGTATACCTTGAACGACTTCACGTCCTCCATCGTACCGAAACTCGTCTCGCGGTCCTTGGGCTTGAAGTTATAGTGGTTTTCCGAGATGTTGCCGATGAAGTCGACCGTCCACCGCTTCGAAGGCGTCCAAACCATGTATGTCTGGTAGTCGAGGAAGTTCGGACGGTATTCGCCCGTGGTTTCCAACGAACCCAACAGATAGCGGTTGGTCTTGTAGCGCAGGCCGTGGCTCATGGAGAACTTCTTCGAACCCGTTCCGAAGTAAGCGTTGGCTCCGAGCAGCGAGGCTGTCAGCGATGCCTCCGTGCGCTGAGGACGGCGGTAGGTGATGTCGAGCGCCGATGACATCTTGTCGCCAAAGCGGGCCTCGAATCCACCGGTAGAAAAACCTATTTTCTCAACCATGTCCGAATTGATAATCGACAGGCCCTCCTGCTGACCACTGCGGATGAGCAGCGGACGGTACACTTCCACGTTGTTGATATAGACGAAATTCTCGTCGAACGAACCGCCACGCACATTGTATTGCGACGACAGCTCGTTATGGGTCGAAACGCCAGCCTGCTGCTGAATCAGTTCTTCAACGGCATTGCCTGTGACGGAAGGCGTGTTCTTAATGGTATTGATGTCTAATTGCTCGGTACCAGTAGTCTGTCGGCGACGCTCGGTAACCACCACTTCCTGTAGTGACTCCTGCTGATACAGCACTATCTGCACAGTCTGGGGACCACGGGGATTACGGAAAGTGCGCGTACGAGTTCTAAAGCCGACCATGGAGAACTTAACAACCACAGAGTCTGCTGATTGCAGCGTCATGCTAAACTCTCCATTTAGCGATGTCATCGTCACCTTTGCCTGTTCTAAGCACGACACGGTGGCCAGTTCCACGGCGTTGCCTTCTTCGTCGACAACCTTGCCCTTCAGCGTAAATTCCTGAGCCAAGGCCGTGCTTGTCACAAGAAGTGCCAGCACAATAAAGATATAGCGTATGAATACTCTCATTTTCTCATTTTCTCAATCTCTCAATTTCTAATAACGCAAGAAATCGCATTTTATTGTCAGTCGCGGTAAATCCATGACAACACACGGTTCACCCAACCTATGTTGCAATGGAACCAGCGGTACGTCGATGCGGGCTTTCCGCCGAAGCTCAGGATGAACTCACGGAACGGGTTGCGCGAGAAAGGCAGACCCACGTCTAAAAAGAAAATGTGGTCGTAGCCTCGCTGGTGAGCATCCTTGATGGCATGCCAGATGGTGACTACGTCGGGGTGGACACGCACATACGACTTACGTCGGAAAGCCGAGTACCACAGGTAGGCATTACGTCCGCTGTAGGCTACGGCAGAACATCCGATGACGTGGTCGTGCAGCTTTGTCACGTAAAGCCGGCCAAACTGATGCTGCTGGATATGGCGGAAGAACGTGTCGTGGGGAATGTAGCGTTTGGGCTTGAACCAGTTGTGGTGCCGCAACAGTCGTGAGAAGGCACGGAAGTCCTCTTCTGTCTCAACCTCTCCTGTAGTCACGCCTCGCTCGTAGGCTGTGTCTATGCGGTGCTGCATGCGCTCATTGATGCGCTCCTCGGGTGTCCGTGAGTGCAGGGAGTTGTGTATGCTCATCCAGCGAACCGGGAAGAACCGCTGCTGGCGGAACTCTCGGTAGCCGAACATCTTCTGCTGCAGGTTACTCACCTCGATGTAGAGAACACGGCGCGACAGCCGGCGGCGCAGGGCTTCCAGCATGCGGCCGAACAGTACCGACTGCTCTGGAACGGATACGGAGTACACCCCTTCGCCCAGCACACGGCAGTGCATATAGAAATAAGGTGGGAAGTAGGAGGCACGGTAGCGCACGATGCCTAACAGTTGTCCCAGCACCTTGCCGTCAGCAGACTCAGCCAATACCATGTATGGCTTTTGCCGTGGCGTATCTGCAGCCAGCTCAAACAGTTGGCTGCTGTGGAAGAAGTTGCTATCATCCAAACGGGGCAGTTCCTTCCTGTGCTCTACGATTCTCACCCTGATGTCGTCCATCGCCCGCAAAGTTACAAACTTTTCCAATAACTGCCAAGCGAAAAGCGGAAAAATATGGTGTTAAGGCTGAAAAGTGGGGAAAAGGGGTTGTAATTCAGAAAATATTTGTACCTTTGTCGGCGCATTTGTAATGGTGCATTTGTAATGTTGCACAGGGTATGTTAAAATATCTGTAACATTTTGGGAAGTTGTACAGTTTATATAGAAAATGGTGGGCATTTGATAATAGATGGTGGAGTATTGACTAATGCAAAAATTAGCCTTCAACCCGGTGGTAAAATAACAATAATAAATGGGGGCAAGATAGTTATGCGCACGAATACGGACTTTAGTGCGCCTGTCGGGGCGATTATTGACATACAAAATGGTGAAATCATTCGCTCTAACGATTTTTAACGGTCAAAGCGATACAACGTATGATAATTTTTATATCTTTGCATATTATTTTGACAAGTTGAATTATGAAGAAACATTTATTACTTTTGGCAT